>Ga0207416_1000882_pt1 | contig 45777 bp, 33 predicted proteins | sample PaiPotPPM11metaG_FD_184107 | JGI IMG/M metagenome (GOLD analysis project Ga0207416, IMG submission 184107) | Iron sulfur acid spring bacterial and archeal communities from Banff, Canada, to study Microbial Dark Matter (Phase II) - Paint Pots PPM... ...
GCGAACACCGCCACCGCGGACGCCTTGCCCGGAGGCCCGGGTTCCGGCGGGTCCGGCGGAACGGTCGTGACGAGCGCGAGCGTCTCGCTGGGCATCTCGGCGAGCAGCACGACCGCGGGGCTTGGCCCGCTGGCCTGCTGCGCCAGATAACAAGCGAGGGCGACCTGCTCGATCCGGACGCGCGAGCTGAGCGCGATGCGGCCCGCGACCCCCCGCTGCAGCCGGATCAGCGCCCACAGCCTCCTGGCCAGGCCGGCGCCCCGGGTGTCCCGGCTCGACAGGTGGACGCGGATCGGCGTGCCGTCGACCAGCGTCCCCTCCATTCGGGCCTGGCTCGACGGGTCTGCGGCCGACAGCCCCGTCACCCACACGCCCTGGTCCTCAAGCCAGCGCGCGAGTTCCCCGGGGGTCGGCAGGGCCGACGGGGTGCCGAGCGCCCAGCGCACCAGCCAGCCGACCGCCAGCCCGCCGAACAAGACGATCCCCACCGCGTAAGGCGTGAGCGTCCCGACGGCGAGCCCGCTGACGAGCAGCGCCGCGCCGGCCCGCGGCCACCAGCTCGACCAGTGCGAGCGCCGGGTCAGGTCGGTTCCCACCGCGAACGCGACGAGCGCCGCGTCGACCACGAACGTCGAGGGGTTGCTCCCGTGCAGCACCGCCTGCTCCACGGCCCCGCGTTGCGTCCGCCAGATGACCACCGTGATCGTAGCCGCCCCGGCGCCGGCCAGCCCGGCGGCGATGGCGTTCCTGGCGTTGCGCCAGTCGGAGCGCAGCAGCACGACCAGCGCCATGATCGACAGGACGAAACAGGCGACGCCGGAAACCACCGCCGCGGCGGATGACAGCCAGCGCGGGATGTGCGACATCCAGCTCGACACATCGTTGGCCACCTCGCGGCTGCCGGCCGGAAGGGTCCTGATCGAGCCGACGATCACCACCGCGACCAGGAACGCGACGATCGCGTAAGACAGGTCCACGGGGCGGCGCACTTCGCCTGTCCCCTTCGGTTCCTCCCCCGGCACGCGGTCAAGCAACAGCAGTGCGTCCTTCCCGAGCCGGACGTCCACTGCCGCCTCCACATGACCCAACGGTTGGCATCGCCGCAACGTCACCGGACGAACCGGGCGCAGCCCACGATCCCGCCCTCTGCCGCCCCCGCGCGGAGCTTGAAAGAAGAAAATCAAAGCCAGCAAGCTTCCGAACGGCTTGGGCTGACTCTGTCTCCCAACCGTTACCCGCGATGGTCGCTCGACGGGCCGGGCCGCTCTGCACGTGGGCACCGATATCGCTCAGCGGCCGGGACCGCCTGGACCGGCGGATCGTCCGCCAGGGCTGGCGGGTGGTCCACTGCCGCCTCCACAAGACACAACGGATGGGTAAGCGCCCATTTCGGTCATGGCAAAACTGATACGATCCGCGCAGGTTTCGACCTTATGGAACGGGGATATATGGATTCCTTGCTCCCCTTGGGCACGTGGCTGCGTAATCCGTCACTGCGGAGCTGGCCGGCGCTGCTGTTCATGGTGCTGGTCACCGTGCCGCCGGTTGCGATAGTCGTCTTCTACAACAATCCAGGGCCGTCAACGTTCACCGAGGCGACCTGGATTCTCGCCGCGTACTTCGCACTGGCGTGGCTGCTGCTGATCGCCGTGGTGGTCCGGCCCGCCACGATCTCCCTGCTGCTGCTTTCGGCGGTCATCGCGATCTCCGTGGTCACCGAGGTCCCGCTGGCCATCTGGCTCGAAAAGGTGCTCCACAGCGGTACCTCGAACATCGTCACCAGCATCTTCACGGTCGGGCTACCGGAAGAATTCGCCAAGGCCATTCCAGTCATCGTGATCGCGGTCGCGGTCCGGCGCCGGATCACCCCGGCCGATTACCTCTTCCTCGGGGCCGTGAGCGGCCTGGTGTTCGGGGCGAGTGAGGCGGAGCACTACCTGACCAGCGGAGAGGGGCTGGTGGGGGGCAACCCGGCCCAGGACATCGCCGCCGCTCTCGGGTATGTATGGCGCTTCCCCACCGATCCGATCACGCATGCCTGCTGGGCGGGGATAACGGGATACTTCATCGGCCTGGCCGTCTACGCCCAGCGTAATTCCGGCCAGCGCAAGTGGTACGCGGTCTGCTGGGTGGGCCTGGCGGCCGCAGCTGCCCTGCACGGGCTCAGCGACTGGGGCACGCTGAACGGCCACTGGGCCTGGGTAGCGATCGCCGTGGTCAGTGCCATCCTGTTCCTCACCTACGCCAAAGCCGACCCTCCGGCCCTCCCCGCCGCAGCAGCGGGCGGGCGGACGACGCCAGCGGTACAGACTCCCCCTACCGGCGGGACCAGCCCCACCGCGCTTTCGCACGACATTCAGGCGCAGCTTGAGGCGCTCAAGCGAGAACTGAACGGCTGAACACGCAGGCGCCGCGTAGCGGTGCCCGTCCGCTTTGATCAGCGGACGGGCACCGGATGAGCAGTTCGTGCGCCTCGAATGCGAGCTACCAGGCGACCGGCTCGCGACCGGGGATGGGGTCGCCGTTGCAGTGGTCCAGGTAGTCCATTACGGCGGTGTAGGTGCCCTGGGCGTACCAGGCCAGCCAGGTCATCGCGTCGGCGAGTTCGTCGCGGGTGCGGCCGTGCAGCCGGTCGGCGCCTTGGATCTCGCCGGTCACGTGCGCGGCCTGGGGGGTGCGGGAAATACTGGTGTTCACGATCGTCCTCCGGTGTATTCGGATGGTGGTCCAGGGCCGGTGCGGTGTTGGAGCACCGCGCCGGCCCGCCTGATTCCTTGGGGGATCAGGGTTGTGATGCCATGACTTTATCGTACAAGGGTGCGGACGGAGCGTTGCGACACGGTAGCACCTAGATTTTTTTGCGAACTTACCGTGATGCGTTCGAGATCAGCGGCTGTCGCGGTCGCAGGTTCGTCCTGTGATCGTGCGCGGGTATTTCACGGGCCGAGCAAAGAGGCTGGGACCACCGCGATTCCGTCTGGGCGCCGGTAGGCCTCCGGCCCGGTGGTGATGACGACGGAGTCGCCTCAGCCAGGGGTCGCCGGGGACACCTCCGTCTCGGCCTTCCCGGAAGGCCCCCGTCCGCCGCCTTGATCCGGAACGAGTCGCCGGAGGCTGCGGGCTGCCACCCCGGCTGAGGGAGAACTCCCACGCGTGGAGACCCGCCGACGGCGATGAGCTGGACCCCATGACCGCAAGCGACACGGGCCGATCGTCCCAGGACTTCACCGCGCAGCAAACAACGACCGGACCACAGGCATCCCGGTGATGCTGGCTGACGAACTGGGTGATCTGCGCGCACGGGCAACACCATGATGGTCAATCGGTAGCCGTCTGCCTCGGCTGCGCAGGTGATCAGGAGGCCCGGCTACCATCAGCGGTGATGATCTTCCGTGATGCGCGCCGTGATGAGCTGCGGGCCATCGTGTCCCTGCTCGCCGACGACGTCCTCGGCGCCGGCCGCGAGACGGGCCCGGATGACGCTTACCGGAACGCGTTCGACGACATCGCGGCCGACCCGCGCAGCCGGCTGATCGTGGCCGACGCCGAAGGGGAGGTCGCCGGGACACTGCAACTGACCCTGATACCGGGCCTGAGCCGGCACGGCATGCTCCGCGCCCAGATCGAGGGCGTGCGCGTCGCCGCCCCCTGGCGCGGGCAGGGCCTCGGCCGGGCCATGATCGGCTGGGCGATCGAAGAGGCCCGCCGCAGCGGCTGCGGCCTGGTCCAGCTGACCTCCGACAAACGCCGCCCCGACGCGATCCGCTTCTACGAGGCACTCGGCTTTACCCCCACCCACGAAGGCCTCAAGCTCTCCCTCTAGCCAACCGCGCCGCATGGCCGGCTAACCCTGCGCACGCCCACAGGGTGATCACCAGGTCTCTCGTGGCCGTCTGGTCGCCTGCCGGGCATCTTGGGACTGATGACCTTGCTGAGGCAGCGAGCTAGCCTGGACTCTGAGTCGTAAGGCACAGCCCGCGGCAGCGCGGGCGTCCGCAGAACGAGTCGCTCGCCTGCCCGCTGCCGTCTTCCGGCTTCCCCGTCGTCAACAAGGAGCAGGCCCTCATGAGTCTTTTCTCCAGAGCCCGCGACATCGCCGCGGCCAAGGCAAACAAGGCGCTTGACTCGGTCGAGAACCCGAACGAGATGCTCGACTACTCCTACGAGCAGATGCTTGACTACATCACCCGGGTCCGCCAGGCGCTAGTCGACATCGCTGCCGAGCGGAAACGGATCAAGCTCCAGGAACCGCAGTTGCAGCACACGATCGATCACCTGGGGGACCAGGCCCAGGCTGCGCTCGGGCAGGGCCGGGAAGACCTGGCCAGGGAGGCGCTGTCTCGCCGGGCCGCCGCCCAGCAGCAGCTAGACGCGATGGAGACGCAGCACCGGGAACTGTCCGGGCAAGAGCAAAAACTCCAGGGGTCCCTCAGCCAGCTGCAGCAGCGGGTGAACGACTTCCGTTCGCAGAAGGAAGTCATGAAGGCTGACTACGCCGTAGCCCAGGCGGGCGATCTCGGCGGTACCGGTGACGCGCTCATCCGGGCGCAAGACAAGATCGCCACCATGCAGGCCAGGGCCGGCGCCACGGACGAACTGCAGCAGTCCGGCGTGCTTGAGGAGGCGGGCGGCGGCACCGACGACATCCAGGAGGAACTCAACGAGGCCGCATCGGCCGCCGACGTGGAGAGGGAACTGGCCGCGCTGAAGGCGAAGCTCGCCTCCCCTCCATCCGCACCCGAGCTGAGCTCCGGCGATTCACCGGCAACCACGCCCACCGAGCCATAACCCGGAGGCCAACGGCACTGCCTGAGACGGAGGATCCACCGCTGTCTCGCGGAGTGTAAACGTCGGATCACGGCCCCGGCGCGAGACCCGCCGTTCGGCGCGGCCGACGGCCCATGCGGCATGAATGTGAACACCACGCAGAACAATCAATTCTGGCGTTGCCTCATCTACCAATGGGCGTGTTGCTGCCCAGGCAGCATCGCGCCGACTACCGCCGAGGGGCTTCGAGGACGGCGTGATGACCTGTACGCGCTGTCGCCGATGATGCCGCGGCGCTGGTAGCAGCTAGGGCTGCCTTAGCCCGCGCTCTCGCGGGGCTCCGAGCGTTTTGCTGCCAGGCGTTCCAGGTGCGTCTTTCCTGCGGCGGTGACGTTGTAAGCCGCCCTCGCCCCTTGCCAGGGTGTCGAGCTTTGTGGCGTGCCGACCAGGCCGTGCGATTCGTGAGTCGACAGCAGCGCGAGATGGCATCTCCCAGCCCGGGTCACGCGCCGCCATCGTTGCCACGGACCAGTCGCCGTGGAAGACGCTCCGCTTTCTCGGCCTGGTGCGATCTGCTCGCTCGCGATCAGCGGGATGTGCGGCGTATCGATGCCGGCGCCCCTGCCCGGATGAACTACAGCCCATCGTCAATCGTGGCGCCGTCGCCGGCGATCCCTGCGAGGGCGCACCTCTTGTCGCGTTGCGTCTGCGGCGCGACGCCGCCGGCCGGGCATCGCTTCAGGCGGCTGGCGTGATCACGGTGAGTGACGATGGTAATTTAGCCGCCTTTTCGTGAACGGAGGGCGCTGATACTTCTGGCCCGTTAGGGCATGCTTTCATCGTGGTTACCCAAAAGGACAGTGAGGGGGCGGCTGTGTCGGGCTCGCCCGCCGATTCGGTAGTGGATGCCGTGCGGCGCGCCGACGAGCTCATTGAAGACGGAGAAATGAAGGCCGCCCGCGTGCTGATTGAGGGAGCCATCAAGGAGCACTCGCAGCCAGCCTGTCCTGACCTGCTGTGGGCGCTAGCTGATGTGGAATTTGCTGATGGTGACCCGGAGGCAGCCCTGTGCTGCCTGCGCGGGGCAGCACAGGCGAGTGGGGACAAATCGGGTTCTGCCGGCCGTCAGATACGAACGCTGTCGCGCAATCGGCTCCGGCGTGAAGCGCTGGACGTTATTGAAAGCCTCGACGATGACTTGCGCCGCGATCCGCTGGTTCGCGACGCCACCGGCAAATTCTTCGTTGCTCGGGGATGTCTCGCGCACGCGTGGGATGGATACGGGCGGCGCTCTGGCCTGCCGCGATCCGCGAAGCTTTATCGCCGCTTGGCTTGGCTTGCTTCAGGCGGTCCGCTTAAAGCTGTCCGTCGCAGGATGCGGGAGTGGGAAGAGGCGAAGCTGCTCAGCACGCTCCGGCGGACAAGTAGCCACCTGCAACACCTGGACCAGGTAGCTGGCATTGATGACAAGGTACGGGCGCAGTTGCTGATCCGCATCGAGAATGTCAGGTACGTGTCCAATCTGAGGTTCGCCACGTACCAGGCGCTCGCCCGGTCGGCGAGACCGCTGGGCCCCCTAGTGGTCCTACCGATATGGCTGGTGCTGTTTTTGATCGCCGGGGGCGTGCACTTTATCTCGGGGACCACCAGCGCTGCCTGGGGCTCGGCCGTCAGCGCCGCAGTCGTACTGGCCGCGGCTCTGATATCACTGGGAGCAGCTCACGTCTGCTATGCGCTGGGGCTTTCAGTCGTAACCCTCGTGACCTGGAGGAAACTGGTCATTTTCGCCGCCATCGTGGCATTGTTCGAAACTGCGATCGGCGAATCCTATGACCATCAAGCACTGCCAGCGGCCGGCTGGTGGTCATGGGTAGTGTTCGGCCTTGTCGCCGCGCCAGTAGTTGCGGCTTGCGGGATGGCGTGCATGTTGCTCGGCAACGCGTTCATATGGTGGCACGTAAATGATGCGAAGCGTGCTGATTGCCAAGCTGCGTTGCTGGACACTGCGCTGCTCGTAATCGACGGGCTCGACACCCCCGCGCGGCAGCGCGATTACGCCACGCGACTCAGGTGGGCAGTCGAGCTCGAGAACGCGGCAACGCTGCTCACAAAGAACTTGGTGCCACCCTCGTACCTGCGCTACCTCTCGTCGCGGGACTGGCTGACCCAGCGAATGGCCGGATGGGCCGAGGCGCTCTATGACGTGCAACGAAAAGTTCTGGCACCCAATTCAGGCAGTCATCACGAAGCGCAGAAGGTTCTGCGGCATGAGGTCAAGTGCCTTGCCACGGGTGATCTCGGATCGCTGCCGTGGCGGCGGCCCCCGCAACGCCCGCCGCGGCGCGTAACGCTGCGGCGCCAGGCGCTGGCAGCGGTTCGGGCGTTCGTGGTCGCTGCGCTTCCCCTGGCAGTGGTCCTCGCCGCCCAGCCTTTGGTGCACCTCACTTCGCCGGTATTCAACTGGGCCAGGATCGCCGCAGGAATCTGGGCCCTGCTCTACGTCGTCATAACCCTGGACCCGGCGATTGGCGACAAAATAGACACAGCTCGCAGCCTGGTAGGCACCCTGCGTGATTCACGGCCGTCGGGCCCCACCGACATCCGGGACCGATGAAGGCACTCCGGTACTTGGTGGTTCGATCGATGATCAACACCGCTCGGCCAGTCTTTTTGAATGTGCGGGACCACGCAGAATCGGGAAATCTGCGCACACGTACCCCCCAGTGGGAGAGAGAACATCATCCGCACCGAGTCGGCGATTTGCTTCTGAGATATGGAACGTCCATGTTTACACCGCGTCATCAGCCGGGGCGAGGTGCGCGATGCTCGGCGGCGGCGGGATCGGCGAGCACGAGGCCAGCGCGGTCACCGGCGGCGGCGGGATGGGGGAGCAGGCCACCGCCGTCTCCGGCGGCGGCGGCACTGACGAGCTGGACGCCAGCGCGGTGGCCGGCGGCGGCGGGATCGGCGAGCACGAGGCCAGCGCCGTCTTCGGCGGCGGCGGGATGGCCGAGCACGGCGGCGGGATTGAGGAACGGTCCTGCGCCGTACTCGGTGGCGGCGGGATACCTGATCCTGAACGGGCCGGGCGGCGAGCCCTGGCCGACGCGGCTTTGCTCGCACCGGACTCCATATCCCTATAGTGCGGCTGACGGCCTGTCCGGTCACTGCCCCCGGCGGCAAAAACCCGCCGTCCTCGCGCACCAGGCCTCTCTCGCTCGGCTCCGCGCCCCCGCACTGCCCGCCTCCCGGCGCTGTTTGGGACTGGCAGCCCGGCACAGTCGATTCCGGTACGTTCCCCGGCTCTGCCGGCCGGCGGGCCGGCCGTCCAGCCCGGCGGCATCGCCGGGCATCTCGCGCGGGCCGCGGGCGAGGTGATCGCCAGCCTCGTCGGGTGATTGCGCGGTCAGTGCGATGGCAGGAGCGAGATAAGCCCGGAAGCAGCCTGCGATCTGCCAGGTCACTTCGTCGACGCCCCGACGTCGGCGGGCTTGCCACCGGCCTGGCTGCACCTGATGGCGACAGCGTGGCGGCTTTACGGCACGCGAGATCCGCCGTTCGGATCGGTAGACGCTGTGCAGCAGGATCCGTCGTGATGCGCACAGAACTGGGCTTCTGGAGTGTGCTCGTTGGAACTGTCGGCGTGACAGGAACCGCCAGGGTGAAGGCTTTACAGACCTGCCTCAAACAGGCCCTGACCTGTGGGATGCCACTTCAGCCGCCCTGTTTCGGCACGTATCCGGCACAGGCCCGAAGTGTCACCGGGCGCCTGGCCGACGGCGAACGCGAGCACGGCACTGGCGGCGGACCGCACGTCGGCCGGTATCACCGTCTCCAGACTGGTCACCCGGATAATTGGCTTGCGGCGCCAGCGGGAACGCTGGTGTAATCCCGCAGTGCGAGTCACCTCTGGCACCGTCGCCGACGGCATCCGCGAACAGCTGTTCACCGTCGGCGGCATCCCTGGCGTGCTCTGGACGCCCGCCGAGGGTTGCGGCCCCCGTCCGCTGGTGTTGATCGGGCACGGTGGCGGCCAGCATAAGAAGGAACCCGGCGTGCTGTCCCGGGCCTTCCCTTATGTCACCTCCTGCGGCTTCGCGGTCGCCTCGATCGACGCGCCGGGAGTCGGCGGCCGGCCGGAGCACCCGGAGATCAAGCGGCTCGTTGCCGAGATGACCGAACGGGAGGCGGCGGGTGAGCCCGCCGGACCGGCATGGCCCGCCCTGTGCGAAGTCATGGTGACGGAGATCGTTCCTGACTGGCAGGCCACCTTGGACGCGCTCCAGAAGCTGGACCGTGTCGGCGACAGCCAGCCGGTCGGGTACTACGGCCTGTCCCAGGGCGGCGGGGTGGGCATGCACCTCGTCGCGGCCGAGCCCCGGATCACGGCTGCGGTCCTCGGCCTCGACGAAAGCGACGTGCTTATCAGCATTGCGCCACGGATCACGATTCCGGTCGAGTTCGTGATGCAGTGGGACGATGCAGGGCACCCGCGAGATTCCATGCTGACGCTGTTCGACGCACTCGGCTCCGCCGAGAAGACCCTGCACGCCAACCCAGGCAGCCACTTTGAAGTCCCTGACTTCGAGATCGACAGCTCGATCCGGTTCTTCGCCCGGCACCTCGGCAGCCAGGGCGCTGCGATATGAAAAACCTCATCATCGTCGGCGGCACGGCGGGCGTTGGCAAAACCACAACGTGCCGCGAATTGCAGAAAATACTCCCGCGGAACGTATTCCTTGACGGCGACTGGTGTTGGGATATGCGTCCATTCTTGGTCACCGGCGAAACAAAAAAGATGGTGGAGAGCAATATCGCTCACCTACTCAACAACTTTCTCGATTGCTCGGAGTTTGAGAACGTTATCTTCTGCTGGGTGCTTCATCAGCAGAAGATATTGGACGACCTTATTGCCAGGCTAAACCATAGCGACTGCACAATACATTGCTTTTCGCTCGTCAGCAATAAACAGGCTTTGTCGGAAAGATTGAGCCGCGACATCGCAGAAGGAAAACGGGAGCCGGCCATCATGGCGCGCAGCGTAGCGGCCATACCGCTATACGATGCGCTTGACGCTGTAAAGATCGATGTGAGCACTATTTCGCCGGCAGATGCGGCAAAGCGGATCAGGGATTGCCTGGCAAGGGTTTAGCCAAGTGCGCTTGTCACATCTGACATGCCACCCGGCTTCCGTTACTCTGAGTAGTCAATTCAATTTGATGCGTCATGTCCGGTCTGCTGGCCTGATGGCATCAATGCACCGAGAAGACCCTGCACGCCAAGCGGTCTTGCCGACCGCTCCCTTTCCAGCCCGAGGGCCTGGACCATCGTGCTATCCGAAGCGCACCATCCCCGGGACACGGCGCGCCGAACTGGACGATCTGTGAACGCCTACGCGCTTCGGCAACCTGATTATCTTGCGCGCGGAATCGGCAGGCGCGTCGTTCGTAGGGAACGAGTGCCCGGCTGAACAAGAGACGGTTGCCCCGCCAGGAGTCGGTTCTGGCGCGTCAGTGTCGGTAGGTGCCGTTAGCATCCGTTCTTGTCATGCCCGTGCTGATGCCGGCTGAGGGAGTGCGTACCGGTGGCTGATATCGCCGAAGCGGTTGTGGAGATGCTCGCTACGATGGTGGCCGAGGCTATCCCGGTGATAGCGGCCAGGATTCCGCCGGGTCCCGCGGCGCAGCTGGGCCGGATCGGAGTGCCATCGGACAGTGCTTTCTGGCCTGTCGTCACTGGCATTCGCAGGGCGCCGGTCGGCAGGGAGACACGTGAGACAAGGGCCGTGGTCACCGCCGGGCCGGCGCGGTCTGTTGCGTTTCGGGTTCCCGCGGACCGCGCGGTGCCTGGGCGCGCTGGCGGTGCCGGCGGGCCGACGGAGTCACCTGTCGTGGGCGCGGTGCGCTCGGTCGGGCCGCTGCTGGCCGAGCGGCTGCTCGGCGCGCTTGAGCTGACCGTCGCGGCCTTCGACCTAGCTGACGTGCCGGACTTGTCGTCCTACGTTGGCCAGCCGCCGACGGGACGAGGCATCTTCGCCAGTGCCGGCCAGGACAGCCAGGTCGTGACCGCCGTGACACTGCTAGAAAGATCCCGTCCCGGTGCCGCTGACCTGGCTGCCGCGCTGAGCCGGCGACTCGCCGGCCATCAGGCGATCGTTCCGCTACTGGTGGTTCCGCCCAGTGCCACGGATGAGGCGTCGATCGCGGCGGCGCACGGCGCCGCCCGCCTCGCGCTGGCCGTAGCGGTCGCGAATGCCGTCATCGGCCGGTGGTCCCCGCCGCCTGCCTTGGTCGATAGCCCGGCAGCAGCCGTGATCGGCGTGGGCGCCGGCGCCGCTGTCATCCTGCTGCGCGATGTCCCGATGCCCGCCAGGCACGCGGCGGCGGTACTGGAAAAGGCGAGAGCGGAGTACCTGCTGCCCCGCAGGGCCTCCGGATCGGTGCCGGTAGCGGGACATCGGTTCGCCCTCGCGGAGGGCGAGGTGCCCGGGGCCGCCGACTTCAGCGGCAACGGGCTGGCCGCGGTGGTACCGGGCGGCGTGGTGATCCGCACCGGGGCGGCGGCTGGCAGCGTGCGGGTTCAGCTCAGGGTCGAGGAGCAGCCGCCGCCGCTGGACACGCGGGCATGGGACGAGGTCGTCGAGGTGAGCTGGCTCGCCGCCGTAGGCATGGCCTCGGTCACCGGGGCGCAGGCACCGGGTGATGTCCGTCTGCGCGGGGTAACGCCGCCATGGCCCGGCTACTGCCGGCTGCGGCTGCACGCCCGGGGCCGGGACGACGCCGACGAGGACGAGGGTTACGAGCTGGTGATCTGGGCGGCGCCCGCCGCGCCCGACATCGTCCACAAGCGCACCGACCGGACCGGATACCGGCTACGCGGCGAGCCGGAACCAGACCGGCCGCAGCCGCCAGAACGTGCCTACCGCTGGGTGAAGCGCAGCGCCCTGGACATCGCCGCCACCGTCACGGTCGTCACGGGCTCCACCGTCGAAGAAGTCCTGCGGGCTTTCGGCGCCGACCCGGAACGGCCGGAATCCCTGCGCGCCATCGCCAACGACGTGAACGGCCGGATGTCCATCGATCCGTGGGTCGCCGTACTGGAAGCCGGAACGGCCGTGCTGGCCATCGAGTACAACGGCTTTCAGGGCTCGAATGAGGCCGTCATGCGCCGGGCATCGGCCAGGGGGCGGGCGGCGAGCATGTTCTGGAACGTCAACGCCATGACCCGGTTGTCGTTCGCCGAGGACGGCCAGCTGCTGGCATCCTTCGAGCCGCCCGGGGGTGTCGACGCGGGCCCGGCGGTCGCGGCAGCCCTTGACGGCCTGGACTTCGACGACTACCGGAACAAGACCGCCAAGGGCCTGGTCGCGGTCCAGCGCTTCACCGGCCGCGGCATCACCGCGCGGGACCTAGACCAGATCGAGGCGGCCGACACCGCCTTCCGGATCACGTCCCAGTCATGACAAGCCCGTACCGGCAGCGGCCCCGAACCGCTCAGCACCCAGCCCCCCTACGGCGTGCCGACCACAGCGGCCGCTGATCCGGCGCCCGCACGGAGGTACCAGTCGATGAACGCATGTGGCGCCCGGGCTCGCCGCAGCCGAGCCCGCTGAACTCACGTCGCGTAACACCGACGGCAGGCGGCACAAGTAGCCGCCGTTATCTTAAGTCCGCCCTAGGGTGTCTCCCATGTAGCTTTACCGACCTTCCGGTTGCGTGGCGGACACATGCTGTTGGAGTTCAACGTAGACGGCTGTATTGGCCACCGGCTACTCGTTCAAGATCATCGTAGGATCGCGCATGGTGGTCCGGCGCGTCGGCGCACATACGACTTACTATGTGTGCGGATAGTCGACGGCTTGTAGCTGGTTCCTCGGCGCTGCAACTCATCGATTACCTCTTGAGGGGTAAAGGTCTCGCGGCCCGTTCGAGCCAAGACTGCTGGAAGGACGGCGAGGATCTCATCACGAGCGGTCATAAGTGGGGAGTCGGTTCGCGTCGGCTATTGCACTGGCCGTTGGTTCATGGCCGACGTCGTCGCCGGATGTACCGGTCAAGCCCGCTGGCCTGCGGGGGGTGGATGGCGAGGCTTTGCTGGACGGTGCGCGTGATCGGATGGTCGGGGCCGAGCATCCGGGTGCAGTCCGCGAGGGTTTGCCGGTACCGGCGGTCCGCTTCCTCACGCTGACCCGCCAGCTCGTAGGTAAGGGCCAGGTTGTGCCGGGAGGTGAAGGTGTCGGGGTGGCAGGTGCCCAGTACCCGCTGGCGGTCGGAGAGCACATGTTCGTGTATGGCGATCGCCTCCTCGTATAGTCCCGCTGCCACATAGACATAGGCAAGGCTGTGGCGGGCGGCAAGCGTGTCGGGATGATCGGGACCCAAGACCCGCTGGCGGTCACGAAGGGACTGCTCGCCGAATGAGATCGCTTCCTCGTGCCTCCCGGCCCGCGCGTAGATGCTGGAAAGCATGCCGCGCATACCCAGGCCAGCGGGGTGATCGGGACCGAGCACGCGCTCGCGATCAGCGAGAGTCGCCTCGCCCAGCGGGATCGCCTCGCCGAGGCGGCCTGCGGAAAAGTAGGCGGTGAACAGATTATGGCGGGATGTCAGGGTGTCGGGGTGGTCTGGGCCTAGCACGCGCGTGCGGTCGGCCACGATCTGCTCATACCGCCTGATCGCTTCTTCGAGATCGCCGGCTGTCTCATAGGCCCAGGCGAGGTTGTTGCGAGCGGTAAGAGTGCCGGGGCGGTCCGGGCCGAGGGCCCGCGTGCTGTCGGCGACCAGGGCGGTCCCGAAGGCGATGGTATGGCTGGGCAGCGTCATGGCGTCGTTGAGGTACCACAGGGCCTGCCCGCGCAGTGCCAAGACCGCCTCGGCGAGGTGGCGATCGGGAACGGTCGTCCAGCTACCGGGGTGGATGTGGTCGTTGAGAGCGGTGATCTGCTTGGTCAGTTCGTCGACCTCGCGCGGCTGGTTCCAGGCCTGCTCGCTGGGGACCAGCAGGTCGGCGAGCAGCACCGCTGCGGCGGCCGCGACCGGGATGAGGTGATGGTCGTGGGCGAGCTGCTCGCGGAGCACGCGCATGACTAGCCGGTGGGCAGTGACCACTCCGTCGCCGACGCTGATGTTGATCAGCGAGGCGTCTGCCAGTCGGCCCAGCAGCGCGTCGACCGTAGCCGGGGAGATGGCCGGGCCCCGCTTGCCGGGCTTGTTAAATCTGGGCAGCAGGCCGAGTTGTCCGGCCTGGTGTAGGTACTGCCGCGGCACGCCGGTGGGAGACAGCACGGCGACCAGATCTAGGAGAGCCCGGCACTGCCCCGGTTTGTCGGTGATGCCGGCGGCCGACAACAAGATGGCCTGGGCCGCACTGTGCGGGTAGGGGTCGCCGGGAACTGCAGGCAGGTAGTCCGCCACCGTGACTGCGCGCAGCCGCCGCAGGTAGGTGCCATAGTCCAGGCGCTGCTCGTCGATGACCGATGCGGCCTGCGCCAGCGCCAGCGGCAGATGTCCCAGCTCATCGGATACCGCCCGGGCGCCGTCGACGTCGGCCAGGCCGGTGCGTTCGGTTAGGTAGTCGATCGCCTCTTCGGCCGTGAAGGCGTCCACTGTCACCGTCTGGCCTAGATTGCCTAGTGCCCGGCGGGTACTGGTGATGACCACCTGCGATACCCCTGCTGCCGGCAGGAACGGCATGACCGCGTCCGCATCGACGGCGTTGTCGAGCACCAGCAGGCACCGCTCCCCATGGGCTTCCAGATGATGCCGTACCGCCGCCGCCGACTCCTGCGCGTCAGCGGAGGGGCCGGTCAGCCCCAGCGCGCAGGCGACCTGATGCAGGCCCGCTAGCATCATGCGGCGGTCTTCAGCATCTACCCACGCCACCAAGTGCCAGCCCGCGGCGATCCGCGCCCGGGCGATCGCCGCCGCGAGCTGCGTCTTCCCCGCTCCCCGCGTCCCGGTCAGCGCGAGTACGCCTGGTGTTCCTGCGTCCTGCCCGGTCACCTGCCCCACAAGACCGGCGCGCGACTGGGAGGCCACCGGCCGCTGCGGAATGTTCCCGACCACCACCGGGCTGCCGTCACCCGCCGTGGCCGGGTCTCGCCACGCTGCGGTCGGCGGGGGCACGCCGCGCCCACGCTCCGCTGAGCGCGGCAGGCAGGCCCAGGCGGTCGTTTCCGTTTCTTTGACCGAGACCGGCACGGGCCGGAAGTCGGCCGGGCTGCTCGCGGGCTCATGTCGGATGACCTCCTGAAAAAACCACTCCGAGGCCATCAGCGCGAGGACACCTGGCGACCCGGCAAGCACCGACCGTAGCGCCGCGGACTCCAGCAGCCGGAACGCCAGGTTGATTGCCGCACCGGCAGCGCCGTAGTCGTCGAGACGGACCTCACCTGCATGCAGCACGGCGCGCAACCGGATACGCGCCTGCTGCTCACAAGCGGCATTGTGCTCCTCTAGCGCCGCTGCCAGCTCCAGGGGCAACGGCCCGGCCAGCAGGTTCTTCGGCACATCGGGAGGGATCAAGACCAGCGCCCGTCTCCGCAATCCTCGCGCCGGCAGCGCTCCCACGGCACCCCCGAGCGGGTGAACGACCAGCGCAGCGAGCGGAAAAGCCCATCGCGGACCGCGACCTGGTGGGCATTGGTGCGGGACTGATCCCCGAACTTCTCCACATCAACCACGAAAATGCTCCGGTGCACCGCGTACGGTAGCGCGTCCATACCGATCAGCCCGTTCACGCCTGCGCCGCCCTCGGTTACCGCGGCGAACGACTCTCTACGAGAGTAAGCCGACTCGGCGATGACGACCCGTGACGCACGCCCCGAGCCTGATCACGACAGCACGGCAGCTGTCCGAGTGGCCGCAGGGATGGCCGCTGGTACGGAGGTCGGTGGCGGGACGTGATTGTCTCGGGTTCTGACGACCGCACGGTCATTCGTCCCCGCAGATGCTCCATATCTACGGCGGCAGCGCCCGCGGCACCCGGGCACGCCGCCACTACGACCTTGTCATGGCTGTTGTCAGCCTGGGAACTGGGTTGTCATGTCGTTCTAACCATGAGTTGGCTGGTCAGCGCTGGTTCCGTCTTGACCGCTGTTGACCGTTATGCATCGCTGGTCACTGCCCGATCGGGCACGCAGCGGGCACGCTCCCGGGCTCGAGACGACACCCCGGAGGGTTCCCTTATCAGGGATGCCGGGCGGAGCGCTGGCGGTGGTCGCAATCCCCGGTGACCTGCGCTTGGCCGTCCACAAGTGTCCGCCGAAGCCCGCCGCCACTGGGTCATGCGATCCATGGCTCCGGCCCGCATACCCACAGCGTGAAGAATGCCTTCAGGTCAAAAGCGACCGCCCGCAGGGTGTTCGGTCTCGCCCGGCCTGCCACGAACTCCAGGTAACGATCCACGAGCCGGTCACCCACGGCATAACGGACCTCGCCCAGCCCCGACGTCGTCCGCACCATCTCCGGAAAGCTCACCACGACTGTTTCCCCAGCTCAGCGAGCCAGTATGCAACAAAGATCACCCGTGTATTAAGCGTTCGGCGTTATGTGGCAGAGACCGTCGGCCGTTGTCGGCGTCAAGTCGTCACGGCCGGGTTCCGGACCGGGTGTCGGACATCGGCGTGTTGACCGCGACCTCGCCGGTGTAGGCGCGGAAGTGCAGCGCCGACTCGTGTCCCTCTCCGTGGTGCAGGGTGACGTGCGCGATCGGGCCGTCGGTGGCCAGGTCGTTGCGGTCGCCGGCGTGCCAGTTGCGGTCCGCGGTCGGGAAGTTGGAGCCTGCGATCTCAATGCGGATCTGGTGGCCGGCCGGGAAGTAGTTCGCGGTGGCGATGCCGCCGATCCGGACCCGGTAGATCTCGCCGGGCACGAGTTTGGCAGGCCGCTCGTAACCGTCGCGGTAACCGAGACGCAGGCAGCTGTCGGCGAGGTTGTAGGCGGTCCCGTCCGGGTAGACGTCCACCAGCTTGACGAAGACATCCGCGTCGTCGACATCGGCCGACACGTAGAGTTCCGCGCTGATGTCGCCCACGATCGCTGTCGGCTCTGTCAGCACGGGCGTACTGTACACAAGCACGTCGGCCCGGCACTCAACCGTCCGCTGGTCCGCGCAGACCGGGCCATCGGTGCCCAGGACGCTGCCGAGCGACTGCACCGGGTTGTGCGGGTCTGCGATGAACTCGTCGGTCCCGGCGCCGCGGGCGGCCGGCACCAGGGCACCGTCGCCCCACAGGGTGCTGGCGGACTTGTCGCTGGCCAGGAAGAGCGTCCGGCTCTCGGTCTCGGGCAGCGGCCAGGAGTCGCCGGTCAGCCAGGTGCACGCGCCCATCAGGAAGACCTGCACCTTCGGCATGGGCTGCCAGGCGTCTGCCTCGTCGCACAGGAACCGGTCGAACCACGAGATGATGACCTCGTCGTAGGGGAACCGGGTGTCGCCCATGGGCCGCTGGCCCAGGCGGGCCTCGGGACTGGTCTGTAGCATCCGGCAGTGCTCCGTCCCCGCCATGATCAGGTACTGGTCGGGATGATGCTGCTGGAACTCGAATAGCTTGACGGTCTCGTAGGCGCCGAGGTCCATCCACCCGTTGATGTTGATGGACGGCGTCGCGCCGGTGTGACTGGCGTTGATCAGGTCAACGGGTTCCCAGGCCGGGCTGGCCGGCCCGTCGGCCATGAAGGTCTCGTAGCCGGTCAGCGGCCAGCCCATCCGCCGCAGGATCTGCCCGCTTGGCGCTTGCAGCGTCTCCTTCTTAAGGGCCTGGGCGTATTCCGGGCTGCGGAAGTCCGGCACTGTCACCGAGTACTGCCGGAAGATCCGGGCCAGTTCGCGGCCCTCGGCGCCGGCGGGCAGTTTCGGCCGCTGCCGGACCCCGAACGGGCCGTACCACAACGCCCATGCCCCCATCATGGGAACGCCGCCGCGGAAGAAGCAGCCTTTCGAGCCCTCCGCGCCCGGGACGTCGCCGACGCCCGCGCCGGAACTCATCGGTACGCAGGCGCGCAGCGCCGGATGGCCGACGGCGGCGAGCTTCAGCTGGTTCTCGGCGGTCGACGAGCATCCGTGCAGGCCGACCTTGCCGTTGGACCAGTCCTGAGCGCTAATCCAGTCGAGGGTGTCCTGCGCGTCCGCGGTGGTGGTGGTCAGGAAGCCGAAGTCGCCTTCCGACCATTCGCTGCCCCGCTCGTTCTGCATGACCAGCACGTAGTTCTTCTTGAACTGGGCAGTGTGCATCGGCTTGAACCGATCGGGAATGGCGTGAGCGTACGGCGACCGGACCAGGAGGGCGGGATAGCGGCCTTCAGCGCGCGGCCGGAAGACGATGGTCGCGAGCCGGATTCCGTCGCGCACCGGCAGCATGACATAGTCGACACGGTAGCGGACGGTGTCCGCTCCGAGGTCGCGGACAGCGGACTCAAGCGCCGTGGGCGGCCGGAACTCCTCGGGCCTGTCGTCGGTTTCTGTCATGTTCGGTTGACCTCCAGCGGCGGTTACGCGATCAGGTACGGCGACAATCAGGGCATCCGCTACGCCGCCCATTATCGATGTTGCGGCAGGGCACTGCTCAGAGGACAAGATTCGCGTGCCGTCCCGTCGCCCGGCGGCAGGTTAGGCCATTGACGGCATATCCGATGAGCAGGACCCATTTCACGAGCTCCGCCCTTGCTCAGGACCGGCATTCCCAGATGCAGAAACTGGAAGCTCACTGTCAAGAACGGAGTCCCTTGCCCGTGCGAACGAAGTAGCGAAAACCCAGGCCCAGGAACTGCCGGCCACAGCCGTCAAGGCAAGGCGCTGCCTGACGGGACCAGGTTCCACTGAGCGCCCTCTCCCAGGGGTCCGCCCTACCCACTCGGACGAATCGGTAAGGGAACCGCGGCCCGCTTCCAGGCACGCCCGGGAACCGCCGATCTGCGCGACCGGAGGATCGAGGCCGGGCGATTCTGTGACCGAAGCATAATGGTCATTCTGCGCTTTGGCCGGCGACTGGACTGGCCGGTGGAGGTGCGGTCGCGGTGGCGCGGTTGGCCCGCAGGACGAGCAGATCGAGGGTATCGATGACCGGGCCTGGCTGGCGGCTGCGCGGAGCCTGGCCAGGCCTAAGCAGATCCGGATGGCCGCCAACAGTCGGCCAAGCAGGTTCCCAGCGAGGACGACATACGGATCTGGTGCCGCAAGATTTCAAACGCACCACACTAGTTGCGTGCGGCCACGCCGGTGAGTGAGGAAACGCGCCAGCCCGCACTGTGCCAGTCGGCGACGCTGATCCCCTGACAGGCGTCCACCACGACGGCTCCGCGGGCGATCTCCGCTATCTCGGCCGGGTTCGCCTGCGTGAACTCGGGCCAGGCGGTGAGCACCACGATCACGTCGGTGCCGGACGCCGCGGCCACCGCCGAGTCGGCATAGTTGAACTCGGGGTAGCTTGCCAGCGCGTTGCCGCTGCCCACCGGGTCGTAGACCGTCACCGTGGCGCCAAGCAGGCGAAGCCGGCTTGCGACGAGCAGGGCGGGCGAGTCGCGCACGTCATCGGTTCTGGCCTTGAAGGTGGCCCCCCAGACTGCCACCTGCTTGCCGGCCAGTTCGCCGACGGCCTCCTCGACCAGCGCGACCACCTGGCCGGCGCGTGCCGTGTTGATCTCGTCCACCGCGCTGAGCAGCGCCACGGCATTCCGCACCCCGAGTCCGCGGGCGAACGTGCCGAGGCCGCGAACGTCCTTGGGCAGGCAGGCGCCGCCGTAGCCGACGCCGGCCCGCAGGAAAGCCGTGCCGATCCGCGGGTCCAGGCCAAGCGACGCCGCCAGCGCCTGGATGTCCCCGCCCGTGGCCGTGCAGATGTCCGCCATGGCATTGATGAACGAGATCTTCATCGCCAAGAACGCGTTCGCCGCGCCCTTCGCGAGCTCCGCCGTCTCAAGGTCGGTGGCGATCAGCGGGATCCCGGCGTCGGTCAGCGGCCGGTAGATCTCCCTGACCGTCTCAGCAGCATCAGAACGGAGGCTACCTACCACGATCCGGTCCGGCTTGAGCGTGTCCTGGACGGCGTAGCCCTCCCGCAGGAACTCCGGGTTCCATACCACCTCAACGACGGCCTCTTCTGGCGCAACCAGATCGCACACCATCTCCTGGAGCCGGGCTGCCGTCCCCGGCGGCACCGTGGACTTCCCGATGATGAGGTGGTTCCCGCACAGGTGCGGCACCAGAGCCCGCACCGCCGCGTAGAGCTGGGACAAGTCGTAGGAGCCGTCCGCCCGGCCGGGCGTGGCTACCCCGATGAAGTGAACCGTGGCGAACTCAGCCGCCGCAGCGAAGTCGGTGGTGAACTCGAGCCGTCCGGCCTCGATGGTCTCGGCCAGCATCGGATCCAGATCTGGCTCGTGGAACCATGCCTTGCCCGAGTTGAGCAGGGCGACCTTGCCGTCATCGATGTCCACCCCGATCACGTCGTGGCCGATCGACGCCATACACGCGGCATGAGTGGCACCAAGGTGGCCGCACCCGATGACCGACATCTTCATTGAGCCATAGCTCCTCACTGTGGACCATTCTGCTAGCAACGGACTCAGGCGCTGGTTCAGCCGCGCACGTACCGGCGGAGCCGGAAAGGCATCGCCGCGGACTCGAGCTGCACCTTGAAGGTCATCTTGGATTCGCCCGCCTCGCGCTCGGCGAAATGGATTGGCAACTCGACGACCTTCAGGCCGCGCAGCCGGGCCCGGCAGTTCATCTCCACCTGGAAGCTGTAACCGCTGCTCCGCACGTTCCCCAAGCCGATCGCCTGCAGCGCCGCAGACCGCCACACCTTGTAGCCCGCGGTCACGTCCCTGATGCCAAGCCGGAGCAGCACCCGCACGTACACATTGGCGAACGCGGACAGAGCCTTGCGGTGCCACGGCCAGTCACTGGCCACGCTGGCCCCGACCACATACCGGGATCCGATCACCACGTCGGCCTCGGCGGACAGCAGCGTGCCAAGCATCCCCGGTAGGTACTCGGGACCGTGCGACAGGTCGGCGTCCATCTGGACTACGAATTCCGCGCCGGCCTCGATCGCCCGTGTCATCCCGTCGACATATGCCCGGCCAAGCCCCTCCTTGCCCCGCCGATGCACCACCCCGATGCGGTTACTGCCATAGTCGTCAGCCAGTCGCTCCGCGAGTTCCCCCGTCCCGTCCGGCGAGTTGTCGTCAACCACGAGGACTTGCAGCCCCGGGAGCGGCAGTTCCATCAGTACCTTGATGATTTTCGGCAGGCTGGCAGCCTCCTGGTAGGTCGGCAGGACCACGATGACGACCGCCGACCGCCACGGCTCAGGAAGTTCCACGGTTCCATTTGCCACCGATGTCATTTCCCGCTCATTAATACTCACTGCTCCCCCTCCTAAACGAGCCGCCGATAGCTGACCTCGGCACCTGCGTTAACCGTTGATAATGCCTTCGCACTTGGAAATCGCTACCGCTCCGCTTTTGCCCTCAAATGTCGACAGGGAAGGTGCGGGGTGATCGACGGGGTAATCGGCGAGGTCCACCTTCCAGAAAAAGATCCCGCGCAGGTGGAACCGTTTGACGGTCTCGCAGCCGGCCATGAACCAGTCATACTGGACGGTTTCATCGAGCTCGCCGGGTCTCCCCAGGCTCGGCGGGTCCCCGTAGGCGCCCGCCCGGGCCTCGATGCCCGTCTCCTGAATCGCCGTTCTCTCCAGTAGGGAGGCGGGCACCCCGGCGAAGAATCTCTCGTAGGCCGCGACGACCTCGTTCAGGGGGGCGGACGGCAGGAGCCTCAGCTTCTCGTACATGTCCACGCCGGTCAGCCGCGTCGGCGGGATCTGGGGCGTCGGCGGGAAGTAGACGTTGTCATTTGCCGTGAAACTGATCTGGCCGGTGAATACTTCGGCCGCCCGAGCCAGAAAGGCAGGCCATTGCGGATCCGGGGTCAGGTCGTTCATCTCGGTACCGATGACGTACTCACTGATGCGATATTTCTGCGCCATTTTGAGGTAAGGCAGGTTCGCCTCGTAGTAGCTGTTGAACCACTCGCCTGGGTTCGATGGCTTGATGCGGCCTTCCCACGTGTTGCCCGTGTTTTCCCCGAACATCAAGGGCCGGTACTCAACGGACAGCCCGTCCTGCTGCGCTATCCGCGTCAGGATGCCGATATTCGACGCTGGCAGCGTTTCTGTTTTCTTGGTGACCACCGAATCGCTGGAATCGCTCGGGGCGTACATGTTCCAGACGAGGTCAACGGCACTGGCATGCAGATTGTCCTTGATGTAGGCAAGAGTGCGAGTCCCGTCCGTGACGGTCTGCGCCGCCGAGTAGTCATGGACCGCGTACAGGTTCACCCCGACCACGGGTCCCTTCGAGCCGATGGACGCCGCGTCCGGGCGGGCGGCGATCTGCCGCGCGGCGACCTGGTGGGGGTCTCCCTGGGCAAGCGGCGACGTCTGAACGGGGCCAGGGGAACACGCCGCGATCGCCCCAGCCAGCGCCATCGTGGTGGAGATCCACTTCAGCCTCGTCAGCCTCATCCGCTGATCGCCAGCTTCCACACCGTGGCGGTGCCGACGGCGCCGCTAAACGAGGTAACCGCGGTGGCACCCTTCATCATCTTGTCGAAGGAGACGTCGCCTTGGTTGAAGCTTGACTGCAGGTACGTCTGCCAGGTGATCGCGTAAGTGGCCTGCCCGGCGCAGGCGTCCGCCTTCTCGACCGTGCACCAGCGCTGATTGATCAGGTCGCCGATTGACTGCTCGGTGACGACGATCGCGTTCGCCGGAATGTCCCTGGCCGCGTAGGACTGGACCTCTTCAAGCGAGTTGGAATTGAAGACGGGCACGGTGAGCAGGAACGAGCAGAGCCCGACGATGGCGGCCGCGGCCGGCCAGTACTTGCGCCACCTCGCGCCGATCCGCCAGGACGCGAGTTCTGTCCACAGATAGCAGTAGGCCGGCAGCAGGATAAGCACGAAGTACTGCGGGAACTTGAGGCTGCTGGACCCGAAGACCACGACTCCGGAGACGAACCAGGCGTAAAGCAGTGCGTTGTCTTGCACTGGTCCCCAGTTCCTTGCCCGGTAGGACTGCCACGTCCGCTTCAGTGCGATCAGCAGCGAGCACCCGGCGAGCAGCAGGCTGGGAACAAAGTACTTGTACTGCTGGGTCAGCAGGTGCAATGCTCCTCCGGGCGACGTCAGGGTGCCGCCCGACTGCTGCAATCCGAGCACCCGCCGCACCTGGACGAGTGACTGGTTGACGAACCAGGGATCGTAATTGTGGGCCATGACCAGGAGATAAGCAGTGACCACCAGGGCCGCCCCGCCGAGCAGGACGAAGTGCCCCTTGTGCTCGCGCCGGATGATCAGCCAACACAGCAGTACCGCGACAACGACGTACGCGCCGGTCTGCTTGAACGACGCAGCCGCGCCAAGCGCGAGTCCGGCAAGCAGGAACCGCCGCCAGTGCGGCATGTCGAGGGCCCGTTGGTAGAGCAGGAACCCGAGCACCACGAGGATCATCAGCGCGTTCTCGATGTAGGAGACGCGCTCGATGTAGAGCAGCCAGCCATCGAAGACGACGGGAAGCACCGAGAAAAGCGCGACCCGCGGCCCCTTCAGCCGCCATAGCAACCGAAACAACAGCACCTGCATGACCGCGGTGCAGAGCACCCCGAAGATCCGGGCGTGGTAGATCGACGCTCCGACAAGATCGAACCACCGCGACTCGATCTCGAAGTAAATGGGCGGCTGGTAAAGGAACGGCTCCCAGGGAACACCGTAGACGCTGTGCTCGGCCAGCGACCCATGCTGCATGTTCGCCGACACCCGCAAGTACACGGCCTCGTCCCACTGCCAGGCCGGGGAGACCCCGAGGCGCCACAGTCGGACCCCGATCCCAGCGGCAAACACCACCAGAAAGATCGCGATAACTCGATTGGCGGTCAGACCGCGCAGTCTGGCTCCTGGCTCGGGATGGCGCCTGACACCGGGCAGCGTCTTGACGTTCAACGCTCAACAGCCTTATGCGTCTGCTGCGTCGCCCTTTCCCAAATCGTGTAGTCTCCGCTGCTTTGGTTGCTGTTGTAGGGACCGGTAGAGACGAGACGATACTTGCCGCTCGTTTCCAGGATCTTGGTTATCTGAGGGAGCTCCGCGTTCCCTCCCGTGTTGGCGGCCGTGTTGATGGCTCCCAAGAAGTCCGATTGGCTCACGCTCGGTGAGAGCAGCAGATCTGAGGGGAGACGACCCGGCGGCGTGATCGAGGCCAGATATCCGATTACGATTATATTCGGCCTGGCTTGTTCGACCGTTCCGATCGTTACTCCCCTGACGCAGTTCTCCCAAGAATTCCCCATACCCGCAAAGTAGTAGGGACATAGATAGTTGCCGTCGGTGAGCTCAACCGCGAGCACGGAGTTAGGGTTAAGCATCGGCTCAAGCTTCGAGAGGAGCGAGCCCTCGTTCGGCCACGACTGATACCAGCTCTGGGACTGCTGGAAACCGTTGACGGCCGGATAAATTATGGCTACGGCGCAGCATGCAATGACAGAGACACGCTGAGCTGGCAGCGACCTTGCGATCTTCGCGAGAGAATACGCCGCGGCCATGACAGCAAAGATCGCACCGTAGGCCAAGTGCTTCTTAAGGGAGACTGCCGTTCCTTCATTCGCTTGCGCGATAGGTATTATAAGAGCAATAGCAGCGAGGAACGCTACTTGGATTGACCGCCCGCGATTGCCCTCGCTAACGGCGAAGACGATACCGACCAGGGCAAGTATCGCAATCAGTCCGGAATACGTCCATGAATCATCGAATACATGGAACGCAGAAGAAGCACCTTCCGCAGAAACCTGACGTGAAAAGATGGTCGTGAAAATTCCCTGCCAGTCCTTGGATACAGTCATAATTCCGCAGAAGACCACGATGCACGCGCCTGCGAGCCATGCCGTGCAGGATACTGCCTGCCTGAACCCCATGGCCGGGACCCAAACCAGAAGAGCAAAGATAATGACAATCGGAATCATGATGACTCCCGAATAGGCTGTCACTTCAGCTAGCGCGAGCACCGCGCCGGAGACAGCTACCATCTCACCCCGGCGACGGCTGTCTACCGTCCTAATTACGCTCCAAACAGCGAGCGTCGTAAGCATGACAGACATCGCGTCGTAGGTCGCAAAGGCACCGAGCTGAAGAGTCGGAGCAAATACGGACCACAATGCTGCAGCAGCCACCGCCGTATTCCGATCAAAAAGACGATTAGCTGCCGAGTAAATCAGCACCGTGGAACAGAGCATGAAAACTAGAGAAAGTATTCTGGCTCCCGCAAGCCCGCCGATCGTGTTGGCTATCGCGCCCATCACAGGATAAAAATAAGGAAGTCCTGAAAGAGTTTGATGGGCGTATGCTGTCGGCCATGAGGTTCCGTGGATGGCGTGACCGATCAGGGTCTTCCCCACCCAGAGGTAGTCGGCTTCATCGGGGAATGCAGTATTGGTCCAAATCAGGCTCAGCGAAAGTGCAGCCTGGAGCGCAAGGATAAAAGTCAGTGGCCTGAGGAGTCTGGAGAGACCGGGACGACGGCTCGGTGCGTCTTCGCTTACGACGGGGAGTTCGGAGACGGCTGGGACTGTCTGGCTCATCGGGGCGTTCCTCATCAGGTGGGCGGCCAGGCTGGCGGTGTAGTTGAGGCCGAGAACCAGTGCCGGTAGGGGGTACAGAAGGCTTTCCAGCCTCCGCGAACGGGCGAACTCCCATGCCGACAGCAGGGCTACGCCCGCTACGCCTATCGCGAGGGCAATGACAGCGGCGAACTTGCCCTGGCCCGTGTATGCGGCGACCGCGATGCCAAGCAGGATGCCGAAGGCTCCCACCGGGAGAACGATCGCCTGGGTCATGCGCTTCTTGGCGAATGGAGAATCGCGGTGGGTGCGGATGAAGTAGGCGCAGCCGCGGGCCGAGCGGCGGTACTCGCGGGCAAGGTCCCTCAGGCTGGCCCGGTGGTGGTGCCAGCCGAAGAGCTCGTCGGAGACGAGAACCTGGTGCCCGCGCTTAACGACGCGCCAGAACCATTCATAGTCCTCAAGCGAACCGTGTGACCACGACGAGTCGATCGGACAGTCCTCATATATTCTCCGGGCGAAGAGAATATCCGCGGTGATCGGCGGCTTGAACCGGGCCGCTCCGAAGCCCTTGGCGGTGACAAGGTAGGCCGACTTGGCCCGGGGAGTCTTCGCGCCGAGGCTGTTGCTGTCGACGAACCGACCCCAGAAGTCGTCTCGGACCGACCGCATCACGCCCGCCACGCAGTCGACCTCGCTCTCCAGCAGCAGTTGGACAGCTCGGGACAGCCAATCTGGCGGAAGGACCATGTCGGAGTCGATGAGCGAGACAAGTTCCCCCGAGGTCTGCCTGATCCCGAGATCCCGCTTGAAGTTGGCATCGCGGATGCCCGGCGGCGCCTCCGTCTCCTGGATGGTCAGCCGGGGGTCCTCAAGATCCCGGAGCGCCGCCCAGGTCGAATCCCCAGGAGAGCCCACGAGGATCAGTTCGCGGAGTTGGGGGTAATCCTGACCGAGGATGGATTCGACGGCTGCCCTGATGGTCTTCTCGTTTGAGCGGACCGGAATGACGACGCTGACCGACGGCATCTCCCGCCGTGCGGGCTGGGACAGGTCGGCGGCTTGCCGATCTGGCCGCCACTCCGACATCGGTCCGCTGACGGCCGGGAGCGGAACCGTGGCCGGGTGAATCATCTGCCCGCCCCCGCGCAGGAACACCAGTTTGTCGGCACCGATGTAATTGACGAACGTGAAGAGGATCGTCAGCAGTACGTTGTCGAGCAGGTATTCCACGCCGAGTTTGAGCAGGAAGGCGTACAGGATCAGGTTCGCCGTGACCGTGACGACCTTCTGGATGTTGAACCGAAAAAACGAGGACCGGAACGGGGTTCGCGCCCCCTTCCAGGTGAACCAGCGGTTCAGGAAGTAGCTAGCCTCGACGGAGAGAACCGCCTGCACGATGTACGAGGCGAGCGATGGCACGTGCAACCCGCTGGTAAGCCCTGCTTGCAGCAAGAGCCCGGCGACGAAGATTCCGCCGCCAATCACGCTGAAGGACGCGAACCTTGCCCCATGTCGCCTTATGAGCCCATCTCTACGTGACAGCGATGCCGCGAGCTGGGCGCGCGCGGCCGGACCGCGGTAAATGGTCCGGTCATCCGTAACGCGAACTCCCTGCGGCGGCCGGCCAACCGGCAGCTCCTGTTCCGTTCGCTCCACTAGAGTTCCCGCCCCTCCCAAGAAAGCCATCAGTCACTATCACGAATTCCGCCCCATAAGGGCATGCCAGACCACACGCAGGCACTCTTAGGAAATTGCCCTGGTGAACGCTGTTTCCAGAAAAGAAACGCGCTAGAACATCGCAACCTTGGCCGGCCGGGTTGCGGGATTACTGTGGGCCGTAGAGATTACCGGGCCCTTATGCGCACTAGGACGTCTGGTATCTCCAAGGCGTCGTCCTCGCGCGCAGACGCGACGTCAGAGCGGCACAGCCTCGGCCGTTCATCATCTTGACCCCCCACTGTCACCTGCCATAAACAAGGTCACACACCGTCGTTCGCGCGGGAACTTATCCCGCGATGTCCGCTTCACCTATCTTAGGAGGCATTGCCCACACTCGCGAGATTCAGGAAGAGGCACCCTTTAGAATCGAAATGATTTTACCGAGGCGACTTCTGGAGGTAACTTTCACGCCAAGAAGAGTGGGATAATTGGAATGAGAGAGTTCAAGAGATAAATGAAGTTAGAAAGTCGGAAAGTTGGATCCCTCATGAGGGGAATTTAGAGTGAGCGGGAATACAGCAGGCAAGCCGACAGGCCCGCGCCCGGTCAGAGCCCGGGCCCGGCTGCGGCCCAAGTCGCAACTCACGCTCCCGGAAGAGATAAAGCGCGCACTGCGCGTCAATGAGGGCGACGAGGTGGAGTTCAGTACCGAGGAGAACGGCACGATCACAGTCCGGGGATACACGTCCGTCCCGACCGACCACGTCTGGCGGTACGGAGAGCACCAGACCGCACGGCCGGGACCAGACCATGAGTTCCCCGCCGGGCAGACGACGCAGGAGCCCACGGATGCGCACTTGATCCACCCGGACCCGCAGGGAGCGGTTGAGACCCGTCCTCGGTTCTAACGATCATGAAAAGGCATCGCCGGGCAGCGGCGATCGTGCTGTGTCTCTTCGTCGGGGCCGCCGCGCTTGTCACGTGGACGGTGACGAGCAGCGGCCCCGCGTCATATACGGCAACCGTCGCGGTGGACACCACGGCCAAGGTGTCAGGCGACCTCGGCGCGCGTTATATCGGCCTTTCAGTCGAATCAGACGCGCTGAATACCGGCAAGATCACCAGTGCCGGGGATCTCGTGCGGCTGCTCCGGAACCTCGGGAACGGAGTACTGCGGTTCGGTGGCAACTCAGCCGACACGTCGTTCACCGGCATATCGCCGAGCGGGCTCCGCAACCTGGTCGCAGCGGCCGACGCGTCCGGCTGGTCTGTGCTCTACACCGAGAACGAGGGCGAATACGTTCCGGCCCGGGTAAAAGCAGACGCTGGCGCGGTCAGCGCGGCCCTCGGCGCCAAGCTGTTCGCCTTCGCGTGCGGCAACGAGCCGGACGTCTATCCGCACAACGGAATCCGCCAACGTGGCTACTCAGCAGCCAACTACCTCGATCAAGCGACCGCCTGTCTCCAGACGATCCGGGCAGCGGCACCGTATGCCCCGCTTGAGGGACCGGATACGGCCGGCAACCGTTCCTGGTTCAGTGCCTATGCCGGGCAGGAGGGCGGCATGGTGAGCTGGCTTGGCCAGCACTACTACCCGATGGGGTGCGCAGCTCCCGGCGACAACCCCGCCGCCCTCGTCAGCACGCTGCTCTCCCCCGCCCTGGCCAACAGGGAGGCCAAGTCGCTAGGCCGGTACGTGGCGGCCGCCAAGTCCGCTGGCAAGCAGCTGCTCATCACCGAGACCAACAGCGCGTGCGGCGGCGGCGTCCCCGGCCTCAGCAATGCCTACGCCTCGGCTCTCTGGGCCATCGACTACCTGCTCACCGGGGCCGAGCAGGGCACACAGGGGATGTACTTCCACACCGGTGGACTGGACGCCCATTGTGACGGCTACACAGTCCTCTGCCAGACCGGAACCAACCGCTACAGCGCCCAGCCGATCTACTACGGCCTACTCTTCACCCACTTGCTCGGAACGGGTCGATTCCTGCCGGTCAAGGTGTCGTTGCCGCCACATAGCGGCGGCAACGTCGCGGCATTCGCGCTGAAGCCTTCACGCGGCGGCCTTCGGCTGATGCTGGAGAACCTGAGCGGGAAGCAGTTGGACGCCGCGCTTCACCTAGGAAACGATTCTGGCTACGCCACCGTGCTCCGCCTGACCGGTCCCGGCCCGCTGGCCACATCCGGCGTCCATATCCAGGGCACGTCAGTCACCGCGGACGGCGATTTCGACCTCGGCCCTCCGGATATCGTCCACTGCGCGCCACGAAGCTGCTCAGTCACCCTTGCCCCGTACTCCGCCGCCCAGATCACCGTCGGTCCAGGGGCGTCTGGCCAGTAGCAGCGGGCCGAGGCGAGGTCGCCGGCGCGACCTACGCACCAGAAGAATTACGAGATCATGACCCATTAGCCGCAATCATGCGTCAATTATCTTCTTAATAATAAAGGGGCGACTCAACATTATTCTGCATAACGCCAAGTTATCAAAAAAGCGACAGATATTTTCGCCTTAAGGTATACGATTGTGCCGCTCTCAAATGGAGTTAACACTAAGCGCTTCAGTCCGCACGCACAGCGTGGTTAGGTATGGGGGTTCTGCCGTGGGGCACCGCGCCATCTCCGTAGTGATATGCGCCTACACCGAAGACCGATGGGATCAGATCTGCGCCGCAGTCAACTCGGTGCGGGCACAGAGTCTGCCATGTGCCGAGATCCTTCTCGTCATCGACTATAATCCTTCACTCTTTCAGCGGGCCGCGGCGGCGATGCCGGACGTGAGAGTTGTGGAAAACCAGCAGGATAAGGGGCTCTCCGGCGGCCGTAACACCGGTGCCGCCTTGGCTAAGGGTGACTTCATCGCGTTCCTTGATGACGACGCGGTCGCGCACGAGGATTGGTTGAAGTTCTTCGCGGACTCCTTCGAGAATCCTCAGATCACTGGAGTCGGGGGCCTGACCATCCCGAACTGGCAGACAGCACGTCCCCGATGGCTGCCAGAAGAGTTCGACTGGGTGATCGGATCTAACTACCGCGGCATGCCGCCCTCCGGGTCCCCGGTCCGTAACCTATTCGGCGGCAATATGGCGTTCCGTCGAAACGTATTCGACCTTGTCGACGGCTTCCGGTCGAACATTGGACGGTCGGGCAGCGCTCGCCCCCTTGGCTGCGAGGAAACGGAATTCTGCATACGCCTCGCACAGCGGGCACCCGGAACGGTGTTCGTGATGGATCACCGGGCGATGATCTACCACTACGTTGCCGATGCGCGGTGCACGTTCTCCTACTTCTTGTCTCGCTGTTTCGCCGAGGGGATCTCGAAGGCACAGGTGACGACGAGCGTTGGGAGCAGTGACGGCCTGTCGGCCGAACGGATCTATATGACCCGGGTGCTCCCCCTCGGCGTGGTCCGCGGCATCACGGATGTCTTCCGCGGGGATGCGGCAGGCGCCGGTCGGGCCGCGGCCATCATCGCCGGGCTGAGCATGACTGCAACTGGCTACGTGCGTGGCAAGCTCAGCCATCTGACGCATCCTCACCCTGAAGCTGAGCCCCGGACCGCCTAATGACAAAGTGGATGGAATGACTCGAGGTCATGCGATTCTCGCCTTACAAGTACGGAAAACGAAAAGTCCGAGGTAGGGCGGCGATCATCGCACTTGCGGGCGTAGCGGGCATAATTACATATTCACTCGTATCGCTCCCTACCGCTGGAACAGCAGCCGGAACGGGATCGGCCGAAATTGCGAGCAAACTCGGCCTGGCTCCTACCCCCGATACCGGCGCTAGCCCGGACGCTACCCTTGCCACGGTACCTAACAAAACTGTCGGCCCCTCGAGTTCAAGCTCCATACTTCGCGCCAAGCAGAACTTGACCACCACCAGTACGGGATCTGACTACGGCGCTAAACCAAGTACTGGAGCTAGCTTGAGTGATACCTCCAGTGCTGGGTCCAGTCCAGTCGATTCCTCTAGGAGCCCTTACACTTGGCCCTTCTCGTGGGATTCGATTTGGAATATACCGATCGCCTCAACGGCTACGTATGCACCGGCCGGTATTACATCCGCTGGTAGTTACGAAGATAGCAGCGAAGCTGATTACGACTCAGTCAGTCCAGCATCCCCCGCGGTTACTCTTGGAGACGCCCAGCTCGCGAGCGGCAGCATCGCAGCCGTAAGCGTGCATGGAGATCCCTCCATGACCGCCAACGGAACTCTGAACGGCTGCTCCGCCTTTCTGGGGACAGACAATAAAACTGTTTACCAGGGCCAGACAATCGAACTCACTCCAGGCGGGAATCCCACCTTTGGCGGTGCTCTGGATGATACCTGGCCCCCGGTAGACATTGAGAGTACGGGGATCGGCGGCTGTCATGGCGGCTCTGGCTTGTCTGGACTTGGCGGCACGCTCACTCTTGCTGATCTCACACAAGCCAGTCCGATCACTCATGCCCTAAAAGTAGCGCTAGACGGCTACCTCAACTACTCCATTGCTAACGGTGGCTTTCGGTGGCCGGCCGCAAACGCGGACGAAGGATACAGCAGCAATACAAGCGGCAACTATTACGGCGGCTCAAACCCGAATGTCCAGGAAGGTTCACTCCTCGCTTTGCCGAGGTCGATCAACCCTTCCTCGTTTAGTAATCCTACGGTGGCAAAGATCGCAAGAGCAATGCAAGATTATGGCGCTTACATAGTCGACACCACCGCGACTGGTAGCTATGACTTCTCGACGCTCATCACGAATTACAATGCTTCGTCACAACTCGCCACGGATCTTTGCATCAGCGCAACTCCCTGCCGTTACCCAAGCTCTAATGAAGAGATCGTCTCCTCGCAACTGGATACTCTCTTTGAGGATCTTCAGGTGGTTACTAACAACACCGCCTCGACACCAGGAGGAGGGGCTATCGGGACAAGTCGGTGTGCGCCATATGCTCCGCAATTTGCTGACGGATCGGGCATGCCACCGACAGTAGCAGTCATCAGCTGCTGAACCAGCCAGACTTAGCGGCAGAGTCCGACGCCCGTGAAGTCGCGCGATTCAGGGGAGATCGCCAGCGAGGACCCTATAGGCCCGCTTGCTGCAAGAGGGCGTGAACACTGGAAACGTCCGTTTGGTAGGCGCTCCTTGTAGCGACTGCCACTCCTAGCACGATGCCGAGGACAGCGAAGAGAATAATCGGGTCCAAGGCACCTGAGCCGAGTGCCTTCCGTATGCCACCCCGAGTTGCTTGCGCAAGCCCAAATTTCGCGAAGCCAGCCACCAAGAAGCTCGCGATGAAGCCAAGCGCGAATCCTGGACCTGGCATTCCCCGCAATTCGAACAGCACGCCGCCCAGCATTATGAGGAGCGCCATTGTAACTACTGTAGTGCCAACAGGGCCCAATTCTCTCGTGGCCCGGATAACCCACTTAAGCCGACCCCGGACGAGGAATCCGACGACGAACACGAAGATGCCTGCCAAGAAATCACCGACAGTACCCAGACCCATGGGCTTATTTCCTGTAAACCCGGTCGGATCAGGGGAAACCCCGAAGCCTGCCGTCGAATAGATGGTGACTGGGCCAAGGTGGTAAACAGCTTTGAGACCTGATACTTGTGCAAACTTACCTAGTTCATCGGTCGTAAGCTGTTGCGGCGTAGACGTTTCGCCAGCGTAGAAATAGAAACCGACATGCGGTAGCGACTCGGAAAGCCTGCTGTCGACGTAGATGTACTGTATATGCAGTCCCCGGACGATCGAGGTCTGATAACTGGTCCAGGTCGGTGAGAAGTAAAGACCGGCCGGTTCCAGGCCGTTTGATGGAGCGATGACCGGCCACAGTCTGGCTTCAGCGCTAAGAAGCCCAGAGGGAACCCTATCCGCTACAACTCTACTGCCCGGTGAAAGATGGCCTTCGGCCCATTCGACTGCCGCAAGAGTGTACGGATCCTGCGTACGCACATCGGCCGATACCAGATACGGTCCGGGGAGCATATTGTAATCCGGCCCAGCCCCGAGAACCACGCCGCCGATATAGAGACTGCAGAGCACAACTACGACGGGCGTCAGGATTGCGAAAGGAACCTTCCGCATTGCAGACATCCATGAGCTGCGGGTCTCTGCGATGACGGCGGCTACGGAGAGGGCGAGTGGGAAGAAGAGGAAGGTCGAGGAGCGGTCCCCGATCTCCGCAGTAGCAGAGATAAAGTGCGCGGCAAGCGTAGCCGGATAGCACAGGCTCAAGAAGCCAATTACAGCATAACAGCCATTTTTTCTGCGATAAGCCCAGACGATCAACCGCATCCCACAAATGACGGCCGCAAGTGCGCAAACCACGGCATAGAAGATCAGTAGCAGGTGCTCCCACTCCGGGCTGACGTTCGGTGGGGTGCCCGAAAAGGCATGAGCCTGGCTAGATCCTTGAGCCGTCGAGCCGAGCTCGGTGGCGGCAGAGCTAATGACTGGCCCAAAATAACCTGCGAGCTGGCTCGAGATCGCGGCAGTCCAGACGGCAACCGCACCTACAGTGATACCAGCGAGCTGCGCGACGGGCTTTCGTTCTCGTCGTCGAGCCGCGAGCGCCCACAACACGAGAAAGCCAGCAAAAAACCAGCTGGTGGCATGATGGGTAATCACGGTGCCTGCCATTGCCAAGCTGGCGGCGACCACAAACCGTCGCCGACGCGCCCCTGCCGAGAACTGGGCCTGTCTGATTAGGTAAATACCACCAAGGCCGAGTGTAAGCGCCAGCGTCTGGTATGCGAATTGTGAGTTAAACGCATAGAATTGAGGCGATATCGCGTAGAAAACTACGACGAGTGAGGCGCTGCGCACATCGGGGAGCACCGTTTTTGCGCTGTAGTAGAGCAGCAACACCAGCAGCAGCCTGGCCAGCAACGGGATAATTGTCTCGCCGAGCAGCGCAGACATCGAGGTAAGACGAACTGCTGTTCCGGTGAGAATCTCCAGGCCCGGGTAAAACGGTCCTACGGAAAGCATGGGGTTCGGGGCAAACAGCCCGCTGCCGTGCAGTAGATCTGACAGTTGGCGCTCGTGCAGATGTTCGTCGTAACCAGCCAGCACAAGCGGGCTGGACATCCGCCGCAAGATCGATGGGTAGAGGCCGACTAGCGCGATTATCACCTGGCGCAGTCGATCGGACATCTTCACCGACATCAGGGCTGCTGTCTGCACTCCGAACGGAATAAAGAGTGCCAGCCAGAAGAGCGGAAACGCTATCCCTGAACCTTTAGTGGACAAGGTGACGGCACCTGCGCCAACGCAAGTGCCCGCCGCCGTCGCGAACCAGACGAGCCGCGCCAGGCGTATATTCCGCACCACTGGCCGGGGTCCACCGCCAGGGCCAAGCGGCGTCGACCTGGTTTGAACTCTAGGCCGGTACGAGGTCGCACCGTATCCCGCCTGGGTCGGCGGCGCGTCCAGGCGCCCACGGCTCCACCCGTCTGGGGCGGTCACGCCAAATGCCGGATGCGGGTACTGCTGCGGTCCAGAACGGACCTGGCGGCCCTCGTCACGGTACGTGTCCCCACCATATGCACCGCGATCAGCTTGCTCAGCATGGCCTGGCCGACCATAGTCCGGGTGCTGCGGGCGCTCATGGTACTGCCGTTCAGAAGAGTCCCGCTGTCCGTCTGGCGTTGCGAACAGATCGTAGATTGTCTCGTCATTGCGACGGCGCGCTGAGTCATCGAAGCGGTCGGGCAACCTGCGCCAATCATCGTTGGGGCCCGGTCCCCAGTCATTGCTCACGACGTTGTTCCGAGTGCGCTTACCGCTTGGCGGCTGTGCAGGACGTTCCGATAAACCATGGCGATCTGCCCGGCTGCTGTGTCCCAGGTCGGCATCTCCGGAAGAGTCCGCGAACTCGGCCGGGTCATCGCCTGCAGAAGTTGACCGGCCGCCTCCGCTGCCGGCGTGCCTGGCGTCACGCCCGCTACAAGTCCTTCAGTGACAAGTTCGCCGATACCCGAGGACGCGTAACCGACCACCGGGCGTCCAACGCTGAGGGCCTCCATGACTGCGACAGGATGCGCTTCGTAGTCCGAGAAGGCCGCGACCACGCTGGCCTGCCCTAGGGTCACCGCCATCCCTGTCCGGTCAGCGGGCTCAACGTGCCCAATCGTGACGCGATCCGCGACATTCAACCTCTCGGCCAGTGATCGCAGCTCAGCCTCATAGGATCCTCGCCCGAGAATCACCAAATGCGCTTCCGGGACTCCGCGCAGCACATGTGGCAGCGCCTCGATCACTCGGTGATGTCCCTTGTAGCGCTCCAGCCTGCCAGGAGAAACGATCCGTCCCGGGACCGCCTGGGTCCCTGGCGGAAGAGCGGGCAGAGTCCCGCCGTTGCGGATCACTTTTATCGGCGTGGCACCGAGGTGAGCCTGTGTCGCGAGCTGCGCTGCCTCGAACTGGCTTACGGCAATCAGGGAGTCCGCTTGCTTAAGCATGGGGCCAACTAGTCGCCACTGAACAGATCTGAGCGCGTTACGGTGTCGCAAGGTGTGGCCGCCTGTGTGAAAAGTCACCACGTATGGAAGCCCAACGCGCTTCGCCGCCCGCATAGCCAAGATCGGTACGGGAGTGTGGATCCCCTGGCAATGCACCAAATCCCATCGCTGCGGCTGACCGACTACGCCACTCACCGCTGGCGCGAAGTAGTAATCCCGGTTCTTCGGCCAAGCGGGGACGCGGAGAATCCGCACCCCATCAACAACCTCGTCAGCGGGCCTACTCCGGCTGCGATCGGTCGACAAGATCGTTATCTCGAATTCGCTAGACGCCGCAAGCCGTCTTGCCACCTCGTAAACATGCATCTCGATCCCGCCCATGTCGGGCAAGTAACGCGCGCATACCATGAGAACTCGGAATGCCATCAAACCCCCTCAACCACCCTCCCAGGTAGCGTACTGGCTGGAGTGGCTCGATAACGGTGTTCCCGGAATAATCGTTGGCGGACCTGACGCCAATTAGGGTGCACTGATGATTAGAAGGCTCCCAGTGGCCCCTGGCCAACAAAGGGCCGCCGATGGCTAATCACTTCGACGCGGCCCGCGCATACACCGTCTCCAGCCGTTCGGCGACGGATGTCGCCGTAAACTCGGCGATTCTCTTCTTCCCTCCATCGGCAAGTCTGTCCCTAAGTCCCTCGTCCTTTAGCAGCCGGGCCATGGCACCGGCCAGAGCGGACACGTCACCAGGCGCGACCAGCAAGCCGCACTCTCCATCCGTCACCATGTCGACCATTCCTCCGATACTTGTGGTGATCACCGCGCAGTGATTCGCCATCGCCTCAAGGACTGTCGTAGGACATGGGTCTGGCCAGATCGACGGCAGAACCGCGAGCGTGCAGCGCCGGAATGCTTCGAGGACCCGTTCATGTGGCCAAGCCTCGTGCATGATCACATCGGGCGGAAGATCCGTAGGAGTGTCGGCGACCCGACGCCCAATAAGCACCAAGGGCACCCGCTCATTGCCCAGTTTGCGATAGGCCTGCAGTAGCGCATGCACGCCCTTCTCACCGGACAAATCCCCAACAAAGAGAACAAAGTCTCCCGGCGGAAGATCCGCGACGTGGGCTTCCGGCGAGGGCACACCTAGGAAATCGTCGCTGTGGGCGACCATAGAGTCGGGAATAAAGTTCGGAATAATCGACACGCCGGGCTTCTCAGCCAGCTTATTGCCAACAGCAACGGCGCTGCTGACGCAGACGATCTCATCGATTACGGATCGCTTCCAAGGACGGACGGCAGCGTTGGCAACCACCGTGGCCGATCCAATCGCCGCCCCGTAGTGCGCAGTAGCGCACGGAAAACACCAGGTACCTGGACCGACGCAAACCGCGCCATCGCGCATCATGCGCTTGGTGGCGCAGACGTGACTGTAATCATGCAGGGTAAGAACAACGCCGAACCTGCCGCCGATCCCAGCTTGTCGGTTGATGGGGAGCAAGCTGTTTACGGCCCAGTTGTGTGCATGGACGATCTGTGGTTGAGTTCGGCGGATTATGTTGCGCAGGTCCCGAGTCGCTATCGGATCAGGGAGCGGTGGATGATGGGGTCGGTCTGTCGAGTAAAGACCTGGCCGTCGCATCGCCAACGTCTCGAACCGGTAAACACTGACACCCGATGAAAGCTGCTCTTCCGCTGGAGTACCGGCTATGCGCTGGGTAGCAACGGAGACGGCGTGCCCGCGGGCCGCAAGTGTGTTGGCGAGATTGAAAACATGACGCTCCTCACCGCCGATATCTGGCGGAAAAAATTGAGCAAGCATGAGAAGGCGCATAGCGTGATCCCCCTAGTTACTCCTTGGCTACCGTGGCGCACTCGCGACCCCACCCAAATCATATCTGAAGATCGCTGTCCAGCGCCCGTGCTCGAACGAATGTCATGTGCGCCCGGCCGCCTACCTGGTACTCTCTACTAGGTTATTAACTGCAATGGCATTGCACACCCGCCATATCCTTAGCGGGTTACACAGCAGAAGACACCTAGGATAGGAATCCAACCATGCCGTTGATCTCTATTGATGCCTTCCGTGATCTTTTGGCATGTCCTCGCTGCGGCAGTCCCCTCGATGGCTCCCCTAGGCTTCTCTCCTGCACCGAGGTTTCCTGCGCCCGGGAATACCCGAGCATCCACGAGTCTTCCGTGCCGGTGCTGATCGACGGCGATGCGAGCATCATCGACATCGATAGTCTCTTGAAAAGTGATGCCGCCAGTCCGGTCAATCGCCAGCACGGCAGGCTTCAAAGCGCCGTTTATCGTATGATAAAGAATCACAACGAAATTGCCGAGCGATGCGTTGGGCAGATGATCAAGGATCTGGCCGTCGAAACCAAGGGACGTCCGCGGGTGCTTATAGTTGGCGGCGGCGAAATCGGCAACGGCATCGAATCCCTCTACAGTGCACCTGGCATAGATCTTCTGGCTTTTGATATATACGCCAGCAAGAATTGCCAACTCGTGGCCGACGGGCATCAAATACCGCTGGCAACCGGCAGCGTCGATGGTGTAGTAGTCCAAGCCGTTCTTGAGCACGTCTTGAACCCGCAACGAGTTGTAGATGAGATCTACCGGATTTTGCGGCCTGGCGGACTAGTGTACGCCGACACTCCCTTCATGCAGCCAGTCCATGAAGGGCCATACGACTTTACGCGCTTCAGCGAATCTGGCCATCGATACTTGTTTCGCCACTTCGCCGCCCGGCAGTCTGGCGCCTCCGCAGGGCTCGGTATGCAGCTCCTCTGGTCCATCATGCTTTTCGGCCGAGGGATAAACCCCAGAGTAGGACAAATAGCGCGAGTAGCGTTTTGGTGGCTGCCTCACCTGGATCGCTGGCTAGATCCAAAGGTTACCATCGACGGTGCTTGCAGCAGTTATTTCTATGGCCATTCAAGCAGCAATGCGATCTCTGCAACTGACATCGTCGCCTATTACTCTGGCCAGCAGCGATAGAGATAACGCTAACGGCCTGACCAGTACCCATCGTCCTGGCGGTACCTCGGCCCAGTCTGCTGGCTGTGCGCCGATGAATAGCGGTGCCGCGGAGGCCTGACGCTGTCGGCACGCGGAACCCGACCGCGGTCGGAGCGCGGAACGACTGGGAACGGACCGGTCGCGGCCACCCCATCTGCCATAGAGATAGCGATCAGCGCGGCGATCCCTTCGCGTTGCCGTCGAGCCAGATCGTCCACCCCATCCCAGCCGATACGAGTGTCGTCCAGAAAACGACTGCTCGGGACATCTTGTGCTCCGAATTGCAGCGACTCTGCTCGTGTCGCACGCAGAGCGAAGTCAACCGAGCGTGCCCTGGCCTTGTCTCCGCTGTCGCGCGTAGCTCTTAGTACGGCCGGCGCGGTCACAAGGCCCTCGAGAAATTTGACGGCGACAAGAGCCAGCGAAAGCCCAGTAAGGCCACCCAAGACACCGCCTGCCGCGGCCGCGGCAACCTGAATCGCGGATGACGTCGTAAGCACTACCGCCGCAAGGGAAACCTTATTCGTTGTACGGCACACGGCAATATAGTGCGATACCGGGATCGTGGGTATATACGCAGCCGCGAACAGCCAAAGAGGGACCGTGCCGGCCGCGGCATAGGATTTCCCGAAAACGCTGAGGATCAGGTGCGCACCCAGAAACAGGACAAGCATTCCGGGGACACCCAGATACAGCGATACTCGCAGGGTGAAACGCAGCTTGCTAGCCATGGCCGCAGCGTCGGCAGAGGCGACTGCAAACAGCACTGTGGACAGCGATGAAGGGATGATGTACAAGAAGTTGGCAATCATCCAGGCCACATAAAATGACGCGTTTGCCGCGGGGGACACCAGTGCGGTGACTAGGACCGGTATGAGCGTCGGGGGCACGAAGATCGCTAGGTTTAGCCAGTTGTGCGCCATCGTGGTTTTACCGAGCCGCCGCAGTGACGCCCAATCAGGCTGGGGCATAACTGAGACTCCGTTATGCTTCAGCTGTATGGCAACCCATATGAGTGAGATCGCGGTTCCGCCGACCCATGAAAGCGTGATGCCGACGCCAAGCACATCATGAATTAGAAAGGCCGAGAGTGGCAAGGCTATTACTTTGGCGAGTGAGAAGATCAGGTTTCGAGTGAGCTGAAGCCCGCCCTGCAACAGACCGATACAGGCTTGGTCAAAGGTCTTACTAACACCAGTGATAACGACACCGATTATAAACATGGCCACTTGACCAAGTCCGCCTGTAATAAAGCCAAAACCGGAGCCGAGGTGGGGAGCAATGACAGCGAATCCCAGACCAAGTACTAGCGACCCGATAGCAGTCGCGTACAGTGCCGCCGCGACAAGCGGTCCCCTCTCTCGACGCCTGGGGAGTTCACCCATGAGCATGGGACCGAGACCGAACATACCGACTGTGCCGAGCAGGGTCATTGCAGATGTAGCGGCCGAGCCGAAGCCAACCGCCTGGGCGCTGAACAGCTTCGCTGCCACAGCCCAGTACACGAACCCGAGCGCAGACGCAACACCTACGGTGCCAACAAGGCTTGTCGCGTTAGACAGAAGCGCTTTATTTCGCTCTACCGCAGTGGCGATCACATCTCGGATCGAGCGTTTTGGCTCCGCTGACTCGGCCCCACCGCTAGAGAAGTTCTCACCCCTGGAAGCATTTTCGAATTCAGAGGGAAATCGTATACTACTCACAGTTACGCCCGGGGATCACTCTCAAGTCCGGGCACATTTAGTTTGCGTCTCCGCCAAATGGCCACAATGTAGCGCACATTCCCTCCCGCGAGCCCACAGCCCCCTCCCCCTAGGCGAGAGCCACCCCAGTTCACGTAGAGACAAGGGCACAAGGCAAGTATGCACGTTGATTGCTAGCCTGTCCGGCAATCACCACACGCGATACCAACTGCACTGGAACCAACACATCTACTACTTTCAGCCGTCAAGAAATCACGTATCGCTTCATTGCGCGCCATGCGCGACTGACGCGTTTCCTGCTGGTCATCACTCGCGTCAGCTTTCGACCTGATATATTAAGCCTGCAGTCGGCAGGTCGATGCGCGACGAGGGGGAGCGGATCAAAATGACTTGTGTATGTTCAGGCGGCCTCTTTTCCGCCATGCGACGAGACATAGATCGGTGCGTTTACTCTTTGCACGGCGAGCGTCGGGCGTCCGTGATGGGTCTAGCACGCGTAGCCATCTTGTTTCCTGCTCTTTGGGTTACCCTGCTTTACCGGCTGTGCCACTTCTTTAGTGATCGTTGCCGGCCCAAGTTCCTAGGTAAGATTCTGCTAGCCTTCACGTTTATCCCTTTCCGATTTTTGGGGATTGCGATCGGCGTCGAGATCAATCCTCGCGCTCACATTGGTGCCGGTGTGCTCATCAACCATTTTGGAGGGATCCACATCGGGCCGGTCGTTATTGGGGAAAACTGTAACATCTCGCATGGTGTAACGATCGGCCGGTCCAGCAGGATCCACGGTTCGAACATGGACAGCGTGACAGAGTTCTTCGACGCCCCGAACATTGGGAATCGAGTGTGGATCGGGCCAGGCGCAGTGATCGCTGGTCCAGTGACACTCGGAGCGGACTCGGTTATCGCTGGAAATTCGCTCGTCACCCGTGATGTCCCGCCTCGCGGCGTGGCCATGGGGGTCCCCGCTAAAACCGTCTCCCACAAGGGCAGCTTCCAGCAAGTCTCGTATCGGGGAATGGACCAAGATGCCGACCTCTTGGCTGTGCTGGCAGAGCTGCAAGCCATGAAGACTGCAGAGTCTTCCTCCGAGTAGAAGCTAACCAGCGAAGGGAAGAGTGGCTGTGACCCTGGGTTCCGTGCGGTCAATACCGGTCCTGATGTATCACGAAGTAAACCGACCAGCGCAGGCCTGGAGTCATCTTTCGGTATCTCCCGCAGCCTTCAAGGAGCAGCTCTCCTATCTTCGCGACAACGGCTACTCCACTTTGACCGGTGGCGCTTTGGCGTCACTTCTCATCGGAGGTGCTCCGGTCCCGCCCCGCACGGTAGTCCTTACCTTTGACGACGGGTTCGAAGACTTCCACCGCTACGCTATGCCCGCGCTTGTTGAGCATGGCTTCACCGCCACGGTTTTCGTCACGACCGGCTGGGTCCAGGATGCCGACTTCGGTTCAGACGTGCGGCGCCCCGCCCACATGCTGAGCTGGAGCCAGGTCGCGGAGGCAGCGACCGCCGGGATGGAAGTTGGGGCGCACAGCTGTGAACATCCTCAACTAGATCAAATCCCTGCCTCACGGCTTCGCGACGAGCTCTACGCCAGCAAGGCAGCGCTGGAGGATAAGCTACAGATCCCCGTGCCCGGACTCGCTTACCCATATGGGTACTCCAATCCGCTGGTGAGAGAAATGTCCCGCAAAGCCGACTACAGCTATGGTTACGCGGTGCGGAACATGTTGACCAATCCGGGTTCGGACGTCTTCCGACTGCCCAGACTCACCGTTCACCAATCCACGAGGCTGCCGGAGTTTCGCCGTCTCGTGGAGGGAGAGCTTGCGTTTTCGATGATCCGGGATCGTGCGCTCAGCGCCGGCTGGTCCGTTGTCCGGCGCTCCAAGGGCGCACTGGCCGACGCTACCAGGGACCGTGACTAGTCTCCGGCAGACCGACCAGGACCGGGCGAGCCGCGGTTTATTCTCGATCGGGCGTCCCAGCCTCGAACCAGTTGACCACTTGCTGCACCCCATCCACGAGGGACGTGACAGGGCTCCAGCCAAGGTCCTGTGCCGCCAATTCCCCGGATAGTGCGCTCCGGGATAGTTCGCCCGCACGCGCTGGCGCGAATACAGGCTCGCCGTTGCGCCCGGCCAGCTGTGCTACTAGAGCAGCGAGGTCCAACACGCTGACTTCTGTCCCTGATCCAATGTTCCAGATGCCAGCCTTGCCGTAGTCAGCAGCAGCCAGGAGGGCAGCTACGCAATCGCCGACGTACACGTAGTCACGAGTCTGCTTACCATCGCCATAGATGGTAAGCGCTCCTCCTCGAATGCTGTTACCGCAGAAGATCGAGACCACGCCGGCTTCACCGGAAGCTCCCTGCCGCGGGCCATACACGTTTGCGAAGCGCAGGATTGCATGGTCAGTGCCAAATATCCGATTGTATAGTCCGACGTACTGCTCGGCGCAGTATTTCGCGACTCCGTATGGAGAACCGGGCTCAGGCGGCGTACTTTCCGGTGACGGAATCGGCGCTCTTTCACCGTAGAGTGCACCACCGGTGGAAACGAAGATAACCCGTGCACTCACAAGGCGTGCCGCTTCAAGCACATTGATTGTACCCATGATGTTTACCTTGGCATCCCTGCCCGGGGATGCAACAGACACTCGCACATCCACCTGCGCAGCAAGGTGACAGATCAGGTCGGGACTGATTTTCTCTACGAGCGCAGACAGTTCCTGTGCGTTGAGTATCGTCTCTGTAAATAGTTCGATGCCTTCAGGCAACCGTCCAGCGCGACCATGTGAAAGATCGTCAAGGACCCAGACCTCGTCTCCTCTAGCGAGGAAAGCGTCGCATACGTGTGATCCTATAAAGCCAGCGCCACCGGTAACAAGTACCCGCATTTGTCCCCCAGAATTTCTGCCGATACGTTTCCGCTTACGAGAGTCCTAGCGACAGGGTCATATCGCTTCGGGCGGAACCGTGCACACGACAGGGGCTTCATGCGAAGTTGGAAGCTTAACTGCCCCCAGTTCCGCCACGTCGTCATGCCGACCTAGCGGATCGCGAACTTTTCCGAAGGCAAACCGCTCGCGAAGAATGAACTTGGCGATGCGCATGCCGTCACGCATGACCTTTAGATTGCTCATGCCATGAAGCCGCAAGTGCTCGTGGCTCGGAACTTCCTGGATCGCCAACCCGGCCTTGGCGGCCCGGACGTTCATCACTGTTTCTACCTCGAACCCGTCGCAATCCAGGTCGAGCTTGGACAGGTGCTTCGCCCAGAAGGCGTTATAGCCGTAGCACAGATCGGTATAGCGAGTACCGAAGAACCAGTTAACGAGACCGCTCAGGATCTTGTTACCGAGATGCCGGGAAAAAGTCATGTCATCGGTACCGCCGCCACTGGCGAACCTGGAGCCCTTTGCGAAGTCGGCCCCGGTGACTAGTGCCCCGATAAACCGGGGGATCTCGGCACCGTCGGTGGACCCGTCGGCGTCCATCATGACAATGATTTCTCCCTTGGCCGCGGCGAACCCTGCCTGGAGGGCGTCCCCCTTGCCGCGGCCCTGCTGGTGAACGATCTTGATCGCCGGGTACAACTTCTCCGCGACCGCCACCGTGTCGTCCACCGAGTGGCCGTCTACTAGCACGATCTCGTCGACCCACTCGGGGATCGTGCCGAAAACGTGCTCAAGGTTGCGTGCTTCGTTCTTAGCCGGAATAACAACGCTTACGCTGGGCATGATGGCGACTCCGCTACCGATCAAACGGTAGTCAGCAAGTTCGCTCTGCCCGGAGATCCCACCCATCTCCGCCCCTCCCAAAGCTGAGAATTCCACCGCAACGGCTCGGGACCGCACGGTGGACTAATGATTTGCGACCTGATTGCCGATCTGCAATCAACTGATTGGATTGGCATGCTGCAGACCCCTCCCCAGCATGCCGGCAAGTCGCCATCACTTAGATTTTCCGCTGTCGCTCTAGGCTTCAACTGCCCCTAGAGGGGACAACTTAGTCGAGAGTGTAGCAGTCACTCTCAAACCTTTGCGGGTTTCTCGCACCTTTACATAAATGACATAAAGCAGCTGGTCACAGGCAGACAGGTCGATTCCAGCAAGGAAGGGAATCCGCTTTCTTGGTAGGCGCAGAGCTAAAATTCAGCTAGTTTTCAGGGTTGACATCTGCGGGAAATCAAATGCGCTCACGGAGCGCTAATGATGGCCAACATGGAACAGAAAAAGTAAATAAAAGTACATAGATCAACGCACTTGGACAGCAGATCCCTCGCATAACAACATCCGAGAACTGTCGTTAATGCTCAAGAGCAGGGGCCGTCTATCACTTCTCTTTATCCGAAAGTTATGAATACCCGGTTGCTCTGAGACTTGATCTTGAATGAGGGGTTGACGTTGTGAGTCAGCCCACACTCGTTCCGGATCACCGTTTTAGTTCTTGTTCTTCTTCCGTGCCCGCCGGACGATCGCGGCCGTTCCAATGACGGCGGCAGCCGTCCCGGCCGCCCCCGCCGCCGTAATCGCCGCGTCCTTCCGCGCCAGCCTCCGCCCAACCACCGCGTGATGCCCCGCTCGCCCCTCCAACAGCACAGCGAGCGCCTCCGCATTGGAGAACGCCGGGTGCCACCCAGCAGCCCGCAGCGCCGCGCAGTCGACCACCCAGGGGTAGACGACGTAGCGCAGCTCGACCGAAGGGGCCGGAGTCAAGCCCAGCCGGTGCAGCCGCTGTGCCGCGCTGAAGGTCAGCCTGGCGGGCAGCTCGACGGATTTCAGGCCGCTCTGCTGCTCCACCTCGGTCTGGGACAGCGAGCCGTCGCACCCGACCGCGAAGTCGCCGGTGACGTTACCGGCGGCAGCCAGCTCAAGCGCGGAGACCAGGTCGTCGACGTGGCAGAACTGCCAGCGCGGCGCGCAGCCGCGTACCACGAGCAGCCGGGGTGCCTCGAAGTGTCTGGTGAGCAAGGTGTCCACCGCATCGCCGACGAGGGCCGCCGGGCGTACCACGGTGACCAGGGTGCCCGGGTTGACGCGGCGCGAGCGCCGGGCGAGTTCCTCGATCTCGATCAGGTCGCCGGCCAGGCTGCCGCCGTAGTCGGCGAGCAGCGGGGCGTCCTCGGGCAGCGGCACCGGGTTGTCGGGGCGGGCGCCGTAGACCATCGCGCTGGTTACCAGCACGACCCGGCCGACGCGTTCGGCCGCCGCGGCGGTCAGCACGGTCTGCGCGGCGCGGACGTTGCGCGCTCGGCGGTCTCGCGGGTCGCTGTCGGCCGAGGTGTCCACGTCGGTGTGCACCACCACGTCCACGCCAGTCAGCCTGGAGGCCAGCCTGGGGTCGCGCACGTCGGCAAGCCGCCAGGTCACGCCGGTCACGTCGCCGCGGTGATCGTCGAGCGCTACGACGCGGCCGACAAGCGGCGAATCGGCCAGCCGGGTCACGAGCGCGTGCCCGACCGCGCGCGCCGCACCAGTGACCGCCACAACCGGCGGTGCCGCGGCGGTGCTACGCTCACGGCGAACGCTGCGCTCAGCGCGAACC
>Ga0207416_1000883_pt1 | contig 45702 bp, 46 predicted proteins | sample PaiPotPPM11metaG_FD_184107 | JGI IMG/M metagenome (GOLD analysis project Ga0207416, IMG submission 184107) | Iron sulfur acid spring bacterial and archeal communities from Banff, Canada, to study Microbial Dark Matter (Phase II) - Paint Pots PPM... ...
TCGATGACGATGCAGCGCTCGTCGGAATACAGCGGCATACCGCGGCGCGCGCACGCGATGGCGGTGGTCGTCTTACCGCCCTCGGAGGAGGCGACGATCGCAGCCGCCGCACTGCCGATGCGAACCGAGGCGGCGTGGAACGATGCGAAGGGGGCGAGTCCGGAAAAATAGGCGCGGCGCACGACGATGTCTGCGAGAAATGCGACGGCTTCCGCGGTCAGCGGGCCGTGCGGCCAGCGATATGCCGGCCCCGAATCGATCCAAAACACGTAAGCGCCGAGCGCGTCGCGACCGGCGAAAGCGCAGAGTGCGGCCGGCCCGAGATCGGCTTCAAACGCTCGGTAGCGTCGGCGAAACATCGCTGCCGCCGCCGGGTCGTCGAACCGCACGTCGATCCTCGACCCGAACCATTCGAGCGCGACGGCGTGAGCCGCAGGGCAGCCGCGAGAACGGTCCGCGTGCGGATCGGCTTCGACGAGGCGCTCGGCGCAAACGAGCATCGGCGCCTTAGAGCGCCTCGCACAGCGCATTTGCCGCGCCCCCAAGGTCCGCCGACGACAGCCGGTAACAAGGCACGCGTGCGAAGAGCTCTGCGATGTTGGCGAGGCCGGCGAAGTCCAAGTAATCGGCATTGAAGCGGATGGCGAGCTGCGTGGCCGCGGCCGCCGAAGATAGCCGTTCCAAAACCGGCCGGGAACCCGGCTCTCGATCGAGCAGCACGGCTGCCGACAGCGCTGCCGGCCGGGCGAACACCGCTTCGCCGAAAATTTCTCCGGCATCGACGAAGTTCCAGACGCGCGCGCCGCGATCGAATCGCGAGCGCTCGTTCGTGCAGGCTGCGCGCAAGCGATTGTCATCGACCAGCGCCAGGGTATTTTCGCGAACCATCATCGTCCGCGGAAAACCGGCGATCACGTTTCCCCGGTTGCGGATGCACACGAATTCATCACCGTACAGCCGGGCGCCGCGACGGAGTAATTCGAGCGCTAGGGTGGTCTTGCCGATCTTCGATGGTCCGGCGACCAGCACCGCGCGACCGCGGATGCTCAAGCCCGCGGCGTAAATCGAGCGCCAGCCCCGAGAACGGCGCAGGCTCATGCGAAACAGGGCGCTGCTGGCGTAGAATCCCGCCGCAAACGGCGTCCCCAACTGCCGGGCGGCGAAGGCCAGCGGCGCATCGTTGAAGGTCACCAGCGGAGTTGGCGCGCCGGCGTAGAGGATGCAGCCGCGGTCGCGCTGCCCGCCCTGAGGCTGCCCGGGGTCTCGGAGCCGGGCATATGCGCTTCCCACGTACTGCATGACCTCGCTCGAATCGCTCTCGATCGAAAGCGACCGGTCGAGGATCGCAAAAACCTCCACCGACCGAACCTCGGGAATGAGCACGTCCATCATGGTACACCGATGACAAGGAGCGGCAACCGTCGCCGGCGCCGCTCCTCGGGCGAACCGAGTCCTAAGTCAGCGGGCAGGAGCTGCCTGAAGCAGTTCCTTGCGCCTGTCCCAGGATTTCGGTCGTGTCGAACGATGCGATGATTTGGGGAGTCGAGTACATTTCGTACTTCCTACTTTCTATCGCGGATGTCGGATGAAGAGCGCGGGAGCGCTCACCATTCGAGGATGAGCCGCAGCTCATACGAGCCGCAACCAGATCGATGGCCAACGACGGCCGCGATCACTACTGATTATATCACCGGTGGGAGCGCCCTCGGACGGGGCGAACGTTGTCCCTGCTTGGTTCCTAAGTCCCAGGGAGGGTAACGCGGCACGCGACCCGTCTACTCCCGGCCGAACGCATTCCTGACGCCGTCCATAAGAAAGAAGACGTTGGGCTCGGAGACTCTCATCGCGTGCACGTCGAGCCCGTCGAAATAGGGAGCGTAACGCGCGGCGACCTGCTCGGCGCTTTTGAAGTGCCTCACGTGGCTTTCCCACGGAAAATTCGGAACGGTGCAGAGGCAGCGTTTACGCGGAGTAAATGATTTCACCACTTCAAGGTCTTCGGGCAGGTGCTCGAGCACCTCGGTGCAGACGACCACGTCGTGCGCCGCCTCGGCGTGTATGCTCGTTGTCCGCGCATCACCGACCACGAACTGCCCTCGCGGGCACGCTTGCCGAGCCATCGCTATGGCTTGATTGCTGAAGTCGAGACCGACGTACGTCTCGATCTCAGCCATTTCAAAAAGGCAAGCGGCGAGCTGTCCTGGGCCGCAGCCGATGTCGAGCACGCGTCGCAAGCGCGCGCTTCTGATGCGGTCGGCGATCACGCTCCACAGGAAATAGTAGTGGGACTGCCAGTACGGGATGGCGTACGCGCCGACTGACCGGTAGGCAGCGTCGTACCAGTCGGCTCCCGCGACGCCATTCGCAGCGGGCGTCTGCTTGCCCGCGACGATGCCGCTTAGTTTCTTCGTCAGCCGGCTCAACATGGTTCGCGGGGCTTTGGGCAAGCGCCGCAATATACCTCGGTTTGGGCCATTGTCCCCAAGCTCTTGGGGGCTATTGTCCGGCGGAAATCGCAGCGCTTCGAGCGGAGTTAGCCTGCATGAGCCGACGCTTACAGCGAGCGGCATTCCGCTACTCTTTTTTCCGCTTCTGGGTCGCAGCAGCGGCGTTTAGCAGTTTTCTTTTCTTCGGATCTGCAGCCGGCGCGTCCGGGGACCCGGCGGCCGGGCCGGCGCTTGTCATGGTTGCCGTCGACTTCGGCAGTCCGCCGTCGAGCCAGGTACCCATCCTCTACGACGACCATCATGTCTACGCGAGCCCGGACTTGCTGCGGAAAAAGCGCGTCCTCGCGGCATTGGTGCGCAGCGGCGCGATCCTCGTGCCTCTGCGCAACATGTTTGAGGCGATGGGCGCGACGGTCAGCGTCGATCCGACTGGTAAAACATTCACCGTACAGAAAAGTGGCGCGAGCATCCAGCTCACGGTCGGCAAAAACACGGCGATCATCAACGGCGAGCTACGGCGGCTCGATCAAGGGCCGATCATGTACCGGGGCGTTGCGCTCGTTCCGATTCGCGTCATTTCGGAAACCATGGGCGCCTACGTCGAGTGGGTTCCATCGCGGCGCGTCGCCGTCGTGCGCTATATACCGCCGACGCCGGCGCCGGTCCCGAGCCCCACTCCGGCCCCTACCCCTCCTCCGACTCCGCCTCCCGCCCCCAAACTCAGCCATGGTTTCATCCAAGCGGGCTTCGGAATGGGGAACAACTACAATGAGTTTTCCGACGGCCAGTACTGTCGCAACGGAACGTACGTCGCCGCCGCGGCGTACATGTTCGGCGGCTGGCCGATTGCCGTCAAAGTTGATTTTCGCCAAGATGCGTACGTCACGACGGACAACGCTACCGACCGGCTCAAAAATCATCTGACTCGTTTCGCGACGATCGACGGCGGCTTCGCGATAACGCCCGTCTTTTTGGCGCGCCAAAACACGCTGGACGCACGGTTGGAATTCAAGTTGGCCAATCCGCGAATATACGCCGGCGTGAGTTACCTCCAGACGTCCGACAATTATGGCTATCCTCATCTCAACGGCGCAGGTTTCGGGCTCGAAAAGCTGCCCGATTTCCACCCGGGATTCAATCCCTTCGGCTCGGCGTTTTACTATCCGAGTGCGGCGGGCGATTATACCGTCACCAACCGGGCAAGTTCAAACGCAGGCAAGACGTATCGACAGCAATACGGCATCTTGAAGTACGATGTCGGCCTCGCCCTCGTTTTCCATCAGTACCCGGTGTATGTCTACGGCGGGTTCAGCGGCGATCGTTACAACGCGAGGCAGAATGCACCGATCGATCAGACGCACGGCGGGCCGTACCTCGGTCTCGGCGTCAAGTTCTAAGGTAGGCGGAGGCATTCGAGCATGCTCAACATCGTTCGACGCCGGCTGAGCGCTGCGCTCGCTCTGATTTCCGCTGCCGTCCTCGCGGGATGCGGCGATTGCGGCAATTGCACCGTACCCGCATACAATCCCACCCCCGCCCCGGCCGTGTGTCTGCAAACTGCCGCGCGCGGTCAAGCGCTGCCGAATCTTGGAGCTGCCGCGCCGTTTGCGATATTGGCTGGTTCGGCCGTCAACAACGCCGGCGCAAGCATCGTGACGGGCGAGCTCGGCGTCAGTCCCGGAAAAACGGTGACGGGATTTCCGCCCGGAACGGTCAGCGGTGCGATGCACGCCGACGATGCCGCAGCGCAGCAGGCGCAGAGCGACTTGTCCACCGCCTACGGCGACCTCGTAGGGCGGACGGGAGGTACGCCGGTGGCCGGCGATCTGGGCGGATTAACGTTGTTCCCGGGCCTCTACACGTCCACGTCATCTCTAGCGATAGCGTCCGGCAATCTTACGCTTGACGCTCAAGGCGACCCGAGCGGCGTCTTCATCTTTCAGGTGGCGTCGACACTCAGCGTTGCCCCGGATCGCGCCATCGAGTTGATCGGCAGCGCTCATCCATGCCACGTCTTTTGGCAAGTCGGCAATTCGGCAAACCTCGGAGCAGCCTCGACGTTCCAAGGCAGCATCCTCGCGAACCAAGCGATCACCATCGGTGCCGGCGCCGCCATGCATGGCAGAGCGCTGGCACGCTCCGGCGCGGTGACCTTAGACACCGATACGGTGACCGATCCCGCTCCCTAGGCCTCCCCGATTGGCGTCCCGCGGCTCGGGTCAAGGGCATTGATTATGTGTGTCAAAACGCAGTACAATGTTTGTGTGGCAATTAGCCACATACTTTGGAGCAGTAGATCATGGCAACGCCGCAACCGACTGAGGAGCGCTTGAGTATTCGAGTGCGCGCCAATGTCAAAGAGCGAATTAACGAGGCGGCCGCTTTACAAGGCCGATCCGTTACGGATTTCGTCACGGCCGCGGCGTTGGGCGAAGCGCAGCGCGTAATTGAGCGCGAGAAAGTCATGACACTTGGTGAGCGCGATAGCGCTAGGTTGCGGGCACTCATCGCCAATCCACCCGAACCAACGAAAGCGTTGCGGGAGTTACTAGCCCGTCGCTAAGACGGTGCGGATCGAACGATTCGACAGCGCTCGGCATTCTTCCGGGCGCTCCGCATTTGATTGCGGCAAACCAGAATTCAATGCTTTTCTCCAGACTCTAGCAACTCAGCAACTGCATAAGAATATGCTCACCTTGTGGGTAGCGTTCGATGAAGCAAATGGCTTGATAGCGGGATACTACACGCTTTCAGCGGCGAGCATCACGTACACGCCAGAGGCCAATCCCCAACTAGCCAAAGGCTTTAGAGCATATGGTACATTACCGGCGTTCTTGATTGGTCGCCTGGCGGTGGATAAGAACTATCGAGGGCAAAAGCTTGGAACGGAACTCGTGCGCGATGCACTATTACGATGCCTTCAAACAGCGAAGGAGGCAGTGGCAGCTCATGCGATTCTCGTGGATCCTTACGAAGAATGGTTGGTAAGAAAACTGTACAAACCGCTGGGCTTTGAGCCTCTCATTGAAAGCGAGCCATTTGGCCGTCAGTTACTCCTGCTCGCTTCCGTAGCGAAAGGGTTTGGCAAGAAGTAGCGGCAGAATGACTGAAATGGCGCTTGAGGAATTGCTGCGGGTTCGCGACTGCCTCGGCCTGCGCGGACTCCCGCCCTATGACCTAGACTTGAACCCAGGCGCTAAGGTTCAGGCAGATCGACTTCTCGAGCGTCCGAGCGAGGCTTTGAACCTCGCACACGTGATTACTGGCCTCCAAAATGACTGGTTCTAGGTATCGTTGCTAAGAAAAGTTGCGATGCCCGGTAGAGTGGGTGTATGCTCTGGAAAGGTGGGGAAACATGCTCAATCGTTCAGACCGTCCATTCTTTGAAACCGCAGTCTTTACGGTCTTCGGTGCGTTAGAGATGCTGCTCGGCCTTGTCGTTGCCGTTGTCGTCGTTTGGTTCCTGGCCAGCATGTTCTCGGGGAAGTTGTTGCTCCCTGGAGCCCGGACAATGTACTTTAATCAACTGGGTGAGTGCAGACCAGGCACGGTCCAAGGTCCTGAGCAACCTTCGTGGATTGATAGTTCTGGTTTAGAACCCTGCAATCAACCGTACTACGGGATCTACCAAACCGCTACGGAATAAAGAAGAGCTGGTGGTCGTCGCCGAGAGGCTGGGCCACGCTTCCACGGCAATATGTCTGCAATTCGCTGTACGCGCCAGCTTCCGACTTCAAGCGAATAGCGCAAATGCCGATGAAATCGAGGCCGGACTTCGAGGAGGGGTGGCAGAGCGGTTGAATGCGGCGGTCTTGAAAACCGTTGGGGCGAGAGTCCTCGTGGGTTCGAATCCCACCCCCTCCGAAGTCGCCTGAAATGGCGCGTCTCCATCTCATCGTCAGCGGACGCGTCCAGGGCGTCTTTTTCCGCCACAGCGCGCGGGATGCCGCCGACGATGAGGGCCTCACGGGCTGGATCCGCAACCTGCCGGACGGCGCGGTCGAAGTGGTCGTGGAGGGGCCGAGCCAGAACCTCGTACGATTCCGCGACTGGTGCGCGGTCGGACCCGACGGAGCGCACATTCAGGAAGTGGTCGAGCTGCCCGACCGCGAGACCGGCGAATTCCGAGATTTTTCGATCCGGGACTAAGCCGGCTAGCGCAAACGCTCGAGATCGGCGCGCGTATCGATATCAGAAAATGCTTGCGGATGAGCGGCGTTCACGAATCGCAGCCGGCGCTGCAATCGAGTGGCGTAGCTCTTCGCGCCCCGGTCGCCGCGCAGCCGCAGCAGCTTCGCATAGTCAGATCGAGGAAAGAGCGTAGGCGTGCCCCACGTTTTTTTCGTGCGCAGCGCGACGATGCTGTGCGGCGCTCGTTCGTGTTCGGCGATGAGCGCGTCGATATCGCCGGCGCTGACGAACGGCTCGTCGCCGACGAGAAAGATGCAGGCGTCATCATCGGGTCGTTCCCCAAGCGCGCGGCGGATCGAAGCTGCGATCCCTTCTCGCCAGCCTGAGTTTTGGACGATCGCGCAGCGCCTCGTCTCGACCTCGTTTTCGATCGCCTCGGCGTCATCGCCGACGACCAGCAGACACGCAACGGCGGCCGATGCGCACGCGGCGTCGACGGCATGCTGCAGCAGCGGGCGGCCGCGAAATGCAGCCAGGAGCTTGTTCCCGCCGCGAAAGCGCTGCGCCGCGCCGGCCGCCAGGATGGCGCAGCAAACGGCCGGTCGTCTGAAGACGACCGCTGCATCTAGCGGCGCGCCCAAATCCGCAATTTTCCCAGCTGCGCTGCGGCCACGATCGCCGCTAAATCCAACCCGTCAAGCGCGCTCGTCAAGCTCGTGACGCCCGGATCTTCGGGTCCGGAATCCGCTTTGTTGATCAACGCTGCGGCGCGCACGCTTTCCAAGCCCTCGATCTTCCGAAGATACTCGCGCACGATCGCCGCGATGTGATCCGGCGAAAGCGTGGCGCCCCGCGCCGCGCCCGTGACCGCGGCGATCTGCTCCGGCCGATGAACGTGCGCCTCGTCGATCGGCGCGCCGAGCGCATCGAGACCCACGACGATCACGGCGAGCGTCGTCGTCGACGCAATGACCGGTTCGTGATCGGCAGGCGCCTTGAACGGCAGCATGCGCGCGCCGTCCGCCTCGTTGATGATGTAACTCGCGCCGCAACGAAAAAACACTTCGTCGACCACCACGGGCGAGACGCCCTCGAGCCGCCGGTCTCGCACGCCCCTCGCGAGCGCGACGAGATTCGACAGCTGCAGCGCGGTGCTCATCGACTCTTGCAGATCGTGGCCGGGAAGCTCCGCCGCCCAAGTGACGACCGGGATGCCGAGCGGCACTTCGCCCGCCTTCGTCGTTGACGTGACCACCGTCGCGGCGCGTCGCGAAAGCTCGCGCGCCATCGACCACATGGTCGTGGTTTTCCCGCCGCCGCCGACGAGCGCGACGTGCTCGCTGTCGGAGATGCCCAGCGCGTCGCGCCAGCCGGCCGCGACCTGCCACGCGCTAGATTTCTTTTTGTGCATACCTGCGCAACGCGTTCACCATTTCGCCGTGAATCGAACCGTTCGTTGCGAGCAGCTCGGCGCCGTCGAGCGTCGCAATGTCACCGCGGTAATCCGTTACGCTTCCACCTGCTTCCTCGACGATGAGCTTTCCGGCGGCGATGTCCCAGGCGTGGAGCCCGCTTTCCCAAAACCCGTCGAACCGGCCGGCCGCAACGTAGCAGAGGTCGAGCGCCGCCGATCCGTCGCGCCGCACGGCTTGCGCGAGACTGAGAAAATCCTGGAACGGCGCGAGATTGGCGAGCGGCCGAGCCACGCGATGGGCGGGAAAGCCGGTGACGACCAGCGCGTCGAGCAGAGCCGCGCAATCGGAGACCCGCAGCGCGCGTCCGTTGCAATCCGCGCCGCGCCCCGTGGCGGCGCGAAAGCACTCGTCCGCCATCGGGTCGTACACCACGCCGAGCCGCACGGCGCCGGCCCGTTCCCACGCGATCGAAACGCAGAACAGCCGATAACCGTGTGCGTAGTTCACCGTGCCGTCGAGCGGATCGACGATCCATCGGCCGCGAGCCGCATCGCCGCTCGCGCCGCTTTCTTCCCCGAGGATCGCCTCGCCGGGATAGGCGCGCGTTATGGCTTGCTGAATGAGCGCCTCGCTCTCGGTATCGGCCTCGGTCACGAGATTGCGGCGCACGTCTTTCGAGCGCACGCCGACGTGCGTGCCGAGTTTGGCTTTCAGGAGCGCGCCTGCCAGCCGCGCCGTCACTTCAGCGAACGTCAAGCGCGCGGCGTTGTCGAGATCGGGATTTTCCAACACGTCAACGCCTTGCGTTCCAGCGAACGCAAATGCGCGCCTCCATGGTTGACGACGTGCCTGGTTCGCCCGTACAATGGCGAAGGAGGTTGCCGGTTCTTGCAGCTCGTCGAAGCGTTCGTCAGTCAGATGTTGGGCCGCCCGGTGATGCTCGCGAGCAACGGCGCAAGCCGCCGCATCGGCAAGGTTGAAGACCTGGCGATCGCGTCGGCAGCGGAAAGTTTCCCCGCCGTCACCGGCGTTTACATAAAGAGCAGTGACGGAGGGCTGCGCTACGCACCATTCGGAACGGTGCGCGCGATGACCGAACGCGAGGTCGTGCTCGGCGCCGAGCCGCTGCCGCTCGATCGGGCCGCGATTCCCGCCGGCCAGCTCCGCTTGGCGCAGGACCTCCAGGACAAGCAGATCGTCGACGTCGACGGGCACAAGGTCGTCCGCGTGAACGACCTCAAGCTCGCGCCGGCCGGCGAGTCGCTGCGGCTCATCGCGGCCGACGTTGGGCTGTCCGGCATTTTTCGCCGCCTCGGCTTGATGCACTGGGGCCGAAAGCTGGACGAGCGCGCGTCGCGCACCGTCCCCAACACGCTGATCTCGTGGGATGCGGTGCAGCCCCTGGCGCACGATCCGGCGGAGCCGATCCGTCTGCGCGTGCCGCAAGACCGCATCGATCGCATCCACCCGGCCGATTTGGCCGGCATCATCCAGGACCTCAACGCGTCGGATCAGGCCGCGCTCGTGGAATCGCTCGACGAAGAGCTGGCCGCCGACGCCTTCGAACAGCTCGACTCCCAAACGCAGCTCTCGATACTGGAAGACCTCAAGCCGGACCGCGCCGCCGACATCATCGAAAACATGGCCCACGACGACGCCGCCGATCTGCTCGGCGAAGTCGATCCGGAAACCCAGGCCAACATCCTCAGGCTCATGGAGCCGGAGGACGCCAAGGACGTGCGCGAGCTGCTGCGCCATGACGAGTCGACCGCCGGCGGGCTCATGACGACCGAGTACCTCTCCGTGCCGCCCGGCTTGGTCATCGCCGACGCGCTGGCGCACATTCGCAATGCCGCCGACGACGCCGAGCTCGTGTACTATATCTACGTCATCGACGCCGACAACCGCATTTTGGGGGTTTTAAGCTTGCGCGACCTCATCCGCGCCAGGCCCGAGACTCCGGTGAAGGACGTCATGGTCGACGACGTGGTTACGGTGCCGCTTGACGCATCGCGCGAAGAGGTCGCCACGACGATCGCGCGCTACGATTTCATCGCCGTGCCGGTGGTTGACGGGCTCGGCCGGATGCAGGGCATCGTCACCGTCGACGACGCGATCGACGTGCTGCTGCCGGAGAAACTGCGCAAAATGCTGCCGCGCGTCGGCCGGTCTCGATCGAAAGACCGCATCGCTCCCCGTTGACGCCGCCGGCGCTTTGGCGGTAGAATCGACCCAGGCAGACCTCGTTAGGTGAGGCGTCGACACGCAGAAAGGCCGCTACCCGGAAAGGTCGAGAGACCCCAATGGGTGACCAGGCACCGCCGAAATAAGGCGGTATCTAAGACGGCTAAGTAACCATACTTTATGGCGCGTCGTGCCAAAACTCGACACATGAGGGCGTCGGCGTAGACTTCTAGCGCAGCCTTTGTGGCCGTTCGAGTGCGAGGCAGCACCAACGGTCTTTTTGTTTTATGGCGATGATGCAACAAGCTCCTCGGACAACGCCGGCGCGGCCGCCCAGCACGTGGCGCTCGGTCTTGATGTTCTTGTCCGTGATCGGGCCGGGCATCATCACCGCCAACGCCGACAACGACGTCGGCGGCATCACGGTGTATTCCCTGGCCGGCGCGCAGTTCGGCTACAGCCTATTGTGGCTGCTCATCCCGGTGACGGTCGCGCTGGTGGTCGTGCAAGAGATGTGCGCGCGCATGGGCGCGGTGACCGGTAAAGGCCTCGCCGACCTGATCCGCGAGAATTTCGGGGTGCGCGTCGCGTTCTGGGTGCTCTTGGTGTTCGTGCTCGCTGACCTGTTAAACACGGCATCCGAGTTTGCAGGCGTGGCTGCTGCGGCGCCGATCTTTCAAGCCTCGGTGCATTGGCTTTCAAAATACGTGCTGGTGCCGGCGGCGGCGATCTTCGTCTTCTCCGTCGTGACGCGGGCAAACTATCGCGTCGTCGAAAAAATCTTTTTCGCGTTTTGTTTCGTGTATCTGTCGTATGTGGTCAGCGGCTTCATCGTGCGGCCCGATTGGCACGCCGTGATGACGCAATTCGTCTGGCCGCATTTCACGCCGTCGAAGGCATATCTCTTGACGGCGATCGGCGTCATCGGCACGACGATTTCGCCCTGGATGCAATTCTACATTCAGTCCGCGATCGTGGAGAAAGGCATCAAAACGCACGACTATAAGTTTTCGCGCATCGACGTCGTCGCCGGCGCGATCTTTACCGATGTGATCGCATTCTTCATCATCGTGGCGAGCGCGGCGACGATTTTCGTGCACAACGCCCATGCCGGGCCGCAGCATCACATCACCGTCAACGATGCGGGCACGCTCGCCCTGGCGCTCGGGCCGCTCGCCGGCAAATACGCGGCGTTGCTGTTCGCCATCGGTCTTTTGAATGCGGCGATCTTCACCGCGTCGATCTTGCCGCTTTCGACCGCATACTACGTGTGCGAAGCGTTCGGATTCGAATCCGGCGTCGACAAACGCTTTGGCGAGGCGCCGTTTTTCTACGGGCTGTACGCGGCGCTCATCGCGATCGGAGCGGCAGCGGTGGTCTTGCCCGGCGCGCCGCTGCTCGGCATCATCTTTTGGTCGCAGGTGCTCAACGGGGCGCTGCTGCCCGTCGTTTTGCTCTTGATGCTGCTGCTCATCAACAATCGGTCGCTGATGGGGCCCTATACGAACGGCGTGCTGTTCAACGTCATCGCATGGGCGACGGTCGTCATCGTGGGGGCGCTTACCCTGGTGTCCACGCTGCAACTGTTCTTCCCCTCATTGGGCAGCTAGAAATGCGGGGCCCGCACAGTACGCGAGCGGCCGCGCGTGGAACTGATCGGCATGCCGGTTGACCGTGGCCGTTATCAGCGCTTGACCTCGGAGGAGCTCGCGAGCTTGAGCGAGCGCGCCGCGCGCGTGATTTCCAGCGGCGCCGGGCTGAAAGCGCTGGCGCAGCTGCTGGCCGATGCGCTGCAGGGCGCCGTGCTCGTCGAGGACGACCAGTGGCGCCACTTGGCGTTTGCGCAGGCCGACCGCCGGTCGTCCAAAGGCGACCGTTACAAACCGCCGGCGTCGTTTGCGCAGTATTATAAGGAAGGGAAAGATGCGGTCGTGCGGGCGACGATCGGCCAGGCTTTGCACGGGCTCTGCGCGCCGATGTTCGCCGGATCGGCCGACGACGACGAGCCGGCGGGCTACGTTTCCGTTTTTTTGCATTCGAAGCCGCCCCCGCACGCCGGCGCGGCGCTGCGCATCATCGCCGGCGCGGCGGGCGTCGATTTGCTGCGTCGCGGCGCGGGCCGAGCGCAATCCAAACGCGCATTTTGGGAGCACTATCTCAACGGCGGCTTCGCCGACGTTGCGGCGCTGCGCGACGAGGCGGCAAGCGCCGGCGTCGCGCTGGCGCACGCCTACGTTGCCGCCGCGTTCGACGTTGAAGGCCTGCCGGTAAGCGACGCGCGCGAGGCGCTGGCTTCGGCGATCGTTTCGGCGGACGGCTCTTGTCCGCTGGCGCTGCCCGGCGGCGTCGTCGTCGCGCTGTTTCCGGTCCGCAATCAAGCCGACGTCGCGCGCGCACGGCAGGCGGCGGCGAATGCGGTTCACGATTTGCAGGCGTCCGGCATCGCGCGCTCCGTGACGTGCGGCATCGGTGCACATCACGCGGACGCGCTGGAAACCGCCGCGTCGCTCGCCGAGGCGCGCCAGGCGCTGGCGATCGGCCGCCGTTTGAGCGGCCGCGGCAGCGTGACCGTGCACGCCGAGCTTGGGCTCCTGGCGCTGCTCGACGCGGGCGCCGGCCGCGACGCCTTCGCACGTTTTGCCGATGCGTTCATCGAACCGCTTGCGGCGTACGATCGCAAGCACAAGACGGAGCTGCTCAAAACGCTGCGCTTGTACTTCGAGGTTGGGGAGAACGTCAAGGAAGCAGCGGAGCGATTGTCGGTCCACCGCCATACGATCTTCTATCGATTGAATCAGATTGTGCAGATCTTGAAGGTCGATTTGCGGTCGCCGCGCGATCAATTGAGCTTGCGCGCCGCGTTCGCCATTCGCCAGATGCGCTCCGAGGCGGACCAATGACGAAGAAAGACGTCCTGCGACGCGCGAAGGAGGCCGGCGTCCGCTTCGTCCGGCTGCAGTTCACCGATATCCACGGCGTGATCAAAAACGTCGCGATCCCGGTGAAGGAGCTCGACGCCGCCCTCGACGGCAACGTCGTCTTCGACGGCTCGTGCATCGAAGGGTTCGTTCGTTTCGAAGAGTCCGACATGTGCCTCGCGCCGGATCCGGCGACGCTCGTCATTCAGCCCGGCGTTGACGGCGCGCCGCCGGAGGGGCGCCTGACGTGCGACGTCTTCAACCCGGATGGGACGCCGTTCGAAGGCTGCACGCGCACCGCGCTGCGCCGCGTCCTGGACGAGGCGCGCGACCTCGGCTTCGCGGTGCGCGCGTCCGCCGAGCTGGAGTTTTTCCTCTTCGAGCGCACCGCCCAGGGCCAGCCGTCGGTCATCACCGGCGACCGAGGTTCGTATTTCGACTTGAGTCCCATCGATCGCGGCGACGTGGCGCGCCGCGACATGGCCCTCGCGCTGGAGGAGGCCGGCATCAACGTCGATGCCACGCACCATGAGGTATCGCACGGCCAGCACGAAATCGACTTGGCGTTCGCCCCTGCGCTGGCGCTTGCCGATGCGATCGTCGCAGCGCGCGTCGCGGTGAAGACGGTCGCGGCGGGCCACGGGCTGTTCGCGAGCTTCATGCCGAAGCCGCTGACCAACCAAGACGGCAGCGGATTGCACGTCGCGCAGTTTTTGGAGCGCGAAGGCACGGATGCGTTTTCCGACGACTCGCAGCCGGCGCGATTGAGTGAAGCCGGGCTGGGTTACGTCGGCGGTCTGCTGGCGCACGCCCGCGCGTTCACTGCGATCGCCAACCCGACGGTGAATTCATACAAGCGCTTGGTGCCGGGCTACGATGCGCCGTCATACGTGCAGTGGGCGCAGCGCGCGAAGAGCGCGCTCGTGCGCGTGCCCGCGGCGCCCTCCGAGCCGGGCCGCCCGCCGGCGACGCGCGTCGAATTGCGCTCGCCGGATCCCTCGTGCAACCCGTACCTGGCGCTCGCGTGCATCATCAAATCCGGCTTGGACGGCGTGCGTCGCAAGCTCGTCCCCGGCGACCCGGTCGAAATCAACGTCGCGCTCCTATCGGAAGACGAGCGAACGAGCCTGGGGATCGAGCAACTGCCGATGTCGCTCCAAGAAGCGATCTTCGCGCTCGACGCGGATCCGGTGGTCCGTGCGGCGCTTGGCGATCACAGCTATCATCGCTTTCGGGAAGCGAAGCTCGCGGAGTGGGAAGCGTATCGGACGCAGGTGCATCCCTGGGAGCTGGAGGCGTACCTCTCGTTATGACAGCCTGTTTAGTCGGTTCAAGAACCGGGCACGCCGGTCTCGTGGTTCGATGCAAAGGAGACAGCTGAATGAAGTCGGTTTCAACCGCCGCGGCGCCCAAACCCGTCGCGGCTTACTCGCAGGCCATCGAAGCGGGCGGGTTTGTGTTCGCGGCCGGTCAGGTCGGCATCGACCCGGCAACCGGCGAGCTGGCCAGCGGCCTCTCCGGTCAAGCGGAGCGGGCGTTCCAAAACGTGCGCGCGATTTTGGCCGCGGCTGAAGCGAGCGCCGAAAATATCGTCAAGATCACGATCTATCTGACCGACTTGAAAGAGTTCGCGGCGGTCAATAAGATCTACGAAGATTTCGTCGGACTGAACCGGCCCGCGCGCACCACGGTCGGTGTGGCGGCACTTCCCAACGGCGCGCTGATCGAGATCGACGCGATCGCGGTGGCTTAGCTCGGTCCCGCCACGCGGATCAGTGCGGTGACCGGCCGAGCTTGGATTCCGCGTTGGCGAGCGACGACTTGATGTTGGGGTCGCCCGGTTTCTCTTGCGCCGCCACCTGAAACTGCTGCTCGGCCAGGTCGAATTTCTTTTCTTCCATATAATAGGTGCCCAAACCGTAGTGCAGCGTCGCGTTGTGCGGGTTTGCGGATAGTCCCTTGATGTAAGCCGCCTCCGCGAGATTCATTAAGCCGTGATCGTGATACAACGCGGCGATGTCCACGTACGCCTCCCAGACGCGCGGATCGAGCTCGATGGCCCGGCTGTACAGTTCGACCGCCCGCGTGAACTGGTTCTGCTTGTCGTAGACCACGCCCAAATTCACGTAGGTCTTCGCGAAATTCGGATTCACCGACGCCGCTTGGTTCAGATGCGTCAAGGCGCCGGCATAGTCTCCCAGGTAGATCAGCTCGACGCCCCAGTTCATCATCGCCATGTAGTGCTTCGGCTCGTTCGCGAGCGCGAGTTTGTATTCGTTGATCGCGTCTTGGTAGCGCCCCAAATCGCCGTACGACTTGCCGAGGGCATTGTGCGCGTCGGCGAAGTGCGGCTGCAGGTTGATGGCTTGCATGAACTGGGTGACGGCGTCGCTGAACCGGTTCTCTCGGCTGAGGACGATGCCGTACGTGTAGTGCGCAACCGGGTCGTAAGGGTTGCGCGTGACCTCAAGCGAGTATTCGGATTCCAGCTCGCCCAGCCGGCCCTCATCGGCGTAAGCGTCGACGAGATTCGAAAAACCTTCGGTGGACGGCAAGCTCGCGCGAAATTCGGAAACGGCGTCGGAGAATCGGTCTTCCGCCGAATACACGCCGCCGAGCCGGTTGTGTACGTCCTTGTTGCCCGGCTCGCGCGCCAGCACCGCTTTATAGGCGGCTTCCGCGGCGGAGTAGTTCTGCAGCCGGTATTCGACGTCGCCGATCAGCTTTTCGACCGCCAGGTTGCCGGGATCCAGCTTTGCTGCGGCGAGCAGGTCCTTCAGCGCGGCGTCGTTGTGGCCGGCGGCGGCTTCCGTTTGAGCTTTGGCCAGCAGCGGGGCAAGCGCCGCACTCGTCGCGGCGGTCGGCGGATTCGCGCTTGACGCGCTCGTGCTCGGCTGCGGGTTCGCGATCGCCGGCGGCGCAGCGAGCAAGAGCAGCGTCAAAGCCAGCGCGCCCAGCGTTCCCGAGATTTTCATGTTCATATCGTTTGCCGCCGCCTTGCGAGCGAGGATCCCTGCATAGCAAAGTATACTCCGAATATCGGCAGTTACGCAATTTCCATTGCGGGACGAGGGGTGCAGGGCGACCGAGCGAATGTATTTTCATGCGCTACGCCGTCATCTGCGCCCTCGCAACGGTTTCGCTGGCATTGACGGGCTGTCCGAATCCGAATGCCATTGGGGTCCAAATCTATGGCTCGGTTGCGGTTCACGTCCAAGACGCCGGCAGCGGACAACCGATCGCCGGCGCGCTCGTCTCCATCGGAAGCAATTACGCCGGCAACACGGACGTCAACGGCAACTTCACGTTTCCGCAAATTCCGGTCGGCGATTGGCAGGTCAACGCGAACGCGCCCGGGCTGGTGGGCGCAGCGCCGGTTCACGTGACGGAGAACAATCAGAGCTCGGTGACCGTGCCCATGACCCCGTCCAACGGGTGACGCCGACTGCCTGAACTGCCCGAGCTCGAATTGCTCCGCGGCGTTCTCAAAAAGCACCTAGCCGATAAGACGGTCCTTGACGTCGCGGTGGATCCGCGCCGCCAAGTCGTGCTGCGCTATCCGCCTGCGGATTTCGCTCGCGACATGCGCGGGCGGACGTTTGCCGACGTTACCCGCCGCGGCAAGTTCCTCGTGCTCGGCTTTCACGACAAACCGGCTGCGCTGGTCGTGAACCCGATGCTGGGAGGGCGCTTCGCGATTGCCACGCGCGCGGCGCCTGCGCTCCCAGCCACCTGTTTCACGCTTCAACTCACCGGCGCGCTCGATCTGCGCTTCTTGGACGCGACCTTGATGGCGCGGGTCTACCTGACCGGCGATCCCGCCGCCGACATTCCCGGCTTCAGGGAGCTCGGTCCGGATGCGCTCGATCCGGACTTGACGTTCGAGACGTTCGAGCGGCGCTTGCGCAAACATCACGGCGAACTGAAGAACTTGCTGCGCAATCAGCATTTTGTCGCGGGTATGGGCAACGCGTATTCGGACGAAGTGCTCTTCGCCGCGCGCTTGAAACCGCTGCGCCGCGCGAGCACGCTCAAACCCGACGAGCGCCGCGCGCTGTACGACGCGCTGCGCGCCGTGCTCTCGAACGCGGTCGCGACGACTCGCGCCCAATACGACGCCCGCAAGCATCCGCTGCACAAGCAGGATCGCGCCTTCCTGCAGATCCACGGTAAGGGCAAGACGACCTGCCCGCGCTGCGGCCATCGGATCTCCGTCCTGCACTCAAGCGGAGAAGCAACGTACTTTTGCCGGGGCTGCCAAGTCTAGCGCAGATCCCGTTCGCGAGCCGACGTGTGGCCAATCGGGCCGGGCCATTGCGCGACAATGGGCTAAATGGCGGCGCCGCTTGCCTGCGAATCATGAGCTGCAGGCAGCGCGAGCGTGCCTGTCGCGGCTTTTTTTATAGGGAGGAACCATCAGTGCCACCTGCATCGACCGCAAGAGCCGCCAAAGCGGCGAAGAACGGAGCAGCGAGCAAACATGCCCTGGAGTTTATCAAAAAGACCGGCGCAAAAATCGTCGATTTCAAATTCATCGACGTGCCCGGCATGTGGCAGCACACGTCGGTGCCGGCCGACGAAATCAGCGACCGGACGTTTCAAAACGGCATCGGCTTCGACGGTTCCAGCATCCGCGGGTTCCAAGAGATCCAGGAAAGCGACATGGTGCTGCTGCCGGAACCGCACACCGCTCGGGTCGACACCTTTTGCTCGGTTCCGACCGTTTCGTTCATCTGCAAGGTGTACGACCCGCGCGAAAAAGCGCTGTACGATCGGGACCCGCGCAACGTGGCGGCACGCGCGGAGGCGTACCTCAAGACCGCCGGGGTGGCTGACACGGCGTATTTCGGCCCCGAGCTCGAATTCTACATCTTCGATCACTTGAGCTTCGACATCCAGCCGTTCAAGACGGGCTATCAAATCGATTCTGAAGAGGCGCATTGGAATTCGGGTCTCAACGGCGGCACGCGCAATCTCGCCTACGGGCTGCGTCCGAAGGAAGGTTACTTCCCGACCCAGCCGTCGGACAAGCATATGGACGTGCGCTCGGAGATGGTCCTGGCGCTCAAGGCGTGGGGCGTCGACGTCGAGATGCACCATCACGAAGTCGCCACCGCCGGCCAGACGGAAATCGACATGCGCTTCGACACGCTGCTCGGCATGTGCGACAAGGTCATGACGTACAAATACGTGGCGCGCAACGTTGCGCTGGCGCACGGCAAGACGGTCACGTTCATGCCGAAACCGCTGTTCGGCGACAACGGCTCGGGCATGCACGTCCATCAGAGTCTTTGGAAGGGTGGCAAGAATCTGTTTTACGCCGAGCAAGGCTATGCGGAGCTGTCGCAGCTTGGCCACTACTACATCGGCGGATTGCTGACGCACATCGACGCGCTCATGGCGTTCTGCGCGCCCACCACGAACTCGTACAAACGGCTCGTGCCGCACTACGAAGCACCGGTCAACGTGGCGTATTCGAAAGGCAACCGATCGGCAGCGGTGCGCATCCCCATCTTCTTTACCGGCTCGCAGTTCGCGAAAGCCAAACGCATCGAATTCCGGCCGCCGGATTGCGCGGCGAATCCCTACCTGGCGTTCGCCGCGCTGCTGATGGCGGGCTTGGACGGCATCAAGCGCAAAATCGATCCGGTGAAAGCCGGCTTCGGACCGCTGGACAAGAACATCTACGATCTATCGGCGAGCGAAGCGCGCAAGATCAAGTCCGTGCCGGGCAGCTTGGAAGCGTCGCTCGATGCGCTCGAAAAGGATCACGCGTTCCTGCTCGAAGGCGGCGTGTTTTCGAAGGACCTGATCCGCATGTGGATCGAGTACAAGCGCGTCAAGGAGGTTCAAGAGGTCAAGATCAGGCCGCATCCGTACGAGTTCTACCTGTACCACGATCTGTGATCGATAACGGGACCGGCGAAGGCCGGTCCCGTAATATTTGCGTCGTGCGCGAGCGAAGCTTGGCAGCCGGCCTCGAGAAACGCGCGGCGGGCATTTTTGCCTCCCGCAGCTTTCGGATGTTCTACGCGGGTCAGGCGTTCAGCTACGTCGGCGACGGGCTGCGCACGCTGGCCTTGCCGCTGCTCGTCTTCCATCTCACCGGATCCGCGCTCTCGCTCGGCATCACCTACGCGCTGGAGTTTTTGCCCTTCGCGGTTACCGGGCTCGTCGGCGGATCGCTTGCCGACCGGCTCGATCGGCGCCGATTGCTCCTAGCGTGCGACTTCGTCCGCTTTTTCGTCATCGCGCTTTTTGCCGTCGCCTACTGGCGCGGCTTTCTTACCCTGCCGATGCTGTACGTCGGCATCGTCGTCATCTCGATGTGCGCTGCCATCTTCCTCGGCGCGCAGGCGCCGAGCATCCCATACATGGTCGGCAAAGCGCGCACCACGCAGGGCGTCGCGGCGCTCGTCGCGACCGAGCAGGCCGCCAACATGATCGCGCCCTCCGCCGGCGGCGCGCTGTACGGCCTGGGAGGTCCCTTGCCCTCGCTGGTCGTCAACGCCCTGACGTATCTCGCGTCGCTGGCCTCCCTGATTTTCATTCCGACGCTCGGCCCCGACCAGCGCAAGCGTCCACCCGGCATGCGCGACTTGGCCAACGATATCTCCGTCGGATTCCGGTTCATGCTCGCCGACGTGCCCATGCGCACCATCACGTTGATGAGCTTGGGGCTCAACCTGTTCGGGATGATGGCAACGGCGGTCTACATCCCGTTCATGAAGCGCGATTTCGGCGCCGCCGATGCGACGATCGGCGTCGCCTTGGGCATCGGCGCCAGCGGCGCAATCTTGGGCTCGCTCGTGGCCGGAAAGTTTTCGAGCCGATGGCCGTTCGGGCGCGCCTTGTGCTGGGCATATCTCATCGACGGCGTCATCTATCTGCCGGTCATGTTCGCGCATCACATCTGGATCGTCGTACTCTTCTGGACGCTCGCCAATTCCGTGGCGACGTTCGAAATGACGCAAATCGTCAGCTGGCGCCTGCGGGTGATCCCGGAAGAGCAAATCGGGCGGGTTTTTGGCGCGGTGCGCCTGGTGGCGCTCATTGGCGTCGTGCCCGGAACCATCGTGGGCGGTTATCTTGCCGACGCGTTCGGCGCCAGGCTGCCGGTGGTCGTTTCCGGGGTTGCGTACCTGCTGCTCGCGCTGCTGGCCTTTTTAGTTCCGCAGCTGCGCCGCGACTCGCGCTAGCGGCACGTCGTAGTCGAATCGTAGTCGAATCGTAGTCGAATCGTAGTCGTAAATGATAACCGGGCACTGCTCGCATCCGCGCGGCGCCCGGTTTTTCGTGAACGGCATGGCGAACCGTCTTTCTGTAGCTTAGAGTTGCGTTTTCGGTCCCCACCCGCCGAACGCTCCGGCGTTGCTTGCTACGTGTCTGATGACCCGTCCGAACCCGATCGTCGCTTCATCTTCGCCCTGCGCGTACTGGTCTTTGACTTGATCCGGCTTTTCCATTGCTGCATCTCCCTCGGTCGTTTGGTTTCGGGTGCGTCATAGCCCCGACGCTCACATCATAGCGCCGAACCGGCCGCTGGCGGATGCGGGGAAACCCCGCCCGCGACCCTTATCTTCTGTACCTAGGTACCGCCGACGCCGGCAGGCGGCGGCGCCAAAGGTGCCAAACGGTGTTGCGCGCCTCTCGACTTTTTCCAGGGGTCGCTGAGCGCACTCGTCAGGTGGCTTGGGGGACATCACGTCATGGCCGATACGCGCGAAGAAATCAAGCTCAAAATCCTGGCCGCTCTGAAGCGAAACAACATTACGTCGCTTGAAGATCTCGCTGCCGACGCCGCAGAGCGCTGCCAAGCGAAATATGGAGCCAGCGCCGCGCCGGGGACATTCTACGTCAACCAGACGTTCCACATGGAAGCCGACGAGGATTGACTGCCGGCACCTTGCGGCTTCCGCGCTGCGCTGGTTGAGCGCCAACCGAAAGCAGTTCGACCTCCCAGCGATCGACGACTCGGAAGAAAGCACCGCCATCGGCAAGCGCCGCAAGGCGTTCGGCGAGCTCGCGATCGCGCTGATGGTGACGGAGCGCAGCGCCCGCCTCCGGCGCTCGCCGGAATACAGCGTGCTCTTGGAGCATGTGATTTCGGCCGCGCAGCAGCCGGATTTCGTGTTCGACATGCTGCGCCGGCCCGGTCTCTTTCCGTTCTATGTCGGCGTGTACGGGACGCTCGCCGCGTGCGGCCATCAACTGCCGGATTTGCGGAAGAGGATCGCGCGCATGCTCGAGTTCGGCTTTCTCGACGCAGTCGAGCGCACGCCGCGCGCGAAGATCGATCTGAAGTACTTGCTCGATCTGGGCGGCTTCGCGCATCGCCTGCCGGCGTACGCCGAGCTCTACCGCGCCTCAATCGCGAGCTTTTTGCCTCCCGTGCCGTATCTGCGGCGCGACGACATCTACGATCTCACCCACATCTTCTTTCACATGGCCGACTTCGGCCGGGCGCCGCTGCACGCCACGCTCGGCGAGCGGATTGAAGCCACCCGCGAATACGTGGCGCTGCTCCTCGCAGCGCGCATGGTCGAACGCGATTGGGACCTTACCGGCGAACTCATCGTGTGCTGCCGCTGCCTGGACGACGCTCCGCGACCGGTGGTTTCACTCGCTTGGCAAGCCCTGGCGCAAGCTCAAGCACCCGCCGGCTACATGCCGGGACCTCACGCGACGGCCGGCGACGATTTTCGAAAACAGTATCATCCGACGCTCGTCGCTCTGCTGGCGGCGGCGATCGAGGATGCCTGAGTGAAAACCGCGTTCCGCGCCGGCGACCTGCAGGCGCGGGCCGCCGCGGCGGGAGCATGGCTCGATGCTTCGGCGGCGAATCTTGCCCGAGGCAGCCTCGCGAACGCGCTGCGCGCGGCGATCGCATCGGTGATCGCGCGCGATGCGGGCGCGCCGCTCGAGCGAGACGCGTTCGCCGCCGCGCTCGCGCGCACGCGCTCGCTTGACGACCTCGCCGCTTGCGGGGGGCCGCTCGTACTGTTGTTCGGCTTGGCGGCTGCCCGCATCGGAGCCGACGCGGGCGCAGCGCTGCGGCAGTTCGTCGACGCTTCGGAAGCAGCGTTCGATGCCGATCGGCCCGACCGCGACCAGTTTTGCGCGGCTGCCTACCTCCTCGCGCAACTTGGCGGCGCGGTCCGACCGCTGGGCGCGACCCAGCCGGCGGAGATGCAAACGATTGAAAACGACGGCGATCGAGACGACCTGCGGGCCATCGGGTGGGTGGAATGCGCCGCAGCGTTCGGCACGCGCCGGGCCGCGGCCCCGCCGGCGCTCGCTCTAAGACTGCAGGCGGCTGCGATGCTGCGCCTCAAGCGCTACGAATTCGAGCTCGGCTGTCGCGCCGCAAGAGCGGCGCACTACGCCGACGGCTCGATCACGCTCGCCCGGGCCGCGACCGCTGCCTTTTTGCGTGCGCACCAAGACTTCGACGGCAGCTTCGGCTTTTTCGATCGCGAGGCGGCCGAACTCCGCCGCGCGACCCGTGCGGATCACGCCGCGCTCGAGTTCAAAGTCCCCGCGACGCTCGCGAGCCTGTGGACCCTGGCCGAGTTCGAACTCGCGAACTATCGTGTCTTTCGCGACATCGGCCTGGCGTCGCTGGCGCGGGGAACCGAAACGTGATCGACCATGCCGAACGCGTCGAGCGCTTGCGCGGCAGTCGCCCGCGGATTATCCGCATGATCGCGCCGGCCGGCTACGGCAAAAGCGTGCTCGCGCGGGAACTCGGCAAGCATTTCCCGACGTCGGCGACCTGCGATTGCGCCGGCGTGCGCGACGTAACCGACTTCGCACAGCGAACGGTGGTCGCGCTCGCGCGCGAAGACGCTGCGCGTGCAGACCCCCTGGCGCAAGCGACCCTGTCGGCCGGCGATGAAGCTTCGTGGCGCGAGCTCGCGCACCACGCCTGGGGCTTGCCGGGCGAGCGCTCGCTGTTCGTGTTCGAAAACGCGCACGCCATCGGCCACGACGCGCGAGCCACCGAACTGCTCGCAGAACTCCTCGGCGCGCGTCAGGACTTTCGCACCGTCGTGCTGTGCTCGCGCACCGCACTCTCCGTCCCGTTCAGCCGTATCGCAGCGCCGCACGAGATCTCGACGATCGGCACCGGAGCGCTGCGCTTGCGCTACGACGAGATTGAGGCAGCCTTCGCCGACGTCGGTCTTTCGGCAGCGACCCTGGCGCGCGTCGCGGACATCTCCGACGGCTGGGCGGTCGCCGTCTTTCTCCTGGCGCGCTTTGCCCGCGAAGGCCGGCTGGAAGCGATGCTCGACAAACTCGACGATGTCGCCTTCGACGAGCTCCACGAGTACCTGATGAACGAGGTTTTGGCGCACCTCGATCCGGCCGTCTTTGAAGCGCTGCTGGCGTGCGTCGCGATCCCCAACGCGCGGCCGGTCGACGTCGCCGTCGCGCTCGGTATCGGCGATGCGGAGCCGGTGCTGCGCGATCTCGCGCAAGCGCTGCCGTTCGTCTCCCGCGTGCGCGGCGGCAGCTACGAAGTGTCGCCGTTGCAGGCCACGTTGCTGCGCTCCAGGCACGAGGAGCGCTGCCGCAGCCTGGTTTCGTCGACCGCCCAGGCGTGGCTCGAGCGCGGCGAATACATCCGCGCCGCACAGCTCTGGCTGCATCTGGGCGACCGCGCCGCCGCCGCCGCCGCCGCCGACCGGACCGAAGCCCCGTACTTGAGCCTGCCGTCCATTGAGTTCGCCGACATCGTCGCGGGGCTCGACGACGCGACCCTGCTCAAGCACCCGCACCTCTGGGGATCGGCGATGATTCTGCGGGTGGCATCGATCGAGCCCAGAGAATGGGTTCGGCAGGCCGCTGCGATTTGGAACGCGCTGCCCGCGGACGCCTCGCCGACGATCCGCGGTCCGATTGCGGGCGCCTACTTCAGCGCGCTCACCAACGTCGGCCGCGTCGATGAAGCGCAGCGGCTCGTCGAAGAGCTGGAACGCTCGCTGAATCCGGGCGACGAGAACACCCGGACGGTGTACGAATTGCTGCGCATCGCGATCGATATCGGCTACCGCGGCCGCTACGCCGATGCCGAGGCGACCGCGTCTCGCCTCTATCCGATGCTCGCCAGGTCGGACGTGACGCACGCGTATTTTCTCTCTCAGGCGCTGTGTTACGTCTATGCCGCGCGCGGTGAGTTCGATCTCGGCCGCCAGGCGTTCGAGCGCGCCATCGAGCTCGCGCTGCGCACGAACGTCGCGCTCGTCAAAGTCACCGTGCTCGCACACGCGGTGGCGTTCGATTGGCTGGCCGGGGACGACGCGCTGTTCGAAAGTCATCTGCGCCTGCTTGAAGAGTCCATCGACCCCAGCGCCGCAAAAGCGGCGGCGTTTCTCGTCGAGTGCGCACGCGGGCGCGCGAAGGAGGCGCGCATCGGCTTTGAAAAGCTCGAGCGCCGGACGTTCGCCTACCTGATTGCGGCCGGCCAAACGCCTTCCGGCGATGACGCCGCGCGCTTCGCGCGCCAGGCGGTGCGGTCGGCCGACGAAAGCTCGCAACCGTTTCTGCAAGTCTTGGCGCGCGTCTGTCTCGGAGAGCTCGCAATCCCGGAACGGCGTAAACTGCTCAAAGACGCCGGCGATCTTGCCGCCGGCCTTGAATCCATCCCCCTTCAAGATGCGGTCGCGGCGCTGCGCAACGGCGCGCGCGACGCCGGCATGCTGACCGCATTCGTGGCGCGCTTCCGGAAGCCGGGTTCGGCGGTTGAAGATCGCGCCGCAGCCGGCGGCGCTTCGAAGGCGCCGTCGCCCCTGACCAAGCGCGAGCGCGAGGTGGCGCTTTTGGTCGCGGCGGGCAGATCGAACCGCGAGATCGCGCAGGCGCTGTTTATCAGCGAGCGGACGGTGGAAAACCACATAGCGTCGATGTTCAACAAACTGGGTATAGGGTCGAGGGCGGCGCTCGCCGCACACGTGGCGCGGGAAGGCGGCAATGGATAGACCACCGAAACTGTGGCGGCTCCTCGTCATGCTCGCGGTCGTGATTATCGCCATCGTTTGGCTCAACCACTACGCTTCCGTCCACGCTCATTGATGCAAACCCAACACGATCTCAGCATTTTTAAAAGCTACGACATTCGCGGCATCTATCCGGCGCAGCTGAACGCGGACGCGGCGGAGCTCATCGGCCGTGCGTTCGTCGAACATTTGAAGGCCGGCGTCGTGGCGGTCGGGCGCGACATGCGCGTCTCGTCGCAACCGCTCTTCGAAGCGTTCGCTCGCGGCGCGACCGCGCAAGGCGCCGACGTCGTCGATCTCGGCCTCACGTCCACCGACGAGCTGTACTTCGCCGTCGGCCATTACGGCTATGCGGCCGGCGCGATGATCACCGCCTCGCACAACCCGAAGGAATACAACGGTTTCAAGCTGTGCCGCGAAAACGCGATCGCGCTGTCCGGCGACACGGGCGTGTTCGCGATTCGCGATCTCGTCGCACGCGGCGATTTTCGCGACTCGCCGACGCCCGGCCGCGTCATCCGGCGCGATCCGCTGCCGGACTTCGTTGATCATTGCCTGTCGTTCGTCGATCCCTCGGCGTTAAGGCCGCTGACGGTCGTCATCGACGCGGGCAACGGCATGGCCGGCCACATCGTTCCGGCGATCTTCAAGCGCTTGCCCGTGCGCGTCGTCCCGCTCTATTTCGATCTGGATGGGAATTTTCCGAATCACCCTGCGAGTCCGATCGAACCGGAGAACATGGCCGACCTGCAGCAGGCGGTGCGCGAACGCAAGCCGGACCTGGGCGCCGCCTTCGACGGCGATGCCGATCGCGTGTTCATCACCGACGAGCGCGGCGAGCTGGTGGGCGGCGACATGATCACGGCGCTGGTCGCCCAGATGCTGCTGCGCAGGCATCCCGGATCCACGATCTTGTACAATCTGATCTGCTCGCGCAGCGTGCCGGAAATCGTCGAGCGCGGCGGCGGCGAGGCGGTGCGCACCCGCGTGGGCCACTCGCACATCAAAGCAATCATGCGCGAGCGCAACGCGATCTTCGGCGGCGAGCATTCCGGCCATTTCTATTTCCGCGATCACTACTTTGCGGATTCGGGCCTGATCGCGCTGCTCGTCGTGCTGGAGCTGATCTCGCGCGAAAACAAACCGCTCAGCAGGCTGCTCGAGCCGATCGACCGGCGCTTCCGCTCCGGCGAAATCAACAGCCGCGTGGCAGACATCCCGGGCAAGCTCGCGCAGCTCGAGGCTCAGTTTGCGGACGCGGCGATCGACCACCTCGACGGCATCACCATCCATCACGCGAATTGGTGGTGCAACGTGCGGCCGTCGAACACCGAGCCGCTGCTGCGCCTGAACGTGGAAGCCGATACCCCGGAGTTGCTGACACGGCGCCTCGACCAGCTGCTGGCAATCATACGGAGCTGACATGGCGGTGAGCGAGCCGGAAGGCATGTTGACGGCCATGGATGGGGCCGGGATCCCGTATCGCGCGTGGGGCGACGAACGGTCGAAACACGCGCTCGTGCTGCTGCACGGCGGCGGATCGCATAGTTATTGGTACGAGGCGCTCGCGCTGGCGCTGCTCAAAGGCGGCATCGCAACCTTGGCGTACGATCAGCGCGGCTTCGGCTTCAGCTCCGGCCCGCGCGGCCACTGCCCGCGCTTCTCGCCGTATCTTGACGATTGTGCGGTTGCGATGTCGGCAGCGATCGCGCGCTGGCCGCTCGCCTCGGTGGCGCTGGCCGGCCACTCCTTCGGCGGACTGGTTGCGCTGCGTTACTGCTTGGATCGCGCCGGCGAACGCGGTCCCGTGCCGAGCCGCCTCCTGCTGATGGCGCCCTGGATTAAGGATCGACTGCCCGTTCGGAAGCGGAAAATCGTCGAAGGCATGGTGCGCTCGGTGACCGCGCCCACCCACACCTATCCGGTGCCGATTTCCGTGTACGAAACGGGCGATCGCGACAACGCCGAGGTGCTTGCCGCGGTAGACGCCGATCCGCGGTGGGTGCACGAGCTTTCCGGGCGCTGGTTCGTCTTGGCCCAGCGCGCCAAAATCGGCATCATGCGTCAGATCCGATCGCTGCGCTTGCCCGTTTTGCAGATCGAAGGCACCGAAGACGTGCTGATCGATGCAGACACGAATCGCCGGCTGTTCGCCAATATCGGTTCGCCGCAGAAGCGCCTGCTGGTGCTGCCCGGCGTCTATCACGACATGGAGCTGCAGCACGACCTCGCGCCGCTGGTCGCCGTGATGGCTGAGTTTCTCGCGGGAAGTTTCGCGGCGGTCGCTTGACGTGAGCGGCCGAACGATCGGCCCCGCCCTTCTCGCACTGGGCGACGGCACCGCGCACCAGGGTTGCATTCGCGTCGAAGGCGAGCGCATCGTTGCGCTCGAGGACGGTCCGCAGTTCCTCGATTTCGAGCTGCCGTTCGGCAGCACCATCACTCCGGGACTCATCGATCTGCACGTCAATGGCGTCGCCGATCAGAGTTTTGCGCGGGCGCCGGGCGAGGCCGTCAAAGCGCTGTCGACGGTCGGACCGAGATACGGGCTGACGGCGTTCGTGCCCTCGCTCATGACCGGCCCGTGGGAGCAGACGCTCGCAGCCGCCGTCGAGCTGTACAAGTGCATGAGCTGGCCGACGGCCGGAGCGCGCGCGCTCGGCGTCCATTTCGAAGGCCCGTTTCTCAACCCCGAATACGCGCGCGCCCATCCGAAGGAGCACATCGTGCCACCCTCGCCCTCATTGATCGAGGCGCTGCTCGCCGCGTGGTCGACCGGCGTATGCCGCGTGACGATGGCGCCCGAGCTGGAGGACGCGCCGCGCGCGGCCGCGGAGCTGCGCCGTCACGGCGTCGTGCTGGCCGCCGGCCACAGCGCGGGATCGTATGCGGCAGGCGAAGCGGCCATCGAGCAGGGCTATTTCATTTTGACGCATGCCTTTAACGCGATGCCGGCGTTGCACCATCGAGGCTCCACGCTCGCACTCGCCTACCTGTTGGATCCGACGGCGTTTTGCGAAGCGATCGCCGACGGCGTCCACATATCGTTCGAAATGCTCGCGCTGCTGTATCGCTTGAAGGGCGTCAACCTCGTGCTGACGACCGATGCGATGCCGATGGCGGAGGGCAGGGTCGAACGGGGCGGTGTGGTGCGCGACCGGACCGGCACGATCGTCGGCAGCGTGCTGACCCTGGACGAAGCGGTGCGGAACTTGATGGCCGCCACCGGCATCATGCTGGCGGAAGCGGTCGTGTGCGCGACCTGGGCGCCGGCGCGCGCGATCGGGCTGGACTCCGAAATGGGGATGTTGCGCGAGGGCGCGCGCGCGGACCTCGCGGTCTGGGATCGGCGGAATCGCATCTCGCATACGTTCGTGGGCGGCGAGCTCGTCTACCAAAACGATTAGCGGCGCGAACCTCGTTCGACCGTCATTCAAATGCGGCGGACGTCGCCGACTCGCGTGCCGGCGTGGTTTAGGATCGGCGTGATGCGGTACGCCTCGAGCTGCGCCGCTTGGGCCTCGTCCAGCACGCCCAGCGCTTGCAATTCGCCGACGACGAACGGTGAGGTGGCGCGCGGATTGCCGTCGGCCACCTTCACGCAAATCCCAAGCCGTTTTTCCAGCGCGGCCGACGCATGGTAGCCTTCCGCGCCGCCCTTGCAAACCACGCTGCCCGACGCGACGCGCATCAGCGTCGTATCGAAACGCGCTGAGCCCGCAACGTAGTCCGGATGCGCGCGCATCGCATCGCGAACGCGGCGCACGGCAGGTTCCCAGTGCGCTCCAAACAGCGCCGGGTCGGCCAGCTTGGCAAAAAACGTCGCAGCCTTGCGCAGCCCAACGGCGATGGCCGGAATGCCGCAGCCGTCGATGCCGATCGCGACCTCGCTTCTGGCGAGAGCGAGCAGTTCGGCGCAGCCGTTGAGAATTTCGACCTGCGCGGGATGGTCGGGCAAAAGATAGCCCGCCGGATCGGCGCCGCGATGCATGGCCAGCGCCAGGATCCCGGCGTGCTTGCCCGAGCAGTTGTTGTGGATCGCACCGGGCTTCACGCCCGCCCGGGTCAGTTCGGCCGCGCTCGGAGCGTGAAGCGGCGGATGCGCGCCGCACTTGAGCGCGTCTTCGCCGAGCCCGATCTTCCGAAGCATGCCGCGCACCGCTTCGACGTGATACGGCTCGCCGCTGTGCGAGCCGGTCGCCACTGCCAGCTCGACATCGGTCAACCCGAAGCGTTCGTACGCCCCGCCGGCGACGGCCACCGCCGCGATCAGCGGTTTGGCCGACGAACGCATGAAGAGCTGCCGCTCGACGTCTCCCGAGCATGCGACGAGCGAGCCGTCGGGTCGGCACGCCGCAAAGCAGACGAAATGCTCGCTCTCGACGCGGCCGCCGCGCGTGGCGCCGACCGCGGCGCGTTTGCCAACCGCGAACGGATCGAGTCGCGTGTCGGCTTCGGTCTTCGCCTGCATGCGTCGCACGTTCGGAGCCGAGGTGCGCTGGGACCTCTAGGTGAATACGCTTCGCGCGATGACGATGTCCGACGCCGCTCTCAAACTGCGCCCGCTGAGCATCGGCGAGCTGCTCGATCGCGCCTTCAACATCTTCTTCAAGAATGCGGTGCCGCTGATCTCATTGTTAGCGGTCGTCATCGTGCCGATGGCGCTCGTCGAATATTTCATGACGCGCGACTTGCTTGGCGCCGAGTTTGGCGTCCTTGCGCAGGCCATCAATCACCCGACTGTTTCGCCTGACGCCAAGGTCATCGACCAGATGAACAACGCCGTCATGAGCTCCGTGTTGGGCCCCTGGGTCGGGCTCTACTATCTGCTGCTCTTCATCGCGTTGCCGCTCGCAAACGCCGCAGTGGTCGTGGGCGTGTCGCGCGCGTACCTGGGCAGTGCGGTGCGCTTCAAAGACTGCTATGCGATCGCGCTGCGGCGCTGGTTCGCTATCCTGGTGCTCGTCGTGATGTGGCTGATGGCGCTTTTCTGCGCGATGTTGGCGCTGGTCTTTGTCTTTCTCTTTATCGGGATCGCGATCGGCGCGCTCGCCGGCCTCTTGAAGAGCACCGGCGTCGTCATCGGCGCGATTCTGGGCGTTGCGTTCGCGATCGGGTTTTTGGGCCTCGCCATCATGGCCTACATGTCGTTCGCATCGTCGTTCATCGCGTTGGTGCTCGAAAACATCGATCCGCTTCGAGCCTTCGGGCTCGGCTTCGCGCGGATTTTCGGCGGCGGGTTGTTCTGGCGATCGGTGCTCATGGCGCTCGCCATGCTCGCGATCTTTGCCGGCTTCGGCATCATGGCCGGCTTCGTCGGCTTCTTGCTCTTTTGGTTTTTGAAGTCGCCCTTCGTCTACGTCGCGGTCACGCAGCTCGTCAACCTCGTGTTCATCGCATTCGCCTTCGTCGCGGTCGCGCTCTATTATTACGACGTGCGCATTCGTCGCGAAGGTTTCGACCTGCAAGTACTCGCCGCTCAGCTCGGCAGCGGCCGCCCGGCGCCCACCTCAGCCGGATGAAGCGCGCCCGCGCGCTGCTCTTCGCGCTGCTCTTCGCGCTGTCAGTCGCACGCGCCGCCGCCGGCAGCGACGAGCACGCCAATTTCGCGCGGCAGCTGCGCTCCATCGCGCGGCAGATCGCCGTTGCGGCGCATTCGAAGGCCGTTCCCGACGTGCATGTCAGGCCCGCGCCGCTGAGCGGCCGGCCGCGCCTCTCACCGTCCGTCGACGCCTGGCTGCAAGGCGCGCTGGGTGCGGCGCGCCACGACGCCGGGCGCCGGCGCGCTGCCGACCTCCGCGAAATCGCCGGCTCGCTGCGCTATCTCGCCGGCCAAATCGAGAGCCCGCCGGCGCCGCAGCCGCGGGCGGACGTCCCGGCAACGATCCGCTCGATTCTCGCCGATCCGTCGTACAGCACGACCGAAGTGCGGCAGAAAGCACCCGCAAAAAGCTGGTGGCAGCGATTTCTCGACTGGCTCGGAAAAGAATTCGAAAAGATTTTCGGCGGCGTATTTTCCGCGGCGAGCGCCTCCCCGCTGTTCGGCAAAGTGGTTGCAGTACTACTGCTTGCGGCCACCGCGCTGGCGGTGGCCGTGCTGTGTTATCGCCTCGTGCTCGCGTACCTCGCCGGCCGCCCGCGGCGCAAGAGCGAAACGATCGACGAGGCGATCGACCCGGCGCCGGACCCCGCCGCGCTCCACGCTGCCGCGCTCCAGGCGGCGCGCGAAGCGCAGTACGCGCGCGCCGTCGCGCTGCTGTTTCAAGCTAGTCTCGTCGCCTTCGATCGAGCGGGCGCGATCGACTTCGATCCGGCGCGCACTGCGGGCGAATACCGGCGCGCGGTGCGCCGCATCCGCGCCGCGGCTTCGCAGGCTTTCGACCGGCTGGCGCACGCGTTCACGTACGCGGCGTATGCGGAGCGGCCGACCGGCGAAGGGGAGTGGCGCGAGGCCGAAGGCGCATATCGCACGTTGGAGCCGCTGGTGCACGGGTGAAAACGCAGCCTTCGGCGCCGGTGCTCGAGATCGTGCTGCTCGTCCTCATCGGGTTCTGTTTCCTCGTCATCGTATCGGCAAACTATCGCCGCCAGCAGGCGGCTCTGCCGTTTGCGAACTCGTATTCGACATTCGACAAAACCGGCGGCGGGTACGCGGCCTGGTTCGAGCTGCTGCGGCGCGAGGGCGTGAATGCCGGGCGATTCGAACGCCGGCCCGGATATTTGAACGAGGCGATCGATACGGTGATCGTTTCGCCGAGCATGTTCGAGCTGGCAGCCCGAGCGCAAAGGTCCGCCAATGCGACCGGGATGCTCGGCGACGTCGATTATCAGGCGTTTGCCGACTGGGTGCGCCGCGGCGGCCATCTGGTGTGGATCACCGACGGTCAAACCGATGCCGCCGTCATGCACATGCCGGCCGTGTCGCAAGCGGGCCCGGCACACGACGGTGCGGTAGCGCTGGTGCCGTCTCCGTTGACCGCAGGCGTCGACCGGCTGTACGGCAGCTCGCGGCTGCGCGTGCGCTTCGGCGGCGCGCCCGGCGTCGCGCCGCTGCTGGCGGACCATGCGGGCGCCGTCGTCGCCCAGTATCCGCTCGGCAAGGGCTCGGTCACGATCGTCACCGATCAGTCGCTCTTCTCCAACGCGCGCATCGGCAAGGCCGACAACGCGCGGCTCGCGTACAACCTGGCCACCGCGGGCGCGGCGCCGCACGGGCAGGTGGTGTTCGAAGAGTGGGTGCACGGTTACGCAAGCGGCGACTCGTGGTGGACGATATTGCCGCTGCCGACGCGCGGCGCGCTCTTGCTGGTAGCGCTCGCAGCGCTGCTGCTGCTCGTCGGCTCCACCCTGCGCTTCGGCCCAACCGCGCAGCCCGAGCTCGGAGCGGAGCGCACCTCCGCGGAGTACGTCGCGTCGATGGCCGCGCTGCTGCGCCGCGGGCACGCCGCCCGCCAGGCGCTGCGCGATCTTGCCGACTTTTGCACGCGCGACGTCGCCGCGGCACTGGGTTTGCCCGAGGCCGCGCCGATCGGCGCCGTCTGCGCGCGGCTGGGGGCGACGACGGACGGGCGCGGCAGCGAGGACCTCAACGGCAGCAGCGGCGCGGCCGCCGCGCTCTTGGAACTCGATCGACTGCGCGCTTACGAACAGCCGTCGTCCGCCGAACTGGTTCGCGCGGCACAACTCACGGCGCGCCTACGAAAGGAATACACGCGGCATGGCCGGCTCGGCTTCAACGCTCGCAGAACGCCTGCAAAGCGGTCTGCGTAAGATTATCGTCGGACAGGATCAACCTATCTTCGCGCTGCTCGTCGCTCTGCTCGGCGAGGGCCACGTGCTCATCGAGGGCGTGCCCGGCACGGCCAAGACGCTCATCGTGCGGGTGCTCGCGCTGCTGCTGGGCGCGGATTTCCGGCGCATCCAGTTCACGCCCGATCTCATGCCGTCCGACGTCGTCGGCACGACGGTCTTCAATCCGAAGAGCAGCGAATTTTTCACCCGCCGGGGACCGATTTTTACGAATCTACTGCTGGCCGACGAGATCAATCGCACGCCGCCCAAGACCCAATCGGCGCTCCTCGAGGCGATGGAGGAGCGGCAGGTCACGATCGACGGCGTTTCGTTTCCGCTGCCGCCGCTCTTTATGGTCTGCGCGACCCAGAATCCGGTGGAGTACGAAGGCACCTATCCTCTGCCCGAAGCGCAGCTCGATCGCTTCATGGTGAAGGCGAGCACCGCGTACCCGGCGGCGGCCGAGGAAGTTGAACTGCTCGCGCGCACGGCGGCGGGCTTCGACTCGCGCCATCTCGAGCGCGAGGGCTTGGCGCCGCTTGTGACCCAAGACGAAGTCTTCGCCGGACGGCAGGCGGCGCGCGCGGTACACGTCTCGGCGGGATTGCAGCGCTACGTTTACGACATCTGCGCGCACACGCGCACAGCGGGCGAAGTGAGTTTGGGCGCGAGCCCGCGCGCCGCAATTCAGCTGCTGGTCGCGGCCCAGGCAACCGCGGCGATCGACGGACGTGACTTTGCCACGCCGGACGACGTGAAGGCGTCGGCGCCGGTCGTGCTGCCGCATCGCGTGCTCGTGCGGCCCGAAGCCGAAGTTGAGGGATTGACGTCGGAGGAAGTGGTGAAGCGCATTTTGGATGCGGTGCCCGTTCCGAAGGACGCGGCGCCGGCGAGCGCCGTTTGAAACGGCAGTTCGAACCGGTTTTTCCGTGGATCACCGGGCGCTTGGCGGCCGCGATCGTCGCGCTCGCGCTGCTGCTCTCCCTGGCGGCGTTCGCGCCGTTCATGCTGTACGTCGCGCTGCTCGCCGGGGCGGCGCTCGTCGGCCTGCTCGTTGCCGATGCCGTCGTCGGGCCGCGGCGCGGCGAGCTCACGCTCACGCGCGAGCCGCTGGCACACTTCGCCTTGCGCGAGCCTGCAAGCCTCGGCTACGCGATCGCCAATCGGGCGCGCGTGCCGGTCCGCTACGGCATCGTCGACACGCCGGTGGATCGCCTGCAGTTCCCCGACAGCGAGCTCGTCGGCAGCGTCGGTCCCGCGCGCCGCAAAGTCGAAAAAGCGCCGGTGACGCCGCTCGAGCGCGGCGCCGCATGCTTGAGCACGCTCTATTTCTGGGCGGAAAATCCAATCGGCTTGATCCGCCGCCGCTGGCGCATCGACGAGCCGGCAGCGTTTCGCGTGTATCCCGACCTTTCGGCGGTGGAAAAATACGGCACGCTGGCGCGCCGCGGACGGCTCGTCGAAGCGGGCTTCAGGCGCCTGCGCCTGCGCGGCGGCGGCGGCGAATTCGACAGCCTGCGCGACTGGGTGCCGGACGACGAGTTTCGCAGCATCGATTGGAAGGCGACCGCGCGGCGCAACAAGCTCATGGTGGCCCAACACGACGTCGAACGCAGCCAAACGGTCGTGCTCGCGCTCGACGCCGGCCGGCTCATGACGCCGCGCATCGCCGGCCAGCAAAAGTTCGACTACGCCGTGACCGCGGCGCTGTCGGTCGCCGCCATCGCCGCGCTGGCAGACGACAAGGTCGGCTTGCTGGCCTTTGCGGGCGATATCCTCGAGCACATCCCGCCGCGTTCGGGCGAGCGCCACACGGCCGGCCTCGTGCAGCGCATCTACGATCTCCAGCCGCGCTTCGAGGAGTCCGATTACGCCGCGGCCTTCGCCCATCTGCGCCGCCGCCAGCCCAAGCGCAGCCTCGTTATCTTCTTCACGGATATGTTCGACCCGGTGGCATCGGCGACGGTGCTGTCCAGCGTGGCCGTGCTCTCACCGCGCCACCTCGTCATCTGCGTGCTCATGAACGACGAAGCGATCGAGCACGCGCTGACGGCAACGCCGAAAACTGCCGACGATGCATACCGGATGAGCGTCGCCGCGACGCTCTCCACCGAACGGCGCAAGGCGGCCGCGATTTTGACGCAGCGCGGCGCCACGGTGCTCGACGTGCCGGCGCAAGCGCTGACGGTCTCGCTGATCAACGCCTACATCGACGTGAAGTCGCGCAACTTGTTGTAGAACATCATGCACATCCTCGCGCTGATCGCGTGCTGCGTCGTGTATGTCGTCGGGCCCGATGGTACGCCGGTGCGTAACGCCGACGTCACCTTCGTGGCTTCAAATGGCGCCGAAATCGTGCAGCGGACGGATGCAAGCGGCCGCGCCGCGGCGCCAGCGGGTTTTGCGGCGTCGAGCGTGCGAGCCGCGGCGGCGGGTTTTGTGCCGAATCGGGTCCCGCTAACGGCAAACCCCCAAGTGTTGGTGCTGCAGCGCGATCCCCGCGTGATCGGCATCGTTCGCGTGGCCACCGGTGCGCCGCGCGATCTGCACGAGCTGCCGGTGCCGGCCGCAGTGCTGGATGCAATCGCATTGAACGCCGTGCCGGCGGCCGCCACCGATGCCATGCTGCGGGCGCTGCCCGGCGTCGACTACACGCGCAGCAACAGCGCGTTCACCAACTACGGCCAGCTGCGCAGCTCGTTCGACGGCGCCGGCGAGAATCGCGGCCTCGTGACGGTCGACGGCATCTTCGCGCAAGATGGATTCGGCGGTCAGATCGACTGGCCGGCGTATCCGAGCGCCGAGATTGCGCGCGCGGAGCTGCTGCAGGGCGCAGGCTCGGCGCTGTATGGATCCGGGGCGGTTGGCGGTGCGCTCGACCTGTCCACCTTCGGGCCGCGCGAGCCCGGAGCGCCGCCGGATGGATTCGTGGACGCGATGTCGGGCACGCGCGCTTGGGCCGCGCTCGATGCGGGCATCCGTACTCCACTTGGTCCGGCTGCGACCATGGCGCTCTTCGTCGACGATCGGCGCGCAGCGTATCGAGACTTTCCGTTGGACTTCTCAAGCCCGATCGATGCCGCCGCCCAATCGAGCAGCAGCGCGGAACAGCTGCGCGTGGCTTTTGGTGCTGCGGCCCATCGGCTGGAGCTCGGCGCGCTTGCCTCCGCCGACCAGCAGCCAGAAGGGCGGCCGAATTACTGGCAAAGCCGGCGGCTCGCCCAATACGCCGTGCGGTATTCGGCCGCCGGCAGCCGCTGGCTGCTCGGCCTGACGGCTTACGCGCGCAACGGTTTCGTGACCAACGTGGACGACCAATTTCCGGCCATGCCCGGCGTGCTGCGCTACGTGCAGCACGTCCCCACCGTTGAGAGCGGCTTCATCGCGAACTGGATCGGCTCGAACGCCGGCGGCGATGTGGTGGCACGTCTCGACGAACGCACGGTCCGGGGCGCGGACGATCAATTCGATCCGGGCGGCACGTTGCAGAACTCGGGTTCGGGGCGGCAATGGTTAGGCGGACTCGCGCTGCAGCGAGACGTGCGGCGGGGCCGGTTCGAGGCGCTGTACGGCCTGCGCGCGGATCGCGTCGCGTCGTACGGCCTGCGCACGCTCACTGGTACTACCGCGCTCAATCCGCCCGACCGCGCCGCTGACGCGCTGTCGCCGCGGGTTGCGCTGCGCTACGATCTTACCCCGGCGCTGGCACTGCGCGCTTCGGCCGGCGCGGGCTTTCGCGCGCCGTATCTCAACGAATTGGTTCGCGGCTTTCAGATCGGCAAGACCGTCTTCGCTCCGAACCCGAACCTCGTACCGGAACGCAGTGCCTCCGCCGGCGCCGGCCTAGACTACCTCATCGGCGCCGGCCGGCTCACGCTGAGTGTTTCGAGCGTGCGCGTGCACGATGCGATCGCTTTCGAAACGCTGTCGCCCACGCTGCAGATGCGCGCCAACGTCGCGCGCACGCGGACGGACGGCGCAATGCTGGCATACGCGCTGGCCGTCGGACCGTGCGCGCGAGTGCGTGCTTCGGGTACGACCCAGTACGCGCGCGTGGCGGCCGGTCCGGTGCCCCTGCTCGGCAAACGCCTGGCGTTCGTTCCGGAGCGCTCCGCTGACGTCGGGATCGAGGGCGACGTGGGATCGATTGGTGCCGCGGCCGACGTCGCATTTTTGGGCCAGACGTACGCCGACGATCTTAATACGCAACCGCTGGGCGCAGTGACGCTGGTCGGCTTCAAGGTCGGCGTGCCGGTTGGCGCCGGGGCGACGTTATCGCTCAGCGGCTCAAACGTGACGAACCGCAGCTATCTCTCGAGCCAGGACCGGTTGGGCCCGCCATCGACATACGCTTTGAGTCTGCACGTGCCGATCGGCCCCGCCGCTCTCCGCGGCGCGTGCAGCGGTGGTCTTTAGACGTTCGGCCGCGCGCGCAACGTCGCGCGCATGAGCGTGCGATCGCTCAACGAATAATACAGATAGACCTCGCCGCCCGCGACGACCGCCGACGCCGCAAACGCGATGTCGGTATCCTCGCCGCGTACTTCGCCGGGCACGATCAACGGCTCGTCGCTGCGCGCCGTTACGCGCGTGAAATCGGCGTCGAACTCCGCCCAGCCTATTCTCCAGTGCGCGTCGCGCGTCGCGCCGTTGTAGAACATGATCGGCCGGCGCTCGTCCAAGAAAATCACCGGTCCCGTGCTCAGGTGCCAGGCATCCCACTTGCCGTGGCGCGCCAACAAGCTGGGCGGCCCGTAACTCCAGGGACCGCTCGGATGCGGGGCGGTCGCCGTGCCGATCTTTGACTTGCCTTCGTCCGAATACTCGAACAACAGCCGCCAGCTGCCGTCGGATGCCGGCGCAATCGTGACCTCCTTCGACCAGGCGTAGCGATCGGACGGCGGCAGCACCGGGCCTCGCTTGCGCAGTCGATGGATCTCCGGTCCGGCGGCGGCGAGCAGCAGCGCGGCGCGTTGCTTCGGATTCCAGCCGGTGTAGTAGCACCAGTAGTTGCCGTCGGCAAACCACAGCGTCGGATCCTCGCAGCCGCCGAGATCGTCGTCGGCCGGTCCGGGCCCTATTACCGGATCGGGTTCCAGCTTGAAGTTGAGTCCCGAGGTGCCCTCGCCATAGTGGATCCGCGACACCTTTTTAGCGGGGTCGTCGTCGCGGTTGACGACCCGCAGCAGCAGCCGGTAGACGTCATCGTCCTTCCAGACAAACGGACTCAGCGTATACATACCCGCGATGGGCGCTGGCAGCTCGACGGCTATTTCGCACGCCTCGAGAAGCTGGAAACGATCGCTCAAGACTTTCTGCCGACGAAGCCGAAGTACCACACGAGCACGACGGCGCACACCGCGCCCATCGCCAAACGAAGGTCGGCCGGAAAACGCTGCGGCGAAAAATTGCCCTCGATGATTCCCGCGCAGACCAACATCAGGCACACGCCGAGCGCCAGCGTACCCGCACGGCGCGCGTTGCGCGTCAGGGCGTCGACGCGGCGTAGTCTCCCCGGATTAAACACCGCGGCCGCCAGCAGCAAGCCCGCGCCCCCAGCCACCTGGATCGCGGTCAGCTCGAAGACGCCGTGCGGGGCGATCGTCGCCCAATAGTCGTAGCCGAACCCCGCATTGGTGAAGAGCGCGCCGTAGCCGCCCAGCATGATGCCGTTCTGGAGAATCACCCACACGGTCCCCGTGCCGAGCGTGACGATGCCGAGGCCGAACGCGAACACCGCGACGCGGATATTGTTTTCGATGATCGCGGTCGACATCAGCGGGCCAAGATCTCGCGGGAACGCAAAATTGCTGTCGTGCAGGCTCTTGTGGATGGTGTGCAGCATCTCGCCGGGCAGCACGACGTATGCGTTGACGGGATTGCCGGCGACGAGCCAGTAGGATAGGGCGGCGGCAACGATCGTCAGCGCCGCGCACGTGAGAATATACCATTTGGAGCGCCGCACTTCGTTGGGAAAATAATCTGTCACGAATGCAAATACGCGTTGCCAACCGCCGTCCGCCGCGTTGCCGTACACGTGCGCGTGCGCGCGCGCGGTCAGCCGGTGGAGGTAGGCTTGCAAGCCGGGGTCGAAGTTGCGGCCGTCGGCGAAGGCGAGATCCGACGTCACCCAGCGATACAGGCGGCCGAATTCTACTATGTCCTCCGGCGCGAGCTTGCGCAAACCGCGGCGCTCGACAATCTTTAACAGGTTCTCGAGGCGATCCCAACCGGGCTTGCGGCGCTCGACAAACGTCGCTTGCAGCATGCGCCGCCTCCATTCTTCGCTTTGCGAGGCGCGGCCTTGGAACGCACGGTAACCGTCCGCACTCCCGAAAGCATCGCCTTTTCCTATGACTTGGCGGGTTTGGGAAGCCGCTTTTTGGCGCTGGCGATCGACCTGATCGTCCAAGCCGCGATCTTTCTCGCGCTGTTCATCCTGTGGGGCGTCGCAGCGTTGCGCTTGGGCCAGCTGCTCGAAAGCCTGCGCGTCCGCACGCATCTGCCTGAGGCGGCGTTCGTCTCGATCGCGCTGATCGTCGTGTTCCTCGTCGGCTACGGGTACTTCATCGCGTTCGAGATGTGGTGGAACGGTCAGACGCCGGGCAAGCGCGTCCTCGGAATCCGCGTCGTTCGCGACGGCGGCTACCCGATCGACTTCAGCGCAGCGCTCGTCCGCAACTTGGTGCGGGTGGTGGAATCCCTCTTCGGCTTTTACGCTGTTTCGTTCGTCAGCATGTTGCTGTCGGCGCAAAACAAGCGTATCGGCGATTTTGCCGCTGGAACCATCGTCGTGCGCGACGGCAGCTTCCAGGTGACCGATCCGTCGCGCTGGACGGCCGGTGACGAGGTTTCCGCGACGCCGTCTTCGCTTGAGGGGGTAAGCGGGTTGAATCGCGACGAGCTGGCGCTGGTGCGGCGCTACGTGGAGCGGCGCACCGTGCTGCCGCGCGACGCGGCGCAATCGACGGCGGCGAGCATCGCGTCCGCGCTGCGGCCGAGGCTCGGCCCGGGGGCCGGCACGCTGTCCGACGATGAATTGCTCGTGCGCATCGCATCGTCCGGACGAGAGTAGCCGGACGCGTTATTTGACCGCGCCGATGAAGTCGGACAGCAGCGAATTCAACGCAGCCGGCTGGTCGACCATGACGAAGTGGCGTGAATCGCGGACCGGCTTGATCTGGATGGTCGACGCACCGCTGAAGATCGACGAGTAAAACGACACGAAAGCGGCGGTGCGGTCGTCCATGTTCATGTTGGCGAGATACGCGGGCATGCCGGGCGGCAGGACGGTCGGCACGGGAACGACGAGCAGAAACGGCACCTTGATGTTCGGAAGCTGCGGCCGCATGTCGGACGCGGTGAGTTCGTCGAAGTATTCCGCGGTCGAGCCGGCGTCGGCTTTGGAGGTCAGCGCGGCAACCTGCTTCGCTCGGGCCGGATCGGTGACCATGCTCGCCACCGCCCGGTTCGCCATTTGAGCGTATTGCGCGGGCGACGCGTTGCGCATCTCGGCGGCTTTCTCGTCCGCGTAGGCCTTGCGCTGCGCCGGGGTCATTTGCAGCGTCGCCGGAAATACCGGCGTGCCGTCAATCGACACGATGGCGCCCAAAATCGGCGAGTGATCTTCGGCCAGACGGATGGCGAGCGCTCCGCCCAAGCTGTGACCGATGACGATCGGTTTCGCCAGGTGTTCCTGCGCAATCAGCGCGACGATGTTGTTTTCCGCCTGATCGAGCAGCGGCGGCTGCGCGGGCGGCACGCCGTCGTTGCCCGGCAGCGTTACGGCATACACGCGATGCGTGCCGTCGAACGCGCGGATGACGTTATCCCACACCCACGAGCCGCTCGCCAGCCCGGGGATGAGGACCAGCGCGGGGTCGCCGGCGCCGTAGCGTTCGACGCGCAGCGTCCCGACCATGAACGTGGCGTCCGCTTTGGGATGATTCGCGCCGACCATGACGCTGGTCGACGTCGCGTCGGCGCAGGCGGGCGGCGGCGCGGCAGCCGCCGCGCAAGCAAGCGCGGCCAGCGCCGCACCCATCGTCAATCGTTGCAGCATCTTCTCTTCCTTATTCATTAGGGAGTGGTACGGACCAGCCTTCAAACATAGTCCCCCGGCCGCGTCACATCCACACCTCGCGGCAGCCGTGCCGCGTCGAGCGCCACCGTCAATATGGCGGCGACCGCCAGGTTCACCGCCAGCGCGTAGACGGCGATGTAGGCCGTTTGCGAACCGAACGGGGTCGGCAAAGCAAACGTCGGCGACGTAAACGCGCTCGTCGACGCCATCCATGACGCCGCGAGCATGCCGGCGAGCCAGCCGCCGAGCAGCGCCGTGCCGTGGAACCAGCGCGTGTACAGGCCAAGCACGACCGTCGGAAATGTCTGCAGGATCCAGCTGCCGCCGAGCAGCTGAAAATTAATGATGTACTCCGGCTGGATCGTCAGTACGAAGAGCAGCGCGCCGAGCTTGATGATCAGCGATACGATCTTCGCGCAGCTCGCTTCCTGCGCCGCGGTGCACCGGCGATGCAGGAATTCTCGGTAGACGTTGCGCGTGAAGAGGTTGGCCGCCGCGATCGACATGATCGCCGCGGGTACGAGCGCGCCGATGCCGACCGCGGCGAACGCGAAGCCCGCGAACCACGCGGGGAACATGTTGAGGAAGAGCTGCGGGACCGCGGCATTCGGCGATGCGGTTTTGATGCCGGCGGCGAGCGCCATAAACCCGAGCAGCGCGATGAGTCCGAGCACGACGCTGAAGGCCGGCAGCAGCAGGCTGGTGCGGCGGATGACGCGCTGGCTGCTTGCGCTGAACACGCCGGTGATGGCGTGCGGGTACATGAAGAGCGCGAGCCCGGAACCGAGCGCAAGCGTTCCGTACGTAAGAAACTGGCCTGGGGCAAGCAGGATGGAGCCCGGTTTCGGCCGTGCGGCGAGCGCGTGCTGTGCGGCCGAAAAAATGTGGCCGAATCCGCCGAGCCGAGCGGGGATGACGGCGATCGCCACAATGATCGTGATGTAGATGAGTGAATCTTTAACGAATGCGACCATCGCGGGGCCGCGCAGCCCGCTCGAATACGTGTACGCGGCGAGGATAGCAAACGCGATGATGATCGGCCAATCGCCCGACAGACCCAGCGCCGCGATGACCACTTTCATGCCGGCGAGCTGCAGCGCGATGTACGGCATCGTTGCGAGAATGCCGGTCAGCGCGAGCGCGAGCGCCAGGCCGGGGCTGTCGAACCTCTCGCGCGCGAAATCCGCCACCGTGATGTAGCCGCGCGCCTTCGCCACGGACCACAGCCGCGGCATGACAACGAAGACGAACGGATAGACGATCGCGGTGTACGGCACTGCGAAAAAGCCGAGCGCTCCCACGCCAAAAATCAGCGCGGGAACCGCCACGAAGGTGTACGCGGTGTACAGATCGCCGCCGATGAGAAACCAGGAGACCAGCGTGCCGAAACGCCGGCCGGCGAGCCCCCACTCGTGCAGCAGCGCGAGGTCGCTGCGCTGCCAGCGCGAAGCGGCAAAGCCGAGCACCGTGACGACGAGAAACAGAACAACGGCGACGCCGAGCGCAGCAACGTTAACCATCGTCGCGCGCCATGCGGTAGACAAACCAGGTGACGAGTGCGGTGAGCATCACCCAGCCGAGCTGGTACCAGTAGAAAAACGGAAAGCCGAAAAGCTCGGGCGCGACGCGATCGTACAGCGGCGGCCAGAGCAAGCAGACAAACGGCGCCAGCAGCAGCCAGTACCAGCGGCGTCGCGGCAGCTTTGGTTCGACGGGGTCGGCCATGCCGCGGACGCGCTTACTTCAGGCCGAAGTTGAATCCTTGCGCCGGCAGCAGATCTCGAACTTGTTGCCGTCCGCATCTTCGAAAAATACTGCGTAGTACGGCTGCGTGTAGCTCTTACACACTTCGGGACCCTCGACGTTTTTGGCGCCGGCGCGCTTCATGGCTCGCGCGAGCCGATCGACTTCGCCGCGCGTCTCCGCAGCGAAGGCGATCCGCGACTTGTTGGTGACGTGCTTCGTGTCGCGGTGGATGCCGAAGAACGGCTCCGCGCGGCTGCCGTGAAACCATTCGGCGGAGCGATCGCCTTTGTAGCTTTTGGTCGCCCCGAGCCCGCGCAGCATGGCATCGTACAGCTTGAACGCCCGTTTGACGTCGCGGACGCGCAGGTCGATGTGATCGAATTTCATGGCAGATGCGGTTAGAAGGTGTTCCGCGGACCCCAGCCGCCCAGCGAACCGACTTTTTCGGACATGTAGCGGATGATGCGGCCGAAGCCCCAAATCGACTCCTCGTCCCGTAAAGTGTGCTGGCGTTCGTCTCTGCGAAGCTTCATGGCGGCCTCCTCGGGTCTTCACCCATGCCCTAGACAGTAACCTGCAAACATTGTATAATAGTTATAGTAACCTGTCAATAGGTTTCGGAGGTTAGGAGAAAAAATCGTTATTCAGACCGAGGGCTTTGAAAGCGGCAAGCGCGCGCCCGCACCGGAGCCGCTGCGCCTCATTCAGTTGTTCGTCAACACGCTCGACGTTTTGCCGCAGCAGGAGGAGCTCAAAACGCCTGACGATTTACGCCGCTGGCTCGTCGATCGTGGGCTGCTGGAACGCGGCGCGAAGGTCACGCCGCAGGACTTCCGGCGCGCGCTTGAGGTGCGCGAGGCGCTGCGGCACTTGTTGGCGGCCAACGTGAACGGCGGCGCCGATGCCGGCGCCCTGCGCGCGCTGAACGGCGCAGCCGAACGCGCGGAGCTGATCGTCCGCTTCGACCGCAACGGTCGCGCCGAGCTGAATCCCTGCGCGCGCGGCGTGGACGCGGCCATCGGCCGCATTCTTTCCGCCGCTTATGCGGCGATGATCAATGGAACCTGGCAGCGCCTGAAGGCCTGCTCAGACGATCGGTGTGTGTGGGCCTTCTACGACCAGTCGAAAAACCGGTCGAGCCGCTGGTGCAGCATGGCGGTGTGCGGCAACCGCCATAAGGCGCGCAAGCACCGCCAAACCAAAACGGCGCCGTAGCGTTCTTTAGACGACCGCCGCGACGTCCTCCAGCGCGCGTCGCGCAAATACGCGCAGCATACGCTTGCGGTATGGAATGGTCGCACTCGTATTGTCCAGCGGTTTGCCGATCGCGAACGCGGCGTCGGCCGCCGCTTCGAGCGCTTCGCTACCAAGTCTCGAGCCGACAAGAATGTGGTCGAGTCCGGGCACGTCCAGCGGCTTCGATGCCACAGAGTTGACGACCATGCGTGCGGCGCCGCACGTTCCGCCATCATCGAGCTGTACGACCGCCGCTACACCCAAGATCGGAAAGTCGAACGAATTGCGCATGCGCAGTTTGCGATACGAACTCCGCGTGCCCGGCGGCGGCGGCGGAATCGTTATTTTCGAAACGATTTCACCGGGCTGCTTCGCCCACGCCTGGATGCCGTCGTTGAGGTAGAACTTGTCGACCGGCACCGCACGCTCGCCGGCCGGCCCGGCAAGGTGAATCAGCGCGCCGAAGGCTTGCAGCACCGGCGCCGTATCGGACGAATTTACCGCTACGCATTTCGGGCTTGAGGGAGCGACGCGGCAAATGTCGCCGTCTTTCTTCATGCAAAAGCCGACGGCTTTGCGCCAATCGTAGTTTTGATTATACCAATTGCAGCGCGTGTCCACGCAGACGTTGCCCCCGATCGTGCCCATGTTGCGCAGCTGCGGAGTCGAGATTTGGCGCGCGGCATGGGCCAGCGCCGGATAGCGCGCGTTCACGACCTCGCTCTCCGCAACGTCGCTGAGCGTGGCGAGCGCGCCAAGCGTCAACCCGCCGGTGTCGTCATAGCGGATGAAATGAAGCTCTTGGATCGGGCGCAGACCGACCACGACCTGCGGGGCGAACAGCCGCTGCTTCATGTTCGCGTAGAGGTCCGTGCCGCCTGATACCGGCAGCGCGGCGGCGCCGTGGCGAGCGAGCAGCGACACGGCTTCGTCTCTGGTGCGCGCGGGTTCGTATGTGAAGGGCGGCAGACGCAGCATAAATGCTAGTGGCTTATATTTCGGATGACGACGATCAGCGTGACGAGCGAGAGCATGCCGTCGATCGCCGCCCAGGTCCAGCGCTTGAATTGCAGTGAGTCGATGAAGAACGACACGACCGTGAGAAACAAACTTGCCACCACGAGCAGGCGTATCTCGCGGGCCGTGGGCGGCATGACGTGCGTCCCGGTCATGACGATGACGATGAAGACGATCAACGACAGCAGGAGAATGACCGCGAACGCGAAGCCGCTTTTGTAGAACAGACCGTGACGCGGGTGGACGGCGCGCTCTTGTAGCATGCGCCGCGGGAATTCGCCCCAAAGGCCGCTGATTCCGTTTGTGGCGCCGGCGAAGCCTTTTCTAAGGACGGCTCTTCCGACGTCCCTTCAGCGCCGCGAGCAGCTCGCGATTGAACCAGACTGCTTCATACGCCGCCCGCGTTTCGGCGTCCGGCAGCAGCGCCATCCGGGTTTCCAGCATCACGCGCGCGCGACCGAGCGCCTCCTTTGCGAGCTTCGAACTGCCGGCGGCCCCATACGCCAGCGACGCCGCCCAAGGCACCATCTGCGGCGCGAACGTCAATTCGTAACTCCTCGGATCCAGCGCCATGAGCTGATCGGCCGCCTCGCGCGCCGCTTGTTTTTTGCCGGCCCGGGCATAGGCGATCGCGAGCTCGGCGCGATCCAGCGTCGAGTCCTGATGCGCCCCGGCCCTGCGGCGCAGTTCGAGCGACGCTTGTAGATGATCGATGGCGGCCGGAAGCTCGCCGAG
>Ga0207416_1000885_pt1 | contig 45626 bp, 44 predicted proteins | sample PaiPotPPM11metaG_FD_184107 | JGI IMG/M metagenome (GOLD analysis project Ga0207416, IMG submission 184107) | Iron sulfur acid spring bacterial and archeal communities from Banff, Canada, to study Microbial Dark Matter (Phase II) - Paint Pots PPM... ...
GAGGGTAGCGCCTTCCAACTCCGCATCCCTCTCGGGGAGGAAACGCACATGACCAACTGCCTCTTGCCGAGCCAGGCTGCCTTGATCCTTAGGCTATCGGCGACGTCTGTGCGCCGGCTTGTCGACACTGGCCGGCTCACGGCCGTGCGCGGGCCGATGGGCATCCGCCTGGTCGATCGCAACGCCGTCGAGGCGATGGCAGACGAACGAGCCCGGCGCGCCTCCCCCGGCGGAGACAACGCCGCCTGAATCGCACCATAGCACACCGCTCGTAAATTCGATTACACCTGGACGTTTTGAGGGGGACCGATGCCCAACGATGTATCGCCGGTCAATGTGAACGATGTGTTCCAGGCGTGGCTCAAGCATCTCCGCGAGATCACCGCGAACCCGCCGAGCGAGCCCCCATTGCACCTAGCACAGGGGAAGCCGCCCGATTTCACCGTGCCCGGTCCGGTCGCTGTGGGCGCGCCCTCACCTATCAGAGCCGCCACCCAAGCCGGACTGACGGAACAAGGTTTCAGACCCACGTCGTGGAAGAGCCGGGCTCCCCGCGTGGCGTCCGATGCGTGGGACCTGGGCGAATTGTCCGCAGCTGCGCGGAAGGCCGTGAGCGGCGGCTGAGGATCGCGCCGTGAAGGCGCCCGAGGTGACGGGCCCGCGCGACGTGCTTGTCGACATCATCGCGCTTCGGCAGCGCATCGAGCAAGCGCGCGACGAGGCCCGTGCCGCGACGGATGTCCCCGGTCTTGGCCAGACGCTCGACGAGGTGCTGCGGATGACGCTCGACCTCGAGGGCCGCGTGCGGCAGAGCGCCGTCGAGGTGCAGTTGGTGGAGCATCCTCCGGACGTCGGGCCCGTCGACCTCGAGCTGCTGCGACTGTGCGCGACTCCCGGCGTCCCGCCGCAACAGGTGGCGCTCGCCATGGAGCTTGTCATGGAACGCACCGCAACCGATGCCCTGCGCGCCCTCGTTGTCGATGAGAACCTGCCCGAATCGCTCCGTGCATCTGCGGCGCGTGCAATCGAGCGCCGCGTATGTGCCGTTCCAAACTGAGATCGAGCCTGAGGAGTGACCCGCGATGATTGGTGATTGGCCACCGACCGATCCGAACCTCCAGCGCATGATTGACGGCGTGATTCAGACGATGAATCTGAACAGCCCGGACTACACACGGCTCAATCCGCGCAACTTGCCGTCGCCACCAGCGCAGCTCCTCACCGCAGCGAACGTCCCGATCACGCCTGCGGTGGGGTCCGCCTCACAGGCTGGCGGCACGGGGCCCACGATCACGGCGGCGCCCACCGCCACCACCGCGTCCGCCACTCAGGCCGCCCAACCATCCCGGCCCGCCGGCGCCCCGGCCGCCGCTACCGAGTCGAGCGGGGGAAGCCAGTCAGGATCCCCGGGCGTCTCCTCACCTGCCCCGCCGACGGCTTCTCCGACCCCGGCCGCCGCCGCGACACCGCCATCCGGTGCAGCGGCGGCCTCCCCCTTCGGCCCCTCGCCACTCGACACGAGCGCCGTCTCACAGGCCGCGCGTGCGGCCGTCGCGGACACGACATCGACCCCCGCCGCGCAACCGGCGCCCACGGCGATCTCGTCTCCGGCCGCATCGACGTCAGGCGCTCAGGCACAGTTATCGCCCGCCGCGGCACCCGCACCGATCGTCTCCTCACTCCCTCAGACCATCGCGGCGGGGCAAGCGTCCGGCGTCCCGTCCGCGCCGCTCGCAAGTCTGTGGGATTCTGTCTACGGCAACGCGGGATCAGGCGAACGGGGTGGCGGTGGAAGCCCAACGCTCAACCCGCAGACCCGCAATTCGGTGTGGTCGATGATGCAGCAGTACGGAGAGGGCAGCGGACTTAGCGGTAAAGGCGCCGGCGGCGGATTCCAGGAGATCACGTCCCAGGGCCCTTCGACCGACCCCAGCAGAGGACTCGGCTAGCGCATTGATCGCACTACTTTGCCACCTTGTAGGACACCAATTCTCTCGGCGCCGTGCTTGACCAGTATCCTGCTGTGAAGGCGATCTTCACCGTCCACTTCACGTCGGACGCATACCACACGTCGAAGTCGCCGCACCCCTTCTGCTGCGTCACGTTGCACTCCCGGCCGTGAATCTTGATGGCTTGGAAGGTCCCGGCAGGAACGGACACAAATTCCCAGCCCACCACGGTCTCGGTCGTCGCGTAGGTGTTTCGTCCCGCTACCCCGTTCTGCGGCGTGTCCTCATGCGTAAACTTCCAGGATTCCCCGATAGACAGTGGCCAAATCGGGTGAAAGTAGGTCGCCCCTGAGAACAATAGGTCTCGGTCAAAGTGTGGGGAGTCGATCGTCGATCTCGACTTGAAGAGCACGGCGTATCCGTCCGACGTGATCCCGGTAACGGTCCACGTCAATTCAGCAGTACCTTGCCGGTAAGTCCATGTATCCCCGACCGCCCACGTTGGGCGCTCAATGCTCGCAGGCTGCGTCAGTCCAGGCGCGCTCAGCGCAAAGATCAACCCCGTCAGTACCGCCACGATCCCCGCGAGTCGCATACCGTTCTCCCTCCTTACCGCCACAGACTAGGGTCCGCGATCTTTCGCTGTGCCGCACTCAGTGTCATGCGGTCAGCGCACACCGCGCGGTTCAACGCGAGTTCCCACTGGTCTTTGTGATGCGCCTGCTCGATCGGCTGCGGCCAAAGGTTCCGCGGATCGGTCGGGTGGCCGCCGAGTTCGAGCGGAATGAAATGATCCTCCTCGTAGTCGGCCGTTGAGCCAGGAAGATGACGTTGCCGCATCTGTTCGCGCTTCAGGTTCGATGTGTACGAGAGCGGCGGCCGGACGGTCCGCGTCCAAGCCACGGACGCAGATGGTGGATCCGATGTTGGACTGCGTGACCTGAGGGTTCAGCGCGCCGGGCGGCGGTGTGTAATCGGGATCCGTCCCGGATGCCGGCCAGGCCGCCGGCGCGACCACGATCGCCAACGCGGCCGCGGCTGCTGCTATGATGCCTCGATGAATGACGTGTGCCAAAAGGAACTCCTTACGCCTGCGCCACAACCCCGCTATGTACCCCGCAGTTTGCAAGGGATTCCGACGTGCTCGCCGGACTCCCCTTTTGGCCCAGGAGCCGCGCGACGGTGCGGACGCTCACATGAAGCCGCCGCGCGGCGTCCCGCCGGCTCATCTGTCCTGACCGCACCTCTCCCTCAAACGCAGTCCACTCGCCGTTCACCTTCCGCGGCCGGCCGACGTGCTTGCCCTGCCGGCGCGCCCGATCCATCCCCGCCCGAACGCGCTCCGCGATGAGCGCCCGCTCGAACTGCGCGAAACTGGCCAGGATGTTGAGCATGAGGTCCCCGACCGGCGAGTTCCCCGACGTGTCGAGCCACGGCTCGCTGTACGAGCGCAGGCCCACGCCCCACCGCCGCATCTGCTCCACCGTCGTCGCCATGTGCGCAACGGACCGGAAGGCGCGGTCGAGCTTCCACACGAGGATCACGTCCACGCGGCGCCGTGCAGCATCCTCGAGCAGTCGGCGCCAGGCCGTGCGGCCTCGGAGGTCGGTGGCGCTCGCTTGGTCGACGTACTCGCCCGCGACCTGCCAACTCTGTGCCGCGGCGAACTCCCGGAGCGGCAGCAGTTGCGTCTCGGGCTCCTGATCTCGATCGGTGGTACTCACACGAGCGTAGAGCGCCAGCCGCATTGTGCTCACCTCCCTGATAGTGGCGCCCGGCGTGTGGCAGCAACGGGACGGCGCGCCGGGCGCCGCCTCTCGTGCCGAGACACTTAGGCCGCCGGCTTCGTCCGCTTGCCGCGTCCGCTTGGGAACAGCCAACGCCGCACCGCCCGCGCACGGCTCAGGCCCTCCTCGGCGTCCTTGGCGTCCTCTCGATCGATGGGCGTCGCGGTTGCAGACTTGCCCTTACGAATGGTGTCCGTGTCCCACAGGATGAAACTGTTCATAGACTCGCGGACGTAAGCGTTCAGCCCACGCACGATGGCCGGAATTCGTTCGACCAGGACCGCCCGCACCGCGGCCGGATCACGGCGGCTCCGCACGTGGGCGGTCAGCGCCTCGTCCAGCGCGTCTAGCATTTCGTCCGGGATCGAATCCATCGCATCGCGCAACCTCATGCCCCACAACACCCGATCGAGCGCCTCAGGGTCAATCGCGGCTGAAACCTTCCGTGCCGCTGTTTTCTGTGTCATGCCCCACCCCCGCGAAGTCATGTCGCCTTACGCCGGTCTCCGACGGCTATCGATCGGCGTGCGCCTGCGGCCCTTCTGGAACAACCACCGCCAAACCGCTCGGTCAACGCGCAGGTACGTCGACCAATTGTCCGCGTCCCCCCTTTGTACAGGCGTTGGGTTCGCGGTCGCGTGGACCTTTCGCAGATTCTTGGACCAAGTCTGGATCGAGTCGCGAAGTTCGTCTCTGACCTGGTCCTCAATGGCGCGAGCGATAGCTGGCGTCGATGCGATCAGCGTCTCGCGGAGCGTGGTCAAGTCGCGGCGACCCCGCACGTACGCATCCAGCGCCGCGTTCAGCGCATCCAGGATGACATCGGGAATTTCGTTTGTTTCCCTATTGAACCGCAGTCCCTCCAGCGCCGCCTCGAGCGTCGCTCGATCAATCGTGGCCGGTGCCTTTCGTGCCGTCATACCCCACCCCCGGGATACTCTTGCCATGCTCACTACCATGCCGCTCATCTCCTCGTAGGGTCCCCACCTCTGAGGTTTGATCCTTTCGCGTTTCATTGTACGTGCTCGCTTATCTACTTGTCAATACGTGCCCGCTTACTCTATACTTGGGGGTATGGAGCCGGAGAATGGACGGCACACCGTTCCGAAGACCGTACGTGTTGCACGCGCCCGGGCCGGCGCTCGAGCCCGCAATCGGGCTCTGACGAAAACCCAACGGCAGGAGTTAGCGCGGCGGGCTGCGCTCGCGAGACATCAGCGCGCGACGAAGGCCGAACGTCAGGAAGCAGCCCGCACGGCCGTGCGGGCCCGGTGGGCGCGAGCGAAGGGGAAGAAAGACCGACTGATGTGACATGGATCCCCCGCTCAAATAGAAATACGGACATTATCATCAGTAATTGTTGACAAACTCCGCCGTGCGCTGTTATGATGATCCTTGACAGTATCAAGGACGGGGTGGCATCATGAGTCTGGACTTCCGGGACATCCGGGACGCGGCGCTAACTCAGGGGTGGCGGGTCGAGGAGACCAAGAAGGGCCTCCAATTCATCCCGCCCGACCCAAGGAGACAAATCGTCCAATGGCACGGCACCCCGTCCGACGTGCGCGCGATCCGAAACTTCCTCGCGCGCCTACGCGCGCAGGGGCTCGAATATCCGCGCCGGGGAGGAAAGCCATGACCGAGTGGAGCGTCACCCTGGGGTTTGCGCATCACCTCGCGAAAGACACCCTCACGGACCGCATCGACGATCTCCTTGAAGCGATGGCCCCGTATCATGCGGCGGCGAGCTTCGATGCGCACGGGGTATCCGTGCAGTTCACGGTCGAGGCCGCCTCGGTGGGGAAGGCGATCGACGCGGGCCTGACGGTGCTGCTCAAGGCATTGCAGGAGGTTGGCATCAAAGCGGACGGCATCTTCGGTGCCCAGGCCCAGACGATGGAACACTTGGCCGCGGAGCAGGATCTGCCGAACTACCCGGATCTCATCGGCGTCGCCGAGCTCGCCGAGATCCTCGGCGTCAGCCGGCAGCGGGCCTCGGAACTTGCCCGGACGGGGAGCGGGTTCCCCCGGCCGCTTCGATTCCTCGCCTCCGGCCCGATCTGGGACAAAGCGATGATCGCGCGGTACGTCCAGCACTGGGACCGACGGCCGCGCGGACGGCCGAAGAAGGCGGCGCAGGTTAGCGCGTATGCGTGAGCCGGCACGAGCTTGCCAATTACCGCGGCGTTTTTATCGAGGCGAGTAGGACATGACACTCACTGACGAGGAGCTCCGGCGCCTCGCCGCGACCGTCTCTGAGCGCCGCGAGCAGACGGTCGCGGATGACATCCTCGACCTGATGCTCTCCAAGGGCGAGCGCCTGCAATCGGACAAAGAAGCCCGGTGCCGTGCATTCGCCTCACTCCTCCGCAGTCTACTCGGCGACCCGGCTATCCAGCGGTGGCTCGGGCTCGCGCAGGAACGATCGCAGTTTCGGACCGCGATTGAGGCGCTTAAGGAGCGCGTGAGAAAGACAGATCATTCGCAGTCAGAAGAGATAACGAACATCATCATAAAAATGGAGCAGACAGAGCAGGACATCGCCGCGCAAATTGAGCAGGTCGCGGACGCGGAAAAGAAAAAGCGCGTGCTGTTGGACAATGTGGTCAAGATCCTTCGGGACTTGGGCTGCGACGAGCGGTTCGACTTGCCGGCCGTGCAGATGCGGCTGCCCAAACTCGGATGAAGCGGGTCTCGCGGACGATCGTCACATGCGCCCTCCCGGGCTGCGGCAAACAGATCGAGCTGACGCCCTATCAGGTCACGCTGGGGAAAGACACCAATGGGCACCCGCGGCGCCGGTTGTCTCCGACCTGCACGACAAAGCACGCACGAATTCTCCAGTCTCTCCAGGGCATCCGGCAGGACGAGGCGGGCCCGTTTCTTCAGGACCTCGTCATTGAGAACGGCGGTATAGAAGAGACCGTCAAGCGTCTCCGCAAAGGTTCCAAGGTCAAGTGGCATCGGACGACTCTTCAGCTCCTCATGCGGACAAAGGGCCGCATCCCGAGGACGGAACAGACCAAAGACCTGGCCCGCGTTGCGCGCAAACCGGGCGAACTCATTAGTCAGGCTCTTGAGCGGGTCAACAGCGCTTTCGGGCTCCGCACTGATCGCCGTACGGCGGTCATCATCGCCACCGCCCGCGAGAAATTCCCGTGCAATCCCGTTCGGATAGCGGTTGCGGATCGCATCGAGCGCGAGCATAAGACGGTTCGTGCCTACGCCGCAGTGGTCGGTGTTCCCGAAGAATCACTGCGTCTGTGGCTGCTCGGAAAACATAAGGGGCTCGCAGAGCCGGTCCTGCGAGCAATCATTCGATACGAGGATCTTCATCCGAGCAAGAAATGGGTCGACAGCCACACTTCGACGGCGAGCCGGCAACGACTCTTAGCGCGTCATCGAAAGAACTGGAAGGGCAAGACACACTCGGACGATATGCGGGATGCCCTTTCTGAAAGCCGCGAACAGATGTGGAAGCGCGGCGGCAAATGGAGGCGCGGCTCGCCGTGGACCGACAAGACCGGCCAGCGTGTCATCCGTGCGATGCTCAACGGTTGGAATCAGACTCGTGCCCATGAAGAGGAGTACGTCGTCGTTCGCAAAGGAAAAGAGATCCACAAAGGGGGATACCTGGCATACGTGATTCGCAAGGCGGTCGGTCACTTCAACTGGAGCCGTGAGACCGCCACATCGGACGTGCAGCCGAGCGATGTCCTCCGCGTGTTGTGCCGAATTCTCGAAGAACACCGCCGGCAGTTTCCCGAGACCAAGATCAGGTTCGAGGATCTCCCGCAGAAAGCGCAGCACATTCTTGGCAAGTCGATGCACACCGCCCTGTCGGTGAACGGTCGGCCCTTCGATGTGAAGGCGGCCTGGACACTTCTTGAGGTGGCGCTCGACAACGACCAGTCTCGGCCGTTTCTAGAAACTACTTCGCTGCGTTTGTATGATACGAAAGACCGAATCGCCAGCGCCAAGATGCAGTGGTCGCGAATCAAGAATCTCCCATTCGACATGCTGCTCCGCCTCGCTAACCTTGTCTCGCGCGATCGAGTCGATTCGTCGGCGTTGAAGCGTGTGTTAGAACGCGGCGCTGGCAGACCTGCCAAAGCCATCCCGGCATCAGCCTAAGGCCCCGAAGGACCTCGCCCCACAAGAAAAGTAACGGAACTCCCCAAGAATTTGTGCGCGTCTGAGCCCCCATTCTCACGCGAAAAGTAACGGAACTCGTCTCAAAACCTGATCGGGCGGACACAAATTTCGAGAAGAAGTGTTGCCTTACTTCAGGATTCCCGATGTGGTCCACTCTTAGCATGAACTCAATCCGGCGCCGTGAGACAGACGGGCCCGGCGCTTCCTGTGCGGTCCAAAATGCGGGGCTGAACCCGTCCCTGGCGTTTGCCGCGGGAGCATCCCTACGGTGAGCTGGCCGTTGGCCGATGCCGCATCGTGGGCACCGCTTCCCGCGAACCGAAACCGCGTCCTCGTGGCGCTGTGCTTCATCGCCAACGGCAACGGTAACGGGCGCGTGTGGGTCGGCGAAGAACGCCTCGCGGCCCGACTCCGAATCACCCCGCGCAGGGTACGCGCCCACCTCGACGCCCTCGAACGCGACGGGTGGCTGCGGATCGTCTCTCCTCACGCACCCGGCCGGGCCACAACGCGAGAACTGAATTGCGCCCGGATCCTTGAGGCAGCTCGGCAGGAACGCGATCGCTTCGAGGCTCACCGGCGCCCGCACCATGCCAGCGCACCCGACGAACACCGGACAGCAGCGTCCGGTGTTCCAGAGGCGACACCGGACAGCAGCGTCCAGTGTACACCGGACATTTCTGACGCGAACACCGGACGCCAGCGTCCTAAGAACCAAGAACGAACCAAGAGCATAAGAACAACTACGCGGGCGTCGGCATCACCAGCCCCCGACCCCCCAAAGGCTCCCACGGTCGCAGAGCTCGTAGACCAGTACCGGGCCCTTCCTGGCATCTTGCGATCCCACCGGGACGGATCCCGGTTCGCCTGGCTCGTCAACACCTTCCCCGCCGCAGAGGTTCGCGCGGCGCTGGTCAAGCACGGACCAACGCTTGCGATTCGCGCCCGGAAAGACCCGATCGACCTTCTCCATTCAATCATCAAGAACGAACGCACAGCCGAGACCTCCGCGCAGGCATCGTTCAGACGCACCGAGGCAGTCAGGGATTCCCTGGACCGCGTTGTCGTAGGACGGTTGGCCGAAACTGAAGCGGTATGGGACGAGGTTCGCGCGAGCCTGGGCATCCAGAACGGCAACAGCGCGGCGGACACTGACAAAGCCACGATCAGCGCAGCCGACGCCGCGAAACGCGCAGGCATGGCGCTCATCGGTGATCACTTGCCACCGATGCCCCAATGCATCCCGGAAGAAGCGGCGCCAGCATGAAGGGCCGTCCTGCCATCCGGCACGTTTGGGTTGACATGGCCAAAGCGTGTTCTCCGATGGGGTATTCACCGGAAGCCGAACTGGTCGCGGCTGCGGTTGCCGCTGTGACGCAACCCGATCATTCCTCGGTGTCTTGGGTGCCTGCGCCTTGTGCTGACCGACCAGGGTACTTGTCGCTCGTCGCGGTGCGGCTCACGCCGGCCGAACGGTTCTTCGTGGGGACCGTGGCCCATGCCGTCGCGGAGATGTGCTGACCCGATGAGGCTCATACTCTCATGGGTTCCGCTGGTCTGAAAGGCTCGCTCCGCCGCGATCACCGCGGAGCCGAAGCGGCCGTGACGCCCGACGCTCGGCGGGGAACAGGCGTTCCACAGGAGCGCCCCGTCCTGCGGCGCACTCTCTCCCCCGACGTACTTCGGGGGCGGGGGTGGACCGTGCCGGGCTCGATCCGTCGTCGTGGGGACTCGTATGTGCTCCGGCTCTACGCCGGGAGCGCAGATGGCAAGAAGGTCTGGAAGTGGCTGACGTTTGCGACGCGCGCCGAAGCCGAGGCGGCGCAGCGGGAGCTCGCCAGCCACACCCTAGCGCACGCCGCGGGGACGGGCATCTTCGGGAGCCCGCGTGAGCGCCTCGGGCCGTACCTCACCGACTGGCTCGAGCGGCAGACGCATCTCGCGCCCAAGACGCGCGTGTGGTACGACACCGTAATCGCGCAGGTCCGGCGCGACGCGCTGGGCACGGTCCCGCTCGCGAAGCTCACGCCGCGGGCGTTCGAGGGCTACTATACCCGCGTGCTCGCCAAGGGGCGGTCGAGTACGACCGTGCTGCACCACCACCGGCTCCTCCACACGGCACTCCGCGATGCGGAGCGGCAGGATCTCATCCTGAAGAATCCCGTCGCCACCGCCCGGGCGCCCCGGCGCGCGAAGGTGCGGCTTGAGGTGTGGACGGAAGCGCAGACGCTCCTGTTTCTCTCGGAGGCGCGGACGCGTAGCCCGTACGCCCCGCTGTACCTCTTCCTCGTCGGGACCGGGACGCGGATCGGGGAAGCGCTGGGGCTCGCCTGGCCGAACGTGCGCTGGGACGACAGTGCTGTGGTGATCGATCGGGAGCTCGCGTGGCTCCGTGGCGGCGGGTTCGTCCTCAAGGAGCCGAAGACGGAACGCTCCCGGCGCTCGATCGACATCGGCCCCGAGGTGCTGGCCGAGCTGCGCGCCCTCCGCGAGTGGCAAGCGACGACGCGTGCCCGGCGCCTTGGCCAGAACGGCCTGTGCGAGCAGGGGGCCGCGTGCTCGCGGCGGCAGTGCCCCCGGTGGCACGACCTCGGCCTCGTGTTCTGCCAGCCTAATGGGAAGCCCGCCCACGTGCACAACTTCCGGCTGCGCGACCTCCAGCCGCTGTGCCGGCGTCTGGGATTGCCGTACCGGCGGGCGATCCACAACCTCCGCCACGCGCATGGGAGCTATCTCCTCCAGCGGGGCGTCAGCGTCAAAGTGGTGCAGGAGCGGCTTGGGCACGCGTCGGCCCAGTTCACGCTCGGCACCTACGCCCACGTGCTCGCGGGGATGCAGGCGCACGCAGCGCAGGCCATTTCCGCCATGCTGGCGGGGACAGACGCCGCACGGGGAGCGTCGCCGTGGACGCGACCGGAGTTGCACCTCCCCTGCACCTCCCTTGGGGATGGGTAGGATGCGGGAAAGCCTTGTGTTGCTTGGGCCAGCGGAGACCACTCCTCGGCTGTTAACCGGAGGGTTGTAGGTTCGAATCCTACCCGAGGAGCCAATTCTTTTTGCGTTCGCCTTTGCGCCCGTCCCGGTCCGTCCCCGCCCTGAGTTCTCTTTGCCAACCGCCTCGTTGCAGCGGCGTTACACGGTCCTGACAGATCCGTGATCCGGCAGGCGCATCCTGGGTTGCGGTAGGTGACTTTTTCCGGAGGTGGCAGCCGATGAAGCGACGGATGACCGCGCTGCTCGGAGGGATTGTGGGACTGGCACTGCTGGCGGCGCTGGCGGGCCCCGCGGCGTTCGGAGCCGCGTACACGGTTGACACCGCGTCGATCATGGTCAAGGGCGTGTCGACGAAGGTACTCACCGACGCGAAGGGCATGACCCTCTACTACGTCGACTCGGATACGCCGAGCCGCAGCAGCTGTAGCGGAGGCTGCGCCAAGATCTGGCCGCCGCTACTCAGCGCGTCGGCGCCGGCCACGAAGGAGCCGCTGCCCGGCAAGCTCGCGCTCGTCAAGACGGCGAACGGCTCCCAGGTGAGCTACAACGGACACCCGCTCTACGTGTACTCGGGGGACAGCGCGCCGCACCAAGCCAACGGCCAGGGTATCGCCGGGAAGTGGTGGGTGGCGAAGGTCGACCTCAAGCCGGCGGCCGCCGGCGTCCCCGGCTCTTCCCCTGCCAAGACCAGCGGCTATGGCAACGGGGGCTGGTAGCTTCGACGGGGTACCTTAGCGCCGCGATTTGACCGCCTCGCGCGCGGCCGGGCGCCTGCCGATCGGGAACCCGGCCGCCGTGCAGGCGCCCCGCACGACGGCGAACTGCCGCTCGTCCAGCAGCTGTTTGGTCTCTTCCGCGGCGAGCGCGTACAGCTCCAGCGCCGCGCCGCAGGTTTGCTCGAGGGTCTCCGCCTGGACGCCGAGCGCCCGGCGGTGGGCGCGGCGCCACGGCTCGCCCATCCCCGCGACGATTGCCTCGTGCAACTGCGAATCACCGTCGTACAGTGTCCGTCGGTGCGCGGCCAGCACGCGCGGCAGCCGGAGGGCGAGCACCGAGCGCTGCACGGCGGCCGCGCTGTACCGGCCGGCGCGGAGACTGCCGGCCAGCTTGAAGACTTCCTCCGCGTAGTCGGTGATCTGCTCGGCCACCCACGCGTCGGCCCGTGAGCCGATCGCGTCCCACGTCCACGCGAGCGCCTCGCGCTTCAGGCCGGCGGCCAGCTTCTTGGGATCGTGGACGACCGCGGCGCGCCGCCAGCCCGGAATCGTGCTGAGGTCGGCCAGGTCCGAGAAGCCGTCGCGGACCTGCGCCGCGGTCCGCCACTGCACCGAGACGACGAAGGGCTCGTGCACTTCGAGCCGGCGGACCGGCCCGCGTCCGAGCGCGATCAGATCGACATCCGAATGGTCGTGGGCGTCGCCGCGGACGCGGCTTCCGACCAACACCACGGCGCCGGCGCGCTCCCGCGCCAGCCGTTCCGCCACCTCGCGGGCCGCGCGCATGACGTCCGGAGCAACCGAGTCCGCGCGGCCCGTGGGTCCGGGGCGGGCGGCCGGGCGTTCAGCGGATGTGGCGACCCGCGCGCGCACCGTTCGGTGCGCGCGCGGGCGCGCGGATGCGGTCATCGTGACGGAGAGGTTCGCTGCGGTGGAGTAAATTTCATGGCGGCCGGCCGCAGAGGCCGCCGGCCGCCACACCCGTACGCCGGGCGAGGGTGCTAGATCTTCTCGGTCAGCAGCGCCGCGATCTGCCGTTCCGTCACGTCGTACCCGCCTTCGCCGATGTGCGTATAGCGGATCTGCCCGCGCTTGTCGACGAGATACAGCGCCGGCCAGTAGGCGTTGTGGTAGGCATTCCAGATGTGGTAGTCGTTGTCCATGACGACCGGGTAGGCGATGCCGAGCCGCGCGATCGCCGCCCGCACGTACGCGACCTGCCCCTCGTGCGCGAACTCGGGCGTGTGCACCCCGATCAGCACGAATCCCTGTCCGTGGTACTTCGCGTACCAGTCCTTCATGTGGGGCAGTACGTTGAGGCAGTTCTCGCAGCCGGCGGTCCACATCTCGACGCCGACCACCTTGCCGCGCAGCGATGCGATCGTCACGGGCCGTCCGTCCGTGTTGAACCAGGGGCCCCCGCCGGCGAGGTCGGGGGCGTTCGCCGCCGCGAGGCCGGGCACCGCATGAAGGCTCAGCGTTCCCGCCGTCAGCGCGACCGTGCACATCGCGATCACGATCAATGTCCGCACAGGTATCCTCCGCGGTCCGTCGCCGGTCAACAGCACCGTACCGGGCGGGTGTAAATTTTTGATAAAACCCGGGCCGCCGCCGCGTGCCGCGGCGCGCGTTAGACGAGCCGGTCGACCACCATCGCGGTGAAGAGAAGGCCGAGGTACAGGATCGAATAGCCGAAGAGGGCCATCTCGAGGCCGGGCCGGCGAAGCGCCAGCACGGCCCACGCGAGGCCCACGAACACGGCGTCGAGCGCGACCGCGGCGATCGCGTACGCCGGCCCGAGCGCGTGAAGCGGTATGTAGAGCGCAAGGGTGGCGGCGGTCAGAGCGAGCGAGTAGATGAAGATCTGCCGGCGCGTCTCCGCGTCGCCCCGCACCACCGGCAGCATCGGCACCCCGGCCGCGCGGTAGTCGTCGGCCTTGCCGAGCGCGAGCGCCCAGAAGTGCGGCGGCGTCCACAGAAACACGATGGCGAAGAGCGCGACGGCCGGCGCCTCGATGCGGCCCGTCGCCGCGGCCCAGCCGACCAGCGGCGGAACCGCGCCCGCGGCGCCCCCGATCACGATGTTCTGTGGGGTGGCGCGCTTGAGCCACAGCGTGTACACGCCGACGTAAAACAGGATGCCGGCCGTGGACAGCGCGGCCGCGAGCAGGTTCACGCCGAACGCCATCACCGCCATCGAGAGGCAGCCGGTGACCACGCCGAAGACCACCGCCTGCGACGGCCGGACGCGGCCGGCCGGGACCGGGCGCAGGCACGTCCGCCGCATGATCGCGTCGATGTCCCGGTCGACGTACATGTTGAACGCGTTCGCGGACCCCGCCGCGAGCGTGCCGCCGAGCACCGTCAGGATGAGCGCCGCGAGCGGCAGGTGGTGCGGTGAGGCGACGATCATGGTCGTGATCGTCGTGATCAGCAGCAGCATGATGATGCGCGGTTTCATCAGCGCGAGATAGTCGCGCGCCGTGGCGGCCGCGCGCGCGAGCGCCGTGCGGGGTTCCTCTTCCGCCCAGGCGAGCGTATCGGCGGCAACCGGCTCGTCGACGGACCCGCCGGCGATCGTCGGCAGCGGCCGGCGCGCGCCCGCGGGTGACGGGGAGCGGCGGGACGTGGCGGCCGCGCGCTCCGGCGCGGGACCGGCGAGCGCGGTGGCGACGACGAGCGCCGCGAACAGCGCGGCCGCGAGCGCGAGGTGCACGCCCTGCACCGCCGGCGCCAGCCGCGTCGCGACGTTCAGCACCCCGGCCGCGATCTGCAACACGACGCACAGCAGCGCGACGTGCGCCGCGACGACCACGCGGCGGATGCGCAGCCGCGCGGCCGCGATCGCGGTCCAGACGACGAGCGCGGCCACGACCAGCGCCCAGAACCGGTGCAGCATGTGGATCTGCGACGGTGCGTCGGGCGGCAGCACGAGGCCGCCCCGGCAGAACGGCAGGCTCGGACACGCCAGCGCGGCGCCGCTCGAGCCGACGTAGCCGCCGATCAGGATCATCACAAATGTCGCCGCCGCGGCGCCGAGCGCCAGCCGGCGGAATCCGGCCGGCGCGGATTCACCCGCCGGCCGCAGCGCGTTGGATGCTTGGGCGAGCAGTCCCGCAAGGAACAGCATCGCCACGCCGAGATGCGTGGCCACGAGGCCCGGCGTGAGCCGCCACTTGACGGTCAGGCCGCCGAGCACGATCTGGACCGCGACCAGCATGAGCACCGTCAGCGCGAGGCGCCCGCTTCCCGGCACCGACCGCCGCGCGCGCCACGCCAAAATCGCGGTCAGCAGCACGAGCACGCTCACCGAGGCGGCGAGCAACCGGTGGCCGTACTCGATCAATACGAGTCCCTCGAGCGGCGGGATCAGCCGGCCGTGGCAGAGCGGCCAATCGGGGCACGCGAGTCCCGCGCCGGTGATCCGCACGAGACCGCCGAGCAGCACGAGGAGATACGCCGCGACGGCCGTCGTCACGGCGAAGGCGCGGAACAACCGGATGGATGCGGGAGTGGGCTCGATCACGTCGCTCGCCGAATCATATCATCAGGCGCAGGTCGTCGATAGTCCTGCATCGCGACGCCGTCAGGCGGTCAAATGGCTCCGGTACCAGTCGAGGGACATCGTCCAGGCGTCCTTCGCGGCTGCCGGCGTGTAGCCCCGCCGCGTGTCGTCGAAGAAGCCGCGCCCGGACTTCGGCTCGATCTTATACGTCCAGGGCTGCCCGGATTTTTTCATCGCGGCGTCGAGATCTTTGAGATCGGCCGGGTCGTGGCCGTCCGCGTCGCCGTAAATGGCGAGCAGTGAGGTGCTGATGTGGGGCACCAGCTCGAGGTTCGGGACGCCGCCGTACCAGATCGAGGCCGCCCGAAGGTCCGAGTTGTCCGCCAGCAGGAACCACGAGAAGACGCCGCCCAAGCCGAACGAGATCATGCCGACCCGCGTCTTGGCGACAAGCGGGTGCGTCTCGAGATAGCGCACCGCGGTGTTGCCGTCCTGGACGAACTGCGGAATCAGGATCCTCGTCATCGCGTCGGCGATCTGCGCCTGCGTGCCGGCCTTCGCGGTGCCGCCCGTTCGCGACAGCAGATCCGGCGCGAGGGTAACGTAGCCGATCTTCGCGAAGCGGCGCGCCACGTCGCGCACATGGTCGGTTAGGCCGTCCACGTCGTGCAGCAGCAGAATGGCGGGGTATGTCTCTCCCCCGGCCGGCGCGGCAAGATAGCCCTGCAGCGTCGAGACGAGTCCGGGGAACTCGATCGAGCCGGCGGAAATCGAGGGATCGTCCGGCTTGACCGTGATGGCCGACGTGCCGCCCTTGTCGGGCGGCGACCCCGGTGCAGGCGGCGCCTTGGGGGCGGCCGCCGCCCAGGCGTGCGGCGGGCGCATCCCGGCGAGGCCCCCGGCCTGCAGCGCGCCGGCGAGCAGGTACCCCAAGAATCGCCGGCGATCCAACCGTTCACCTCTCAAGAGATCGCTGCGCATCACTGGCCTCCGGCGGCGCCGGCGTGTACGCCGCCGCCCATCGAAGTACGGGTCGATTCGACGTTCCGGTTCCGTAGACCCGGCGGGTCGGGCGGCAGGAGGAGGGCGATCGAGAGCGCGGCGAGCGGCAGCAGCGCCGTGAGGTCCAGCGCGCGGAGCACTCCCCAGCGGTCCGCGATCGCGCCGAGCAGTGTCGTGCCGATGCCGCCGGTGCCGACGGCGAATCCGATGATCAGCCCCGAAATGAGGCCGATGCGGCCCGGGATGACGGACTGCGCCATGACCATCACGACGGCGAACGTGCTGACCGCCGCCATCCCGGCGATCAGCGCCGCGAGCAGCCCGACCGGTCCCACGGCGCGCGGCATCAGCCACAGCAGCGGCGGCAGGATGATCATGGACACCAGCAGCATGCGCCGGCGGCCCCAGCGGTCCGCGGCGACGCCCCCGAGGAGCGTGCCCACCGATCCCGCGCCGAGAAAGAGGCTGACCAGGAGGCCGGCGTACGTCGGAGTCAGATGGCGCACGCCGGTGAAGTACAGCGGGATGAAGCTCGACTCGCCGACCGAGACCCAGGAGCGCAGAATTACGAAGGCGACGAGCAGACTCAGTACCGTGCGCGCGGCCATGCCCCCAAACTGCGCCGGCGCCGCGGCCGCGGCGGGCGCCGCGCCTTCGTCATGGGACGCTGCCGTCCGGGCGGTCCCGTGCCAATCGGCCTCGAGCTGGGCTCGCCGCCTGGGCGAGGCGACGAACCACAAGATTACCGCCGCCGGAATGCTGAACACCGGTAGATAGAGGAGCCCCCGCGTGCCGGCGAGGTGCAGCGCGACGCTCGCCGCGGCGGGCCCGAACCCGTACCCGACGTTGCCGCCGGCGGAAAAATAGGACATTCCGGTGGCGCGCCGTCCGCCGCTGGCGAGGCCGGCAAACTTGTATGCCTCCGGATGAAACGCCGCCACGCCCAGGCCGCACACGAAGATCATGGCGATCATGACCCCGAAATGGTGGGCGGAGACCGCCAGAATCATCCCGGTGCCGGAGATGAGCGCTCCCGCCGGCATGAGCCAGCGCATCTGGACGCGGTCGCTCAGCACTCCGAATGCGGGTTGGATGACCGATGAGCTGATATTCGCCATGAGGACGACGAAGCCGACGTCCGTGTAGGATAGATGGTACTGGCTCTTAAACAAAGGCAGGAGCGCCGGTAGCGCGCCTTGAGACAGGTCGGTCGCGAAGTGGCCGTAGCTGAGCAGGGCGAGAACGCGGCGGTTCACAGACGGTGCTCGTTCGACGGCCGGCCGATGCCGGCCTCCCCTGACGCAGCACACAGATGAGGTGGGACGTAATGCGAATGGAGCGGATCTCGCGCGCGGCCGCGCTCGCCGCCATCGTGCCGGTCGCCGCCGCGCTCGCGGCCGGTGCGCCGGGGGCGGCCCTCGCACCGGCGGCCGCCGCGCAGACTCCGGTGGCCCGTGTGTCCGGCGACCGCGCGTACCAGCACGTGCTCGCGCTCTCCCAGAAAATCGGCCCGCATCCGGCCGGCTCCGTCCAAGATCGCACGTCGGGCGAGTACATTGCCTCGCAGCTTACCCGCGACGGCTACACCGTCGAGTGGCAGCCGTTCACCTTCCCGTACTTCGGCGTGCGGCGGATCGCGTTGACCGTTCCCGAAGGGCCGGCGCTGCATCCGCGCGCGATGGAGTACTCGCCGTCCACCGCCGAGAGCGGGCTCACCGCGGAAGTCGTGGACGCGGGACTCGGCCGTCCGGGCGACTTCGGCGGCCAGGCGGCCGCCGGCGTGGCGATGCGCGGCAAGATCGCGCTCGTGCGGCGCGGCGAGATGACCTTCCGGCAGAAGGCGGAGAACGCCGCGGACGCCGGCGCCGCGGCGATCGTCGTCTACAACTCGCAGCCCAACGATTTCGCGGGCACGCTGGGTGAGGCGACCCGCATCCCGGTCGTGTCGCTGCCGGGCATCGATGGGCAGAAGCTGCTCGAGCGCGTGCGGAGCGGCCGGACGATCGCGCACCTCGACGTCCAGACGGTGAACGAGCGCCGTACGACCTGGAACATCGTCGGCACCAAGGCGCCGTCCGGTCGGGCCGGCGCCGCCGGTAAGATCCTCATCGTCGGCGCGCACCGCGACACGGTGGCCGCTGCGCCCGGCGCGAACGACAACACCTCGGGCGTCGCGGCCGTGCTCGAGACCGCCGAGGTGCTGAAGGACGTGCCGCTCGGCGTCACGGTCCGGTTCGTCTTCTTCGGCGCCGAGGAAGACGGTCTGTACGGATCCGCGGAGTATGTCAAGCACCTCGAGCGCGGCCGGATTATCGGCATGATCAATCTTGACATGGAAGGCGTCGGCGAGCGGCTGATCGTGGCGGGTAGGGGCGATGACACGCTGGTGCGCACCGCCGCGCGCCTCGCCGGGGACCTCGGCATCCGCGTCGAGGTGCACGGCGCCGAAGGCGGCAGCGACCACGTGAACTTCGAGAAGGCCGGGGTGCCGGTCGTGTTCCTGTTCCGGCCGGACGACGATTTCTTCGATACGCCGCGCGACACGGTGGACCGGGTGTCGCCCGCGCTGCTCGAGGCCTCCACGCGCCTCGCGGTCGCGACGGCGCTCGCGGCAGCGCAGACGCGATAGCCCGCGCCGTCCGGGCCCGACTCGATTGGCGCCTGGAACGGGCCGGCGGAGCCGGCTTTTTCTATGGAATTTGGCCAAACATCGCGGTTTCGTCGGCGCGGGCATATGCGAACGTCTCACCCCGTCCGAACCACAGGCCGACCTCGTGCGCGGCTTCCTCGACGGTGCCGGAGGCGTGGATCAAGTTGCGGACGGGCCGCTGGGCTTCGTTGGCGACGGTGGGCGCGTCGGTGGCGAAGTCGCCGCGGATCGTACCGGGGGCGGCGAAGACCGGAAGGGTCGCGCCGACGAGCTTCCGGGTGACGCTCACCGCGTGGACGCCCTCGAAGACGGCCGCGATGATCGGCGCCGTCATCATGAAGTCGATCAGCCAGCCGCGGACCCGCCGCCCGATCTCGAGCGCGTCGTCCGTTCCCATCCGCGCGCGGACGTCCCACCCGTACGTCTCGAAGGCCTCCTTGGTCTTGCCGCCGATCGTCCGCACCCACTCCTCGCTGGACGGGTAGTGGCGCTCGAGCGTCGCCCGCTCGGCCTGCACCATGCGGAGCGCGACGATCTTGAGCCCCGCGCGCTCCAACCGCGCCAGGATCTCGCCGGTCAGCGCGCGCTGCACGCCGTCGGGCTTGATGAGGATCAGGGTGCGTTCGTGTCTGACATCAGCCATGGCCGCCTCCGTGGTGTTAGAAGCCGATCGCGCAGCCGTCCGCCCGCGGGTCCGATCCGCCGGCGTACACGCCGCGCTCCGCGTCCACCTGGATCGCCTGCACGCCGCCGACGCCGGGCCGCGGGGTGAGCACGCGGTGGCCGCGCCGCCGGAGCTCCTCGTAGGTCTCGGGCGGGAAGCCGCCCTCCATCCGCAGTTCGTACGGCGCGCCGACCGTGTGCGGATCGCTCGCCGGGAAGCTGAACCAGCGCGGACGTTCCACCGCGTCCTGGACGTTCAGGCCGTGGGCCGTGATGTTCATCAGCACCTGGAAGTCCCACTGCGGCTGCGCGTCCCCGCCTCGGGTCGCCCAGGCCAGCGCCGGACGCCCCCCGCGCGTGGCCACGAACGCCATGAGCGTATGCATCGTCCGCTTGCCCGGCGCGATCAGGTTGGGGTGATCCGGCACCAGGCTGAAGCCCCGCCCGGCGCGGTTGTTCAATAGAATGCCCGTGCCGTCCACCACCTCGCCGCAGCCGAACGCGGAGGAGATGCTCGTGATCCAGGAGACCATGTTGCCGTGCCGGTCGGCGACGGCGAACGCCGTCGTGTCCCCGGCCGCCTCGGGAAGCGCGCCGGGCGGCGCGGCCTCGACGGCGCGCCGGGGATTGAGCGCGGCGCGGCGCGCCTTCGCGTAGGCCGGATCGAGCAGCCGGTCGAGCGGGTTGGCGACGAAGCGCGGATCCCCGGCGTAGGCGAGGCGGTCCGCGAACGCCAGCTTCTTTGCTTCGACCGCGAGATGCACGGCGTCCGCGGAGCCCCACGGCAGCGCGCCGAGGTCGTCCCCGGCGAGAATGTTGAGCATCTCGAGCAGCACGAAGCCCTGCGAGGGTGGGGGCGTCGTGTGCACGACGAGGCCGCGGTACGGGACCGCGACCGGCTCGGCGATCTCCGACCGGTGCGCGGCGAGGTCCCCGCGCGTCATCAGCCCGCCGTGCTCCCGCATGTAGGCCGCGATGCGGTCCGCGAGCGCGCCTTCGTACAGCGCGCGCGGGCCTTCCGATGCGACGGTCCGCAGCGAGCGCGCGAGGTCGCGCTGGACGAACACCTCGCCCACCGCCGGCGGCCGGCCGCCCGGCAGATAGACGCGCGCCGACGACGGATACTGCCGCAGCAGGCTGTCGGACTCCACAAACCACGACGCCAGCCGCTCGCTGATCGGAAAGCCGGACTCCGCGTAGTGGATGGCCGGCGCGAGCAGGTGGTCGAGGGTGAACCGTCCGCTGCCCCACCGCGCCAGCGCGGCCGCCATTGCATCGACGGCGCCCGGCACCGACGGGGCCAGCATTCCGCGCAGCGGCATCACGGTGTGCCCGTGGGCCGTGAACCATGCGGGCGTCGCCGCCTCGGGCGCCGCGCCGCTGCCGAGCAGCGTCGTGACCTTCCCGGATCCGGCTTCGTAGTACGTGACGAACGTGTCCCCGCCGATGCCGTTCATCATCGGGCACACGACGCCGAGCATGCCGGACACGCATACCGCCGCGTCGATGGCATTGCCGTCCTGCTCGAGGACGTGAAGGCCCGCGGCCGACGCGAGAGGGTGGTCGGTGACCACCATGCCCCGCTGTGCCAGCACGACGCTGCGTCCCTGTCCGCCTTCCGTCATCGCACGCTCCGCTCCCGCATCAACGGCGACGCCGTCGCATGCCGACGGCTGGTCCCGCACCCGGGTATTTCGGCTCAGCATGGTATTTGACCGGCGCCGCCCGATCACCTCGCGCGCGCGAAGGGAAGCGCCGGAGCAGACGCTAATCCTCTGTGCCGTGCGTTTATCCGCCGCGATCGCCGCCGTTCTCGCCCTGATCCTGCCGTTCCTCGTCACGCTCGCGGTCGACAGGCCGGCGCCCGCCGGCGTGGTGCCGGCGTTCGTCGTCCGCGCGCCGGTGATGATCGCGCGCGGCGCGACGAGCGACGCGACGGCCTCCAACAACGAGGTCAAATTGCTGCGTCTGCCCGCCGCGCTCGTGGCCGCCTACGCGGGCGGCGCGGGCGGCGCGCCCCAGATCCTGCTCGTCGCTTCGCGCGACGGCGGCGCGCACTGGGCGCCGCTCGCCCAGGCCAGCGACGGCCCGGTGGCCTCGCGCCTCGCCGCGCTCGCCGCGGATTCGTCCGGCCGCGTGCATGTCGTGTGGACGCGGTACGACGACGGCGTGGGCAAAGTCTATTATCGCGAGTGGACCCCGCCGGCGCGGGGAGGGGCGGCCGGCGCGTGGACGGCGCCGCAGCGCCGGATCTCGCCCGGGGGCAGCTACGCCGGCTATCCCTCGGTGGCGCTCGACCGCTCGGGCAATCCCCGCGTCGTGTGGTACGGCATTCGTGAAGGCCAGCCGCCGGTGCCGACCAAACACGGGTCGATCTATGAGATTCTCTACACCGGCTATGACGGCCGCGTCTGGTCGCATCCGTCGCTCATCTCGAGCGGGCCGCCGGACTCCATCAACCCCGCGATCACCGCCGACTTCGCGGGGCGCCTCCACGCGGTGTGGTACCAGTACAACGGCCGAACCTACGAGGTCCGCTACGCGCAGTACCAGTCCGATTGGGCCGCGCCCGAAGGCGTCTCCCGCACGTCGAACGACCAGTTCAATCCGGACGTCGCGGCCGACGGGCAGGGACGCCTTGCGCTGGTCTGGGAGGAGCACGACGCCCGCGGTTCGGTGATCGACTACGCGCGCCGGACGGCCGGAACCTGGGGCGCGCCGGCCGCGCTGTCGGCGGGCGCCTCGCCGGCGTATCATCCCTCGGTCGCGACCGACGCGACCGGAACGATCTGGACCGCGTGGGACGCCGACGACGGACAGATCTACGCGCGCCGCTTCAAGAACGGCTGGGGGCCGGTGCTGCGGCTCACGGCCGACGGCGGCAACGCGTTTCCGAGCGTGCTGGCCGACGCCGGGGCGCTCGACGTGATCTGGACGCACACCAGCACCGCCGGCGCCTCCGTCTACTTCGCGCGCGTGACCGCGCGTCCGTGACGGCGCGCGGCATCGCCGCTCCGGCTCCGGCCCGCCGCGCCTTCCGGCGGCGCCTGCTTACCTGGTACCGGCGCCACGGGCGCGATCTTCCGTGGCGCCGCACCCGCGATCCCTATCGCGTGCTGGTCTCCGAGGTGATGCTGCAGCAGACCCAGGTGTCGCGCGTCATTCCGAAATACCGCGAGTGGCTGCGCCGCTATCCGTCGCTCGACGCGCTGGCCGCGGCGTCCGCGGGCGAAGTCCGCGAGACCTGGTACCCGCTCGGCTACAACATCCGTCCGCTGCGGCTCCGGACGATCGCGCGCACGGTTGTCCGGAGGCACGGCGGTCGGCTGCCCCGCAGCCGCGACGGGCTGCTGGCCCTGAAGGGCATCGGCGCCTACACTGCGGGTGCGGTCCTCAGCTTCGCCTTCGGGGAAGACGCGGCGATTCTCGACACCAACGTACGGCGCGTGCTGCGGCGCGTCTGGGTCGGCGAAGATCGTCAGGTGGGCGACCGCGCGCTGTGGGAGCTGGCCGAGCGGCTGCTCCCGCGCGGCCGCACGTACGATTTCAACCAGGCGCTGATGGACCTCGGCGCGACCGTGTGCACGGCGCGGCGCCCGCGCTGCGGCGCCTGTCCGCTCGCGCGGCTGTGCGCGTCCTATCCGCTATAGGCCGGTGGCGTGATAGCCGTTGTCGACGAACAGCACCTCGCCCGTGATGCCGCGCGCCAGCGGACTCGCCAGAAACACCGCGGCGTCGGCGACCTCCTCGGGCTCGGTATTGCGGCGGAGCGGGGCGCGTTCTTTCATCACGTCGAGGATCCGGCTGAAGCCCTGGATCGCGCGGGCCGACGCGGTCTTGATCGGCCCCGCGGAGATCGCGTTCACCCGGAAGCCGCGCGGACCGAGGTCGGACGCGAGATAGCGCACGTTCGCCTCGAGCGCCGCCTTGGCGACGCCCATGACGTTGTAGTTTGGCATCACGCGCGTCGAGCCGATGTAGGTGAGCGTCATCAGGCTCGCCCCCGGCCGCAGCACCGGCAGCAGATGGTGCGCCACGGCGACGAACGAATACGCGCTCACGTCGAGGGCGAGGCCGAAGCCGGCGCGCGAGGTGTCCACGAACGCGCCGCCGAGGTCCTCGCGGTTGGCGAACGCGATGGAGTGCACGACGGCGTCGAGCCCGACCCCGTCCGCGGCGAGCGTCCGTGCCAGCGCCGCGAGCGACTCGTCCTGCGTCACGTCGCACGGCAGCACGCGGGCCCCCTCGAGGGTCCCCGCCAGTTCGCGGACGTCTTTCTCCTGGCGCTCGCCCTGGAAGGTGAACACGAGCCGCGCGTTCTCGCGGGCGAACGCCCGCGCGATCGCCCAGGCGATGCTCCAGCGGTTCGCGACGCCCATCACCATCGCCGTTTTGTCCGCGAGCAGACCGCTCATCGTCCCGTCCTCCGAGGTGTGGCCGTGGATCGTCCGCGCGCGGGCTTCGCGGCCCGGCGCTCCTTCCCACCGACCGTGGATGCGGCGCGCCTTTGGGCCCGCCGCTGCATCCAGGGCGGCGACCCGAGGTAGCGCGCGGACGGACACAGGTCGCGCAGCGGGCATTCGGGACACCGCGGCCGGGCCGCCGCGCAGATCTCGCGGCCGAGGAAGATCAGGCGCAGGGAGAAGTCGCTCCACTCCTCGGGCGGCAGCAGCGCGCCGAGATCTTGCTCGATCTTGTCCGGATCGTCGTGCGACGTCAGCGCGAGCCGGCGGGACAGCCGCCGGACGTGCGTGTCCACGACGATGCCCGGCACGCCCGACGCGCCGAGGACGACGTTGGCCGTCTTGCGGCCGACGCCGGGCAGCGCGACCAGCTCGTCCATGGTTCCGGGCACGTCGCTGCCGTGGCGCTCGAGCAGCGCGCGCGCCATGCCCTGGATCGCCCGCGCCTTCGCGTGAAAGAACCCGGTGCTGTGGATCATCTTCTCCAGTTCGCTCGGCGGAGCGCCCGCGTAGTCGGCGGCGGAGCGCCAGCGGGCGAAGAGCGCCGGGGTGACGCGGTTCACCATCGCGTCGGTGCTCTGCGCGGAGAGGATCGTCGCGATCAGGAGCTCGAGCCGGTTGCGGTGGCGGAGGGGGATCTCGACGCCGGGATAACGCGTCGCCAGCCTCGCGGCGATCTGCCGCGCCCGGCGCGCGCGGGCGACGCGGCTCTCTCTCGGCTGTGATTTCATGGCCGCCGGCCAGTCCGCCGTAGGCGGTCGGCCGGCGGCGCCGGGGACCTGCTCGTCACGGTCTCCGATGTACCTTAGCGCGGCCGGGTCTGTCAAGGAGGAGCCGGCCGCTCCGTGGAAGCGCGAGCCACGAGGAGGTGGTGCGCGTGGATTTGGCCGCACGGCTCGACCGCGTCAGGCGCCTGATGGAAGAGCGCCGGATGGACCTCCTCGCCGTCGCGCCGGGCGACGATCTTCGGTACCTGCTCGGCTACTCGCCGCACGCGGACGAGCGGCCGTGCTACCTGCTCGTCGCCGCCGGCGCCGCCGCGTTTGTGGTGCCGAGTCTCAACGCCGCGCAGGCGGAACAGGCCGTGCGCGCGCCGATGTTCGCCTACACCGACGCGGAAGGGCCGGCGAAGGCCCTCGCCGCGGCGCGGACCCGGTTGGGCGGATCGTCTCCGCGCCGGCTCGGCGTGGACGACGCCATGCGCGCCGATTTCGTGCTGGCGCTGCAGGCGTCGTACCCCGACGCGCGTCTGGTCCTCGGCTCGGAAGCGCTCGCCCCGGTGCGGATGCGCAAAGACGCGGAGGAGATTAAGGCGCTCAAGCGCTCCGCGCAGCACGCCGATCAGGCGGTCCGCGACGTCTGGGCCGCGTGCCGGACCGGCGTCTCGGAACTGGAGCTCGCCGAGGTGGCGGCCGCGTCCTTCCGGCGGTCCGGGTCGCAAGAGGTGCTGTTTACGGTCATCGCCTCCGGGCCGAACGGCGCGTTCCCGCACCACACCGCCGGGAACCGGCGGCTCGCCGCGGGCGACTCCGCGGTCATCGACATCGGCGGCCGCCTGGATGGATACGCGTCGGACATCACCCGGGTCGCGAGTCTCGGCGCGCCGTCCGCGCGGTACCGCCAGGTGCACGCGATCGTCGACGAGGCGGTGCGGGCCGCGATCGACGCGATCAAGCCGGGGGTGCCGCTCAAGGACGTCGACCTGGCCGCGCGCGGCGTCATCGAGCGCGGCGGCTTCGGAGAATACTTCGTCCATCGCGTCGGCCACGGGCTCGGCGTCTCCGGGCACGAGCCGCCGAGCGTGACGCACGAAAACACGATGCCGGTTGATGAGGGATTCGTCTTCTCGGTGGAGCCCGGCGTCTATCTGCCGCGGGAATTCGGGATCCGCCTCGAGGAGATCGTCTACGTCGACCGCGCGGGGGCGCACCGGCTGAGCGCGCTGCCCCGCGACGTGCACATCGCTGCCTGACGCCGAACGACTTTAGACTTCGCGCGCCGCGCCGTTCGATTGGCCGGCGCCGCCATCGATGCGATCCAAGAACTCCCGCAGCGTCCTCACGCGGATAATCTTGCTGCCGAGGATGGCGGGATCAAACCGATTGTAGGGCCGATCGATCAGGTAGACGGCGGTCCCGCGCGAGTAGTATTGAGTGAACACCGCGTTGCCGGCTTTGTCGTCCAAGAGGGCATCGGCCCGCACGGCCTTGGCGACCTCGCCCTTGGCATCGGACAGGATGACGGTCGGCGTCGACAACCCGACGCGCCGGAGCCACGCTTCGGTCTGGGCTTTGACGCCGAGGCCGATCCGGCTGGTCACGAAATAGAGATCGTGGGCCGCCGCCGCGGCGGCCAGTCGCGCGAACTCCGCGGGCGAGGCGATCGGCGGCAGCTCTTCCCAGAACGTGGGGCTCTGCGTCGCCGCCTCCCATACCCGCGCGTGCTGCGCGTCCGTGAGCCCGTCAAATGAGTCCCAAACTCTTTGCTCCAGCGTTGTGTAGACCGGGCTTCCGAACATTCGGTTCGCCAGGGTTGTAAACCCAAGAATAAAATCGGCCAGCACCCCGTCCACGTCGAGCACCACGCGCATAGGCGGCAATCAGTCGAGTCCGCTTTTGCCGCGGGTGAGGACCGCGACCACGGCGTCATGGATGACGCCGTTCGTCGCCAGCAACTGGCGGCGGTCGGGCCCCGGAAGCGGACGGCCCCGAAGGTCGCTGGTCCGTCCCCCGGCCTCTTCGACCATCGCCATGCCGGCGCCGAAGTCCCAAGCCTTCGGACCGATCTCCCAGTAAGCCTCGAGATGGCCCGCGGCGACCTGCGCGAGTCCGAGGGCGGCGGATCCGACGGCCCGCACGACCGCGGCCTCGAGCCGGATGTTGACGAAGTGGTCGATGTTGATCCCCGTCTCGTTGACGTCGTGGGGAAAGCCGGTGGCGAACCCGGCGTCCCGCAGCGTCGACACCGCCGACACGCGCAGGCGCCGCCATGGGGCGAGGTCGCCCCAGGCGGCCGGATCGGACGGCAGATCGGCCAGCGACGCGGTGTACGCGCCGCGGCCGCGCTCGGCCGCGTACACCTCGCCGATGATCGGGCTGAGGATCACGCCGAGGACGATGCCCGCGTCCTGCTCGCGCAGCGCAATGCTGACGCAGAACCACGGAATGCCGCGGGCGTAGTTCGACGTGCCGTCGAGCGGATCGACGAGCCATGTCTGCGCCGCCTGCCCGCGCTGCCCGCCTTCCTCGCCGAGGATCGCGTGGGACGGATAGGCCTCGCGCAGGATCCGGACGATCGTCTCTTCGGACGTGCGGTCGGCTTCGGTGACAGGGTCGTTTGGGCCCTTATAATCGACACGTTCGAGGCGCCGAAAGAAGCGGCGCTGCACGGCCGCCGCGGCATGCGCGGCACGCAGGGCGGTGACGGCGGTGGGGGAGAGTGCCAGCATAACAGTATCTTTAACTTCGACGTGGAGGAGTGAACTCCGGCACGCCCGAACCACGTCGGGACTCGAGGGCCGCGGCGTATGCCGCGGCCGCCCCGCCACCCGTTGCCGAGAGTGTGCCCATGCTGTACCTGAGCCAGGTCATCGGCAAGCCGGTGTACGACGCGTCCGGCGACGCGTTCGACCGCGTCGCCGACCTTGTCATCTACCACGGCACCGAGAAGTTCCCCAAGATCACCGGGATTCTGCTGGGGGGCGACCGCAGCCGCGTGGCGATCATCCCGTGGGAGGCCGTCGCCGAATTTTCCCCGGCCGGGATCCGGCTGCGCGTCGAGCGGCGGCACCTCACGCCGCGTCCGCTCCAGCCGGATGAGGTGCTGCTGCGCGACAACATCTTCGACTGTCAGGTCGTGGACACCGACGACCTGAAGGTCGTGCGCGTCAACGACATCGAGTTGCGGCAGGTCGGCTCGGAGCTCCGCGTCGTCGGCGCGGACGTCGGCACGCGCTCGCTGCTGCGCCGGCTGGGCCTCGAGCCGCTTGTCGCCGGCGCCTTCGAGCGGCTCGGCCGGCCGCTGCCGCAGGGCGTGATCCCTTGGAACCTCGTGGCCGTCCTCGGCGGCACGATGACTCCCCTCAAGCTCAGCATCTCGCGCGAGAAGTTGAAAGACATCCACCCGGCGGACCTCGCGGACCTTCTCGAAGAACTCGACCGCGACGAGCGGGTCGAGATGATCACCGCGCTCGGAGACGAGGCCGCCGCCGACGTGCTCGAGGAGGCCGAGCCGGAGGTGCAGACCGCGGTCATCCAGGAGCTGCCGAGCGAGCGGGCCGCGGACGTCCTCGAGGAGATGGCGCCCGAAGAGGCCGCGGACGTCCTCGGGGAGCTGCCCGAGCACCGGGCCGACGAGCTGATCTCGCTCATGGAAGACGAAAAGGCGGAAGAGGTCAGCCGCCTGCTGGAATACCCGCCGGAGACCGCGGCCGGCAAGATGACGACGGACTTCATCGCCCTGCCCGAGACGATGACCGTCGAGCAGGTGCTCGCGCGGCTCCGCGAGACCAAGCCCGACGATCAGAACATCTACTATCTGTACGTGGTCGACGCGCAGGAGCGGTTCGTCGGCGTGCTCTCGATCCGTTCCCTCATCGTATCGCCGCCCGAGACGCCGATCTCGCAGCTGATGCGCACCGAGGTGTTCTACGTGCCGCCGGACGCGAGCGTCGAGGACGTCGCCGGTGCACTGGTCAAGTACGACCTGCTGGCCGTTCCGGTCGTCGAGCCGGGCGGCCGGCTCATCGGCATCGTCACGGTCGACCACCTGATCGACATTCTCGTCGAGACCTACGGCCCCCGCAAGCTCGGCGGCGGGGTCGACCTCCTGCGCCGCAAGGCTTCTCGCGAGTCCGCGGCCGCGCCGAGCGTCCTTCCCGGCGGCCCGTCCTCCCCCGGCGGGGACCGGCCCGAGCGGCCCGCGTGAAATTTACCCTCCCGATCCTCAGGCGCGCCGGCCGCGCCGCGGCGATGAGCCGGCTCGCGATGTTCTTCGCGATCATGGGTCCCGGCATCATCACCCAGAACGTCGACAACGACGCCGGGGGGATCACGACCTACTCGCTGGCGGGCGCCAATTTCGGCTACGCGCTGCTGTGGACGATGATCCCTGTGACGATCGCGCTCTACGTCATCCAGGAAATGGCCTCCCGGTTGGGCGCGGTCACCGGCAAGGGCCTCGCGGACCTGATCCGCGAGCGGTTCGGTCTGCGCACGACGGTCTGGGTCATGCTGGTGCTGCTCGCGGCGGACTTCGGCAACACGCTCGCGGAGTTCTCAGGACTCGCCGCCGGCGGGGAGATCTTCGGGGTCTCCAAGTACGTGTTCGTGCCGATCGGCGCGCTCACGGTCTGGCTGCTTGTGGTCAGGGGCACCTACCGGTCGGTCGAGCGGATCTTCCTGGGTGCGAGCGCCTTTTATGTCGCCTACGTGATCTCCGGGATTCTCGCGAAGCCGGACTGGGGCGTCGTGCTCCGCGCGTCGGTCGTGCCCACGTTCAGCTTCCAGGCCGCGTATCTGCTGATGTTCGTGGGCGTGATCGGCACGACGATCGCACCGTGGATGCAGTTCTACCTGCAGTCCACCGTTGTCGAGAAGGGCATCACGGTCAAAGACTATGGCTATACGCGGACCGACGTCTTCATCGGCTCGTTGATGACCGACATCGTCGCGTGGTTCGTCATCGTGGCCTGCGGCGCGACGATCTTCGCCCACCACATTCACGTCGAGACGGTCAAGGACGCGGCGCTCGCGCTCGCCCCGCTTGCCGGCCGGTACGCGGCGATGCTGTTCGCGCTCGGCCTCATCAACGCGTCGCTGTTCTCGGCCTCGGTGCTGCCGCTGGCGACCTCGCACTACGTCTGCGAGGCGCTCGGCTTCGAGGCGGGCGTCGACCGGACGATACGGCAGGCGCCGGTGTTCTACGGCCTCTACATCGCGCTCATCGTCGGGGCGTGCATCATCGTCCTGCTCCCCAACGCCCCGCTGCTGCAGATTCTGTTCCTCTCCCAGGTCGCGAACGGCATCCTGCTGCCGTTCATCCTCGTGTTCATGCTGCTGCTCGTCAACCAGAAGCGGCTGATGGGGGCCTACACCAACTCGGTGCCGTTCAACGTGATCGCCTGGGTGACCACGGTGGCGATGATCATCCTGACGCTCGCGCTCGTCGTGACGCAGATCTTCCCGTTCGGCGGGTAGCCGCCGCCGGACGGCGCGCGGCACCAAGGGGCCGCCCGGCGCGGCGGCCAACTTACCCTCATGGCAACCCCGTTCGAAAGCCTGTGGACCGGTCCGAGCCCGACCATCGAGGATGTCCTCGCGGCGCGCCTGGTGATCGCGCCGCACCTCTACCGGACCCCGCTCGTCCACGCCCCGGCCCTCGACCGCATCCTCGGCGCGCGGGTCTTCGTGAAGTGCGAAAACGTGCTGCCGACCGGCGCGTTCAAGGTGCGCGGCGGGATCAACCTGATGAACCGCCTCACCGCGGACGAGCGCCGGCGCGGCGTCATCACGGCGAGCACCGGCAATCACGGGCAGTCGATCGCATATGCCGCGCGCCTGCTCGGCGTGCCGGCGATCATCGGCGCGCCGGAAGGCGCGAATCCCCTCAAGGTCGCGGCGATGCGCGCGCTCGGGGCCGAGGTGGCGCTGCACGGCCGGGACTTCGACGAATCCCGGGAGTGGGTGGAGCGCACCGCGGCCGCGGAAGGCTACCGGTACGTCCACTCGGCCAACGAGCCGCTCCTGATCGCCGGCGTCGGGACGCTCAGCCTGGAAGTAATGGAGGATCTGCCGGACGCCGACGTCATCATCGCGCCGATCGGCGCCGGCAGCGGCGCCTGCGGGCACTGCATCACGGCGAAGACCCTCTCTTCGCGCGTCCGCGTCATCGGCGTCCAGGCGGAGGGCGCGCCGCCGGTCTACCGGACCCTCAAGGAGCGCCGCATGGTGCACCTCGACCGGATGGAGACGTTCGCGGACGGCATCGCCACGCGCATCCCGTTCGCGCTGCCGGTGTCGATTCTGAGCCGGCTGCTCGATGAGATCGTGCTCGTGAGCGATGAGGACCTGCGCCGCGCGATCGTGCTCCTCGGGGAGGCCGTCCGGCAGACCGCGGAAGGCGCCGGCGCCGCCTCCACCGCGGCCGCCCTTCACCTCGGGGAGCGGCTCCGGGGCAAGACGGTGGTGCTGATTCTGAGCGGGGGGAACATCCCGGTAGAGCAGTTGGGCGAATTCTACGCGGACCGTGCCCGCGTGGCAGCGGTGGCCTCGATGCTGCGCGGCCCGTCTGGAACCCACATTCGGCAAAGGGGTGGGGAGGCGTGACGCACCGCGAACGGATCGACTCGGCGATCGCCGGCAAGCGTCCCGACAAGGTGCCGGCGGCGCTGTGGCGTCATTTCCCGGAGCAGGATCAGAAGGCCGAGCGGCTCGCCGAGGCCCACATCGCCTTCTACCGCGCGTACGATCCCGACATCTTGAAGGTCACGCCGGCCAGCGGCTACTACGGCGACGATTGGGGGCTCCGCGCCGGCTACAAGCCGAACCGCGAAGGCACGCGCTCTATCAGCGACCGTCCGATCAAGAAGGCGGCGGACTGGGGGAAGCTCCGGCGGCTCGACACGAGCCACGGCGTGTACGGCCGCGAGGCGCACGCGATCCGGCTCGTTGCCGAGGCGGTCGGCCAGGACGTGCACGTGCTGGAGACGGTGTTCAGCCCGCTCAGCATCGCCCGCACGATCGCGGGGGAGCAGGCGACCGTGCGCTACATTCGCGAGAGCCCGGAGGCCCTGCACGAGGGGCTGGAGATCATCACCGACGTCCAGATCGCGTTCGTCCGCAACGTGCTGTCGGCGGGCGCCGACGGGGTGTTCTTCTCCAGCCAGATGGCGACGCACGATCTCCTCACCCGCGAAGAGTACGAGGAATTCGGCCGGCCCTACGACCTCCGGATGCTCGACGAAGCCGGCGCCGCGCTGGTGCTCCTCCACATTCACGGCGTGAACGTGATGTTCGATCTGTTCGACGACTACCCGGTGCAGATCGTCAACTGGCACGCGCGCGAGACCGCCCCGACGATCGCCGACGCCCGCAAGCGAATCCCGACGTGCCTGGCCTGCGGCATCGACGCCTGGAACACCCTCTCCAAACGGGCGCCGGACGACGTGGCGGCCGAGGTCCGCGACGCGATCGCCCAGACTGGAGGCCGCGGCCATATCGTCACGACCGGTTGCGTCATGCCGGTCGACACGCCGGAGGCCAACATCCGGGCCGCGATCGCCGCGGCGAGGGAGGCCTGACCCGGGAACCGGCCCCGTTTCACTCGATCGAGTATCGGAACGTATCCTATATATAAGGGCGGGAAACGCAGGGGCGAGGCCATGGGCGACAACGTCACGCGGAAGATTCTCGGGGCGCATCTGGCGGACGGCCGGATGACGCCCGGCGAAGAGATCGGCATCAAAATCGACGAGATCCTCATCCAGGACATCACCGGCACCGCCGCGATGATGCACTTCGAGGCGATGCAGCTCCACCGGGTCCGCTGCAAGGTGGCCTGCTGCTACGGCGACCACAACGTGCTCCAGGTGAGCGAGGAGAACACCGAGGACCACGTCTACCTCGCGTCCGCGTCTCGCAAGTACGGCATCTGGTGGGCCAAGCCGGGCGCCGGCATCGGGCACCAGATCCAGCAGGAGCATTTCGCCACCCCCGGCGACACGGCGCTCGGCGCGGACAGCCACACCCCGCACATCGGCGGCATGGGCGTCTACGCGATGGGGGCGGGGGGCCTGGACGTCGCGGTGGCCATGGGCGGCGGCCCGTACTACCTCGACATGCCGGCGGTCGTGCGCGTGGAGCTGACCGGCCAGCTGCGGCCCTGGTCGACCGCCAAAGACGTGATCCTCGAGATGCTCCGCCGGCTCACCGCGAGCGGCGGATTCGGCAAGGTGTTCGAATACGTGGGGCCGGGCGTGCGCACGCTCAACGTCCAGCAGCGCATCACCATCTGCAACATGGGCGCGGAGCTCGGCGCGACGACCTCGATGTTCCCGTCCGACGCGGCGACGCGGGAGTATCTTCGTTCGATCGGCCGGGGGGACGCGTGGCGCGAGGTGCTCCCCGATCCGGACGCCGCCTACGATGAGTCGATGGAGGTGGACCTCGGCGCGATCGAGCCGCTGGTGGCGATGCCGAGCAACCCAGACAAGGTCGTGCCGGTCGGGCAGGCGGCCGGCATCAAGATCGACCAGGTGATGGTCGGCTCGTGTACCAACGGCTCCTACACGGACCTCAAAGCCGTCGCGCAGATCGTGAAGGGCCGGCGCGTGCATCCCGACGTCACGTTCTTCGTGCACCCGAGCAGCCGGCTCGACCTCGAGGTACTGGCGCGCGAGGGCCTCCTGACCGAGATGATCGCCGCCGGCGTGAACGTGGAGGCGGCGACCTGTGGCGCGTGCATCGGGGTCGGCCACGTGCCGGCCAAGGGGATGAAGTCCCTGCGCGCGATCAACCGCAACTTCAAAGGCCGCACCGGGCAGAAGGACGACGAGGTGTACCTGTCGTCGAGCGAGGTGGCCGCGGCGTCTGCGGTCGCGGGCGTGATCACCGATCCCCGCACGCTCGGGATGGCGGCGCCGGCCCAGGAGACGCCGCGCCGCCTGCCCCAGGACAACACGAGCCTGGTGCCTCCGGCGCCGGAAGCGGAGGCCCCGGCGCTCAAGGTCATCAAGGGCGACAACATCGCCGGCATCCCGCTCAAGGGGCCGCTGGCCGCGGCGCTGCGGGCCGAGGTATTGATCAAGCTGGGCGACGACATCAGCACCGATCACATCATGCCGGCCGGCTCGCAGATCCTCCGGTTCCGCTCCAACATCCCGAAACTGGCGGACTACGTCTTCAACCGCGTGGACCCGGCGTTCGCCGCCCGGGCGAAAGAGCGCGGGGGCGGCTTCATCGTCGGCGGCCGCAACTATGGCCAAGGCAGCAGCCGCGAGCACGCCGCGATCGCGCCGATGTACCTCGGGGTCACCGGCGTGATCGTCAAGGCGTTCGCCCGCATCCACCTGGCCAACCTTATCAACTGGGGCGTTCTCCCGATGATGTTCGCGGATCCGGCGGACTACGAGCGGATCGCGCAGGGGGACGTGCTGGAGATCGCGGACCTCCGCGCGCAGATCGACGGGGGCGCCTCGCAGCTCACCGTGCGCAACGCGACGAAGGACGGCGCGTTCCGGGTCAACGTCGCCCTGAACCGCCGCGAGCGCGACTACCTCATGGCAGGGGGCAAGCTCGCGCACACGAAGGCTCACCCGGTCGGCTGATCCGCGAACCGGAGCCCCCGCGGCCACGTTTCTGTAACGCAGACCGCGGGTGGAGTGGAGGAGTTTCTCTCCGGTCCGCAAAAGCGTACCCCGCCCAAATTGGCGGAGCCCAATCGCGAGGGGGGATGTTTTGTGCCTTCTTCAACGGACCCGGCACGGCCGACCAGGAGAGACTTGCTGCGGTGGGGCGCAGCCGCGTCGCTCGGCGCCGGTACCCTGTCCGCCGCCGATCTGATTCCGGCGTCCGCGGCCCCCGGCGGCTCCGGGATAAGGGTCGCGCTCGAGTCCGATCCGCCGAATATGGACCCGCACCGGTCCACGGCCGCCGTCGACCGCCAGGTGTACCAGAACCTTTACGACAAGCTCGTCGACACGGATGAAAACCTCCGCATCGTGCCGATGCTGGCGACGTCGTGGACGATCAGTCCGGACGGCAAGACGTACACGTTCAAACTGCAGCAGGGGGTCAAGTTCCACGACGGGACACCCTTCAACGCGCAGGCCGTCAAGTATAATTTCGACCGGATGCGCGATCCGAAGTTTCCCTCGACCCGGCGCAGCGAGCTGGGGCCGGTGATCGGGGCCGATGTGGTCGACGCCTACACCGTCAGAGTGACCCTCGAGCGCGCGTACAGTCCGCTCATGTACGTGCTGACCGACCGGGCGGGGATGATGGTCTCGCCGGCCGCGGCGCAAAAGGACGGCCTCAACTTTGCGCTCCACCCGGTGGGAACCGGTCCGTTCCGGTTCGTCGAGAAGATTCCCCAAGACCACATGACGCTCGACCGGAACCCCGACTACTGGGTCAAGGGCCAGCCGTATCTCAGCCGCATTACCTACCGGACGATCGTCGACGACAACGCCCGGGTCGCCAGCCTTAAGTCGGGCGACACCGACATTATCAACGCGCCGCCGCTGCCGCAGATCCCGTCGCTCAAGAAAGAAGCCGCGCAGAGCGGCGCCCGGTTCCGCGTCATCGAGAAAGGGCCGTTCGCTTACAACGGGATCTGGCTCAACGTGACGAAGCCGCCCTTCGACAACAAGCTCCTGCGTCAGGCGTTGAACGCGACGATCGACAGGAACGCCATTGCCAACGTGGTGCTGCAGGGCGCGGCGGATCCCATGTACTCCTTCTTTCCGACAGGGACGCCGGCCTACGATCCGTCCTGGAAGATCCCGCCGCGCAACGTGGCGCTCGCCAAGGAAAAACTTCAGGCGGCCGGCCACCCCAACGGTTTTTCGTTCACGCTGCTCACCACGCCCGGGCAGCAGGCCCAGTCCCTCGCCCAGGCGGTGCAGTCCATGGCGTCGGAAGCCGGGATCCAGGCCAAGCTCCAGCTCATCGAGTTCGGGACGTTCCTAAGCGTGCTCGACCATCTCCAGCATGAGGCCGGCATTCTCGGCTGGAGCGGGCGGCCCGACCCGGACTTTGACATCTACCCGTTCATCACCAAATCCGGCCTCGGGTCGTTCAACGATTCGGGCTACGACAACCCCAAGGTGGACGAGCTCTTGGACGCCGCGCGGCTCTTACAAGACATGACGCAGCGCCGGCGGGCGTACAGCGAGGCGACAAAGATCCTGGCGGACGACCTGCCCTACCTGTGGCTCTATTGCCCGAAGGAGTACAAGCTCGTCTCCCCGCGGGTGCGCGGCTTTGTCGACCAGCCGGACGGCATGATGAGGCTCCGAACGGTCCGGCTCGGTTAGATGTCCTGTGGCCGGGCGGCGGATGGCGCCGCCCGGCCGCCACCGCGCATGCTCCGCTTCATCACGCGCCGGCTTTTACAGATGGTCCCCGTGTTGTTCTTCGTCAGCGTGATCATCTTCACGCTGATCAACCTCATCCCGGGCGACGCCGCGCGGCTCTTCCTCGGGGAGGAGGCCTCGCCCGATGCGCTCGTCGCCCTCCGCCACCAGATGGGCCTCGACCGGCCGCTGCCGGTCCAGTACGCGTGGTGGATCGGCGGTATGCTGCACGGGGACTTCGGACACTCGTTCAAAGACAACCGGTCGGTGCTCGCGACCGTGGCGCAGAAGATTCCGGTGACCGCCGAGCTCTCGTTGATGGCGCTGCTGATCGCGTGGACGATCGCGATTCCGGCCGGCGTACTGGCCGCCTGGCGCCGGCGCACAGCCGCGGACTACGCGGCGTCGGCCGTGGCGCTCACCGGGCTCAGCATCCCGAACTTCTGGCTCGGGATCATGCTGATCTATCTGTTCGCGGTCAATCTGCACTGGCTGCCGGCGTCGGGCTACGTGCCGCCGACCCAGGATCTCGGCCGCAACCTCCGCACGCTCATCATGCCGGCGTTCGTGCTGGGGATCATTCTGGCCGCGGTCGTGATGCGGCAGCTGCGCAGCAGCATGCTGGAGGTCCTGAGCGCGGACTTCGTGCGCACCGCGAACGCCAAAGGACTGGGCGCCGCGACCGTGCTGGTGCGGCACGCCCTGCGCAACGCCGTGATCCCCGTCATCACGGTGATGGGCATCCAGCTCGGCACGCTGCTCGGCGGCGTCGTCATCACGGAGACGATTTTTTCGGTGCCCGGCATGGGGCGGCTCGCCGTGGAGTCGATCTACTCGCGGGACTATCCGATGCTCGAGGGCGTCGTGATGTTCAGCGCGCTCTCGGTGCTCGCGGTCAACCTGGCGGTCGACATCCTGTACTCGGTCATCGATCCGCGGATCACGCTCGAGGGCGGCCGGACGTGAGCGCCGTCGCCGGCACCCTGCCGGCGGTCCGCTTCCGCACCCCCGCGAAGCGCGGACTGCGGCACCTTGCCGCGCGGTTCGCGCGCAACCGGCTCGCGCTGGCCGGCCTGCTCGTCTTTGCGCTGGTCCTCGTGATCGCGGCCGCGGCGCCGTGGATCGCCCCGTCCTCCCCGATCAAGACCGACTTCACAACGTACCTCCGGCCGCCCGGCGGACGCCACCTCCTCGGCACCGACGAGCTGGGCCGCGACGTGTTCAGCCGCATCGTCTTCGGCTCGCGCGCCTCCCTCGAGGCCGGCGTCATCTCGGTGGGGCTCGGCATCTCCGCGGGCGTTCCCCTCGGGCTCGCGGCCGGATTCTACGGCGGGCGCCTCGACGACGTGCTGATGCGGCTCACCGACGCGATGCTCGCGATTCCGAACTTGATCCTGGCGCTGACCGTCGTCGCCGTGCTCGGCCCCGGACTCGGGAAGGCGATGATCGCGATCGCCGCCGCGCTCATGCCGGTGTTCATGCGCATCATGCGCGCGCAGGTGCTCTCGGAGCGCGGCCGCGAGTACATTCAGGCCGCGCGGGCGATGGGGGCGGCGGACCGGCGGATCATCTGGCGCCATCTCCTGCCCAACAGCGTCGCGCCGATCGTCGTGCAGGGCTCGCTCAACGTCGCCGGCGCGATCCTGACCGAGGCGACGTTGAGCTTCCTCGGCCTCGGGACCCAGCCGCCCACCCCCTCGTGGGGCTCGATGCTGAACGCCGCCCAGCAGTACCTGACCCAGGCGCCGTGGCTGTCGGTCTGGCCGGGGATCGCGATCGCCGTCACCGTGTTCGCGGTGAACGTCGCCGGCGACGGCATCCGCGAGATCTGGGATCCGCGGACGCGCTGAGATGCCGGCGACCATCGACGGCGCGCGCCTCCGGCGGCGGCTCGAAGAGCTGGCGCAGATCGGACGCACGCCCCAGGGCGGCGTCACGCGGCTTTCGTACCGGCCCGAGCACGCGGCCGCCGTCCGCCTCGCCGCCGGATGGATGCGCGAGGCCGGCGCCGCGGCCGGGGTGGATCCCTGGGGCAATCTTCACGGGCTCGTCCCCGGCGCGAAGACCGGGCAGCCGCCGGTGGCGGCGGGATCGCACCTCGACACCGTCCCGAACGGCGGGATTTTCGACGGTGCGCTCGGCGTGGTCGCGGCGATCGAGGCGGCGCAGGCCCTGCGCGACGCGGGAATCCGTCTCGCGCGTCCGCTGCTGCTGCTCGGGTTCGCGGAGGAAGAAGGGACGTCGTTCGGCGTCGGCTGCCTCGGCTCGCTCGGGGTCGTCGGGCGGGCGCCCGCGCCGGAGACAATCCACGACCGCGACGGCGTCACGGTCGCCGAGCTGCTGCGCGCCTTCGACCCGGGGGTCGCCCGCGCGCCGCTCTCGCCCGCGATGGCCGCCTACCTCGAGCTCCATATCGAGCAGGGCCCGATTCTCGCCTCCCGCCAGGTACCGCTCGCCGCGGTCGAAGCGATCGTCGGGATCTCGCGCGCGGCGTTTACGTTCCGCGGCCAGGCGAACCACGCCGGCACGACGCCGATGGACGTGCGCCTCGATGCGCTCTGGGGCGCCGCCGACCTCGTGGCGCAGGTGCGGGCGCTTGCCCTCAACACGGAGGGACGGGCCGTCGCGACGGTGGGCCGCTTGGCCGTCTCACCGGGCGCGACGAACGTCATCCCGGGCGCGGCGGAGATGATGGTCGAGGTCCGGAGCGCCGACGCGTCCGCGCTCGCGGCACTTCGCGCCGCCGTCGAGCAGGCCGGCCGGACGTGCGCCGAGCGCTACGGGCTCGGCCTCGAAATGACCGATTGGCGGGCCGAGCCGCCGCTGCCGCTCGATGCCGGCGTCCGCGCGTCGATCGTGCAGGCCGCGGGTGATCTCGGGTGGCCGATCGCGACGATGCCGAGCTGGGCCGGTCACGACGCCAAGATCCTCTCCCCTCAGGTGCCCGCCGGGATGATCTTCGTCCCGAGCGACCGGGGGATCAGCCATTCGCCGGAGGAATATACGTCCTGGGAGGACGCGGCGCGCGGCGCCCAGGTATTGTGCCGCGCGGTTGAGCGCCTCGCCGCCTGAGGGTGCGTCGATGAGCGAAGAGACCCCGCGCCGGGACGCGGCGCCGGACGACACGGGGACGTCGGAATCCGGATCGGAAACGTCGTCTACGGGGGGCGAAGACGCCGGCCGCGAGACCGTTCCGCTCGAAGCCATTTCCACGCGGGAACTCCTCGTGTGGGTGCTCGGCGTGCTCGGCGCCAAGGCGTGGCAGGGACTCGGCCTCGTCCCGAACCCCGGAAGCGGCAAGATCGAGAAGGATCTCGGAGACGCAAAAGTCGCGATCGACGCGTTTGCGGGCCTTCTTGAGGCGATGCGGCCGCAGCTCGAGGGGCGGGCGCTGCGCGACACCGAGGCGCTGCTGACCACGCTGCGCCTGAACTTCGTCGAAAAGAGCGGCGAGAAGTAGCGCCGGCCCGATAGAGGCGCTTTATCCACACGTTGTTGTCCACATTATCCGGATTTCGCGCGAACGAAGTTTCCGGATTGCGGACTCATCCGGCGTATGGTACAAATCACTCTGGAGGCGCAAGCCCTCCGGCCAGAGTAGCCGACTCAAACGCTCGCGCACGTGGACGCCGAAAGCTGGTCAAGCGTACTTCGGGGGTAACTCCGGAGAACAGCTGACAGGCAGTAGGCACCGGCGGCGAGAGCCGAAGACGGTGAGACGCCGGGGCGGTGAGCGCCTCCCGAATTTTTCCTCGTGTGCGCGCCTCGGATACGAACACTTATCCTCCTTATCCGCCTAATCTGCCCGGTTATCCACCGTTTGTTGTCCACATTATCCGGATTTCGCGCGAACGAAGTTTCCCGATTGCGCGCGCGCCGGGTGTATGGTACACATTGTTCCGGAGGCGCAAGCCCTCCGGCCAGAGTAGCCGACTCAAACGCTCGCGCACGTGGACGCCGAAAGCTGGTCAAGCGTACTTCGGGGGTAACTCCGGAGAACAGCTGGCGGGCAGTAGGCACCGGCGGCGAGAGCCGAAGACGGTGAGACGCCGGGGCGGTGAGCGCCTCCCGAATTTTCCGACGCCGGCGCATCCCGCCGGCTAGTCCCGCGCCAGCGGGGCCCGGTATAATCTTCTATAAGACCCATGCCGAACCGTTTGGCCGGCGCCCGCAGCGCCTACCTCGTCTCCGCCGCCCACCAGCCCGTCGACTGGTATCCCTGGGGCGACGCCGCGTTCGAGCGCGCGCGCGCCGAGGACAAGCCCATTCTCCTCGACATCGGCGCGGTCTGGTGCCACTGGTGCCACGTGATCGATCGCGAGTCCTACGACGATCCGGAGACCGCGGCGGTGATCAACGCCAATTTCGTCGCCGTGAAGGTCGACCGCGACGAGCGTCCGGACGTGGACGTGCGCTATCAGAACGCGGTCAGCGCGATTACGGGACAGGGCGGGTGGCCGCTGACCGCGTTTCTGACCCCGGACGGGCACGTTTTCTTCGGCGGAACATACTTCCCGCCCGACGGCGCGCACGGCCGTCCCGGATTCAAGCAGGTGCTCCTGTCGGTGGCGGAGTTCTACCGCACCCGGCGGGACCAGGCCCACGGTTACGCGGGCGAGCTCTACCAGGCGCTGCACCGCCTCGGCGACGTCCGTGATACAGGCGAGGTTCTGACCCAGGCGCTGGTCGCGACCGCGGCCGCCGACATCACGCGGCAGTTCGACGCGGTCCACGGGGGATTCGGGGGCGCGCCGAAGTTTCCGCACTCGAGCGCGGTCGGGCTGCTGCTGCGGCGCCACGACCGCGCCGGCGACCCCGAGTTGCTCTCGGTCGCGGTTCGGACGCTCGAGCAGATGGCGCGCGGCGGCGTGTACGATCAGCTCGGCGGCGGGTTCCACCGGTACTCCGTGGACGCGGCCTGGATCGTCCCGCATTTCGAGAAGATGTTGTACGACAACGCCGGCCTGCTCGCCAACTACGCCGGCGCGTTTCGCGCGACCGGCCTGCCGGTGTTTCGCGATACCGCCGCCGGCATCATCGCCTACGTTCGCGGTACGCTCATGGACGCGGACGGCGGCTTCTACACGAGTCAGGACGCCGACATCTCCCTCGACGACGACGGCAACTACTATACGTGGACGCGCGAGGAGGCCGCGGCCGCGCTCGGCCCCGACGAACTCGCGGCGGCCGCGCTGCGCTACCATCTCGACGGCCTCGGGGAGATGCACCACGATCCCCGGCGGCACGTGCTCTACCTCGACAAGGACCCGGACGCCGTCGCGGCGCTGCTCAACCGCCCGGTCGACGAGGTCCGCGCCCTGCTGGCGCGGGCGCACGAACGGCTGCTCGCGGCGCGCGCCGGCCGGCCCGCGCCGTTTGTGGACCGCACGATCTACGCCGGATGGACCGGCATGATGATCTCCGCGCTGTTCGCGGCCGCTCGCGTGCCAGGCCTCGCCGGAGCGGCCGACGATGCGCTGCGGGCGCTCGACCGCGTCCTCCGCGACGCGTACGGAGGCGCGGCGGACGCCCGCGGCTTCCGGCACGTCGTCGCCGCGCCGGACAGCATCGGCGGGCTGCTCGACGATCAGGTCAACATGACGGTCGCGCTACTCGACGCGTTCGAGCACACCGGCGAGCCGCGATTCCTTCGTCTCGCCGCGGAGACCGTCGAGTACGTTCTCGAGGAGTTTCGCGCGCCGTCCGGCGCGTTCTACGACGTCGCGGCAACCGGCCGCGAGCCGAGGCCGGGCGGGCTGGGGCTGCCGTACGTGCCCGTGCAGGACGCGCCCACGCCGTCCGGCAACGGCATGGCCGTCCTCGCGCTCGAGCGTCTCGCCGCGCTGACGGGCGAGGAGCGGTATCGCGCCGAGGCGGAGCGCGCGCTGCAGGCGTGCGCGCCGGGCCGCGTCGAGCAGGGGCTCTTCACGGCGACGCTCGGCCTCGCGCTCGAGACGCACCTCGCGCCGCCGCTGCACGTCGTGATCGTGGGGCCGCGCGCGCATCCCAACACCCTCGCGCTGCGCGCGGCGGCGCTGGGAACGTACCGCCACGGACTCGTCGTGCAGACCTACGATCCGGAGGAGCCGGGCGAGGCGGGCCGTCTCCCGGCCGTCGTGACCGGCGGCGCCGAGGCCGGCACGCGCGAGGGGCCGCGCGCGTATGCGTGCACCGCCACCGAGTGCGCGGCGCCGGCCGTCTCCGCGCAGGCGCTGGTCGAGACCATCAGGACGTTCGGACGCACCAAGGCTTGAGCTACGTTCGGCTCAAGCACGCGCTCTCGGCCATCGCCCTCGAATCGCTCGGCCATCCCGATACGGCGCTCGCCGCCTCCGCGATGGCCGCGTACGCCCGAGGCGGCGCGGCAGGCGGCGCCGTCCCCGTCGACGTGCTGGCGTGCGACGTCGCCGGTTCATCCCCGCGAGAGGGCGACCCGGACGCGGTCCGCCGCGCGCTGCTCGACACCGGCCTGTTCGTCGAAGAGGCGGGCGGCATCGGGCTGGCCGCGGCGTACCGTGCCCACGCCGCCTACTTCCGCCGCCAGGCGACGAGGCTCGCCGAGGCGCTGCGTTTCGTCGCGCAGCCCCCGCCGCCTGGCGTTCCGCCCGACGTGCACCGGGGCGCCGCGCTCTTCGACGCCGGCCTGTACTTCGAAGCGCACGAGTACTGGGAGGATGTGTGGCGGGCCAGCCGCCCGCCCGAGCGCACCTTCTACCACGGGCTCGTTCAGGCGGCGGCCGGCCGTTATCACGCCGAGAAGGGCAACGCCCACGGCGCGGCCGTGCTGCTCGCGAAGGCGCGCGCCAAGTTGGACGGGTTCGCCCCCCGGTACCTCGGCGTCGACGTCACGACGCTGCTTGCCGCGCTCGACGCGGTCCGTGCCGGCGGATCTGCCGCCTGCGGGCCACCGCAGGAAGCCACGGCCGTTGCGGGAATCTTTCCCCGGCCCGTCCGGCCTTCGCGATGATTGAGGGGCCCAGGCACCACCTTCATCGAGCTAGACTGATGCCCAACCAGCGGGCCGAGGACATCGCTAGCCAGCTCTCGCTACTGCCGGCGTCCGCTCCCGTGCCGGTCGGCGGCCGTATCTACGTCGGCACGTGCTCGTGGGCGGAGAAGTCGTTCGTGAAGAGCGATTTCTATCCGCCGGGCGTGCGCAGCGCCTCCGACCGCCTGCGCTACTACGCCGGCCGGTTTCCCACCGTCGAGGTCGACGCGTCGTACTTCGCGCTGCTGCCGCCGGCCTACAGCCGCCGCTGGGCGGACGAGACCCCGCCGGGGTTCGTGATGAACGCGAAGGCGTACGGCCTGTTCACCGGGCACGGCGTCATGATCAAGCGGCTCCCCGCGGGCTTCGCGGGCCTCCTGCCGGCGCGCCTCCGGGACGCGGCCGAGCTGAAGCTGGCCGAGGTGCCGGAGGAGTTTCGAAACGCGTGCTGGGACGCGTACCGCGAGTTTCTCGCGCCGCTCGGGGACGCCGGCAAGCTCGGCTACGTCCTCTTCCAGCTGCCGCCCGGGGCGCGCTACGCACCCGCGGTCCTCGACGAGATGGCGCGCTGGCGGGAGGAGCTCGCGGGGCGGCGGATCGCGGTGGAGTTCCGGCACCGCAGCTGGTCGCAGCACCCGGAGGTGCTCGACGAGCTGGCGCGGCTCGGGGTCGCCTACGTGATGGTGGACCTGCCCGACCTGCCGTGGCTGATGCCGCCGGTCGAGGCGGTGACCTCCGACATCGCGGTGATCCGATTCCACGGACGCAACCGCGAGGGCTGGGCCCGCCCCGGCGCGTCGACCGACCAGCGCTACAACTACGCGTATTCCGGCGAGGAGCTGCGGCAGTGGGCCGGCGTGGCGCGCCGGCTGGCGGAGCGCGCGGACAAGCTCTACGCGATGTTCAACAACCACGTCGGCGGCGCGATGGCGCGCGACGCGGGGGCGCTGGCCGATCTGCTGGAGCGGGCCTAGCGGTTACCGCCGCCGCGCGGCGTAGAAAATCCGCTGCGCGTCCGGCGTCACCTCGTCGAACGTTTCGCTGCTCCAGCGCCCGAGGATGGTGAACGCGGCGCCCGTCAGGGCCGCGTCGATCGCGGGGATCGGATACCCGCGCTCGCGGTGCACTTCCTTGACCCGCTCGTAGAGGTCGCCCTGCCGGTGCAGGAAGGCGTTCACGCGCAGGGTGGCGATGCCGGAATCGTAGTCGAATTCGCTCTGGTTGGCCTCGAAGGCGTCCTCGGAATCCTGGATGATCCACACGCGGTTGCCCCATCGCGTGGCGAGCCCGCGCACGGTGGCCATGTCGAAGAGGAAGAGCCCGCCGGGACGAAGCGACGCCGCGACCGCGGTCATCGCCCGGCGCAGTTCTCCTTCGTCGACCAGATAGTTGAGGCTGTCGTAGAGACAGGTCGCGGCGTCGACCGGCGCGGGGAGCCGCAGCTCACGCATGTCCTGCTCGAGCCAGGTGATGTTGACGCCGCTGCGATCGGCGGCGCCGCGCGCGAGCGCGAGCATCTCCGGCGACTGATCGATCCCGGTCACGGCGAGTCCCCGGCGGGCCATCGCCACCGCGAACTCCCCCGCGCCGCATGCCACGTCCGCCAGCGTGCGCGCCCCGCCGCCGTGCCGTTCGAGCACGGCCGCGACCCAGGGCACGAGCTGCAGGCTGAAGCGTCCCTGACCGGCTTTGGCGTAGGCTTCCGCGTACCTGCGGTAAATGCTCACGGGGCCGTCTGTTCGGCCGGCTCCACCGGCGTTCCTGTGAAGGCCGTGCGGGGCAAAATGGTCACGAAAGGAGGCGGCACTCATGCTGCAGACCATTGTGATCGCCATTCTGCTGATCCTCGACGCGGCGATCGTCCTCGCGAACCCCTCGGTGTTCCAGGGCTCGCTGACGCTCCGTATTCCCGGGGTGGGGGACCAGCTCGTCGTCTTGACGATTCGGGACCTGATGGTGGCCGCCGGGGCGGCGCTGGTGCTCGCCTGGATCGCGGCGCTGATCGACCGCGGCGGGCTCGACCGCCGCGTGCAGCAGTACGAGCGGACGATGCAGGTAATGAGCGACGAGATGCTCCGCGTGAAGGCCAAGGCCTACGACGAGGAGCGGCAGCCGCTCGAAGAGATCCGCGTCAGGCTCGATACGCTCGACCGCGATATCCGCGGCCTGCGGGCGCGCATCGACCGTGAACCGCTGCCGAACCCGGCCGATACCACCCGCGCAACGATCGACAACCCGGCCTAGGGGACCGGCCACACGGGCCGGGCCGCGCGACGCGGCCCGGCCCGAACGTGTGTTCGCGCCGCCTGGGCGGCCTTGTCCGCCCAAACTCCACTCAGCCTGGTCTCCGCGGGCGGCAACGGCCGTTCCGGCGCCGCCTGCCGCCGCGGAACGTCGCGGCGCGCCCAAAATTACGTAGTATTCCGAATACCCGTACCCCCGGGATGCCGTCATGATGCGGTGGGGGGACACGTCGGGGGTTCGCGTGTCCGAGTCATGCCGGCAAAAACCGTGACCGCCGCCCGTGGCGCGCGCGTCAGCGTGCCGCGCTCCCATCTGGCGGCCGTTGTCGAGTCGTCGGACGACGCCATCTACAGCAAGACGCTGGATGGCGTCATTTTGAGTTGGAACCGCTCCGCGGAGACGCTGTACGGCTATACAGCCGCGGAGGCGATCGGCCG
>Ga0207416_1000886_pt1 | contig 45620 bp, 53 predicted proteins | sample PaiPotPPM11metaG_FD_184107 | JGI IMG/M metagenome (GOLD analysis project Ga0207416, IMG submission 184107) | Iron sulfur acid spring bacterial and archeal communities from Banff, Canada, to study Microbial Dark Matter (Phase II) - Paint Pots PPM... ...
TAAAATCGCCGGCGGTGAGTTGCGGTTCGGCACGACCGCGATATACATGCCGACAATATACGGTTCAGCAGTTTGCCTGTCAATACTCTCAGCCTAAATTACATGACTACAGAATCACGCTCAAACGTGTCTATACGCTTGTAAACTAAGGACTTTCCGACTAAAGACGGGGGAACTTCGGATTAGTGCTGAGTCTGTTCGCAATCCTCCGTGGGAACTGAGCGCGCGTACGGTTTTGCTAGCGCTCGATTAGGCCGTCGCGCGAGATGTCGAGGCGGAGAGCACGGCAGTTTGGCACATCGTGCGACCCTGTCCGCGGAAGCAAAGATGCTTGTCCGAACGCCTGGACGAGCTGGGTGAAACCTGCCTCGGCAAAGCCGAAACGCTCAAAGTAATCAACAAGTGTAGCTGGCGCGGTTGCATAGAGCGTTCGCGCACCGCGCGTGTGCGCTGCCACGCGCACCGCCCGCAGCAGGGACGCGCCAATTCCGCGCCGCCGCATCGGCTCAAGCACGAACAGCAGACCCATCAACGCGGCATCAACCTCGGTTTCAAGGCCCGCGACCCCGACCGGATCTTCGCCCCGGTAGGCCATCAGGAAACACCCGTGAGCCTGGGCGAAATCGCTCGCCGACCTGATTCCGGTCCTACCGAGCATCGTAGCGACTATTGCCGGATCGTGCGTCTGCTCGATGCCTACCTCGCCAGGAGCGCGCCGACGGCGGATTTTTTTTGGCGTGGCAATCATCAGATAAGGTTCGTTGCCACCTGGAGAAACAGTCCTGGTGGCTGTCGCTGGTGATCTTTATTTTTTCGGCGGCGGGAACAGCTGAGTGCCCGACTCTTCGTCGACCACAATGATGGCTTTGGCTGGGCATGCCCGCGCGGCGGCCAGGATAACGTTGTCGGGCGCGCCGTTTTGGTTGTATACCTCCGATTTGCCATCATCGTCGAGCTGGAACACTCCTGGGGCGGTCTGGATGCAATCCTCGCTGGCGATACATTTCGCCTTGTTTACCGTGGTCTTGAGCTGCGCCATCGAATATCCTCCGGATGAATTGAACAATAGAATCGCCTCATGCCCGGCCGCAAGAGAGGGTTAGCATCGAAGCAAGGAGCGAGAGCCGAAGGTCAACTAAGGATTCATCGCGCGCATGCCTGGCCGGTGCGAGATCGCCCGGAGAGGATGGCGGATAATCAAGCAAGCCATGGCTATCATTGGAACCGGCGTCGACATCATTGAGGTGGAACGCGTCGAACTGGCGCTGACGAGGCTTATCACAGGGGCTCGCTTTCGCCAGCGGGTGTTCACCGAAAATGAAATTGCCTATTGCGAATCACGCGGGCATCCCCGCTACCAGAGCTACGCGGCACGCTTCGCGGCCAAAGAAGCGTTGATGAAGGCAATGGGCACCGGATGGAATCGTAATGTCGGCTGGAGCGAAATCGAAGTCGTGCGCCAGCGCGGCCATGCGCCGACGCTCATGCTACACGGCAAGACCGCCCAATTTGCGCAAAGATGCGATGTCGCCCGCCTCCACCTCAGCCTCAGCCATACCGCGAAGCTGGCGATCGCGTACGTTATCGCGGAGAGCTGAACCTCCAAATTGCTATATGGATTCTGCGATTATTACTTCGCGCTAATTGGTTTTCTACCTGAGGGTAACTGCGTAGGCACAGCGGTTGGAACTCCGAACGGGCCGGCCGCGGGCAAGCTACCGGGACGGTCGACCGTAAGGCTCGTAATGTACGCATCTTGCGGATTTTGCGCGCCGACCAAGACCAGTAGCCCGCCTTTCGGCATCTTTAGCTGACGCCGCATCACCGCGCGTGCACCTTCGAATAGAGCCAGCTCCAAGGCAACCAAGTTGCCGTGGGTCGCCAACGGCCGGACATGAAGAACGCGCCCGCCGGGCAGGAAGAAGCGGACTTCCTCCCCGCAGGGCGTGTCGGCCTGGTCGGTTCTGAGCAGTCGATATGAACTATAATCGAACAGGGCCCGCAGGCGCACTATTTCAGCGCCCAACCTCTGATCGCTGTCCGCGCCCGTCTCACGAGCTAATATCGAATCGACATGAACGGTCAGCACCCCAGTATCGCATTGGGCCACCGCCCTGCCCTGCATCGCCAGCGAACAAAATGCCAAAACCCAAGACAGGAACAGGATAGACCTCGGACGGATCATACTTACGGTTGATTCGGCAACCAGATTACAGTCGTAGTGGGATCGCTGGAAAGCGTGATCATTGACGATTCCGGTTCGTCGGCAGCGCCCTCTGGACTCGTACCTGAGGTCGGCTGCGATGGTTGAGTCATGTCATTTTTATTCCCGGACGCGACCTGAACGAGGTTCGACGATCGATGCAAAAAGCGCTGGGCATAGGGAGTCACCAGCCACGCAGTTAGCAGCGCGGCGAATGCTCCCGCGGCGACTAGAGAAGCGGTAGCGCCAATTTGCTCTCCCAGTGCATCGAGATAATATCTCCAGCGGGTCCACAACGGTTGCGGAATCTGGTCAATCCGCTTTAGTACGGCCGTGGTAAAACCATCAAGCGCGGGCTGAGGGGCCCAATCGCGCAACGCCACACCCAGCGAACGATAGTCGTCGAGTGCCACTTTGCACGCGCCGCAATTTACCACATGGAGGGCAACGTCCTCCATCTCGTGAGATTCAAGCTCGCCGTCGTCAAACGGGCCTAACAGGAGTTTTACTTGATCACAGGCGGGCATCGTTTTCAGTTCTGTTCAGCGGTCTTGAGAATCGCGCGAAGCCGGTTGCGGGCATAATGTAAACGGCTCATTATCGTGCCGCGAGGACACTGCAAAATATCGCTGATCTCGTCGTACGATAGCCCCTCTACCTCACGCAGCAGTATCACTGCTCTATGCTCAGGCGTCAATTCCTCAAGCGCGGCGCGCAGCCGGCGATTGAGTTCGCCGCGAGAATATTCGGCGAAACTGTCACCGGTAGAACTTGGCAAGCGATCAATCTCGCTGTCCGCCTCTTCTCCTCGCACGAATGAATGGCGCCTCTCGCGTCGGCGCAAATCAATCGCCAGGTTGGCCGCAATACGGTAGAGCCAGGTAGAAAAGCTCGACCGCGATTCGAAGCTGGCCAGATTTTCATAGGCCCTGACGAATGTTTCCTGTGCCAGCTCCAACGCATCTTCCGGATTATGAACGACCGCCAGAGCCACTCCAACCACGCGGCGTTGATATCGCTCGACTAAGATACCGAAGGCTTCGCGGTCCCCTCGTTTTGCCTTCCGAATGAATTCGGTTTCGTCGGTCGCTGGACGGAATTCTTTACTCAAAAGAATTGGACGGAAGCGGCGTGGAGAAATTCATGCTTGATGCGCAAGACTTCATTCCAGCGCGTCAGAGCGTTCAGGCTGAAGCGGTCCCGCATCCGTGCGGGCGAGCGGCTGCAACTCGCCCCAATTGGGTCCGATCTTAAGCTCCACCCGCAGGGGTACTCGCAAGCCAGCCACACCCTCCATCTCGCGACTCAGCGCCTCTCTAACCGCGTCCAAGCTGGTGTTTTGCACCTCCAAAAGCAATTCGTCGTGTACTTGGAGCACGATTCTCGCCGGTAGCCGCCGCTCTGCCAACGTTGCGTGCAGCCGCACCATTGCGAGCTTAATAAGGTCAGCCGCGCTTCCTTGGATCGGAGTATTTACCGCTATACGTTCAGCCTGGGCGCGCGCCCCGCCGTCGGGACCATTCAGCTCCGGCAAATAGCGTCTACGGCCGTACATAGTCGTAACGTACCCGCACGCGCGAGCGTTCTTGAGCGTTTGCTCAACGTAGCCGCGCACCCCGGGCAACCGCTCAAAGTATCGCTTGATGTAATCAACGGCCTCCGACAGCGGAATGCCGAGTTCGCCGGCCAGCCGTTGCGGACCCATCCCATAAATAATGCCAAAATTGATGACTTTTGCGAGCCGGCGCGCCTCAGCATCCAGCGCGCGGCTGTCGCCCAGTATTTCTCGCGCGGTGCGGGCGTGGATGTCCTCGTCACGCGCAAACGCGTCAATCAGCGTCGGCTCGCCTGACAGATGAGCCAAAACGCGCAGCTCGATTTGGGAATAGTCCGCCGACAGCAGAATAAAGCCCGGTGCGGGTACGAATGCTCGACGAATCCGTCTGCCCTCTTCGCTGCGAGTCGGGATGTTCTGGAGATTGGGGTCACTTGAGCTAAGCCGCCCCGTGGCGGTCAACGCCTGATGGAATGAAGTATGGATGCGGCCGGTGGACGCGTCGATCAGCTCAGGCAACGCGTCGCTGTAGGTTGATTTGAGCTTGGCAATAGCTCTATATTCCAGCAGCTTCTGCGGCATCGGATGGACGCCGGCGAGCTTTTCGAGCGTGTCGGCATCGGTCGAGTAGCCACTCTTGGTCTTTTTTAGCCCCTTGACCGAAAGCGCAAGATGGGTGAACAGGATTTCGCGCAACTGAACCGGTGAATTTAGATTGAATTCCCGGCCCGCCAACTCGTAGCATTCATGCTCCAGCCTGCCCAACTGCCCGGCGAACTCGACCGACATCGCCTTCAATGCGTCGCCATCGATACCGATGCCGGCTGCTTCCATATCGGCTAACACCCGCGCCACCGGCAACTCGATATCATTAAACAGTGATTCGAGATTGTCGTCACAAAGTTTGCGCGCGAGCGTCTGGCGCAACGCCTCAATCACCGCCGGATCAGACCCAACAGAAGTGTCGCCACCAAGCGGTGCCAACTGTTCATGATAAAGATCGACGATGGTCGGTTCAGGTTTGCCAGGGTTTATCAGGAAACCCGCCAGCATTGTATCGAAATCAACTCCGCCGAGTTCGATGCCATAGCGTCGCAGCAGGCCGATATGGCGTTTCAGGTCATGGCAAGCCTTCGGTAAGGATGAGGCCAGCAGTTCAGCCCCGGCGGGCAGTGATTGGCGCCCCAGCAGGTAAACGCGCGATTCTTCTGCTGCTTTAAGCTTGAGCACGACGGCGCCAGATTGATCTCCTCCCAGATGCAGCGCGAGACGTGACGCTCGCTTCAGTCCGGATAGTACCGCGGGCAGTGTTTCGCCGTCGGCCCGAAGCTCCTCGCTTACACTCGCTTGCGGCAGTTCTTTGGCTGAAGGGGTCAACTCGGTCAGCAACGAATCGAATTCGAGTTCGCGCAACAGGTCGGCGACGCCTTTTTCGTCGATGCCTGGCCACGCCAAGTCGGGGGGGTTGAAATCGAGCGCCACATCCGTCTCGACTCGAACCAGCTTACGCGCCAGTTCGACGTCGCGTTGATGGGCCGCAAGGAGACCGGCAAGCTTCTTCGCCCCACGAATTTTGGTCTGGTCGAGCTTATCGAGCCCGGTGAACAAGGCTTCCAGCGAGCCGTAGTTCTGCATCAACGCGCTTGCAGTCTTTTCGCCGACGCCGGGAACGCCTTTGATGTTGTCGATAGAATCGCCCATCAGCGCCATCACGTCGACCAGGGCGCGCGGCTCGACCCCGAAACGATCGCGCACTTCACGCATCCCCGTGCGCTTGCCGAACATCGTGTCCCATAGAGTGATATTCGCCGAGACAAGTTGCATAAAATCCTTGTCGCCGGTGACGATTACCGCGTTGAAGCCGTCGCGCGCAGCTCGCACGGCAAGGGTGCCGATCACATCGTCGGCCTCGTAACCGTCGATCACCAGGCGCGGTATGCGAAACTGATCGACCGCGCGGTAGATGAAGGGAATCTGCTGCAGCAAATCACTGGGAGTTTCGACCCGATTGGCCTTATAAGATTCGAACAGCTCATCGCGGAAAGTCTTGCGGGCTGAATCGAACACGACCGCGATATGCGTCGGCCGCGCCTCTTTGAGCAGCTTCAACAGCATTCGGATGAAACCATAGGTTGCATTGGTAGGCAGACCGCGCGAATTATTCAGGCGCGGCAGGGCAAAGAAAGCCCGGAAGATGTAACCGGAGCCATCGACCAGATAGAGGGTCCGTCGTTCTGCAGCCATCGCCGCCCCGATCGTCTCTTCCTGCTTCGTCGCTGGAGAGACGAGATAAGGTGCGTATTCACACTAACCCAAAGCGATGCAGGTGCGAAGAGCGGATGGCCCGTGAGCGCAGATCAGAATGCACGGTCCGGATTAGGGGTGCGGCAAACACGCGGGAATTATATTGACATGCTGGCAGGCCGTCGTTTAACTAATTCGGTCAGTGAATAATCGACAGAACGGCTCGTCAGAGCTATCAGGTTTTGCAAAGCAGGGGCTGCGCGGCGCCAACTAATGATTGAGGTCAAGGATCTCTCCAAAAACTACGGTAATTTCGTCGCGGTTTCGCACATTTCGTTTAAGGCCGAGAGCGGGCAGATTCTCGGCTTTCTCGGCCCGAATGGTGCCGGCAAGACCACGACGATGCGCATCATTACCGGCTTTATGCCGGCGAGTTCCGGTACCGTCCTGATCGATGGACTCGATATTTTCACCAATTCGCTCGAAGCACGGAGGCGAATCGGCTACCTACCCGAAATTCCGCCGCTTTACAGCGATATGCGGATCGAAGCCTATCTGCGCTTCGTGGCGAAGCTCCGCAACGTCAGGCGGGCGGCGGTCGAGAGTGCAGTCGATCATGTTATCGAGGTGTGCGGGCTATCCTCGATGGCCGGTCGCATCTGCGGGCAGCTTTCCAAAGGTTTTCGCCAGCGAGTCGGCCTCGCGCAAGCCTTGATTCACGATCCGCCGGTGCTGGTACTTGACGAACCGACTATCGGACTTGACCCCCGGCAAATTCATGAAATCCGCGAGCTTATTCGCAGTCTCGCGAGCAAGCGGACAATCGTGTTATCAACCCATATCTTGCCCGAGGTGTCTCAAATCTGCGACCGGGTGGTAATTATCAACGACGGCCGCCTGGTGCTCGAAGAGCAACTCTCTGAGATTCCCGCCGGCACTTCGCTCGAAGAGGTGTTCCTGCAAGCGATTGCGAAAGAAACCGACGGCGCGGCCGTGAGCGCGGAGGAAACCCTCGAGGAAGTCGGCGCAGGCCATTCCGATCAAAGCTAAAAAATGAGAAACACGCTTGTTATCGCCGGCAAGGAATTGCAGGGTTACTTTGTCCAGCCGGTTGCCTATGTGGTGCTGACAGTTTTCCTGCTGCTCGCAGGATGGTTTTTTTTCGCGTTGCTGCGCCAATTTGACGAAATGGTCCAGCTGATCCAGATGATGGGCCAACAGCAACAGCTCCAAAACATGAATCTGAACACGCGAGTGATCGATCCGCTGTTGCACGATTTATCGATCGTGCTGGTGATCGTGATGCCGGCGCTAACGATGCGAGTGTTTGCAGAGGAAAAGCGGACGGGCACCTACGAGTTGCTGCTGACGGCGCCGGTGCGCACCGGCGAGATTGTCGCCGGAAAATTTATCGCCGCGGCTTGCTTCACCCTGATCATGGTCGGGCTGGCGTGGACCTTTCCGCTAATCCTCATGGTCTTTGGCAATCCTGAAGTGGGCGTGATGTTCGCTGGATACCTGGCTTTGGCGCTACTGGCGGTGACCTTTGTTGCGGTTGGCCTGTTTACGAGTTCGCTTACGCAAAATCAGATAATCGCGGCGATCAGCTCCTTTGGCCTGCTGATCTTGCTTTACGTGATCTCGTGGCCGGCCGAGGCCGGTGGCGGAGCAGCGTGGGCGTTGCTCAAGTATCTATCGCTGCCCGATCATTTCTCGACGATGGTTCGCGGGGTGATCGATAGCAGTGACATCGTATTCTTCCTGAGCGTCACGATTGTGGCTCTGTTCCTGACGCAGCGTTCGGTCGAATCCGCGCGCTGGCGTTGAGCGGACGTTGGCAGCGCCAGCGCAACATAGGATTGGGCGAAGCCTCCGAGGAACAGAGCGGCGACTGCCTTCGCCAAGGTACGTACCGCAACGGCCTATGGTGGGTTGCTGAAAAATGGTGTGTAGATGAGACGGACATCGGCGTTGACCGGCCTGCTCGGTTTGGTTCTATTGGCCTTTGGCATTGTCGGCTATGCCTTGACTAGTGGCGGCGTTGCGCGGCTGTTTATTTTCATCAACCTGGTCGGCGGCACCTTCGCTCTGATCGGTTGGCTGACCGCGAGTTGGGGCAGCCTCGGCGAGTTGGCCGGCAGCCGCAGTGCACGCTATGGCGCCAATGCGGCCCTCTACTCCGGCGCTTTTATCGGACTACTGATAGCAATCAATTATATTGCAGCGCATCATACGCGCCAGTTTGACCTGACGGCGGAAAAGGTGTTCAGCCTCTCGCCGCAGTCCATCAATGTCGTTAAGAATCTCAAGCGGCCGCTTAAACTCTACGGCTTCGTGCAAGAAGGACGCAGCCCTACAGCCGAGGCGCTTTACCAGGAATATGCCTATGCATCGCCGAAGATCAGCTACGAATTAGTTGATCCCAACCGCCATCCGGAACTTGCCGATCGCTTCAAAGTCACCACCATAAACACCACTCATCTGCAGTACGGCGGAGGCAAAGGCGAGGGTACTAATGTCACCGACCTGAACGAAGAGGCAATTACCAACGGCATTTTGAAGCTGACGAGCGCCGGCTCCAAGCAGGTCTGCTTCACCAGCGGCGAAGGCGAGGCCGACCCTGACGACGCGGAAAATCCCAACGGTTTTGCTGAATTTAAAAAGGCGCTCGAAGGCGAAAACTATCAGGTCAAGAAACTCAACCTCGTGACTCAGGCCGGCGTGCCCGATGATTGTGCAGTGCTTGTAGTCGCCGGACCAACCAGGCCGCTGGTGCCGCACGTGATCGATTCGATAAAGGGTTATCTCGATCATGGCGGACGCGCGCTGGTGATGTTTCAACCGCCTCGGCCGGACGGCTCTATCAACGAAACGGCTCTGCAAAATCTGATGACCGATTGGGGCGTGACCGCCGGCAACAACGTCGTGGTCGATCAGGTGGTGCGCTTGTTTGCCGGACCGGCGCTGGGACTCAACCCGGTAGTTACGTTGTATACGCCGCATCCGATTACCGCATCATTTGACAAACAGACCGTCTTTCCGATGACGCGCTCGCTCGATCCGGTCGTGTCGCCCAAACCCGGTCTCGTCGTCACGCCGCTGGCGCGGACCTCCGATACGTCGTGGGCGGAAATTGACTTGGCGGGCATCTTTCAGAGACAAGCCGCCAAGTTCGGCCACGGAGATATCAAGGGTCCGGTCACGGTTGCGGCCGCGGTCGAAGCGAACCTTGATCAGCTCAAGCGCGGCAAAGGGATAGCGCGGCTGGTAGTGTTCGGCGATAACGAATTCGCCGCCAACCAGTACATCGAAAATTTTTTCAATCGCGATTTCATCATGAACAGTATCGACTGGCTCGCCGGCCAGGCTAACGCGATCTCGATTCGGCCGCGCACTCTGCGCGCTTCGCGCTTCAGCCTGACAATCGCTGAGTTCGACGCAGTGTTCGTGTTGTCGGTGCTGTTGCTCCCGGAATTGCTGCTGATCATCGGTATCGCGGTATGGTGGGAGCGGCGCAACTGAATCACACTTATGCAGACCTGGAAGACGATCGTCGTAGTTATTTTACTGGTAATCGTTGGCGGCTATGCGTATTACGTCTCGCGCCAACCGGCCGAGCAGACGCCGAAACTTAATACCATTTCTGCGGGGGATATTCAGAAAATCGAGTTACGCTCGCGCACGCGTGACATAGTTGTCGAGCGCGCGAAGGATGGCTGGCGCTTTGTCAAGCCCATCCAGGGAGAGGCCGATCGCACGGCAGCCGACAGCATGGCCGACGCGATAGCCAATCTCCAGATCACCAGTACAATCAGTGAAAATCCCGGCGACCTCGCTCCCTTCGGGCTGCAAAATCCGGCAGTCAACGTTATCGTCACGACCAAGGACCATCGCGTACTGCCGGCGATTATGGTGGGTAAGGACACCCCCGTCGGAAACTCGTCCTACATCAAGAGCGGGCAAAAGCCGGGCATTCTACTGGTAGCCAATACCTTCCCGTCGCAAGTGGAAAAATCGGTTGACGACCTGCGCCCGCGTACCTTGATTAGTTTCAAGGCTGACGAAATCCGGGAAGTGACGCTGGATAGTAACAATGGTGTTTCACTCGAACTGCTCAAAAAAGGCGACCAGTGGACCATCGCCAAGCCGAAAGCCTATGCCGCCGACAACAGTGCCGTGCAGCAATTGCTCGAAACGGTCACGAACGCCCGGGTCGCTGACTTCATCGATGACAATCCGACGGATCTTTCCAAATACGGCCTGGCCAATCCGTCATTCAGATTGACTCTCTATGGCGGCAAGTCCAACGCACAGGAGTCACTGCTGTTCGGCTTCAAGCAACCTGAATCAGACAAGGGCGGCTTGTATGTGCGCCGGGGGGAGGGCAACGGTCAACCGGTAATCACCGTTGACAGCTACGTCCTCAACGGCATCAACAAAAATTTCGACGATTTGCGCGACAAGACCGTGCTGGGGCTCAACCGGACGAAGGTGGATCACGTGATGATTGTCTCACCGCAATACGATGAGACGCTCGCGCGGGCAAGCGGCAGTAAATGGAGCATCATCAGCAACGACAAGGCAGCCGCGGCCGAGACGCTGGTCGCCGACAGCTTGCTCGACCAACTCCACGACTTGAAAGCTAGCAGAATCGTCGAGGATCCAATGACCCACCCCGACCATTACGGCATGGTCAAGCCGACCCTCACCCTCACCGCGTACGCCAAAGATGGCAAAGAGCTGGGCACGCTGCACGTATCGAGGATGGAGGTGACACTCAATCCGGCCAACCCGAGTCCCGAAAACACCGGGACTGGAGGACCGAAGAAACAGAACTTCGCATACGCAACAACCGGTGCAGATAGTGCGGTGTACGAAATCCCGGTGCAAGCGGCAGCCGACTTGGAGAATACGGTGAACCGATTGCACTCCGATACTACAACTCCAGCATCGGCCAAACCCGCTGCCGCCGCCGCACCCAGCCCGGGCGCATCAGCGCCGCAGAAGTGAGGCGATAACTTGCAGAACTTCCAGCATCGGCAAAGAGAGAGCCTCGGCACTCAGTATGACTTGACAGCCTACCGCCGCTGCTCAGTGTAATACATTAGTCATAGTAATTTTCCTATCATTTAGACCGTTGGCCTCGTTTTAGCAAAGCCATCGGTACCTCATTTATTTCATTTTACATCATTAACTCTTTCGGCACTTGGCGCCTTTGGCGTCAGCTTGCGTCGAGGGTGCCCGCGGAGTGCCTAACTCTAAACGTGGGCAACCGCGAAGGTGTCTGATGAATATGCACCAGGTTCTATGGTTCATCGATCAACTTAGACGCTTTCATGGTCGGGCTTTCACCCGTCAATGCTTACGGGCAAATTTCCTTTCCAATCCGCAAGTCTTCGGGACCGCCGAACGTGAGGTAGCGCGCGACTGGGATCAACTTGAGAGCGTGGTGTCAAGGTTCAGAGAAAAGGATTGCATTACCGCCCTCTACTACCAAGGTCGGTTGAAAATCACGCCCAAGGGAGAGGAAGTTATCCAGTTCCTTTCAGCGCACTGTCCGAATCACCGTTTCCCTGAAAGCGACTGGTCACGACGAACGTCTGAGCCGTGCATTCTCGAAGCTTTCCGAACGCCGCCCCAGTTAAGGATAAGGTGTGCCTGTTATGATTGACTAATATACACGCTTTGAGCGAGCGCATCACGAGACATCGTGAAAGTGCCAGCGGTGAACTGCAAGGCTCAGTACGGGCACTATTCGCTATCTGCCGCGGATAGCGCCTCCGTCAGGGTGAAGCGGCGCTCATAGAGTGCACGGCCGACGATTACACCGGCAATGCCGCTTCGAAAGTGACGCTTGAGTGCGCGGATATCATCGAGGCTGCCAACCCCACCGGACGCAATCAGCGGTGCGTGGCTCGTGCTTGCGACTTCGGAAAAGAGTGTGATGTTGGATCCGTCCTGCGTCCCGTCGCGGGAGGTATCGGTCACGATCAATGCGGCCACGCCGGCATTTTGAAACCGCTCGATTGCATGCGCGATGGTCAGTTTGCTAGTTTCGAGCCATCCCTTGATCGCCAGCCTTCCGTCACGAACGTCAATTGAGCCAAAGACCCGGTCGGGGAGTTCCGCGCTTGCGCGGGTCAATAATTCTGGGTCCAGGAATGCGGCTGAACCAATTGAGATGAAGTCCGCACCAGCAGCGGCCATTTTCCGCACTGATTCAATCGTGCGCAAGCCGCCGCTGACGTCGATTCGGCAATTGGTCGCGGCACGAATTTTCCGGATGGCCTCGAGATTACGCGGCGCCCCGGCAATCGCACCGTCCAGATCGACGATATGAATCAACTCGGCGCCCTGTTCTGCAAAGTTCCGTGCCACGATGGCGGGTTCGGTGCCGTATACGGTCGAATGCGCCATGTCGCCTTGACGGAGGCGCACGACTTCACCGTTCTTCAGATCAATTGCGGGAATTACTGTAAATCGTTCAAACATGGCGACGGACCGCTCAGAAATACCAGGGCAATTGAAGTTAGCACGTCACGGTCAATACGGGTGACAGTTATCACCCCTCCCCACACTTGAACACGCTGCTTAACGTGGTAGGGCCGCGAGCAAAATAGCAGTGCGGCTTCAGCTTTTCCCAGACCACCTCATATCGCGATAAGAACGGGGTTATCTTGAACGACAAAATCGAGCTGCAAAAGCGCGCGCGGGAGTTCGTTCGGTGGATTCTGCGGATGCTGTATGCCATCCGTCCTGGCGGGGTCGGCGAGACAATCGTACTGCGTGTCTTGCAGGATCTCGATTTCGACTGCGAGCTGAACGCTGTGCGGCAGGAGACCAATTATCTGCGCTCCCTCGGATTGGCCGAGGCCAGGACGCCCCGACAGGAGGGTTCTCGCGTAAGGTGTGGCAGTCGTGGAATATAACGCACCGGCCCCGTCAGGCATCGGACATACAAAAAGACTGCGAGGCACCCGCTGATGAGTCGGGCGTCAACTCTTTTTAAGCTGCCGCTCGAGCTGCGCAAGCAGATGGAACGCCGCCTGCTCGAACAAGGCCTTTACAACTACAAGGCTGTTTTGGATTCTGTGCGAGCGTAAGGTGGCAACATATTGCGGATAGCCCTCTATCGATATGGGGCGCGCTTTCGGCGGCAACTCGAAGGTACCCAACTGGCCGTGCGGCAGGCACGCGCGATCGTAGAAGCGGCGCCTGACTATGGGGGCGCGGTGCCGGAAGCATTGGTCCGGTACTTGGGGGCAAGATCCTAAATGCGCTGGTGGAAGCCAGCCAGCTCAAAAGGTTACATGCGCGGGTGGCGCTTGCGATAGCGCGCCTCACCCAGGCCAACATCTCCCAGCAGCGCCGGGCGGATGAAGTCAAGGACCGGGCACAGGAACACAAACGGCGTTCATCGAAACCGGGGGTTGTCACCCGAAACCTCACAGCGGCTGCGCAACGCGCTGCTCGGCATCAAGCCGCTCGACGAACCAGAGACAAGCGCCCCGACGGCCGCAGCTTAGTCCGAGGATGCCGGCGGGGCGGCAAGCACCGCCGCCGAAGTCGACAAAGACAAGCACTACGATTAGATTTCAAATCAGCTCGCCGACTTCATCCGCACCAATTTTAAACCAGAAGAGATAACGGAATGTCCTGGCCAGCGCTTAGCAGGTGGTTAGAAAAGACAATAACGCAATGAGGTTCGCGAGCGATGACAGCAGGAAAACCTGAATGCCGCTAGTGAGACCTTCGGCTTCATGATACCTCGCGCCAACGACGGAGCATGCTTTTTAGCCACAACCAGATGCTGATGATCTTTAGGCGAGTGTGCCTTTGGTTGACAGTACACCTGAGAGTCTTGGCTCGACCGCAGTCGCCCGGTCCATCGCACGCGCCAGCGCCTTGAACGCCGCCTCAATGATATGGTGCGGATTGCGGCCGCTGTGCATGTTCAGATGCAGGTTCATGCCGGTTTCGTCGGCGAGCGCCTTCATGAAATCCTGCACCAGCACAGTCTGGAAGCTGCCGACCCTCTCCTGTTTGATTTCGATATTGTAGGCAAGATAGACGCGCCCGCTGATATCGACCACCGCGGTGCACAATGCCTCGTCCAGCGGCACGGTCGCCTCGCCGAAGCGCCGGATGCCGGAACGGTCGCCGAGGGACTGCCGGAACGCGCGTCCAAGCACGATCCCAACGTCCTCGACCGTATGATGCTCATCAATATGGAGGTCGCCGTTCGCCTCGACTGTGAGGTCGAAGAAGCCATGGCGGGCGAAGCTGTCGAGCATATGGTCGAGAAATGGGACGCCGGTCTTGATTTCGCTGCGCCCGCTGCCGTCGATTCGGAGTTGGACCGCGATTTGGGTCTCGCGGGTTTTGCGGCTAATCTCCGCTACGCGCGGTGCTGGTCGATTGTGACCGTTATTCGCGATCGGATTGTCAGCGGACGTGACTTCGTCTGGTTTGTTGTGGTCTTCCATCTTTGTTCGCGGCCGTATTTTCGACCAGATCGCAGCTCCCTCTTAGCTTGGCGTTCGTCGAAGCCTTGTGCTTGAACCGCAGTTCGATTGCTCGCGCGTGTCCTTCGAATCCTTCCATCCGCGCCAGGCGGGCAACGTCAGGCCCGAGTTTTTCGACTGCCGCTCTCGACGCGATTATTATACTGGTCCGCTTGAGGAAGTCGTAAGCCCCAAGCGGAGATGCGAAACGCGCCGACCCACCGGTTGGCAGTACGTGGTTAGGACCCGCAAGATAATCGCCCAGCGGCGCCGCCGATATTGGTCCAACGAAAACCGCACCTGCTGCTGAGATTTTCGGCAGCCACCGAGCGGGACTGGCAATATCCAGTTCGAGATGCTCTGGTGCTATGCGGTTGGCCAGCTCGAACGCCTGGTTGAGGCCGGGCACGACGATAGCTGCGCCGCGCTTCTGTAATGCCAGTCGGACCGCCGCGGCCCGCGGCAAATCGCTCAACGCGATGTCAACCGCGGCCCTGACCCTATTCGCCAGGGGAGCCGATGGCGTGAGCAGGATCGCGGATTCATCACCGGAACCATGTTCGGCCTGTGCGATTAAATCGGCCGCGAGCCACTCAGGGTTCGCACGTTCATCGGCGATTACCAACACCTCGCTCGGTCCCGCCATTTTGTCGATATCCACCCTGCCGTAAACTATCCGTTTGGCCGCCTGAACGTAGGCGTTGCCCGGACCCACGATCTTGTCCACCGCTCGGATGGTCTCGGTACCATAAGCGAGCGCCGCGATGGCCTGTGCTCCGCCGAGTCGGTAAATTTCGTTGACGCCCGCAATCGCGGCGGCCGCTAGTACTCCTGGCCGGTCGCCGTTTTCTGACCCGGGCGAAACCATCACGATTTCCCTGACCCCCGCGACTCGCGCCGGTATCGCATTCATCAGGACCGATGATGGGTAGGCGCCCGTCCCCCCAGGCACGTAAATACCAACTCGTTCAAGGGGCCGAACAAGCTGGCCCAGACGCATGCCGACGGCATCACGATAGCTGAATGGCCGCTCCACCGTCCGCTGATGAAATACCACAATACGGCGGGCGGCCAGTTCGAGTGCTCGCCGCTCGGCAGAGGGTAGTGCGTCGCGCGCCGACTGAATTTCTTCGGGGCCTACGCGAATTCGGTCTCGCTCGAGCTTTACCCCATCGAAGCGCCGAGTCAGGCTTATGAGCGCACGGTCGCCGCCGCGCCGCACCTGAGCAATAATTTGCGCGGCAACCTCGTCCACATCATTGCGACTGCCACCGCGCGGTTGAGCCAGAAATTCCAGGAACCGCTCGAGTGCGGGCGAGCCAAATTCAAGCAACCGAAGCGTCATTTTTTACAAATGCGAAGTGTCGTTAATTCGACTCAGGCCTCCTATGCGCGGCTTTCCAGCTTTTTCATTACGCATGAGAGCTGTTCAGCGCGCAAGAAGGCGAGATTCTTCGCGCGCCAGCCACGCGCGAGAATGACAGACAGGCTGCGGCCGTACACAGATTCAAAATGACCGATCGCTACTGATACACAAGGGCTCTTTTTCCTTTCTCCCACCTCGCTCCTCTTCATTCGCTCCTATCAGGCACTCGTTCGAGGCGCGCACCGATGGATCGGAGCTTGGCATCGAGTCCCTCGTAGCCGCGGTCCAGATGATAAACGCGGCTGATTTCGGTGGCGTTGTCAGCAACGAGACCGGCGAGAATCAAACTCATAGAGGCGCGTAAATCCGTCGCCATTACCGGCGCACCGCTCAATCGAGAGCTGCCACGGACGATCGCGGTCGGCCCCTTCATCGCAATGTCCGCGCCCATCCTAAGCAGTTCAAGTGCATGCATGAAGCGGTTTTCGAAAATTGTTTCAGTAATGACCGACGTGCCATACGCCTGCGTCAGTACCGCCATCATCTGCGCCTGCAAGTCGGTGGGAAAGCCGGGATACGGCAGCGTTCGCAATTCGATTGGGCACAATGGCGCCGAGCGGCAAACGCGCAACGCTCCGTTATCGCTGGTCACTTCCGCGCCGGTCTCGCGCAGCTTGACAATGACGGCGTCGAGTTGGTCAACCGGGGCATCTTTGATCGTCAAATCCCCGCCCGTAATCGCCGCCGCTGCCATCAGCGAACCTGCCTCGATCCGATCGGGAATCACGCAATGTTCAGCGCCATGAAGCCGCTCGGTGCCCTCGATTTCGAGCACATGAGTTCCAGCCCCTGTGATTCGCGCGCCCATCGAGGTCAACATTCGCGCTAGATCCTGCACCTCGGGCTCGCGCGCGGCGTTTTCGATCACGGTGTGACCGCGGGCTCGTACCGCCGCCATCATGATATTCTCGGTCGCTCCGACCGAAGGATTATCGAGCCATACCCGCGCACCCTTGAGCCGCTCGCCATGCGCCTCGACGTACCCATTACGTAACTGGATTTTTGCTCCCAGCGCACGAATTCCGGCGATATGAAGATTAACCGGGCGCGCGCCAATGGCACAGCCTCCGGGTGTCGAGACGCGGGCGTGTCCGCTGCGCGCTAACAACGGTCCGAGCACGACGAAGGACGCCCGCATGGTCTTGACCAGCTCGTAGGGCGCCTCCCACGAACTGACTTCTGCGGCGCACAATTCAAGTTCGTGCTCGTCGCGCCAATGTACTTGAACGCCCAGTTGGGCCAGCAACTCGATCGCCGTGCTGACATCGCGTAAGCGGGGGACGTTGCTGACGATGATCGGTTCTGAGGTAAGAATGCTGGCCATCAGGATCGGCAACGCCGCGTTCTTGCTACCACTCAAGCTGATGGAGCCATACAGTGGCGTGCCGCCGTGAATAATTATTTTGTCCATCGCCCCGCTTCAAAAGGGGCGGGCCGGCCACCCTGACCCTCCCCCGTCAGCCACACTCATTGCCTCCGTCTGCAACTGAACCGGAGATAACGCAGCAGAATAACATCCGATCGTATTCTCTAAAATAACCTTGCGAACGACTTATTCTCTCAGGAAACGGGCGACAATGACCCGGGGCATGCCTGCGAGGTCGTGAACCACCTTGATGCTGCTGGCGCCCGCATTGCGCATAATTTCAGTGACGGCGGCCGACTGTTCCGCGCCGATCTCGACGATCGCGGAACCGTTCTTTTCAAGGTGATCCGTCAGCTCCGGAGCTAACCGGCGGTAAAGCTCCAACCCGTCGTGCCCGCCTGCCAGCGCAGCACGAGGTTCAAAACGGCTGATTTCCGGTGCCAGGCCCCCTAACTGATCTTCCCTGATGTAAGGCGGATTCGAGACTAGGAGGTCGAACCGGCCCAGCGGCCCTATGCAGTCGAGCGGCTTAAAGCAATCTGCAAGGCGAAATCGCACGCGCGAGGCAAGCCCGAGCCGGACTGCGTTGCGGCGCGCAATTGCCAGCGCCTCCGCCGAAATATCTGTCGCGGTGAGCTGCGCGGTGGCTGCGTTCGCGGCAATTGCCAGGGCGATTGCGCCCGAACCGGTTCCTAGATCGCACACGCGCGCATTGGCATGACCCTGAATAAATTCGAACGCCGTGGAAACGGCGATCTCAGTCTCAGGCCGCGGAATCAGGACGGCGGACGTTACTTCAAATTCGAGCGAGTAGAATTCCTTGCGCCCAAGAATGTACGCGAGCGGCTCGCGCCGCATCCGCCGCGCCATCATTGCCGTATAACGCTCGCGAGCGATGTGGTTAATTTCAGCCAGGCCGGAGATTACCGCCACGCGCGAACTGTCGCATGCGGCGGCCAGCATTGTCTCGGCGTCGAGACGGGGATTTTCGATACCGGCGGCTGCGAGTTCGGCTGCTGCTTCGGCAATCAGCCGGCCGGGAGGAGAACCTTCGAGGGCCAGCCGGATGCGGGAATTTGATGCGTCAGGCACTCAGAGCCTGGGCCTGCTCTTTGGTAGCGAGTGCATCGATAATCGGATCCAGCCCGCCATCGAGCACCTGGTCGAGCTGATGGAGTGTGAGATTCACGCGATGGTCGGTGACCCGTGATTGCGGGAAATTGTAGGTCCGAATTCGTTCCGAGCGGTCGCCCGTCCCAACCATCGAGCGCCGCGCGTCGGCGATTTTGGCATCCTGCTCTGCCCGCGCCAGATCAAGCAGGCGAGCCCGCAAAATTTTAAGCGCGCGCCCCTTGTTCTTGTGCTGCGATTTCTCGTCGCGGCACACGATTACCATGCCGCTCGGGATATGCGTGATGCGCACGGCGGAGTCAGTCGTGTTGACGCTCTGGCCGCCTGGCCCGGATGCGCGCATAACGTCGATGCGAAGGTCTTTCTCCTCGTTGATGTTGACCTCGACCTCATCGGCCTCCGGCAGCACCGCGACCGTAACCGCCGAAGTATGAATGCGCCCTGACGCCTCAGTGGTGGGTACGCGCTGAACGCGATGAACGCCGCCCTCGAACTTAAGCCGGCTATAAGCGCCGCGCCCTGTGATCGCGGCGATCACCTCCTTGATACCGCCGAGGCCTGTCGTGCTTAAACTCAGAGTTTCGACCTTCCATCGATGGCGCTCGGCATAACGGGTGTACATCCGGAACAGTTCGCCGGCAAACAACGAAGCTTCTTCACCGCCGGTGCCTGCACGGATTTCAAGTAATACGTTCTTGTCGTCATTCGGATCACGCGGCGTCAGGAGGTCCCTTAGACGCTCTTCAAGCCTCGTCTGATTGCGCTGAAGGGTGGGCAGTTCCGCTTTGGCCAGTTCGCGTAACTCGGCATCGTCGCCTTCGAGAATTGCGCGATGTCCGTCGAGATCGTCAAGTAGCCGGCGATATTCGCCGACAACCGCCGCCACGTCGTGAAGCTGCGCATGTTCCCGGGCGAGTTGAGCGTACTCGCGGGTGTTCGCGACCACGGCCGGATCGTTCAGCCGCTGTTCGACTTCGCGATAGCGCTGCTCGATCCCCTTGAGCCGATCGAGCATGCTGTTGCCGCCAAGCATGCTCATTTCGAACAGATTTGCTGCGGCGCCCGAATCACTCGATAACCGCAGCTATCAGGCTCAACGAGCAAGTCAAAAGTCCGCATCGGAACCAGCACTCTCAGCACCCGAACGCTCATGTATCGGCGTTATTTCATGCCGTATTTTCGCTTAAAGCGCTCGACGCGCCCGGCGGTATCGACCAGGCGTTGCTGTCCGGTGTAGAAGGGATGGCAATTCGAGCACACTTCGACGTGGATTTCCGGCAGGGTGGAACGCGTTTCGAAGGTGTTGCCGCACGCGCACGTAACGAGGCAGCGGCGGTACGTGGGATGGATATCAGCTTTCATTCGCGTGTTTCAGCCTATATGGTCCGTCAACAAAAATAACATCGCGCGAGCCCAGGCACAATTTAAGAGAGCCGGCACTCGCGCCCGTCCGCATTGTGAATAGCGAGAACCTTTTGCACGATGCTCGCGCTGGCCGCGCCGCCGGTTGCATCGAGCGCGGTTCCTCACAGCAATGCAGTTTCCGGTAGTCTCCCCTCCCTTCACAGGAAGGGAAGATTCCAGCCTTTATTATAACCACTTATTGAGCTTGGTCTCGGACGTGGCGGAAGCTGCGGATGGCCTCTTATCACGCCCAAACAGACACTTCTTGAGCCGTGCTTAGCGAGAATTGTTCGACCCGCTGCTCAACGATTACAATACGCACGGCTGCAAATCATCCGCTGGGATACACGGCCAGAGACCGATTCAGACCCATGAACACGTTCGCAATTCTGCTTGGACTCGCAATTCTGCTTGGACTGGCGGTGGCGATAGCTGGTTGTGTCAGCCAGCCATCCGAACCCCCTTCGGATTTGCCGGCCGCCGCCGCGCCGGCGCAAACCAATCCAAACTCCGACCAGCCTCGCACCGTCACTGACCTATCCCAGATTTCATCCTCCAGGGACGTGCAGGCGCCGATGCCGCAGTTGAATTCTCCTGATTCGTCTGCCGCAGGCTCGGCACACATTTCGAACGTGGAGGTTCAGCAGAACGTCGAGCGGCTGTTCGTCTCGAAGGTCAATCAGCTTCGGTATCGCGAGGGCCATGCTGATGCCCCTGGCGATACCACCTTGCTCAACGAAAAAGCACGGAAGTTCTCGGAGTTCTCCTATCAGTTGTTAAACCAAACGATGACCGCAGCCCGTAGTATCGAGCCCGACCGGTTGGCGGGCCGCAAACTTCCGGTAGATATCGCGCCGATGGTGCTGACCGCGGTGATGGATTCGCAGGGGCGGCTGACCGAGATTTCCATCGATTCACATTCCGGCGACCGCCAGGTCGATCAGATCATTATCGATTCATGCAAGCAGGGTTTGTGGTCGCGCAATCCACCCCAGCAGGCACTCGGTACGGACGGGATGTATCGTCTGCGAATAAGGGGATATATCAGGGCATACAGCATCGATTTCAAAGGGCGATATAAGTACCAAACCACGCTTGCACTCGGGGTCTTGTAAGCTAAGCGTCCGAGTCGGCAACAGCGACGCCAAAAGGAGTCATATCGTGAAATACGGAATTGCGATCCGCAATATGGGTCCGCAGTCCACCCGTGCCACGATTCGCGCGTGTGCCGCGGCGGCCGAAGCGCTCGGATATGACGCCCTGTTCGTATCTGATCACTTGTGTATTCCGCCCGACCAAACGGAGGGATCGGGTGGACGCTACCTCGACGTGCTCACCACCCTCGCCTACCTGGCCGGTGCGACCGAGCGGATACGGCTTGGTATTTCAGTGCTGGTGGTCCCATACCGGCCGGCGGTCTTGACCGCAAAGCAGCTCGCGACGATGCAGGAACTCTCTGGTGAGCGTATCATTCTCGGCGTCGGCGTCGGATGGATGAAGCCGGAGTTCGATGCGCTAGGCGTCGATAAGCGCCAGCGCGGACGCATCACAGACGAGACACTACGAGTGATTCGGCATCTGTTTGCGCATGAGGCTCAAGCCTATAGCGGTGACCTGGTAAGTTTTCCTGCCTTCGTGTTTTCCCCGCGTCCCGCCCGGCCCGTAATCTGGGTCGGCGGAAACAGCGAAAAGGCCATCGCACGCGTGGTCGAGTTCGGCGACGGATGGCATCCGATGCTGCCAGCCGAAAAACTCAAGCCTGCGGTCGCCGAGCTTAGACAAAAGCTCCCAACAAGGCAGCAGGCAGCGATAGATGTCGTCGTGCGAAGAGGCATGCGGTTCGACGATTTAGGCGCGGCAAAGGCGAAACTTCAGGCCGAGCGCGACGCCGGCGCCACCTACTTCATTCTCGACCTCGGCCGGTATCCGAGCGAAAAAGAATTCGCCGCGCAGGCCGAGACGTTTATGCAAAAAGTGGCATCATAAAGGCCGACTGCGTAGTCATATTCGGCTTCGTTGCCGGCGATCAGTGGAGATGCGGCTGATATAGCGCCGGAGAATGGGAGCAGGTTCACTTTGTTAACAGGCCAGGATACAACGACTCCAAGTATTGGTAATGAAAGTGCGATGCGTTGGCTACAGGGCATCGGATCTGCCGCAGGAGATGGGTGTTGGCGAGCAACGGAACAGAAAACGCACTTAAGGTTTCAGGTGGCAGCCTCCTCGGTCGCCTCGGACGGGTTTCTGAGTGGCCGAAGTTGACCGCGTTGGACCGAGTTGGGCAGCGAGAAGGAATATCCAACCCAGCAAGTTGATGTGGTCGAAAACCACGGCCAGCGGACGTGAGATCTCCAAAGCGCCGTCCGCTGTAGAGGAGGCTCTGTCAGAGGGAGTCTGATTTGACTCGGATACGGTGCGCCCAAGCGCGGCTCGGGCGCGCACGTGATATTAGCTGCGCCAAGAGCATGACGCTTCACATTTGACGCGTTGCGTCATATCGTCTGAGCGTCATGGCGATACGCTCTTTCAAGGACGCGGACACTGACGCTATTTTCAACGATCAACCTGTAGTCCGATTTCAGAGGATCCAGCAGGCGCCTCGCCGCAACGGCGCGTGGCAGTATTCTTCCTTTCTCGTGAGCAACGCCCACAGCACGTGCGTTGTGGTTTGCGAGCGCGACCGTAGCTAGTTTGGGACCACGCCGAGCCTTGAGGCGGGCTTATCGCCATGCTGCGCGGAATCCCTCCGGCGCTCAACCACGCGGATCGCGGAACGCGCTCGCTGAATGAGCAACGTATGTAGATAGCGGTCGCCCCGCTTGCCGATACCCAAAAGCACGTTGCGGCCACCGCTGGAATGTTGGCGCGGGACCAAACCAAGCCGGGCGCTAAGTTAGCGGCCGTTTTTAAGCACAATGGAAGACCAACAGAAGCGAACCTCCACAAGTCTCCGCAACGGCCAGCTCCTATCTCACTAGGCAAACGCGGGCATTCAACCAGTCGTTCCCACCGCCGCGTCGATCCGTGCGATAAGTTCACGGCCGAGCGGCCCGCGCTCCGCGGCGGTGACGCACTCGCGGAACTCAGAACGATTCTTGACTCCGAGGATCGCGCTCGCCACGCCCGGAATCGAGAGTGAATAGCGACGGGCCAGAGCGGCCGAAGATTCGCCAATTTCTCGGGTCAGCACACGGAAAGAAGCAGCGCGCCGATAGTCGAGCATTTGGGGATGCATCTCGGGCAATGTGCGGTCGAGTGTGTCGGTGAGAGCGCCAGCCTGCACCGCCCTGATTCCCATAATACCGATATTGCGACGGTGGGCTGCGGCTATGATTTCACGAGGACGCGCAGGTTCATCAAACCTCTTCATTGCGCCCAGGGAATCGAGCAGATTGGCGACCGCCTGGATGGCAATGGGAGGCGGGTCTTCGCTAATGGTCTCAAGCACAGCAGTAGGCACGCCGATCGCTGAGATGCCCCAGGTCCCAATACGAGCGCGAGCAACCAACTGTTCAAACGCCGGCCGCACTGCCTCGACGAAGAGACGACGCGGCGTGCCCTCGATGCGACCAGTCATTGCGTCGGGCACAATTTGGCCATGCAGAAAAAAGAGGTCAACCCTTTCAAGCTTCGTGCGGGCGAGCCTCTGGTCGAGGCTCCGCTCAAGCCTGGGCAGCACCTCGTCACGCGGAGGATTGCCGAGCATGCACTTGGTTGAAAGGCGCACGCGGTCGGGAAGACGCCCCCTAAACGCCTCGCCCACTACCAATTCGGCTTTTCCGTTGCCGTAGCCCGGAGCGACGTCGAGAAAAGTAATGCCGGCGTCCATCGCCTCGCGTACGGTAGCGATTGCTTCGGCGCGGTTGGTCGACTCTCAAACCTGCCCGATGCCGCCACCACCAAGAGTAAGGCAACTTATCTCACCCAGCTTTCCGAATGGTCTTTGTTCCATGGCTATTGTCCTTCGTTTCAAGCGGTCGGAACGCCTGCTCGCCTTTTGGTAGTGTCCGACGTATTAGGACAGAGCCCACCTTTCAAATGGTCTGGCTCCGCGACTCTGCATCTGGTATGATGACTAGCATGACCAGGATGACTATAAAAGGCAGTGCCAGTGATCGGGCGACATGGGCGGTGGCCGAGGCAAAGGCACGATTCAGCGAAATGATCGACTGCGCCCTGGCGGATGGTCCACAGATCATTACCCGCAAAGGCAAAGAAACGGTGGTCGTTGTCTCGGCTGAGGAGTGGCGACGCAAAAGCAGGCGCGCAGGTAACCTGGCCGAGTTCTTTGCGACCTCACCACTGCGTGGCTCGGGGCTCAAGATCAAGCGGACGAAGGACGGGCCGCGCGCGATCGAGCTGTGAGTTTTCTCCTCGATACCAACGTGATTTCCGAATGGGTGAAGCCACAGCCGGACCGCAACGTTGTTTCTTGGCTAGCCGACGCTGATGAGGACCGGGTATTTGTCAGCGTGATTTCGTTCGCAGAGATCCGCCGCGGAATCGAGCTGATGCCTACCGGGCGGCCGCGCGAGCGGCTGGGACAGTGGCTCGCCGAGGAGTTGCCGATGCGATTCGAGGACCGCATCCTTGCTATCGATACGCAAGTCGCCGACATCTGGGGCGTGGTTATGGCGCGCCGCCAAAAAGTGGGCCTGACGCTCGGGTCGATGGACGCTTTTGTCGCCGCTACCGCCACGGCACATAGTCTCACTCTGGTAACGCGTAACGTTAAGGACTTCGAGCATATAGGGGTTTCTTTACTGAATCCCTGGGAGCCGCGATCCTAGCGCTGCCGCGCGCGCCGGGCTCACTTTGGGCATGGGAGGTTCAATACACCGACGAATGGCGTCGGTGAAAGGGACCCGGGTGTGGGCGAGAAATGTGGTGCGGCTGTGGTTGCTGACCGAAAGTAGCTTGCGGCATTGCCGCTGAGCTTCTGACGAGGCGGGCTCTATTGCAATGAGTCTCCTAGAATAGTGCTGAGAGCGACATTGACATGCTGGAGGGAGGAGATGGCTCAACGCCGCGCCGAAATTAAAAACTTTACTGCTCGAACACCTTTCCGCTCCATGACCGGCGGTGGTGTATGTCAATTGGTGGAAAATGGTCGAGCCTCATATCGGCGAGTTCTGCAGTTAATAGCTAATCCCTTAATTGTTTCTTACGCTGCGCGCGCGTCAGTGTTGGGCTTCGGCATGTCATGCCGGCCATCGATGCGGCGCAGGACGATCTGGCCGCTGCGCAGCAGTTCGTATAACATCAACAGCACGGCATCCTCACCGGGCAATGAGGCCTGGGTCTTGGTGCGTCGGCGAAATTCCCCATTGATGCGCTCAAGGGCGTTGGTGGTGCGCAGGGCTTTCCACTGCGATTGGGGGAACTGCGAAAAGGTGAACAGCTCATCGCCAGCTTCTTCCAGCGAGCTGACCACCGCCTTGCAGCGCAGCCGCCACTTGCGCAGGAAGCCGGCGCGCGCATGTTCGACCGCCTCGCGGCTGTCGGCGTACACCATGCGCCGGTAATCTTCGGCCAATTCCTCGCGCAGGTGAGCCGGGGCCTTGGCCAACAGGTTGCGCAGCTTGTGATTGGTGCAGCGCTGGATCGCAATCTCCGGCCACTGTGCCCGCAGTGCCGCCCGCAATCCCAGATTGCCGTCGATCACTGCCAGTGCGGGCGTCCCCAAGTGGCGCGCCACCAATGATTCGAACAGCTCGCGCCACGCCGGCTCACTCTCTTGGTCGGCAATCCGCATATCCAGTACCACCCGCCGACCGTCGGCACACACTCCGAGCGTCACCAGGACCGGCACCCGCGCGCGCTTTTTGCCGATCCGCACCCGCGGATACCAACCATCTAAAAACAGATAGCGCACCTGTTCCGCCGCTAGGTCGCGCGCCGACCAGGCGCTGAACTCATCACGCAGCCGCCCGACCAGCCGCGATACCGCATCCTTCGATAAAGGCGCTCCGCGCAACAGCGGCGCTAACGCTCCCCGCACCCGCCGGCTGTTGATGCCACTTAGATAGGTGCCGAGCAGCGCCCCGTCCACCCGCTCGGTGCGCCGTTGATACCGCCGGATAATCCGGCTGTGCCATTCGCTTTCCTCGCCATCGGCGCCTTTCAGACGCGCCCGTGGCAGCCTAATCGTGGTGTTGCCCAGACTGGTGGTGAGTTGGCGTTCGCGCGCGCCGTGGCGGTAACCAGTGGGCGTCGTGCCTACCCGCTGCGACCTGCTCGCGCCCAGCGTTGACTCCAGCTCCTCTTCTACGATCGCCTCGATCATTCCCCGGACCCGTCCCCGAATCTCCGCCTCGATCGTGTCCGCCCCCCACTCAAACCCTTCTTCCCTAACTTCCTTCCTGCTATCCCTTTGCATAGGCGTCATCTTCCTTTACTCGCCGGCCAGCGAGTGCGAGTCTTCTTTCAGCGAACTCGCTAGATGATGACGCCTTTTCCTTTTTCCACCAACATCGCGACACCTACGACGGGATGCAAGAGAAGACTCATCCACCCGGAATCGCCTCTTCGAAGAAGGGGCGATAATCAGTTCCGTTTTTGATCAATCCATAAACGATGCGCGCGAGCTTGGCGGCGACGGCGCTGTACGCTTTACGGCGCAAGTCAGCATCGAGCGGGTTGGCGCGCACATAGCGATCGAACTTGCGGCGCAGGCTATTCTCGCGCATACGCACAGCGCTGTTGGCGGCCATCCAGAACGCGGTGCGCAGGCGAGCATTGCCATACTTGGAGAGCGGGCTTTGCCCGCGGAAACGGCCGGACTGTTGAGTCGATAGGCTCATACCGCAGAACTTGAGGAATTGGCGGTAATGGACGAAACGGCCGCAAATCGCCGGCTTCCGCCAGAATTGTCAATGCAGTGGTGGGTCCGATCCCCGGTGCGGTCATCAGGCGCCGACAATCAGAATTGCCCACCAAAGCGGGCTTCGGCCTGCACGGCAATCTGCTCACGCAAGCGCCCGAGCGTCAGATATTGCTCGAGCATTAGACGGAACATCGAGATCGCGGGACTGTCGGTCGTCACCGGCAGGCCGACCGAACGCTGAGCGGCGATATAGATGTTACCGAGCAGGTCCGCCTTATGGACCTTCCGGCCGATTATGCTCCAGGCCTGGGCAATGAATTCTTCACGGGGCAGTGCGGTTACCGCCCCGGCGCGGGAAAAAGCAGCAACAGCTGGATGAGCCAATCGCTGTGGTTCGAGCGGATAGAACTTTCGATTTCGGGGAAATAGAGAGAAAAGTGTGATTGCGCAGGCTGTGCCACACGCGGGTCCTTGCCAGCGTGACCTGGTGATAAGTCTTCGATAGTTCCTGGGAGCCGCCGGCGAGCACTTGATGTCGAATAGGATTCAATCCTATTGGGATGGTATTCTCGAAGATATGAGAACCACCCAGCAGTTCAGCATCACCCTGTCACTCGACATGGCTGATGCCGTCGAGCGCAAGGTCAAGTCCGGCGCCTATGCCTCGGTCAGCGAAGTCGTGCGCGCCCTGCTCGAGCGCGACGCTGCTGTGGAGCGCTGGCTACGCGAGGAAGTCGTGCCGGACCACCAGGAATACCTAGCCGACTCCAGTATTATAAAGGCGTGCCGGCCGACGCGGTGCTTAAAAGCATTCAAGTCGCGGCGCGGCGCACGCAAACCCGAGTGATCTTTCGTGGAGGTCATCTTCACGCCGCTCGCTGAACGCCACATCGACACCCTCCCACCCAGTACATCATCACCCACGCCAGCGAACCCAAGCTAAATCGGCCGGATGCAATCGCCGCAGTAACGCGGATCCAGTCGCCATAGTCGAATCCTCATGGCCTATTATTATACTCTGGTTTGGGTCACTGGTGGTGGAGGAATCACAACACTTTGATCGCTCCGCTCTGCAAGCCCTCGTTGCGGCAGCTTGGGAGGAGTTCGACGGAGAGATCCTGCTGCTGGTCCGCGATGGCAGCAAGATGAGGCTGGGCGCATCTGAGAGCGGCGGACTCAATGCGCGAGTGATCCTATCAGAATGCCTGAGACGTCTGAATCAATTGGAAGAGCAACCTCTCGATACGACAACTCGAGCATTTGTCCGCGTTGTGTCGGAAGACCTGAAGAATGATCAGGTGGTGTTGTTGATTGTGCGCGGGCAGGGCGACATTCGACTAGCATCCGGTGCCGGAGCCCATGGGAAAGTGCGCGACATGCTAGATGATGCTCTGCAATCCATAGGCGGTGAACGCCAGCGGCGGTAGTTGATCCAAAGCATACTCGAACCGAATTGCGCTGCTGGTTGGCCGAATAAAAGCCGATAGACCCGTCAACTCGGCCCCGACCCGCTAGAGAGGCTGGTTAATAACGCAACAATATCTCCCGCCCAGCCCCTTGATTTTTTCGCGGGCGCAATCGTTATCCAGACGGAAAGAAATTTTACCGATGCCCGGCGCTTCCAACTCCTCTTGCGTTCGAGGATACGCTCTTCTCCGATCGGATCTGTCCAAAAAGCCGGCCACGAGTCGGAGATGCCATCCGAACAACACTGCGGCGCTGATTCTGGGCGAGCACAACGAAATTGTTCTGCGCGACTATCTGGGATATTTCAGCGGATCGGGTCTCTCAAAAGCGTGGGCGTGCTCCATCACGGTGAGCGGTAAGGCACGATTTGACTCATGTTGTGGGACAAGTTGGACAGCGGCAGAATACCGGAACCGATTTAATTCGATTCCTGGAGATATGATGTTAAGAACAATTCAGGTAGAAAAACTGGCACTTGGCCTGTGCGTGGTTATTGTCTACACGCTGCTTCGGATTCCACAAGCTATGTCTGCTGCAAAAGTCACTACTCCTTCCGGACTGCAATACGTGGATCTCACCGTCGGTAACGGCGATGTTGCCAAAGCCGGCGATCAGGTGTCCGTTCACTACACCGGCTGGCTGCAAAACCCTGACGGAAGCAAGGGGCGGAAATTTGATTCCAGCAAAGACCGCGGCCAACCATTCCAATTTGCGCTTGGACAAGGTCAGGTCATCAAAGGTTGGGATGAAGGGGTACAGGGGATGAAGGTCGGCGGCGTGCGCGAGCTAATCATCCCGCCGGCGCTCGGTTATGGTCAGCGCGGTGCGGGCGGCGTGATTCCGCCGAACGCGACGCTGATTTTCGAAGTGGAGCTGCTCGGCGTCACGCATTAGATGACAATCATCCTGAGGCACCCAGGTTCCATAGGCACCGATAGACGTAGCGATGCGGCTCAGGTGTGTCGTCTTGTTCTTTTCATTCTATCGCTTAGAGTTCCAAAAACTCCTGCATCCGCTCTAATGCCTTGTCCAGCGCCAGACGAAAGGCGCTTCCGCGTGGCCGCGGACCAGCGAAGCCTAGCTCGTGCTGAAGCTGGCCATCAACCACCTTCAGATTGGCCCAACCCAACATTTGTTCGGCCCCATAGCACAGGCATGGCGTAGTGGCCCATGAGGCGGTTATGGGCCGGCACATACGCTTCCAGCTTGTATTCCTAGCCCCAGAACAACTGGAAACGCCGTCGGTCCCAGACCACGGGGTCGAAGGGCGCGAGGAAGCGCAGCCTGTCGGCGACCTGGTGGTGAGAGGCCATGGGGTTCTCGGCTCGCGGCCACAACCAAAGCATGCCGTCGACCTGAGCATGGGCGTAGCGGGATTTGGCGTCCTTCTGGACCTGCCGCACCTCGGCGGCTATGTGCGGCACTCCATAGCACAGCAGTCTGCACAGATAGCCCAGGCTGCCCGCAGGCAGGGGGGTGATCCGCGACAATTAGATTTGCCGCGTCTTGCCTCACCGGTAACGGTTAGTAGATTTTTACCGTTCGATGTTCGTCGTTGCCTCTCCATTTTGGCTCAGGGAAGGTATCTCGGAGCTTGCCAGATGAGGGTCGCTGGCCTGGAAGATTAGTCGTTTTACCTGCTCGTTGCGCCACAGCTGCACGCGTCGCTGTAGGGTGCGCAGTTGTGCGCCGGTGGGATAGACATCGGGGAACTGTTCACACAGCCGCTGCATCAGCACCTTGGCCGTGATATCAGGTTCCGCCCCGAGCCAGTCTTCCACCAGCGGCCAACTGTATGCGAATGGGTCAATCCGGGTGCGCCACCAGTGTTTGGTGGCTGCCTTTCTCCGCCCCTGGGGCGGGCGGTCAATCTTCTGCCACGCGGTCGCCAGGCCATCGAGAAACGCACTGAGGTCTTCACTTGCCCGCGCCGGCGGCTGGCCGCTGCCATCCGACACCACCGCCAACTCCTGCTGCGTGTCCCGAATCGCCTTGAGCAACGCTACCGGGTCGAGCGCAGCAAACCGCTGGCGTAGTTGGTCTTTGACCGTTTCGTCAACGAAGGGCGAGGTCATCAAGCGCTGACAGGGAGTGAGCGGCGGATGATAGCGCCGGCGTACCAGCGTGCCCTCACGCTGCTTGCTGGCCAGCTTGAATGAGGGCTGGAAGAAGTTCACGTACAACCGGGCGCTTTGGTAAAGGCGGCCAAGCGTCGCAGTGGCGTTCAGCCCACTCAGCCGGTCGTAGCCGGCCAGCCGCCGCACCACGGCGCCATTTTTCTGCTCGACCCAGGCCTGATCGTTTTTGCGATAGGCGCGCGAGCGGGTCCAATCGAGTTCGTGTTCGCGGCAATAGTTCTGCAAGGTCTCGTTCATGAAAACGCTGTCGTTGTCGGTGTCCAGCCCGCGCAAGGCAAACGGCAGCTGACGCCGAATCAGGCTGATGCCTTCAACCACCAGAGTTTGCTCTCGTACTACCAGCGCCGCGCATTCGGTCCAGCCGCTGTGGATGTCGGTCAACGTCAGGCTGTGCACGAAACTGCCCTCGTGCTCGCCGCCACAGTGTTCGACCAGGTCAGCCTCGCAGTAGCCCGGCGGCGGTTCGCCCCAGTCATCAAAGGTCCGCACCGGCACGCTCTGCCTGATCGCCGAACCAGCTCCCCAACGCCGCCGCCGTATGCGTCCGCTTACCTCCCGCACCGGGCGCAGCAGCCGATCGATGGTCGCCGCGCTAACGTCGAGCAACGCGCTCCTCACCACCGGGTCAAGCCGCAGGTGCCCGTGGCGCTCCATGCTCTCAATCAGTACCGGCAGCAGCGCCTTGAGGCGCTTGCCGCAAATCCGATCGGCCGCTCCCACAAAAGCGCCAACGCCTGACGCACGGCCTCGTCGTAGATCCGCTTGCGCGGCCGCGCCGGTCGTGGCCCGAACGGCCGATGCAGCACTCGCAGCGCGTGCTTGCGATGATAGCCGGTCACCCGGGTGAATTCGTCGAGGATCTGGCGGCGTTCCCACCGGCCCGCCCCCCGATAACGTTCCCCCACTGCCTGCGTGAGTTCTCGCCGTGTCGCCATGCTCAGTCGCCTCGCCATCTCCTCCACCACCCCGCAGCTCCGCTGCTGGGTAGCAGTTTACGTGAGGCAACCGACACCGCCCCGGTAACAAAAAGCGTGAGTCGATGCGTCGGCAAAAACAATTGACGCGGCACAGGGGCGAGTAGAGCTGCACCACCATGTCGAGCAATCGGCCGGCGCGCCATAGCCGGGCCTCGGGGCTGTCGTCCTGCGGCGGATGCTCGACCGCTCGGTAGACCCGGGTGCCGACCTCGCGCCGCGCCACACGCAGTAACCCACGATAGTGTAGGCCCTCCAGCAGATGGGCGCTGACATTCAGGTTGGCGCCCCAGCGCTTGATGTGGCCATGATCGAAATTGGCCTGCACGTCCTTGGGGCAGGTGAGACCACGCTGGTGCACGAAGGCAAGCACCTCCTGGGCACGTGCCTGCATCTTGGCGTCCCAAGCATCCCATGCGCGCGGCACCCCGCGTGGGTGCAACAGGGCCAAGGTCTCGCGAGGTAGGAAACCGTAATTGAAGAAGAATGCCTCCTCGATCGGTAAGCGCGGGTAGAGGCGCTCCAGCTCGCCGGCGCGATAGTCCTTAACGCGGTACGCAAGGACCAAATCTTGGGCGCGAGCGGGCGCGCGCACCGGGTCGGCCTGGACGAAACCTAACCGCGCGATGGCCCGCGATAGGCTGGTCGGCTTGAAAAGGCTGCGTGCGATTGCATAGCGTCGCAGTTGATGGAGACTGGGGGATTTGAGAGCGCTCACTCGTATCGTCTCGCAGGGACGCAGATCATCATATCCTATTTATAAACCGCTCCAGTCTTACCGCCCTTTTTATCTCTCATAACGAATAGGATTGTATCCGAAATGCTCAGTCTCCTAGCGGGCTAAGTGCACGTAGCCAAACGCCACCGCATTAGCCACCGACTGAGCACTTCGGATACAATCCTATTCGTTATCGACTTGCAAATGAGGGGTGGGTCCTCCTCCACTTCGTCGGTTCGCGGATTAGATAACCGTGGCTCCTCGTCTACGACGCTGGACCTCAAGGCTTTAGTTAAAATGCGCGGCAGAACTCGATCGGTCTGCCGCGGCGTCAGCCAGCGACATTCAACAACCGCTCTCTGCGGGCCGGCTCATTCAGGCGGCGCCTTTTCGCCGAAGTAACACGCTTCGATATTGTTACCATCGAAGTCGAGCACGAACGCGGCGTAGTAATCGTCGCCGTACTGGCGCCGAAACCCCGGCGGCCCATTATCCTTCGCGCCGGCCTTGAGCGCCGCGGAATGGAACTGATGCACGGCCTCTTTGCTTGAGGCGCGCAGCGCGACATGAATCGGCTGCACCGGCTTCTTCTTTCTCACGATCCAAAAGCTGGTATGTCCGCCCTCGAAAAAGCCCGCCGCGTCGCTCGGGTAGTCGCTCCCCAGCACATAGTCGAGCGGCTTCAGCGCTTCGAGATAAAACTGCTTGGATTTTTTATAAACGCTGATTGGAACGGATACGTGTTCAATCATGCGCCCAACATAACGGTCGGCGGCGCGATTTCAAACTGCCATGCTCAGGCTCTTACCGTGCTGAATTACGGATGAGCCAGCCGCCCGAGAGTCCAGCCGACTGCGCGCGCGGTCGGCTTGTCGCGCCAAACCGTTTGCATGGTTCTTCGTGCAGCTGCGTGATGCGCCGTGCTCGATGGGCTGGCCGCCATCGGACGCCAGTTAGGCGCAGGCCCTGACTGCCAACATTCCGGCGACAAACACCGCGAGGGCTAAAAGCCAATGCACTCGTCGGGGTTGCGATGCCGTCACGAACGGCTGATTTGTGTGCACTGTCTCGGCGTCATGGCATTGCTTACACAGCGTAATCAAGTCGCCGACCGGAGATGCCTTTATTTCCTTGTAGGTGTGGTATGACTTGTGGTGCGCCTCAAGCCAATTGCCCCGGCTTGGCGCGGCCCCGGAGCGCCGGCACCTGAAGCCGTCCCGCTTGAACGTGGCCCAGCGAATCCGCTTCCATTGCCGAGTAGTCAGATATCGGGAGTATTCCGGCCAGAATATTTCGTCCGGCACCCACATCAGGGCCTATTTAGTCACGAAGAAATTGGCTGCGCCATAGCCGTTGTTCGGGTGACGCTCAAGACTCCTCCTATCGCGATAATGAATTATAACGTCCCTTGCCATGGGCCAGATTAGGCGGCGCCATCGAACGATTTTCCTCTAAAGCATTGGCATCAATGTGCGGATTGCATCATGACACGCACTGCAGGCATTGTGCGGGCCCCGACTTGTTTTTGTCGGAAGAAACTGTGGCTGCGAACGCGGGAAAGTAGAAGCTCGGGCGATATACCGTAACTAAGCGAGCTTGGCACTATCGAACGCCGCCCGCATTATTATAGTCGGACCTATTATAGGTCTCGCCGAAGAAGCGCTTGCGCACGTCGTCGTCGCAGGGCAGCTCAGGGCCGCTGAAGAAGTGATCCGGGAAGCGGTCGGGTTCGGCCGCGAGGAGTGGAAGCGCATGCTCGCGCCGCTGATCGGCGCCAGAGCCACGCTGGAACAACAGGTCGAAGGCCCACTGGCCCACAGTTCTTTCTGCACTGAAGTACGCGTCGCGCGCGGAAGCATAGCTGCCTGCAGCGGCAGGCCAATCGTCCATTAGAGAGGAGATTTTCGGCGAGCACGCGCACATCGCGCAGTGTCAGGCTCAAGCCCTGTCCCCATGATGGATCACTGGCGCCGGCGGCATCACCGATCAGCACGAAACCGTTGCGATAAGCATGATCGACCCAGGTCTCGGTCATATCAAAACTCGCGACCGGACCGGCGGGCCGCGCATCCGCGTATATTTCCGCCGGCATTCCTGCCTTGACGCACTCGTCGATGAAGCGAGTGGTGTCACGCTCTCCCTGCAACCGTTCCAGGTCGTTGCCATAAGAAGAGGTAAGCGCGAGCACGGCCATCGCGTACTTTTCCTCACGCTCGAAACGCTGATTACACGACTGCGCCGGGCCCAGGCCGAGAACCGGCTGGAATGGCAACTCGCACAATGGATTACCCCCAAGGTCCTGGTGGTCGACGAGTTGGGCTATCTGCCCATGAGCCGCGAAGAGGCCAATCTCTTCTTTCGGCTGGTCGCGCGCCGCTTACGAGCGCGCTAGCCTCATCATCACTTCCAACAAGAGTTTCATCGACTGGGGTGAGGTGTTCGGCGATCAGGTGTTGGCCACCGCCATCCTCGACCGCCTGCTCCATCATTCCAGCACCATCAATATCAAAGGCGAGAGCTTCAGACTCAAGGAGAAGCGCCGCGCGGGGCTGCTTACTCAGCAGGCTCCGGAGAATACCGCCGCGCCCGCCAAGCAGACGGTGGTGGCGTGTACGCGGATTAGCCACGGGAGCAGGGTGCAGCGAGAGGTCCGTCGGTTCGGAACCAGCACGCGGTTGACCTGCCGTAAATTCATCGCGCAGCCGTCCCACCAGCCGCGATACCGCATCCTTGGATAAAGGTGCTCCGCGCAGCAGCGGCGACAGCGCCCCGCGTAGCCGCCGGCTATTGATGCCGCTTAAATAGGCCCCCAGCAACGCCGTGTCGACGCGTTCGGTGCGCCGCTGATAGCGAGGGATAATCCGGCTCTGTGCCATTCGCTTTCCGCGCCATCGGCGCCTTTCAGGCGCGCGCGTGGCAGCGTAATCGTGGTCTTGCCCAAGCTGGTAGTGAGCTGACGTTCGCGCGCGCCGTGGCGGTAACCCGTGCGCGCACCGACCCGTTGCGAGCGGCCAGCGCCCAGCGCTGCCTCCAGCTCCTCGTCCACAATGGATTCGATCATCGTTCGGATCCGGTCGCGTATCTCGGCTTCGATAGTATCCGGCCCCCACGCCAACCCTTCTTCCTCAGCCGCCTTCCTGCTATCCCTTTCCATGGGCGTCATCTTCCTTTACTCGCCTGCCAGCGAGTGCGAGTCTTTTGGCGAACTCGCTAGATGATGACGCCTTTTACCTTTTCCACCAACATCCCGACACTACCCCTCGACGAGTTCTACTTTAAGTTTAAGAAGATACCCGATGGCGCGCTGCATCGGCACAATGATTGCCGCGTAGAGCAGTACGCTCTATCCGCGAATGCGGAAGATCACAGTTGTGCGAAAAGCTTCCTGAACAACCGCTCTGACTCGCCCAGTCCTTCATCAGTCAGGACCACGGACTTTGCCTCGCCTACGGGGTCGTAGATGAAGCCCTTGTTGTGAAGCCGGTTCATGCTCGGGAGCGCGCCGCTCGATGAAAGGCGCAAACCGTTCCAGCGCGCGCGCTCGTCGCCTGCGCTGACGTGGCTGCCAGCAGCCTAACCGCGCCCAACGCCGGACCGTGTTGCGGTCGACGCGCAGCTCCCGCGCGATCGGTTTGTTCCAACCGTATTGAGGCGCGGCCAAACGGGCGTACTCACCACCGTCGTCCCTTGACATAATCAACAGTGATGATTATTTTCTTGCGGTCGCCCGATTCCTTTTTGGATCTGTTGGCAGATGATCGGAATTCTTCAAATCACTCCGGCGGTCCTGGCGGCCTGCTAATTACAAGCAAAGACCCGCCTCTTCGACGGAAGATTGGGTGAGAAGGATGAAGCTCACAACGATTCTCGCATTCTTCGGCGCCCGAGGTGCTCTACGGCGCGCTCAGCCAGCGGACCTCAAGGATCCGTATCGGCCACGCGGTGGTGTTGCTGCCGTTTCCCTACAACCACCCCGTGCGCGTCGCCGAGCGGATCGCGACGCTCGACATCTTGAGCAAGGCCGGGTGGAAGTTGGAACCGGCCGCTCCGGTACTATCCAGGAACTGGGTGGCTTTGGGATTCCGCCTGAGGAAACCCGTCCGCGATGGGAGGAGGCGTTGCGCTTGCTGGTCAACATCTGGACCAGCAAAGAAGGAACCTTTTCCTGGAAGGGCAAGTATTTCGATATCCCGGAGCGTTCCATCGTACCGCTGCCAGTGCAGAAGCCCCATCCGCCGCTGTGGCTTGCCTGCAGAACGAGGAGACCCACAAGATCGCGGGAAGCATGGGGTTGGGCCTGCTAACCCTGGTGGTGATGGTGGGCCCCGAAGAGGTTGCGCGGCGGATCAACCTGTATCGCGACGCGCTAAAAGAAGTGAAACCCGTCGGCGCGTTCGTCAACAACCGCAGCGCGGTGTTCTACATGGTGCATTGCGCCGACACAGACAAGGAGGCGCGGGAGAACGCGGAGCGAGGCTTCATGTCTTACGTCAACACGATCTTCACGGTCAACGGGCAACTGCAAGCCGCAGTGAAGGAGGGGACCCGCGACGCGCCGCTGCGCGCCGGGGCCAACCTGCCGCCGGGGGTATCCGCGCAGGAGGTCAACATGGATTACCTGCTGCGCAATCGCACGGTCATCTGCGGCAGTCCCGACACCTGCATCGAGCAGGTCGAGCACATTCAGAAAGTCACCGGGCTGGATCACATGATGTGCATGCAGCAGTTCTGGTCGATACCGCACGAAAAGGTGATGAAATCGGTCCGGTTGTTCGGAAAACATGTCATCCCGCATTTCGCCAGACAAAACGGCGCCGCCCACGCGGGAGCATCCCATTGATCGATTCGCTGCAACAACGGCCATGAGACTTAAAGACAAAGTCGCGATTGTCACCGGGGCGGCGTCGGGAATCGGCTGCAGCGTTGCCCAGGTGTTCGCCCGCGAGGGCGCCCAACTCACGCTGGTCGATATCAACGAGGCCGGCCTGCGCGAAACCCTCGCCGGCCTCCCCGAAGGTCAGGCGATCGCCGCGCCGGCCGACGTCTCGCGCTCCAACGATGTGCGGGCCGCGATCGACAAGGCGATGTCGAAGTACGGGCGGCTGACCACGATGGCGAATTGCCACGGTATCTCGCTGATGGAAGACACGCGCATCGTCGATGTCTCCGAGGAGACCTTCGACCGCACCATCGCCGTCAATCTGCGCAGCATCTTCTTGTTGTGCAAGTTCGGGGTACCTGCGCTCAAGCAGTCGGGCGGCGGCGCGATCGTCAATATCGCGTCGAGTGCGGCGTTGGGCGGCGGCGGCGGGACGTCGTACACCACCAGCAAGGGCGGGGTCACCGCGATCACGCGGGCTGTGGCTTTTCAGAACGCGGCGGAAGGAATCCGCTGCAACTCGATCTGTCCGGGACCGGTGGACACCCCGATGCTGCAGATATCGATGAAGAAACTGGGGCTTACGACGATGGCGTCGCGGCCCGGAACGATCCCGCGTATCGCCCGGCCGGAGGAAGTTGCGTTTCTAATCACCTTTCTGGTATCCGACGAGGCCGCCTTTATCACCGGTGCGACCTACACAATTGACGGCGGCGCGACCCAGCATTGATCGCCGTAGCAATAGTCACTTTGTCAGGTGTGCAAAATCGCGTCTGCGTTCGAGCAACAGACAACCTGATTGCACGGCGGGGACAGGATTCAGAGCCGCGACAGAAGCTCAGACGCCTTTGAGCGGTGCGGCCGTTTAAGACTGAGCCTTATTCCGGGGAGCGCAAAACCGAAAAGAGGAGTAAACCGTGAAACTGTCTCTCTTCTACGAACTAACCACTCAAGATCCCGATATCCCCGGGGCCGTGAAGCGTCGGTTTGACGAGGCTCTGGAACAGATCCAATATGCCGATGAATTAGGCTTTGACACGGTGTGGGCGGTCGAGCATCACTTCCTGCCGGGCTACTCTCATCTGTCCTGTCCGGAGCAGTTCTTGGCGGCCGCGGCAATGGTGACCAAGCGCATCCGGCTCGGCCACGCGATCATGCATGTACCGTTTAAAATCAATCATCCGTTTCGAGTGGCAGAGCATATAGGCACTCTAGACGTCCTCAGCGGAGGGCGAGTGGAATTCGGCGCCGGCAGGGCGACCTCGCAAGAGGAATTATTCGGCTTCGGGGTGGATCCGACGGAGACGCAGCCACAATGGGAAGAGGTGCTGCGTCTACTGCCAAAAATGTGGACGCAGCGAGTATTCGAAGGTTGGGAGAGTAAGTACATCAAGCTCCCTCCGCGCCGCGTCACGCCGCAGCCGATCCAAAAGCCCTTTCCGCCGATGTGGGTTGCTTCCACCCAGCCTTATAGCGTCGAGTTCGCGGGGAAGAATGGACTCGGGTGCCTTGGCTTCGGCGTCAGCGATGCCCGTAGCGCCAACTACGTGCAAATGTACCGCGAGGCGATTAGGCAAGCGAAGCCGGAACATGGAATCATCAACAACCAGTTCGGGCTTCTGCGCGTTGCCCTGTGCGCACCGACCGATGACGAAGCCATTGCGCTGCAAGAGCCAAACTACCGTCTCTTCTATGAGCAGGTGACAGGTCTCTTCGCACCGTGGCTCGAGGGCAAGCCGCCGCCGACTTACGAGTACATCATCCAGAGTTTCAAGGAGCAGTTGGCGATGGGCCGAACCTATTCTATGAAGGAACTCGTCGAAGCCGGACAAGCCATTATCGGCAGTCCGGAGACGTGCATCCGCTTCATTAATAAACTCATCGACGCTGGCGTGGATGAGGTCTTGCTTTTTATGCAAGGTGCGACCACCCCACACGACAAGGTCCTGGACTCGATCCGCCTATTTGCCGAAGAGGTGCGGCCCCAACTCAAGGTAACATGAGGGTCGAGGCCCGATCGTAGAATGGTAAGCGTGCAGGTCCACCGTCTGCCGAAGGAGCAACGACCCTATGCTGTACGCCGGAGTGGATTTCCACTACACTTTGGCACGCCCCTTCGTCGCCCATCCGTCCCCGGACACGCCCGAAATAGTTGTCGAATGTGTGATTCTCCTTGACGATGATGACGACGTTCTTCACATCGCCCGGCGCAAGAGTATTCGCGTGTGTCATGAGGATGAGCCAAACTGCACCGGCCAACGCAACTACTCGAACTGCTCTTCGTAGGCGCGCTCCGCTACTCCTCTAAGCCTGATCGCCATTAACATAAACCGTTGAGCTCGAATTTCCGCAAGCAATTGGCAAATTGCTAAGACTGAGCCTTGGTGACTGCGATTGGACCTGATGCAGGTCGCGCATAATCTAGCTCACGCAGTAAGAGGAAGGTCCAAAAGACACAAGATGGCGGTGAACCGAAGACGGCGTCCGCGCGATCCTGAACGCACCAGGGAGGCTATCCTGAAAGCTGCGCGTACTCGCCTCGCGAATGATGGGCCCGAAGGCCTCAGTTTATCGGAGGTGGCGCATCTGGCCGGTGTTAACCGAGGCACGGCTTACCAGCATTTCGAGACCCGCGACAAGCTGATCAAAGCGACTGCGGAATGGGTTTCCGACAAGCTGTTTCACTCTGTATTTGGGGACCCTGCCACACTTGGCGAGCGCCGGGTCGAGCAAGTTAATGTGGCAGATCTGACGGACCGGCTGGCCAATTTCGCGATGGAGAATCCGGAGCTATGTCGGATTTGGCTGCTGCAGGTGCTGTCTTCGCCTGATCCCACCAGCGACCGCTTCTGGAAAGAATATGAGGGTTCTACGGCTCGCTTTGCGCGAACGAAGCTGGCGCAGGACAATATTGATACCGAGGTGCTATCGGTCATCACGCTGGCTGGGACGTTTCTCTGGCCGGTCTGGGCACGGGCCCACGGCAAGGGTAACAAAGACCGGCGGCGGGAGGCATATCGCTTTACCCAGGAATGTCTGCGGCTGTGCATGTATGGAAGTCTTCGACCCGAACATTACCCCGGCATTGCCGACCGTCTGAAGTCAGCCAACAGCACTCCCTCAAAAAATCCGCGAAGTTGAGCGGCTAGCCTGAGATACAGAGCCCCAGTCATCTGATTCGCTGCTCAATCCGTAAGGGAACAGGAATTGCCCATCGCTATACGAACAAAACTTTGACTATAGACGCTACAGTGGGCATCTTTGGCGGCCAGGGCACGTACAGAAATGACGAAATGCGCTTCGTCATCGAGCGCCGAGTGCTTGCGCAAGAAGCGATGCCAGGCTGTGGTACCGGAGTGATGATTTGGTCCTGAAAATGGTTGAGCTCTTTGGTGTGCTTGTAGCACTGGAGTATAGAAAAGAGCGCGGGCAGAATGGAACCGGCGAGTCACAAATAGCGGTCAGGCGGTAGTATGCCAGCGGAATCAACAGCAGCGCGAGGTTGATGGCTTATGAAGATCGGCATTGCATCCGTGGGGCTCGGGCCCCTGAGCGATCCTGAGACAATGGCACACGTGGCGCGCACTGCTGAGCAATGCGGTTTCGAATCGCTGTGGGCGCCCGACCATTCGGCAATTCCCGACGGGCATCAGACCAAATGCCCCTACACGCCCAACGGGGAGATCCCTGGCGGTCCCAACGCTCCGCTGGTCGAGCCGATTAGCGCGCTGTCGTTCGTGGCCGGGCTCACCTCGAAGATCAAACTCGGAACCGGCGTCATGATCCTCCCGCAAAGACATCCGCTTTACGTTGCCAAGGAAATCGCCACCCTCGACCTGATCTCCACGGGCCGGGCGATCCTCGGAATCGGCAGCGGGTGGTGCGCCGAGGAGTTCGGGGCCCTCGGCCTTGATTTCCGTCAGCGCGGCAAACGTACCGACGAAGCGATGCAGGCCCTTCGCGTGCTGTGGCGCGATGACCCCTCTACGTTTGAAGGCACGCATTTCAGCTTCCAGCGCATCCGCAGCTTTCCCAAGCCGGTGCAAGAGGGCGGCGTGCCAATCCTGGTCGGTGGCCATTCGCGCGCAGCGGCACGGCGGGCTGCACGCTATGGCGACGGTTTTTACCCGCTGACGCCAATCGTCGATGCCGACGTGAGCAAAATCGATTTCGTCAAGGAAATCAATGGGTTAATCGTGCTGCTCAGAGAGGAATGCGACAAGGTGGGACGCAAGTTCGACGGCTTTGATGTTACCACCAGCGCCGCACCCAACCTCGACATTATCAAGCATTTGGAAGACATCGGCGTTACGCGCGTGTCCACGGGGTTGGCCGCTTCGGACCGCGACGGGATTACACGCTCGTTGGAAAAGATCGCTAACGATATTATCTCGCGGGCGTAACAGAACCCGCGGCGTCGTGCTGTCGGCAGCTTTTGACGCCGGACCCAATTTGCGCGGGATCTGTATACTCAACATCGAAGAGGACGAGAGGGCGAATCAACACTATCACTATATCCGTCCTGGCTGTTTCCGTGAGAACCGGGAAGTCGAGAATCTGGAGCGAGAGAGAGGTTCGCGGCATGAGCTCTATCACACAACAAAATCCCGCGAGCGGGCCCAATCGCGACGAACACGCTGGCGGCATGCATCACTATGCCAGGTGGATTCGACCTGCGGTCTACCCAGCTAGATAGCTGAGGCGCCAGTGGTCGATGGCTTCGCGGCTGAAACGCCAGTCGGAGCCGACCCTGAAAAAATGGGCACTTGTCCAGTCGGAGCAAGCCGTGAAGGGGCGAAGGCGGCACTTCAACGGAGCTAAGAGCGCCGCTTTACGAAAAGTTTTCTGAACAACCGCGCCGATTCCTGGAGTCCTTTATCAGTTAGGAGCACCGATTTTTGCCTTGCCGACCGGGTTCGAGATGAAGCCCTTCTCATGAAGTCGGTTCATAGCGTCCCAATCAAAGCCTTTCCATGCCCTGGCATCCTCATGCAGCGTCAAGTAGAGGAGCGCAAGCACAGCTTCATCGATTTTCTCGGTATCGATCTCCATGGTTTTCCGAAATTCTTTCACCAGTGATTGTTTGAAGTAACAGGTGGCTTCCGCCACGGCTTGGAGAAATCCCTCGCACCGAATGTGGGCTTGAGGCAGCGCTTGCCAATGTCACCAGACCGAGTATATATGACTACAGTGGTCACTTTGAAGGAAATCCAGTTGAGAGACGCCAAGGCCACGCTCTCAGCCGTAGTAGATGATGCTGTGCGGGGTGCACCCTGCGTCATCACGCGCCACGGCCGACGAGAAGCGGTTCTTATCGCGTATGAAGAGTGGGAAAAGCTCTCGCAAGTGCCGTCATTCGGCCGGCTGTTGATGTCGGCACCGCTTGAAAAGGGGGATCTTCCCAGGCGCAATCGTAAGCAAGCTCGCCGCGTTAGGCTGTGAGCCGTTATCTGGTCGACACTGATGTCATTTCCGCCGGTGCTCCAGCGAAACGTGAAGGTTCGGCGTCCCTCGTCCTGTGGATGGATCAGAACTCGGAAAGGCTGTTCATTTCAACCATCACGGTGGCCGAGATCGCCGATGGCATCGCGAAAGCACGCCGCGTAGGGGTGCGCCGAAAAGCCCTCGCTCTGACAGGATGGTTGGAGGCGCTCCTGCATCTTTATGGCAATCGCATCTTGCCGTTTGATGTGGCCACTGCGCGCGTCGCCGGTACGCTGTCTGATCGCGCTCGGAGCAAAGGCCAGAACCCGGGATTCTTTGACTTGGCGATTGCGGCCACGGCGGCCACCCGCGGTCTCACGGTGCTCACTGGCAATCTGCGCCATTTGGCGCCCTTGGGCGTCCCAGCGCATAACCTGCTGGAATCGTTACCGAGAGACTAAGGCATCCCGGACCGCTGCCCTGCTCTGTTCTAGGTTTGTAGCACATAAGCTGCTTTAGGTTACTTCTTATCCCGGCGCTTGAGGCGCATGCGGTATCACATCTGTAGGGATAGGGCGGGTCACCAGAGGGAGCAAAAGTCGATACCCCAATCGATGTTACATGCCGCTAGAGTGCTGAAACCGCAAACTTTATTCCAGGGCTTCATGGATGACCAGCTCCATGATTTCCTGGTCAGTTAATCCGAGCAACCCGCGCAGAACGTAGTCGTTGTGCTGGCCGATTTCAGGAGCGGCCCACGCGGCAATCGCCGGTGTCCGCGAGAGGCGCATCCGCGAAGTCTCGACCGGGACAAAACTTAGCCGGGGATGTTCGAGGGAGATAATGTGGCGGCGAGCTTCGAGCTGAGGATCGGCCAATGTATCGAAGCTGGTCGATACCCGATGAACCGGTACGCCGACGCCCTGTAAGCGCTCTTCTAGCGCGGCGGGCTCAAAGCCGACAGTCCACGAACCAATGGCCTCGTCTAATGCCGCACGGTGCTCGAGACGAGCGATAGCGGTGGCGAACCGGGGATCTTCGTTCCAGCCCCGGCCCGAGGTGGCGCACAGTGCTCGCCAGACCGTTCCGGTCGGCGCCGCAAGCGCCACCCAACGGTCTGTGCCCGCACACGGGTAGACCCCGGTCGGAGCATAGTCTCGTAGCGCGTTACCCATCCGCGTTTGGATGTGCCCGTTCACCGTGTAATCGAGGACCGCACGCGCCAGCAAGTGAATCGGTGCTTCGACCTGCGAGAGGTCGATGTACTGGCCCTGGCCGGTCCGCCGCTTGTGGTCTAGCGCGGCCAACAGAGACGCGGTAATGAACTTTGGCGAGGTGAAGTCCGTGTAGGCAGAGAAGGGAGCGGCCGGTGGACGGTCGGGCCAGCCTGTGAGCTCGCCGAAGCCAGCCATGCAGGCACCCATATTGCCGTAGCCGGCCAGCATTCTATCCGGGCCGGTCTGGCCGTTGAGGCAGGTGCTCAGCATGATTAGGTCCGGCTTGCTTTTACGCAGCGACTCATAGTCCATGCCCCAGGCACGCATCGCTTTCGGTGAGAAGTTCTCAATCACCACGTCGGCCCATTTTACCAGGCGCATTGCGACTTCGCGCGCTTCCGACGCCGCGAGATTGAGTGAGATGCCGTACTTGCCGAGATTTAGGTTGCAATAAATTGCGGAACGCTCTTTGCCGGCATGCGCGTCCTTGAAAGGTCCAACCGTGCGTACCGGGTCGATCTTTTTCACGCTCTCGATCCGGATCACGGTGGCGCCATAATCCGCGAGGTAACGTGTAGAGGCCGGCCCCGCATACACCCAGGTAAAATCGAGCACCTTCAGTCCCTGCAACGCGGGCGGGAAAGTGCCGTCCGACCTGGAGGCGAACCGCACAGGTTGGCGCGGTTCGCCGAAGATCTCCTGGGCATGTTCTCCCAACAGTGGCGGTCGGCGACGGTATTGAATTGGAGTTTGGCTGAATTTGGCGAACGGCCCGGGGTACGTTACCTCGCGGCCCAGCTCAGGATGGTCGATCTTTGTCCAGAACTCGCGCGCCTTAAGCTGCTCTGAGCGGAGCAAGTCTTCGACATTGCTGACCGCAACCAGCAGAATCTTTCGGCGGGTCGCCCCCTCGGTAAGTTCGGCCTTGGTATGGCTAAGTGTGAAACGCTCCAGGCATTCTGTGCAGCGGGCGAATTCCTCTATCATCTCTTTCCCGTTCATCAGGTGAAGACCGAACGCACTCCAGTCCTTGTCGCGGGTCGCCTCGTCGCAGAAGCCGTCCTCGTAAATCCATTCGAACAGCCGGCGCGTACTCGGGCCAAATACGGCGCCGAAAAGGAAGGTGACGTTCACATGGCCATCCTTGCACGGAAAGACGAAGCGCAGCCGCAGCGGACCCTGCTTCATTCCTCCTCCGACGCGTTCCGTCGGCTGGTCGTTCCAGCCGGGGGCTAGCAGCATGAACGCGGTTGTCATCATCATCGCGGTTTGGGCCGAGACATCGATGTGCTGTCCGAGCCCATCGCGTTCGCGAGCACGTAGCGCGATAAGCGCCCCCACCGCCGCTTCGGCGCCCGCATTGAGGTAAGCCTGTGGAATCGACACGTGCACTGGCGGCCGATCCTCATCACCGGTCATGAAAAGGACGCCTGAGGCCGCCGTCACAGTTAGGTCCGTTGCCGCCCAATTGGCCTTCGGCCCATGCCGCCCGAAGGGTGTGATCGAAATCATGATAAGGGCGGGGTTGCTCTCGGCTAAAGATTGGTAGCTAAGGCCAAGGCTATTCAGATGACCAGGAGCAAAAGACTCGATGAGAAAATCGGATGTCTTCACCAGCCGAAGCAAGTTCTCTCTGCCGGACGAGGTGTTCAGATCGAGGGTGATCGAGCGCTTGTTTCGGTTGAGCGACCAGAAATTGAGGCTCCGGTTCACTTCCGGTAAATCGTCGAGGTAAGGCCCAATCCGCCGTGCCTGCGCGCCGGCGGAGGGTTCAACGAGGATTACATCGGCGCCCAGATCTCCCAGAATCTGCCCGCAGATCATGGCGCCTTCATCGGTCAGATCGACGACGCGATATGGACTGAGCATGATCTTACTCCTTGCTTTGCGAACGTGGCATTCCGGCACGGAAGGCGTCAAGGAATGTCGCCGATTAGTTGATTCGCGCGACGATAATTGGCAAAAAGGATTAGCCTAACTTCCGCGCTCCATTGAGCGATTTTCAGTTTTTGGCGCAAAAAACCTCAGTGCTTTCAAGGGTGGGACTGCGAGATTGGCGATATAGTGACGAATAAACTGGCTACTCTACTTGACTGGCATAGTGTCATAGTATTGAATAGTGTCCTGTGTACATCCGCCGGACG
>Ga0207416_1000887_pt1 | contig 45579 bp, 39 predicted proteins | sample PaiPotPPM11metaG_FD_184107 | JGI IMG/M metagenome (GOLD analysis project Ga0207416, IMG submission 184107) | Iron sulfur acid spring bacterial and archeal communities from Banff, Canada, to study Microbial Dark Matter (Phase II) - Paint Pots PPM... ...
CCCTGGACCAATCCCGTCGAGAAGGTCTGGCGCAAGCTCAAACAAGACTTGCTCCATCATCACCCGTTCCGCGATGATTGGGACGGCTTGCAAAGCGCCGTTGCCCAGTGGCTCGCTCAGTACGAGGCCCCTTCTCAGAACCTCTTGCACTATGCCGGTCTCTTACGGTCTTAATTTGTTAATGTTCATCATTGCGCCGCCACAGCGGGGTTCGTTCCCACACCAGCATTACTGAACTATTTTGTGAACATTCATTGTCGGTTCACCATCCTTCTGGGGAAACGGGATCGAAACCTGTAGGGGCGTGGGCTTGCCCCGCCCAAAAATCGTACACTTGTTGTATTGTCCACACAGGGCGGGGCAAGCCCACGCCCCTACGGCATTCCCCCGGAAGGACGGAGACCCTCATTATCACGCCCATTGCATTAAGAATGAAAGGACGGAGATCGCCATGCGAGCATTGATCATCGGCTCAGGGGCGCGCGAACACGCCCTGGCCTGGAAACTGGCCCAGAGCAGGCGCATCACCCACCTTTATGCCGCGCCGGGCAATCCAGGCATCACGGCGCTGGCCGAATGCGTGCCGCTCGGCGTGACGCAGTTGGATGACCTGGCCGATTTTGCCGCACGCCGCCACGTCGATCTGACGGTGGTCGGGCCGGAAACGCCGTTGATCGACGGTATCGCCGATCTTTTTCGCCGGCGCGGCCTGCGCATCTTCGGGCCGGAAGCGGCGGGCGCGCAACTGGAGGGCAGCAAAGCCTTCGCTAAAGAACTCATGACGGCGCATGGCATCCCCACCGCGCAGCATCGTACTTTTACCGACGCCGGGGACGCACTGGCCTACCTGGAAGAATACGGCGCGCCCGTCGTCGTCAAGGCCGATGGCAACGCGGCTGGTAAAGGAGCCATCGTCGCACTGGACATGGAGACGGCACGCAAAGCCGTGCGCGAGCTGATGATCGAGCGCATCTTCGGCGCTGCAGGCGCTGTCGTCGTCATCGAAGACTACGTGCAGGGCGACGAAATCGGCTCAACAGCAATCTGCTGCGGCACGCACTTTTTCCCGTTAACGCTGACCCAGGATCACAAACGCGCCCTGGACCATGATCAAGGTCTGAATACCGGCGGTATGGGCGCGTACACACCCCTATCCTTTGTTGACGCCGTCCAGCAACAGCGTATCGACGAGCAGATCATCGCGCCAACGCTCAACGCCCTCGAGGCGCGCGACATCGCGTTCTCCGGCGTTCTCTACTCGAACATCATGCTCACCGCGCGCGGCCCGGTCGTTCTCGAACACAACACGCGCTTCGGCGATCCCGAAACGCAGGCGCTCATGCTGCTGCTAAAGGCCGATCTGCTCGATATCCTGTCGTTCGCGGAACAACCCTTGCCGCCGACCGGCGATCTCTGGCATCCCAGCTATGCCGTCAGCCTGACGCTGGCATCCGGCGGCTATCCGGGCCAGTATCGCACCGGCATCCCCATCAAGGGCATCGCAGAAGCTGAACATATCACCGGCGTGCAGGTCTTCCACGCCGGTACGGCCCTGCAAGACGGCACGCTCGTCACATCCGGCGGGCGCGTCCTCAGTCTCGCCGCGCGCGGCCAGACGCTTGCAGAGGCCGTGCAGAAAGTCTACGAAGCGGCGGCGCACATCTCGTTCGAGGGGATGCACTACCGGAAGGATATCGCAAAGAGAGGATTACAATAATTGTAGGGGCCGATTTATCGCGCCCGTCCGCCATCATCAATAGAAGGAAAACTATTCCATGTCACCACACGTTATCATCATTATGGGCAGCAAGGGCGATCTGGCACATGCCCAGGCCATTGCTAAAACGCTCAAGGCGCTGGAAATCGACTGCGCCATGCGCGTCTGCTCGGCGCACAAAGCCACGAGACGTCTTTTAGATATCCTGAGCGAGTACGAGCAGCAAGGGCCGCTCGTCTATATCACCATCGCCGGGCGATCCAACGCGCTCTCCGCTGTCGTTGACGCTAACACACGCTATCCCGTCATTGCCTGCCCGCCGTATAGCGAGCGGTTCGCGGGCATGGACATCCTCTCGTCACTGCGGCTACCGTCGGGTATCGCCTCGCCCACGATTTTAGAGCCGGACGGCGCGGCCCTGCTCGCCGCTAAAATGCTGGCTCTCTCAGATGAGCAACTCATGCAGCGCCTCCTCGCCTACAAAGAGCATTATGCCGCCGACCTGCTCAAGGCCGACGAAGAGGTGCAGCAGGGATGAACGGAAGCGCGGAAGAACAGCGTAGGGACAGTGGCTTGTCCCGGCCCGTTGAGTGGAAGATCAGCGAAAAGCCGCACACGGAAGAGTCAGAGGGGAAGACCTTGCGCCTGGGCGTCCTCATCTCCGGCGACGGAAGCAACTTGCAGGCGCTGATCGACGCCATCGCGCAGAACGAACTGCCAGGCGTGGAAATCGCGCTCGTGATCAGCAACAGAGCCGACGCCTACGGCATCCAACGCGCGCTCAAGCATCGCATCCCTGTGATCTATTTTCCGTGGGAAAAACGATCGGCGATTCCTCCATCTGGCGATGGCATGTCCGGCAGCGAAGCGAAATTGACCGCACTCCTGCAACTTTTTCAAGTCGATCTGATCGTGTGCGCGGGCTGGATGCGTATTTTCACTCCAGCCTTCGTGAGCCAGTTCCCACGCCGGATGATCAACCTACATCCCGCGCTCTTGCCGGATGATGGTGTCGGCGATACCTTCATCACCGGCGACGGCACGGTGATCCCCGTCTTTCGCGGCCTGCACGTAGTGAGACAGGCGCTGGCGGCGGGCGTGAAGGTGACAGGCAGCACGCTCCACTACGTGACTCCGGAAGTCGATGCTGGCCCGGTCATCTGCCGGGCCGAGGTCGCCATCGAGCCGGGCGATACCGAGGAGAGTCTGCACGAACGGATAAAGCAGGTAGAACACAAGTTGATCGTGGAGGGAGTAAAGCTTAGATTTTGGGAACTTTTGTGAAACATGTAACAACATTTTTGTAGATTCGCCCCTTTTCTTTCACCATCAGAGATGGTACACTTTTCTCAATAAGAAAGGCGCAATCACAGCGGTAATAGCTTTACAGGCGCAACCCTTTTTGTCGGGGGGCATGAGAGAGAGAGCCTGCATAGGAAAACCGCGGCGATTACGCCATTTTTCCGCGCGCTGCAACGGCTGTGATACAATATACGTACCATGAACCTGAACTTGTGGGCCGACTCCCATGCCGACGACCAGCGCGAAGCGCCTCCATCATCCGCGGCGATCAAGCTGAGCCATTCCGCGTCACAGCGCCGTTTTGAGACAGCCATTTTGTCCGCGCTGCGCGCGTGGCTCCTCAACGACTACGCCGCCGCTTATTGCCGTTCGCTGCGCGCGACGCCGCTTTATCGCCGCTGCTACTGGATCGATGCCTGGGGGCTCGATGCGCGCTCTACCACAGCCGCGCAGAAGTCAGGGAATGCTGATGCCGCGCCGGAACAGAAACGCGCGCAGAAGAAAAAAGCGGAGCAGCCTGTTTCGCCACTCCTCCAGCCCATCCTCCAGCTTTCCAAAACATTGGCCGACGAGTGTTCCACGCGCCCATTCGCGCTGCATGGCATTATACTGGAAGAGCGAGCCGCACCCAAAAACGCCGCCGCGACAAGCGGACAGCAACCCGCAATGCCCAGAGAAAGCGGCATCATGCGCGCAAACTGGCACGAGCATGGCGCGGCGCTGCTGGTGGCAATCGAGCAGGCCCCGGCCACCTTCCTGCTCAATCCCTTCGGCCACATGCTTTTCACTCATGAGGATCTCGCGCCATTGTATCAGCGCGCGACAGCCCCCACCGAACTCTGCCTGCTCATCTCACATGCACAGGTCACACGGCATATGGCCGCGGCGGCGCGCAGCCCTGATAGCGCCGCCGCGCTCACGACGCTGCTCCGCACCGACCGTTGGAAGGCTTTGTCAAAGGATCAAAACACACCAGCGCCGGTCTATGGCGTGATTGACCTGCTGCGCGCCGCCATGCAGAAGCATATTCCTTTCGTGCAGTCTATCGCCGTCCCGGTGATCAGGCAAGCCGCCCTCGTTACAGAAGCGCCATACACGCTGCTCTTCGCCACGCGCCGCAAGGATAGCCTGCTCAGCATGAATGATGCCGTGTGCTTGCGCCGCCGCCACCTGGAAGAGGAAAGCCGCCGCGGCGTGCTGAGCGAAACCTGGTTCGCCGCGCAGCAAGCGGAACGTCTCGCGCAAGAACGGCAGGCACTCTACGACGAGACTGCCCGGCAGGGACGCGCACAGCGCACACGACGCTGGCCCGACCTGCGCCAACAACTGCTGCTTTCCCACTTTGGCTGCTTCACGCTGGCCGAGTATGACGCCATTATCCAACAACTTTTGCGCGCGGATATCGTGCGTTGCCAGTGGCGCAAGCAGGGTAACGAGACAATTCCCGGCATGGATGATGTGCTGTTGTGGTAATCCATACGAACGTGAAAAAGAGAAGACGTTACTAGGGGGAAACGCCAGGCATGGGGAGTCCTGACGCTTTGGTAACGCCTCTCAGTATAGAAACGATACAGCTATGCGTTTAGTGGCATATCATGGTAAGAAAATACTAGACACATTTGCATACAAACGGGAGGGCATTCTTTACTCCCCTCCACAAATGCGACTCTTCTGAGTATAATTATGAGAATATGAGAAACAAAAGAAAGCATAACAGAACGAATCACCTCATCAACGAGGAGAGGGAGAACAACATCTTGTCACGCAAACAGAGATTACCTGACGATCAAAATCAACACCAGGCGGGAGACGCGGAGGATAGCACATTACGAGATCCAATAGCCATCAAAAACGAAGAGCTATTGCCGGAAGCCGAAGACGTCCATCCCATGACGCATACCGCCGCCAGCACATCGTTTGAGCAGGACGAGGGTCGCCACGAGGCGGGGAAGCGCGACGTCGAACTGTATATCCGCACCTACAACACCCTGCTGCGCAGTTCTGGCGAGGTTAGCCTGAAAGCACTGGTGCAGGCGCACTACAATATCGATTCCAGCCTGCACCCCGACGCGCGGTCGCCCTATCCCGACATGTCCGCGTTCATCTACAGCGTACTGCGCCTGCCGAGTTCCATCCTGCACTGCAACCTGGTCTTGCTCGGCCAATCAGAAGAAGTGTTCCAGCAGCAAGGCTTCGAGGTCGATAGCTGGCAGGCGGTGACGGCCTCGGCGCGGCGGCGCAAATGGTTCTACAATAGCAATGAAACACTGGCCGTCTATGTCGCCAGCGTCAGCGACACCGACGATATTGTGCCGATCCTCGTCGCGTTCCAGATCGAATGGAACAAGATGTACTACCTGCTCAACGCTGATCCGACTACGATGCAACTGTTGCAGACGCCACTGGATCGCACCTCGCCGGTCTTTACGGAGATCTCGAAGGTGCTGCGCGAGCGCCTGCATATTCAACCGGGTGACTGGCGGCGGCTGGAAGTGATCTGGGGCGAACTGCTCTGGGAGAATCTGCGCATTATTGGGCAGAGCCGCAAAAGCTTCTCGCTGCGAATGCTGGGCGGCTCGCATGTTGGCTACGTGCGGGCGACGCGCAAATGGTGGGAACCGGTCGAGAAGCTTTTCGACACGCTGGGGCTCCAAAACAGGCCGGTGTACTTCGTCTCCAGCAACACCCATAGCCTCGTCAATCTCACATCCGGCTTCACCCTGAATCACCAGGACGCCCTGACGAAATTTGCCCTGAGCGGCAATGATCCCTATCTCGCCGAAGAGTGCCATAAGCTCCAAGAGGGCATTGTCCCCGGCAACTGGCAGAATTTCCTCTACTACGTAGCGCGCGAGTGGATACGCACGCCGAAAGGCAAAGAAGCCTCGCATAATCGCCAACGCGAGGAAACGGAGCGCGGCATCTGGTACGTCGGCGCGCGGCACGGCCTGGAAATCGACGCGCAGGTCTTCGATCTCTCAAAGCTGCGCCATGTCGAGATCGATCCGCGCTGCCGCATGTCCGGCATCGACAAACTGGTAAAGAGCCAGGCCGTGCTGCTCAATATCGACTACCCGCTCGGTATGGCCGCCTACCGCATGTTGCGCGAAATCATGGAGAACCTGACGCAGATTCGCGGCATCTACATTTTGGGCAAGGCGGCGACGCTCAACGGCAGTATCGGCGACGTGATGATCTCGAACGCCGTCAATGACGAACACAGTCAGAACACCTACTGGCTTGATAACTGCTTTACCGTGCCGGACATACAGCCCTACCTCATCTACGGCTCCGTCCTGGATAATCAGAAAGCCGTCTCAGCCAAAGGCACGTACTTGCAAAATCGCCAGTACCTGGATTTCTACTACAGCGCCAACTACACCGTGGTGGAAATGGAGAGCGGCTCCTATCTCAACGCCATCTACGAGGACCAGTACCTGGTACGCTATCCGACCGGCGAGAACATCAACTTCGCCCAACTGCCCTACGAGCTGGGCATCCTGCACTACGCTTCGGACACGCCCTACACGCGCGGCAAAAACCTGGGCGCGGGCAGCCTCTCGTACTTCGGCATGGACTCGACCTATGCCTGTGCCGTCGCCATCCTGCGCCGCATCTTCGAGAACGAGATTCGCAATATCAAGCAGCAGGAAGCGGAGGAGATGGCGAGCGTTGTTGAAAGACGAGCTGAGGGGGTAGAGGCTAAAGGATAAAACGGGGAAGCCGGGCAGCAACCTCTGCGGTTGCTCGCGTGCCTTCCTCTATTGCCCTACAAAAATTCTTGGACTTTCACCGCAAACTCAGGGAGAACGCGAGACGGCAGGGTTGCCACGCCCTCATACACGCCAAGCGAACGGTATTTCCCTGATTCCAGCGTGAAGATTTCGATAGTGCGCGAGAATGGCTCAATGAGCCAGTATTCCGGCACACCCGCTCTGGCATAGGCGGTAAACTTCTCATGGCGATCCTGCGTCGAGCTTCCCGGCGAAACAACCTCAACCACCAGGTCGGGAGCGCCCACAACTCGTGCAGGTGTAATACGCTCCAGGTGCGCGTTGAGAACAACAAGAATATCCGGCTGCACCACATCCTTCAAAGCCAGTTCAACGTCAAATGGAGAGACGTACACCCGGCCCCGTTCCGCTACTTCAACATGCCCAAACAGGTGGTAAACCAGGCGCGTCACTATCGATTGATGGGCTTCACTCGGAGAAGGCGACATATATAACACTCCACCAATAATTTCGTAGCGTCGCCCATCGTCTGGAAGCGCGGCATATTCTTGATATGTCCAGTGACCTTGCTCCGGCCCTGGCACATCATCGGCAGGAGCCACCATTGGCACTCTTCCGCCAGTCATGGTCATTACGGATATCCTTTCGCCCGGTGAAAACAGGTCTCGCTATCACTCTATTACCATATTAGCATATCCCCAGGGCAGGCGTCAAAAAGCCAAAAAGCGCAATCCCTCGCGGTTGCCCTGGCAATGCGCCTGCCCTACATCAGCCTTCTGATATCTCCCTGCAACTCGGCGAAGCTCTGGTAGCGGTCGCGCGCCTCTTCCATCAGGGCGCGGCTGATGATCAGTTCAAAGGCGGGCGAGACGGCGGGATTGAGCAACCGCACCGGCGGGAAGGCAGGATAATGCGGCGGCGCGTGATTGGTCAGGACGTAGTGCATACAGGCGGTCAGTGAGTAAATGCACGTGCGCTGATCGTAGTTCTTGTCCTGAATGGGCAGGTATGGCGAGAGGGCCAGCTTGCGCGTGGTATGATGCCTGCTCCCCGGCTGCCCATCGGGCGCGGGCGGCGGCGACACCTGGAAACCGGTCAGCATGGCGCGCCCGCGCGCACGCTCAATGATGATGTTGGCGGGCGAGAGATCGTAATGGCGGATAGGCGGCCGCTGTAGCTCTAAGGCGTTCAGGACGTTCAACAGGACGTTCATGTAGCCCAACACGTCGCGCTCTGCCAAGGGCCGCTGCAGGCGCTGCAGACGCGCGAGCAAAGTTTCCCCGTCGATATATGCCAGCGCGAGGTAGTAGTGCTGGCCCTCGGCGAAGCGTTCCAGCACGCGCGGAATCATCGGGTGGCGCACGCGCGCCAGGGGTTCCGTCACGCGATCATAATGAACGACATCCCTGGCACGGCGATCCAGGGGAAAATCGGTGCATTCCCAGCGTTTCAACACGACGCGCATATCATTGGCCCCCGTGTCGGCGGCAACTGAAACGGTGATCCGCGTCTCCGGCGTGGATTTCAGTACGTGTACGATCTGATAACGTCCCTGCCGCACCGCGACTCCCGTCAATGGGCTATGCTGGACTACTTCCGGCGGCATGATGAGACGACCGCAAACAGAGCAACAGCGCTGCCCGAAACGCGCCGGGGCGTCGCAATAGAAGCAGCGGCGGCCATCCTGTTCCGCGCCGCACTCACCGCAGCGCTGCGCTCCGCTGCGGTTCTGGCGCCCGCACACGCCGCAGAGATAACGCTGCTGCGCAACGGCTACCGCGTCGATGTACTGCTGCGCGAAATCGGCGATGGTGGCGTAACGCTGGTGATAGTCCTTCGCCATGGCGCGCAGGATGACGGCGGCCACCTCCACAGGGATGCGCCGGTTCCACTGCAATGGCGAAGGCGGCTCCTCCCTGAGATGCGCGTTCCACATCTCTTCGATGCGCCTGTATTGAAACGGCGGGCGTCCGGCCAGTAGTTCATAGAACGAGACCGCCAGGGCATACTGATCGGAGTCGCGGCGCGGGTTGCCCTGCCACTGTTCGGGCGGCATATAGGCGGCAGTGCCGGTTACTTCGCCCAGCGAGGCGTGCGTCTGCATCCCCAGGTAGAACGTCGTGCCGAAATCGGAGAGCAGCACCTGCCCGCTGCGCCCGATCAACAGGTTGCCGGGCTTGACATCCTGGTGGATCAGGCCGCGATTATGGACGTAGCCGAGCGCGTCCGCGGCCTGTTGCAGATAGGGGATCAGTTCTTCAGCGAAGGCCGGACGGCGCTTGCCATCATCGCGGCGGAAAAGATCGTAGATCGTCTGTGGCGCGTAATCCATGACGAGGTAGGGGCGACCATCGTCCAGCTTGCCGAAGTTATAGACAGGCAGAATGTTGGGATGCTGCAAGTTCGCGATGCGCCGCGCCTCGGCGAAAAAGCTATCTTCCGCCTTCTCATTGAACTGGTCATAGCGCAGTACCTTGAGCGCCAACACGCGGCCCAGCGGAGCCGGTTCGCGCACCTGGTAGACATGCCCGTAACTGCCCGCGCCGAGGAACGAAACCACCTCATAGATGCCGAGGCGCGCGCCCTGCACCAGATAATCGCAGCGCGAGCAGCAGACGACGCTATCGGCATTCTCATGCCCCACGCGCGGGTTCAAACAACGAGCCACAGATCGATCCTCTTATACGATTGATTTTCATGAGTATTGTAGCCATTCGCTCCGACATTTGCAATGACATTACCCTCTATTTACGCTGGCGTGGCATGTTGGTTGCGTGGGAGGGTGCCATACGCTGTCTTGACTCGTGAAATAGACATACCTTAGATGTTTGTGTTAATATCCAATCTAGAGATAACTTTTGATTACCTGTAATTTATCAAGAGATTGAGGTTTGTACAATGTCCGAGATTAATTCTCCCTTTCGCTACCCAGGAGGTAAATTCTACGCACGAAAGCTCATACTAGAGTATATTGTTCCCCATACATATTATGCAGAGCCTTTCGCTGGCGGAGCCTCTATTTTCTTTGCCAAAGAGAAAGCGCCTGACAACATTTTGAACGATGCCGATCCAGAGCTAATCAATTGCTATCTAATCATACGCGACAACGTTGAAGAGCTAATAACTCTTCTGGACGGCATCCCTGCCAGCAAAGAAAACCATCACTACTTTAAGAATATTTACACACCAACAAACGATCTGGAACGCGCTCTACGTTGGTACTACCTGAACAGGATCAGCTATTCAGGGATCATGAATATGCAGAACTGCTACTGGGGCTATGGTGATAAATATAGCATGCAGCCTAAAAACTGGCCTGCTCATCTGCGCCGGTGTTCGGAGAAGCTACAAGGCGTAGAAATAACTTGCACAGACTTTGAGCGGATTATAGCTAACGCTCCAGATAACGCTTTCCTGTTCATAGATCCGCCTTACTTTAACGCCGATCAAGATAAGTTCTATACGCATAGTTTTACAAGACAAGACCACTTTCGTTTAGAGCGTATATTACGGGAACATAGTCATAGGCTCAGGTTCCTGCTGACGTATGATAATAGCCGGGAAGTGCGAGAGCTTTACCATTGGTCTCCTCAGATGGTAGAAAAAGAGTGGAACTACACTATTAACCGCACCGATGATCAAACAAAACAAACAACGAACAAAGGTAAGAGGTACATGGGTAAAGAGATATTTATTATCAACTACGATGTGCCTGAACCTTTGCCCTTACAATTACATCTAGATATGGCTGAACTTGGTTTAACGGCAGCCAGTTAGGATCATCTGCTAGCCGGACATAGGGTGTGCGCGGTATAAGCTTGTATCCCCCCTTTTCTTCGGCAATACTGTTGGGCAGTGCAAATCTCCAATCAAGCGCGGCTGCTTCTATGAGGCTTTCTTTATCTGATACATTGTAGTGAGCATACAGTGCTTCTAACAATCCAGGTTCTGGAACCAACTCAAATTCTTCTCCAATAGTATTGCCCTCATAGATAGCATTCAGGGGATTAGTTATAATGATGTCAAAGTCGCTCGCCAGGTATTGATCGTTATACGGTCTATCTGCATTGCTTCGACTCCGATGGCATTTTACTTTAAAGTGTGGCACATTCAGTACCCGGCTGCGCTTTCCTGTTCTCATCGTGCCACGCGAGGTACTTTTCGTTTCAACAACAAGACGAGTTCCTGTCTTTCTATGGATCACCTCAATGTCCTCATCAGAACGCCCAGGTTGAGCGTTGAGATTCAACTTGTTCACAATCCAGGACTGTGGCTGTAAAATTCGTTTCAGCTCATAGGTTCCATTGTACTCAGCAGCTTTACCACGCAACATAGGTACGACTTTCTGGTCGTTAATGATCTCAAAGAAGTCACCCGGCATGATATGATACTTTTTACAGTACGCTTCTAGCGTTCTCCCTAGCTGCTCATAATCTGACCGTTCAAAGCTCATCGCATTATTTCCTATCATCTCATTTATCATCTGTGTATCTGGTAGGTTGATTGAAATCAAAGAGTTCTTTGAGGTCTACATTGAGTGCCTTAGCTATAGCGAGTAAGGCTTTGACCGTAGGAGATGCCACTCCTGTTTCTATCTGGCTGATGTAGTTTAGTGATAGATCCGCTTTTTCTGCCAACTGAGCCTGAGTGAGGTCATTCAAACGCCTTAAGTACTTCACTTTTTTGCCAATAAGCAGATTGACCTCTTCCATTGCAAGGTAAGCTCCAAATCATAGATGTTGTGGAGAAGATTATCATATCAATGATGCGGATCAAACCAACCAGTGGTTTGAATCTGATGGGGGGTTTAGACAAAATACAAAATAACGCTGCATTGTGCCAGGAAAAAGATACTGCTGTTCGCGCAAAGCTCTCAACTTCTCGATGAATCACTCTTGTTGAGCAGGGCGCATAACTGCACGGGAAAAGCGGGCAAAGTTTCATCAGCGGCTGAGCCAGAATGAGGCGACTATACCGATGATACCGGCATACATGATGCAGACGATGAAACCGATGACGATGCCCGCCGCCGCAAGGTTGCGCACGTCCTGCCACATGGTGCGGGCGCGCGCCATATAACCGAGAACGATGCCGGTGATCGACGGCGCGACCATGAGGAAAGACAGAGGAATAATCGGCCAGGGAAAAAAGGAATAGCCCGCCTGGCTCATCCAGGCGAGAATGCCGGAGGCGCTGCCGCAGAAGAACAGAAACGTAAAAATGCCGAGCAGGCTGATGACAAAGCTGGCTATCGCCAATCCCATGCCTCGCTTCGGCAGCGGCGGCGCTGACCAGTAAGGCGAAGCCCCTGCATTGGCGTTGTAACCGGTGGATGAGCGCTGAATGATCATACGTCCACCGTGTCTGCCGCTCGGCATACCCGCGCCCGGCGACGAGCGCTGGATCATCATCTGCCCCTGAGTGGAACCGCCCGGCGCGTAATACGGCGGCGCGGGCGGCTGCCGGTACGCTGGCGCAAACACGCGCCCCGGCGGCAGTGGCTGCGCGCGCAGACCCTGCTTCTGCTGCCAGAGTTGCTCCTGCGCGATGCGTTCAAGTTGCCGCCTGACAAGCGTGGCGCTTTCCGGGCGCTGCTGGACATCTATACTCACCATCTGCTGGATCAAGGCGTCCAGTTCGGCCAGCATCGGTTGATTCTCCAGGCAGCTCATCAGCGGCACGAAGCGAAACGGCGTCTGCGCGGGATCATCGCCGGTCAGCAACTGGTGCAGGATCGTGCCGAGGCTGTAGACATCGCTGCGCGTCGTCGTCTGCGCCCGCCCATATTGCTCCGGCGCGGCATAACCCGGCGAGCCGAAGGGGATGGTATCTCTGGCCTGCCCCACTTTGTAGTGGCGCGCAATGCCGAAGTCGATCAGACTGAGGTGTCCATCGGTTCTGATGATGATATTGCCGGGCTTGAGATCGCGGAAGATGATCGGCGGCTGGCGCGAGTGCAGGTACTCCAGCACCGAGCAGAGCGATTGCCCGATGTCGAGCGCCTCGCCCACCGTCAGGCGGCCCTGCGGCGGTGTCTCCAGGTGGCGTTCCAGCGTGACGCCTTCGATGAAATCCATCACCATATACCAGCACTCGGCGTCCGAGAACTGGCTGTAGACGCGCGGCAGGCCGGGATGTTTGAGGTGGGTGAGCAGCGCGACCTCGCGATGAAAGGCATCGGTCGCCTCGATGATCTCAGTCGGCGAGAGTCCGCTCAGGCCGATGGCCTTGATCGCCACGAGATGATTATTGAACTGCGTATCCTCCGCCCGGTAAACGGCGCTGAAACCACCCCTGCCCACTTGCGCGAGAACGCGATAGCGTTCCTGGAGCAATGGGCGCTGCCCTGCGATTTCGGGGAGCGGGAGCGTAATTTTGAGCGACAAGCCACAGGCGAAACACGTTTCCGCGTCCGCCTCGTTGGCCGCGCCGCACGAGAAGCAATACCGCTCGGATGAAATCATATCTCGTTCACTCCCCTTGACCGGTGGCGACAAGGCACAAACCGCACATTCTTCTCTATAGTATAATAATATAGACGTTTGTTGCCGCTAAAAAGCACCGCGTAGGCGTAGGGACGCTCGGCGGTTCCCATATGTATTGCACCCCCACAGCGCACGGTGATACAATCACAATAATAAGCCAACCTGGCGATAACAACGCACATACACGGGACACAGAATGCAGCAAAACCCGACCATCGCTTCGTCACCGGAAGATATAGAGCGTCCAGAACTGTACTTGAATCGCGAACTAAGCTGGATTGAGTTCAATCGCCGCGTCTTTGAACAGGCGCAGGATAGCCGCCATCCCCTGCTGGAGCGCGTCAAATTTCTCTCAATTTTTGAAACGAACCTCGACGAGTTCATCATGATCCGGCTGGCCGGACTGAAGGATCAGTTCGCGGCGCATATCACAACGCTCAGCGCCGATGGCTTGACAGCAGAGCAGCAGTTGACCGCGATACGCCAGCGCCTGGAACCGCTGATCCACGAGGTGCATGTTTACTGGCGCAATACGCTGATGGCTTTGCTGTCCGAGCAGCATATCCACATCCTGGATTACGAGCAACTTGACGCGGAGCAGCGTGCGGCGATGCAAGCCTACTTCGAGAGCGACGTTTTCCCGGTGTTGACACCGTTGGCTGTCGATCAGGGCCACCCTTTCCCACATATCTCCAATCGCAGTCTGAACCTGGCTGTCGCAATTACCGATCCAGTCTATGGCGAACGCTTCGCACGCGTGAAAGTGCCGCCGAGCCTGCCGCGCCTGGTGCGCATTCCCGTTGCCGCTGACGCGAGCCGCCTCAACACAGTCGCCTTTGTCTGGCTGGAGCAAGTAATAGCAGCTCATCTCAATATGCTCTTTCCCGGCTTTGACGTATGGGAGTCATATCCATTCCGCGTCTTGCGCGATGCCGATATTGAATTGCAAGAGGACGAGGCATCCGATTTATTGCTATTAGAATATGTGCAACAAGAAGTACGCGAGCGGCGTTTCGCCCAGGTAGTCGATCTGGCGGTAAATCGAGCGATGCCGCCGCGCATTCGCGACCTTTTGCTCGATAACCTGGAGATCGCACCCAATTACCTGACGGTCATCGATGGCCCACTGGGCATCGGCGACGTGATGGAACTGTACGACCTGGAACGCCCGGAACTGAAAGATGCACCCTTCACGCCGCGTATGCCACCGACGCTGCACAAAGATCAGAGCATTTTTGCCTCCATTCGCCAGCAAGATATCGTTTTGCACCATCCCTACGAAAGTTTCAATTCGGTGGTCGAGTTTATCGAAGCGGCAGCGCACGATCCGCGGGTGCTGGCGATCAAGCAGACGTTGTATCGCGTGGGGACGAACGCACCCGTGGTCAATTCTTTGTTAGAGGCGGTAGAAAACGGCAAGCAGGTGGCAGTGCTGGTGGAACTCAAGGCGCGCTTCGACGAAGAGAACAACATTGAATGGGCGCGCGCTCTAGAACGCGCAGGCGTGCATGTCGTCTACGGGCTGGTCGGGCTGAAGACGCACGCGAAAGTTGCCCTGGTGGTGCGCAAAGAACCAGATGGCCTGCGCCGCTACGTGCATCTTGGCACGGGCAACTACAACTCCACCACCGCACGCATCTACGAAGATCTGGCCCTGCTGACCTGCCGCCCGGATCTCGGCGCGGATGTCAGCGACCTCTTCAATATGCTCACCGGCTATTCGCACCAGCGCGCGTATCGCAGGCTGCTGGTCGCCCCGGTCGGTCTGCGCCGGGCGATGAGAGAGCGCATTGAGCGCGAAATCGCCTTGCACCAGGAGTACAGCAATGGGCGGCTGATCTTCAAAATGAACTCTCTCGTTGACCCGGAGATCATCCGGCTGCTCTACCGCGCTTCACAGGCCGGCGTGGATATCGATTTGATCGTGCGCGGCATCTGCTGCCTGCGCCCCGGCATCCCCGGCATCAGCGAACATATCCGCGTACACAATATCGTCGGGCGTTTTCTGGAGCATAGCCGCATCTACTATTTCGGCAACAACGGCAACGAAGAAATGTACCTGGGCAGCGCGGACATGATGCAGCGCAACCTCGATGGCCGCGTAGAGACACTGTTTCCCATCGAGGACCCGGCCCTGCGCGATGCCATCCGCGAGCGCGTCCTGTACCGAGAGATGACCGATACCGTCAATAGGGCGGAATTATCCCCCGACGGCCTGTACCTGCCCGTGCGGCCCGCGCCGGGCGAGCCGCCTTTCGACTCGCAGGCGTGGTTCATCACACATCCCCTCATCGAGTCAGCCCTCGGCGGCAACGACACCGAGACCAGCGCCGTACCCGCTGGTTCATGACGGAGCCAATGTGGCGGCGCAATTCATTGTGCCAGGATCGGGTGCGATACATCGGCCCCTACTGACACAATGAATTGCGCCGCCACATATTTTTTTGGCCCATCATCTCGGTTCACAACATCAAAACGTGATGAACGAGACGCCGCGTCCAGGGAAGAACTGGACATTGGTCACTTCCCAATAATACGCGCCCCAGTTCATATTGCTGGCGATGACAGTGCCGTTGCTCAGCACGCGCTCCACTACGGCGACATGGCCCAGGCCATACGCACCCTGTACCCACGGCTGCAAATTGATGATCGCTCCCACCGAGGGTCTACTGGAGACATGCCAGTGGAACTGGTAGGCCCGCGCCGACCACTCCCAGGCATTAGCATTCGTTGTCCACGGCACGTACACATGGTTCAACTCGTAGTAACGTTGAGCAGCCCACCACGTACATTGTCCATACGGGAAATAGTTGCCCGTGCCTCTCACCGCATTCCCGCCGCCAGATGTCCTGTGCGCGCCCGGAATACAAACGATCTGGTGAACGTAGATCATATTAGGATTGGCAATATGGTTATAGGAAGCGAGGCGCTCCCACGTCGTGCCATAGCGAGCGGCGATCCCACCCAGCGTATTGCCGCTCACCACAGTATAGGAGTGATCGCCGCTGGCACATGGTGATTTGGCAAATGCGCCCAATAAGCGGGGGCCTATCGTCCCACCCAAAATCGTCAACCCGATCATCGCCAGCACGCAGATATTCGCGGCCACAATGCTTGCCATCCGGTGTTGTTGGAAATACCTCCAGATTCGTTGGTATATGTGCATTCGCACGTTTCCCCTTTCCTCTGTACTACTACTACTAAACCAATCTTTGCGGACCTATACACCAAATCGTCACGCTGCCCGCAATACCTAAATAAATGGGCGTCGATAGGCATCTTAGCGGATCATCACCATAACGCACCATGAAACACAGTGGTATATAGGAGAAATGGGTCAGACTATGGTTGTGGTTTTGGGGTGATCTGGCTTGTAGGGACACAAGGGCTATGGTATCATAGGAGGGAACAAACTTGCCCCGGCTGCCCACGCGCTGCGAGCAGGATTTGTTACTTTGACGAAGCAGGTTAGGGACGTGCAAAACTTGGGGGTAAGCCACCAGAACCAACCAGGGCAAGGAGAAACGACGATCATGGCACAGCCGATGCGAGACGAGGTGCTCGCGAAAAAACTCCGCGAATTGGGCATAGACCCCAACCAACTCTTGTAAGAGACGGGCAGCATAATGGCACAATTACCACGGTATATCACGCTATCGGACGAAGTGCAGAGTGCGCTGCGCGATCAGCAACCCATCGTCGCGCTGGAATCGACGGTGATCGCGCACGGCCTGCCCTACCCCGACAACATCGAGATTGCGCGGGACATGGAGGCGGCGATACGCGAAGAGGGCGCGGTTCCGGCGATGATCGGCATCCACGATGGCACAATCAAGATCGGCCTGTCGGCGGACGAGATCGCGCGGCTGGGAACGGCGCAGAACGTGCTGAAAGTGAGCAGACGCGACCTGGCCTTCGCGCTGGCAACGCGGCAACTGGGGGCAACAACAGTAGCCGGAACGATGCTGTGCGCCAGCATGGCCGGTATCCACTTCTTCGCCACTGGCGGCATCGGCGGCGTGCATCGTGGTGCTGAAACCAGCATGGACATCTCCGCCGATCTGACCGAATTGAGCCGCACGCCTGTCCTGGTCGTCTGCGCGGGCGCGAAATCGATCCTCGATCTCGATCTGACGCTCGAATACCTGGAGACGCAGGGCGTACCTGTGATTGGCTGGCAAACCGACGAGTTTCCGGCGTTCTATGTGCGCTCCAGCGGGCGCAGACTGTCCCAGCGCGCCGATGACGAGGCGGAGGTCGCCGCCATTGCCCGCGTCCAGTGGCAATGCGCCCTGGGCGGCATCGTTGTCGGCTGCCCCATTCCTGAACAGTATGCGCTGGCTGCTGGACCATTGGAGGCCGCTACAGAAGAGGCGCTGCGACTTGCTCGCGAGCAGGGCATACGCGGCCCAGCAACGACCCCGTTCTTGCTGGCCCACGTCGCGAAAGTCACCGCCGGAGAAAGCGTCGAGGCGAATAAGGCGCTGTTACTCAACAACGCGCGCTGGGCGGCGCGTTTCGCCACGGCATGGGTTTCCACCCCAACCCTGTAGGGGCGTGGGCTTGCCCCGCCCTAAAACCCGCATTGTTGAGCAACAGGGTGGGGCAAGCCCACGCCCCTACAGGGTTGTTTTTGACACGGCATATAACGGTTGATTTATTTTTGCGCAAGGATTACAATACTATCACAGAGATCATCAAGCTATCGGAAGGGACATAGCGAAGTGAGTACGAAGATACATTTCAGGACTATCCTGTGGGGAGGTATCCTCACCCTGCTCTACATCTGCACCTTTTTATTTATCGGCCCGACGCTTGAGGTCAGGTTCGGCGCGGGTATCAACGTTAACCTCAAGCTGCTGACGACAATCATTGGTCTGCTTGTTATCGTTTTTTACCATATTTTTGACCGACCGAGTCCACAGACCACCAAGCTGAGCCTGACCACCGATCTTACGATGGTCTGGCTGGCGTTGATCCTTTTCTTCCCGTTCAATCCCCCTCCTGGAGTCAATGCTACCACCTATCCAGGCGGCGCTGTCGGCTTCTTCACGCTGCTCGGTGGCCTGGGCATCTGCGTCTTGTGGGTGCATTTCCTCGCCGACGAGATTGTCTAGACAGGATGATGAAGTGTTTTGCTAGCGATTTTCTTGCGGAGCAGGAAAATCGCTAGCAAAACACTTCATTCACAACTACGACGCGCCGATTGCTCGCCGAGGCGAGGCGCTGCCCATCTGGCGACCACGCCAGCGCGCGTATCCAGGCAGCATGGCCGCTATAGCCGTATGCGTCTCGCGGTTGACCGTTGACGGCACCCCACACCTGCACCGTCGTATCGTCGCCGCCTGACGCGAGCAAGAGATTGTCCGGTGACCAGGCCAGCGCTTTCAAGGGATGGGTGTGTCCACGGTATACTTGCGTCGTTTCCCCAGTCGCGGCATTCCACACGCGCACAGTCGTATCTTCTCCCGCCGAGGCAATGGATTGTCCATCATGCGACCAGTCAAGGGCGTAGAGGGGGCCATTGTGTTCTTGATAAACGAGCGCGTTGCCGCCATCGAAGGCATCCCACACCTGAGCCGTGCCGTCGAAGCTGGCCGAGGCCAGGCGCGCGCCATCCAGCGACCAGCGCACCGCGAAGATGCGATACTGCCGATCGCAGGTGAAGACGGCTTTGCCGGTGGCTGCCTCCCACACCTGTACCGTGCTGTCGCCGTAATCGCCGCCCGAAGCGATATACCTGTCGTCCGGCGACCACGCGACACTGCGCACGAAGCGCGCGTGTCCGCGATATGTCAGGATGGTCTCGCCCGTAAACGGTTCCCATACTTGCACAAGCCCAGACGTACAGCCGGACGCGAGGCGCGCGCCGTCACGCGACCACGCTATAGAGAGGACGGGATGATCATGGCCGCTATAGACGGTGACGGGCTGCCCGTCGGCGGCCTGCCAGACATGAACGGTGGTATCGCGCGAAGCCGATGCGACATAGCGGCCATCGGGAGACCACGCCACGGCGAAGATATGATCGGTGTGGCCTTGATAGATCAATGTTCCCGCGGCCCCTCGGTGAGCAGATTGACAGCGTGAGACAGCACAGGCAAGATGTATTCCAGGCATTCCTTGACGGCCTTCGGACTGCCAGGCAAGTTGATGATCAGCGTGCTGCCGCGCGTGCCGACCACACCACGCGAGAGCATTCCGTAGGGCGTGTGCTGGATACTCACGGCGCGCATAGCCTCGGCGATACCGGGAGCCAGGCGGTCGATCACGGACAGTGTAGCTTCCGGCGTGACGTCGCGTGGGGCAAGACCGGTGCCGCCCGTGGTCAGGATGAGGTTCAGGCGTTTCTCATCGCTCCACTCGCGCAGAGTGGCGGCGATCAGGTCGCGTTCGTCAGGGATGATGGCCCCGGCGCTGATCACCGCGTCCGGCAACTGCGCGATCATGGAGCGGATATGCTCGCCGCTGCTATCGACGCGCTCGCCCTTCGCACCGCTGTCGCTGATCGTCAAGACGCCAACCGTAATCATTTAGATCCTCCATAATCCGGTGATTCCGACGTGACAGGCCCGATCCATTTCTGACCTTTCCCCACAACGAAACATCATTACATGCCGCGCGGGGCCAGTTCGCGCATCAAGGCTCCGATGTGGCGGCGCGAGCCATAGAGCCAGACGGTATATTCGTCAGAGTAGTCTTCCACGTCCACCAGGCATTGCATCTCCGAGGCCAGCTTGCGCGCGATATCGAGCAGGCGTCCGCGTTCAGCCTCGCTCCGGCTCTGCGTACTCAGGGCAAGCTTGCCTAGCCGCTCGTCAGGTCCCAGGTGGGCATTGATCAGTTCAATCAGATGATCGATGCCAAAGACGATTTGTAGCTGGGGCATCTCATCCACGCGCCCCTGCCGGACGCGCTTTTCCTCGATATTCATGTATGTTGCGCGTAACTCTTCCAGGATCACGTCCTTCGCTTCTTCCGGCAGCTCTGTCGCGGGATGCACATAAGCCAGCAGGCTATGCTCCGGATCGGAATAGATGAACGGGTTGGAGAGAGCCGCGCGCCGCCCGCAGTTCGGGCAAGTGGGAGTATTGAACAGGCCCGCCAGGATGGTGTATTGCAAACGCGGGTCTTGTTCCGTGTTGACATACTCGTAGATCTGACTTTCAAAAGTCTGCCCGCAGGGACAGGAAAAGGTGTAGTTGTTTGCTCGTGACATAAGAGATCAGGTATTTCGGACGACTCGTGTAATCAACAATTAATATTTTTCTGACGACGGAAGCGTCTGCTCAGCATCGCGCAGGACACCAGTAGTATACCACACAAGAGCCATAAAGAGCGAAAATCACCAGATACCAGTCACGTGTGTAATTATGTCAACTTACTAAACATATACGTGTCGGCGGGAAATAGAAAAAAGTATGGGTGATTGGACTAATCACTTGATGGATCGTTATCAATAATAGTACATAGTAAAATACTACTAAATAATTGCCTCCAATTTTTGGATAACTTATCATTTCTGTTTTTCTGATAGAATATTATATTTATCATCTATTAAAAAATTCAGATGTGTGATAAAATGAATAAATGTTAATTCGGCAAGATTGGACTCTAAAGGCAATTATGAGCAAGAATGTCTTCCATAGTTTGGTAGCTAGCATCATCTTTGCGATATTATTGGCAGCATTAACGCTTATTTTGCATAGTTTCGGCTTAAACGGTTCGCTATATCCTATCATCGTTTTGCTCATCTTATTGGTGGCTATTTTCGTGTACTTTATAGCCAGAAAATTTTATCCGAGATTTATACGATGGTTAACATGGCAACTGTTTACAAATGCACTATCGTCAAGTATGAATGATGCAGTTGCTGAGGAAACAGATTTCAAACGGGGTATTATCGATCAGGTTTTTCGGACGCTGTCTACTGCTGAACTGTCTCAGTATAATGTAATAAATGGGCCACATACACAAAATGCATTTATAGAGTTTGAAAATCAAGTGGTTTGTGAAGAGAATATCCAGAAAGCCTGTGAGAAAGCTAAAAAGATCAAAATTCTCACCATCAGAGGAGAGAAGTATTTTCTAGGATCCAGGAGTTTGTTGCGAGATATGTGCCTGGAAAAGCTAGGAGACGGATATAGTATAGAGGTACTGGTACTTTCACCTGACTCCAATCATATTACGGAAAAGCTAGGAGCGAGCCTGGGTAAGAATCCAGAGCAGGTCAGAGCAAGAATGTTGATTGAGTTGGAAAACCTGAGGCATATCATGAAAATTAACGGCAATATTAGGGTAAAATGCTATATAGAAAGCCCTAACTTCAAAATTCTCATATTCGACGATGAGATGTTTGTAAGTTCTTTTGCTCAAGGGGGACCAAAGAACGATCTTAATGCAAAGATGTTCCATGCTACGAGAGACAAAAACCCGCTTTTTGCTGGCTTTGAGAGATTCTTTGACGATCTGTCAGGCCGTGCCGAACCTCTCCAGTAATTGCCTTGCAGGAGAATTAGTATGAGCGTAAAATTGTTGCCAAAACCTGAAAAACTGTTTGAACATCTGCAAGAACTGCTTTCTCCAGGAAGTCTTGAGCTTATTAAACAAGCCTATGACTTTGCCGTAGCGCACTATGCAGCCATCGATCATCCTATCGGTAAACCATACCTCCAGTATGCTTCTGAAATTGCTGTACAACTCAGTGAGCTTCATATTGACCCGATACTCATCGCAGCAGCTTTGCTGTACCCTCCGCCTACCGTGAAGGAACAGGCGCTGGAAGACATCAAGAAACATTTTCAACGCGAACGGGAACTGAGCGCACTGCTGGAAGACATACTGCGCCTGGAACGCCTCGAGTGGAATACCTGGTCAACTTTCCTGCAAGGACCGGCGTCCGGTGAAGAGCAAGAACGCAGAGATGTTTTGCAAAAAATGTTTCTCCTGGCAATTGATGAAGATCAAGAAGAGGCTTCCGCTATGGACTTGCTGGCTGCCGCACAGTTTCAAAAGAGAGAGAAACAGACAGAGAACATTGTCAGGATGTTCCTGACATCTGTCGATGACATTCATGCTCTGATCTTCAAACTGGTCGATCGCTTGCACTTCATCAAACTTCTCAAAGATCTACCGCCTCAGAGACAGGAGTCAATTCATGCCCTGACGCACGCTCAAATCACCTTAGCCATCTATGCTCCGCTGGCCGACCGTCTTGGTGTCTGGCATATCAAATCAGAACTGGAGGATATGTCTTTCCGGCTCCTTAAACCGGAGACGTACAGGGAAATTGCCAGGCTGCTTGATGCAAAGAAAGAAAAACGGAAGAAGAGTATCGGCGAGATTATTGTAGCTATTCAGAAAAAGCTCGCGGAGTTTGGGCTAGAAGCTGAAGTTTCGGGTAGACCTAAGCACATTTATAGCATTTACCAGAAAATGGCAGCAAAGCAGCTAACCATTGACGGAATCAATGACCTGTTGGGAATTCGTATTATTGTAAATTCGAAAGATCATTGTTATCTTGCTCAAGCTATCATTCACGAGTCCTGGCTCCCAATCATGGAAGTTTACGAAGGAAAAGCGGGGAGAGATTGGATAGCGCATCCCAAAGAAAACCTTTACCAGTCTCTGCATACGACTATACGCCTTAACGATAAAATTGTAGAAGTGCAAATTCGCACTGGCGACATGCATGAAATAGCTGAATATGGCGTAGCTGCGGCACATTGGCGCTATAAAGAAAGTAAAGCATATCGAAAAGGGAAAACGCCTAAAGTCACGAAAACGCGCGAGCAGATATGGATCGAACATCTAGCCGCCATACGCAAGAGCCTCGGAGGGACGCAAGAGGAATCTTTGCTTGCCCAAGAAAAGCTTTTGAAGGATCAAGTTTTTGTGATTACGCCCAAAGGCAATGTTCTTGACTTTCCTGCCGGGGCTACAGCTTTAGACTTCGCTTATCGTATTCACACAGAACTTGGGAACAGGTATACGGGGGCAAAAGTGGGCGAACGGCTGGTGCGATTGAATTATCAGTTAAAGACAGGCGACATTGTTGAACTTATCACCTCGCGCGCGGGAAAAGGGCCAAATCCTGAATGGCTTGCAACCAGCCGGGACGGGGAGGGCAAAAGTACTTACGTCTTCGCGCAGACGCCCCAGGCCAGGAGCAAGATTCGCCACGAATTGAGACAGCAAAACGAAGCTCAGAAGCCAAAGCCGCAAAAATAAGTGCCTATCTTCGCCATCCCTTGCTGAGAGCTTTCTTCGAGACCGTGAATTTCAGTCCCTGCCGCTCGATGAATTCCTGAAACGTGCCGTAGAATTCCTGGCGATCCTGCATGGTGATGACGGAGACGGCGTCAGCCGTTTCGATGGCGTAGGGATAGCCCTGCGCGCCGATGATCACCTCGGCGCGCACCACGTCCAGCACGGCGTCGAGCAGGCCGTCGTCCAGCAGCCAGCGCGGGAATTCCAGGCGCGCGGGCGGGCGATCCGACGCCGTCTTGAGATAGCAGAAGGCCACGCTGTCGCGGTATGGCCCGTAGTTTTGCAGGATGTCGCCGCGCGCGCAGAGCATAGCCGGGGTGCGGTCGCCCCATTGCAGGTGGCTCTGCCAGAGCAGCGCGTCGTGGATGCGCCTCGTCTCGCGCAGCGTCGGCTGCGGCTGCATCCTGTCAAGTTGCCGCAGCATAGTGATCATATCGCGGGCGTAGCTCGTATCGATATAACCGATGAGGGGAACGCGCTGCTGCTCAGAGGTGCGCAGCAGAGAAACCGCCGCGTTGATGTAGCGCTCGCGGTACGGGCTGGGCATGGTGACGGCAAACGAGACGACCAGCGAGCCATCGAAGAAGACGACGGGGCTGTGCGCCGGATCGCCCGCGCGCCGCGCCTGGGCATACTGCTCCATCTGCTCGCAGAGCGTCTCCACTTCGAGCAAGTAGCGCCGCTGCGTCACCTGCATATCCGAGTACGGGTAGCTATCCGGGTCGCTGTTTTCAACGTTCGACTCGGCCATCAATTCGTCGGGCGTCAGCACCTCCATGCGCACATCTTTGGTGTAGGGTTTGCCTCTGGCGTGCGGATTGGCGAAGAGGCCGACCTGCACCAGCGCGACCGGGATCGAGGCGTCGCGCCAGGGCTGCAACTGGCTGCCGTCAACGGCCAGCGTGGTCACACCCTCGATGCATTCCGCCCACTGGCGCGCCTGCTCGTGATTGGCGAAACCGCGCCCGAACGAGTAGACAGGAGCGACTTTGGGCATCTCCGTATCGACCGAGGCCAGCCAGCGATCAAACTCGATGCTGGGCCGCGCCCCGGCGGAAGCGGGACTATCGCCCGGCGGCAGGTGGTCTTCGAGATGGCGGCTCGATGGATAGCGGCGGTGCAGCGTCTCCAAAGCGTAGCGATAGTCGTGCAGTTGCTCGCTGAACGTGCCGTCATACAGCGCAAATTGCCCTCTTTTGAGTTGCAGCGCCGCCAGCAGCTTGCCCTTATGCAACATAGGCGTTCACTCGCTCTCTTTCCTGAGCTGCTACCTCGTCGTCGGTGATCAGGCGCGTCTCGCCGTCCACTTTCTTCAGGCGGATGATGCTGTCCAGCCCCTGCTCAAAAGTATCATCGTGGCTGATGACGATCAGTTGATCGAAGCCGCGCACGCGCCTGATCTGCTCGGCCAGGTTCACGCGCCGCAGTTCGTCCATGTTCTGCGTCGGCTCATCGAAAAAGGCAATATTGAGCGAGGAGAGCTTCTTGAGCAGAGCCAGGCGCACGGCCAGCGCCGCGCTCATCTGCTCGCCACCGCTCAACTGGGCGAAGGTGCGGTTGACGCCCTGGCGGCGCAGGATGATCTCGTACTCGCTCTGCCAGGAAAGCTGAGCGGCGCGGTCACCCATGATTTCGCCGAAGATGCGGTTGGCCTCGGCGGAGATATCGGCAAGCATGGCGTGCAGCACCTGCGGACCCGCCTCTTTGATGAGGCCGCGGAATTGGCCCATCATCTTATCCAGGTCTTCCAGCGTGGCTTTTTCCTTACGAGCCGCCTCCAGCTCAATCAGCAACGCCTCCGCGCGCTCGATCTGCTGCTCAAGCCCGGTGATGCGATTCTGTGTGTTGCTGATAGCTTCTTTCAATTGACTAAGAGCGTCTTGCAAGCGGGTGATTTCATTGTTCACAGTCTCCAGATCGGCTGCATCGAAAGCCGCGCTCGCCTCCTGGTATACCTGCTCCGCGTCGCGCAAGGCCGCTTCGGCTCGCGCTGTTTCCTCCGCCATCTGCCGGTGTGCCTGCTCGCGCTGAGGCAGCGATTGCGCCGTCTGCTCGTTTGCCAGGTACGTCTGGTAGCCGCCGCGCGTCTGTTGCAAAACGGCCTCTTGCTGGCCGATATGCTGATCAAGCCGGGCATACGCGGCCAACTGCTCCTCTAGCGCCTGCAACTCCTGCTCCGCCGCCTGCTGGCTCTGCTGCTCGCTTTGCAACTGCTCTTGAACCACCGGCTCTTGCGATACTCTATCGCGTAAGGATTTCGTCTGCCCGCGCGGATCGTTGAGATCGGTAAGTGCTTGCTTCACCGCTTTGAGCTGATCGAGGCTTCCGCTCAACTCTCTGGCCTGCTGGCGCAAATCCAGGATGCGCTCTTCCAGTTGCTGGCCCGCTTCCTGCGACTGCTGCAACTGCATCCGCAGGCCATCCAGGCCCCGTACCTGCTCATCGGCTTGCTGGCTGGCGGTTCTAGCCTGCTCGGCCTCCGCGATCTGCTGCTGGATGCCTTTAAGGCTTTCCAGGTCTTGCGCCAGGTCGGCGCACTCGCGTTCCAGGCGCGTGATCTCCGCCGCGAGTCGCTGCAAATGCTCCGCGAGGTGATCGCCCTGCCCGGCGGCCTGTCCCAGCGTACCCATGTCTGCCGCGTACTTCGTCACGGCTCGCATCCGTTCGCTCAGCTCGCCTTGCCGCGTTTTGACGTCTTCCAGTGCGGCTTTATCTTCGGAGATCAGCCCGTCAAAATACGACTCCAGACTGTTCAGGCCGCGCTGCTTGATGTTCTGGCAGGGTTCATGCAAGAAAGGACAGAGGCCGCCTGCCGACTGTTTGCGCGACTTCTTATGGCTGTCGATGCTGCTTTCCAGCCGATAGCGCTGCTCCGTGATCTGATCGTAGTCATATTGCAGCGAAGGCAACGTCTCTGCCTCCGCGCGGTGCGCTTCGATGGCCGCTATCGTGTCCTCGACCTGGCGCAGGCGCGCGGCGGATATTTCCCTATCCTCCTGTTTGAGCCGCAGTTGCTCGCGCTTCTCCTGCCATTGTTTCTGCTTGCTGCTGCGCTCGCTGGCCTGGGCGCGCAAGTTCGCTACCAGTTCGATGCGCTCCTGCACCAGGGCGGCCAGCGCTTGCAGCGGCTCAATCATGGCAATGCGCTGCTGCACCATTTGCTGCTGCTGCATACTGGCGTCAAGTTGCAGGCGCACGCGCTTGCCCTCCTTGACGATGGCATCATAGCGCTCGGCCTGGCGCGTCAGTTCATCACGCTGCTGCTCGAGTTCGTACTGCTGATCGACCAGGGGAGAGAGAGCGACGATCTGCTGGCGCGCGCGGGCAATGTCATCGAGGCGCGCCTGCAAATTGGCGATGCTGGCCTGGATTCTTGTGTGCATATTGCTGCTTCGAGCTTGCTGCTGCCGCAATTCGCTGCGCCTGCGCTCATCCTGGCGCAGCGCTACGAGCGTCTCGTCCGCTTGCTGGTAGCGTTCATATTCAGGGCGGCTGCGCTCCACGGCCTCTTGCGCGGCGCGCGCCAGCAGCCATTCCTGCTCGCGATCTTGCAGTCGCTGCCGCATGGAGTCATATGTCGACTGGCGCTGCTGGAAGCGGTGCTGCAACTGCATCAAGGTGTCACGCTGCTGCGTCAGGGTTTGCTGGCGGACCAGAGCCTGCTCACGCTGCTCGCTCCACTGCGCAAGCCGCTCCGTTTGCTGCTGGTTTTCGGCGCGTTTTGCTCGCAGCTCTGAACGCCACGTGTCGAGGTCGCGCGTCTCGAACTCAAGGCGCTGTATCTTGCTCTGCTGCTCCTGCGCCTGCTCTTTGTACTGGCGCTGCGCCTCCAGCAAATAATCGAAGGCCGTCTTATAGTCTTCCACTTGTAGCAAAGCATCAAACGTCTGCTTGCGCGCGCTCGCTTTATCTAAAAAAATAGCGGCAAACATTCCTTGCGGCACGCCGAGTGCATCCTCAAAGAGCGCTTCGAGCGAGCGTTCGCGCTCGATGCCGAAAATCTCGTGCAGCTTATCCGTCACATCAGCACGCTGCTCCAGACGCAGATTGGCCTCGCAATCGATCAGCGTCCAGTACGCGCCGGAGCCGAAACGCCGCTCAACCTCGTAAGGCCGGTCGTCGCTGCCAACGAGATGTACGACGACCCGCCCGTATTTCTCGCCTTCGCGCACAAATTGCACCGACTTGTAGGGCAGCGAATCAAAGAGCGCGTAACCGATAGCCTCGACGATGGTCGTTTTACCGGCCCCATTGGCCCCGCTGATGGCCGTCGTGCCGCGCCTGAAGTCAATAGCGATGCGCCGGTAGCTTTTGATGTTTTCCAATTCAACACGTTTAATAAACATAGCAAGCGCGCCTTCCCAACGGATTCTGTCTCCCTCCACGCGCTATTCTTGCCGATGGGCAGGAAAGCGGAAACAGTGAGATACGTTCAAAGCGCATTATAACATGGCTGAGAAGTAGGCGGGCGCAACTTTTTCGCCGCTTATTCGTCCTGATACATGGAAACTTGTATTGAATATTAAGCATGAGAGGATTTATCGATGCTGTCACACAAAAAGTATCTCCTTCTATTGGCCGCTCTCATAGCTATCTTGCTGCTCGTGAGCGCGTGCGGCGTAAATACAGCGAGCAGCGCGCAAAGTACTCCTCCGCTGCAAGTACTCCAAAAGAGCTACAGCGCGATGAAACAACTTAAGACAGCTCATTTTACCATGCAGATTGCTGAGCAAATGAGCATGGGTTCAGGCTCATCAACAAATATCAAGATAAGCGCCAATGGCGATGAAGCGCTGCCCGACAAAGCCGAGGTGCATCTCACAGAGCTGAGCATGAAGCTCTCAGCGATCACGCTGGGCCGGGAGATGTACATTCAGAATACCAAAGGACAGTGGTATGTCCTGCAACTCAGCCAGGCGCAAGCTTCAGCAGGGAATCCGTTTGCAGGGACGAGCCTATCAGCCTACAATGTTTTGCTGGCGCTGGCGGCCAGGTCCCATTTCGTCGATCACGGCATGCAGACGTTGAACGGCCAATCCCTGCGCCATATTACGGTGACGCTGGACAAGAGCGCCCTGCAACAAATCATCAGTTCCAACCTGGGAAGCAGCCTGGGCAACGCCAATACGGCTGAGCTGAAGCAACTCCTGAATAAGCTTACTATCCAGAATACCTCGCTCGATCTTTGGATTGATCCGACAACATATTATGTCCATCAGATGGAGTTGAAGTACACGATAAACCTGAACGCCGGGTCATTTGTCACGCCAACGCCCTCGACATCTACCGCGCTGAATTTGAGTATGGGAACGGACACAACCATCGATTTCAGCAATTTCAACGCGCCCGTCACGATCACAGCGCCCAGCCACGCCATCCCGGCGAACAATCTATCGTCTGTATTCGGAGTATAAGCGCAAAAGCAACCATCCGGTCATAAAAAATTCCTGCCTCTTACAGGGAGGCAGGAATTTTTTATCTCTGTTTCTGTCTTCTGATCCGTGTATAGGTATGTATATGTCGGTGTATCGTCTAATCATCTCTATGAAACAGAGGAGTGTTATCAGCGATGCGAAAAAAACAGCATTTTTGGTTTGTGTTTATCGCGGCGGCAATGCTGCTGCTATTGAGCGCATGCAGCTCATCCATCGGCAGCGGTAATGGGCAGAACCCCCTGTCAACCCTCCAGGTGCTACAAAATAGCCAGAAGGCGATGAGTACACTTAAATCGGCCCATGTCGGATTACAAATCAAGGGGTCAGGACAAGCATCAGGCTCAACAGCGATGCCCGGCAATGTAAATTTCAGCCTGTCCGGCAGCGGCGACGAGGCATTGCCCAACCAGGAAAAAATGCAGCTCACGACAACCCAGAGCGTGACCAATACCACCTCCAATGTTACGGAAATTCTGGTTGGCAACAAGCTCTACACGCAAACTAACGGCGGCCCATGGTATGTCCTGAGCAACAGCGCCCTGGGGAACGTGGGCAATCCCTTCTCCGGGTTGGGTTCGCCTGATTTGACGGAACTGCTCGGACTGCTGGTACATACGCAAATCACCGACCACGGCGACCAGTCCCTGAACGGCGTAACGCTGCGCCATATCACCCTGCAACTTGACAAGTACGCGCTTGAACAATTGCTTGACAGCAATCAGCAACTGGTCAAACTCCTGGGAAAGCAGAACATCAATGCAGCTATTAACAACGCACAGTCCTTCAACGCCACGCTCGATCTGTGGATTGACGAGACGCAGTTCTACGTACATCGTACCGAACTGAAGCTCAATCTCAAGGCCAATACAGCGGCGTTGAAAAAATCGATCACGCCAACGGCCAGCCCGGTCAATAAGGGAAACTTCCCAGCCAGCGTGATCACGAACGCGGACGCTATCGTTGATCTGAGCAAGTTCAACGAGCCAGTATCGATTACTCAGCCAGCCAGCGCGACGCCGATTGCGATCCCTACCATTACGGCGACGCCGTAACAGGATCATCAACAGTCATAACATCATAACAAAGGAAAAACACCCGCGCGGGTGTTTTTCCTTTGTTATGACCGGCTAGAGGCAACGGCGAGATCATCAGACATTCGGCACCCAATCTTCGGCGGGCGGCAGATCATCATCGCGACTGCGGTTTAGCCCGGCGTCCGCACTGGGGCGCAACTGCAAAAGCGCCTCAAGCTCGGAACGTTTGTAGAGCCGCCGTCGCTTGATGCCCTGCCGGTAGCTTCTCAAGACGCCCCGGCTGACATAGCTATAGAGCGTGGCGGCCTTGATGCCCAGCAGGTCGCACGCTTCATTGCCATCCAGGTAAGTTTCTCCATTCAGTTCGATCATCTGCTTTGCCCGCTTTGCCGATTTCATGACGTGGTGCTGTGTCCCTTTCAATCATAGAGGTCAAAGAGCATTTTGTCAATTGCCACAGAAAGGTAAGATGTTTGTAGGAAACAACAAACATCTTACCCTTCTGTGGCAATCAATATAAATCGAGGTATATCAAGGTATATTGACTTTCGCCGAGATTCATGCTACAAATTGCATAGAGAGCATACCAAAAGGGTAGGCTCGCGACAAAAACCCCGTAGGGGTTGGAGTATGAAGGAGCAAGTCAACGATGACACCTGATGGAAATGTTAGCGCAACAGTTGATCCCGGCAAGCCCAGAAAGGGCGGTCTGGAGGGCGTGGTCGCGGCCACCACCGCGCTCAGCAAAGTCGAAGGCACGGCGGGACGGCTAATCTACCACGGTTATAACATTCACAGTCTCGCGCGCACCGCCTCGTTTGAGGAAATCGCGCACCTGTTGTGGTTCGGGCATCTGCCCACCGCAGCGGAACTGGGCGATCTGAAGGTGCGGCTCGCAGACGAGCGCACCCTTCCTGATGCTGTACTGGGTGTTTTGCGCGCGCTGCCAGCCGCGACGGAGCCGATGGATGCCCTGCGCACGGCAGCCTCGGCCTGGGGCGCAGCAACGATCAAGGGCAAGCCCACTGCCGACCAGGCTATCGCTATCACAGCCCGTTTCCCGGTCTTCCTGGCCGCCTTCCAGCGCTTGCGCAACGGCATGGAGCCGCTTGAGCCTCGGGCCGAGCTTGATCATGCTGCCAACTACCTCTACCTGTTGAACGGCCAGGAACCGGAAGAGCAGCACGTCGCGGCCCTGAATGCCTATCTCGTTTTGCTGGCCGATCACGGCATGAACGCTTCGACATTCACCGCGCGCGTCGTTGCCAGCACGGAGTCGGACATCGCCTCGGCGGTCGTGGCTGCCGTCGGCGCGTTGAAGGGGCCGCTGCACGGCGGCGCGCCCTCGAAGGTGCAGGACATGCTGCGCGAGATCGGCACGGTGGAGAACGCCGAGCCGTGGCTGCGTCAGGCGCTGGCACGCGGCGACCGTCTGATGGGCTTCGGGCATCGCGTCTACAAAGCAGAAGATCCGCGCGCGGAAGAGCTGCGCGAAATGGCTCGCGTCGCCGATCCGCAGGAGTTCGTGCTGGCGCGCCGTGTCGAGGAACTGGCGCTGGCCCTGCTGGAAGAGCAAAAACCGGGGCGCCGCCTCTACACCAACGTCGAGTTTTACTCCGCCGTGCTGTTGGCCTCGGTCGGTCTCCCCGGCGACTTCTTTACGCCCACTTTCGCGGTCAGCCGCGTGGCCGGTTGGACGGCGCACATCCTGGAGCAGGTCAACAACAACCGCCTGATCCGCCCTGAATCTGACTATACCGGCCCGTATGATGCAGCCTTTGTGCCGCTAGAGGCACGGTAGGATGCTATAATCGCGTTATGACATTGTTCGTTACCCGTAGGGGCGCGGGCTGGTGATATCATGCTAAAGAAACAACCCACGCCCTGGCAGCTTTTTCGCATCTGGGCCGCCATCGGCTTGCAATCCTTTGGAGGCGGGGCATCAACCACGTTCTTGATACAACAGAATTTTATTGAGAAACGCGGCTGGCTGTCTATGGAAGAGTTCTTACGCCTCTGGAATTTATGCCTTCTTACTCCCGGCATTAACCTTATCGCGGTAACAGTGCTGATAGGGAAAAAGCTGGGCGGCGTCTGGGGCATCGCCGTTTCGCTGGCGGGCCTCTTGCTGCCCAGCGCCGCGATCACCTGCCTGCTCACGGCGGGCTTTCAGTCGGTGGAGCATCTACCAGCCGTGCAGGCCATGCTCAAAGGGATCGTACCCGCGACGGGCGGCATCATGCTGGTGGTGGCGCTGCGCTTCGCCGTGCCGCTCATGAAAAACGGCTGGAACGAGGGCAAAATCGTCCTGCTCGCCAGCATGAGCATGATCCTGGCAGTGGCCGTCGCGCTGATCGTCCTCAAGCTCTCCGTGGTCCTGGTCATCGTCGGCGCTGCCCTGCTCGGAGCGGGGCTGTTCCGTCCGCCTGCATTGCCCGCGCCTGCTCCACCAGGGCAGCCAGAAGAGGCAAAGCAGCCATGATCAATCCTCTCGTTTACTGGTTCCTCTTCCTCAAAGCGTCGCTCTTCTCATCGGGCGGATTCAGCAATTTGCCGAGCCTGCACCAGGACTTGATCGCCAAAGGCTGGGCCACCGAGGTCGATTTTGGGCAATCGCTGGCAATCGGGCAGATCAGCCCTGGCCCGAACGGCCTGTGGGTGATCTGCCTGGGCTACCTGACCTATGGCTATCTCGGCGCGCTGCTCGCCTTGATCGCCATCACCATTCCCCCGCTGCTGGTGCTGGCAATAGCCGCCGTTTATGATCTCATCAAAGAGCGACGCTGGGTGCAGGGCTTGATGCGCGGCGTCTCGCTGGCCGTCGTCGGCATCACCCTGACGGTCGTCTGGACGATTGTGACCCAATCGGGCGCGGACTGGCGCGGCTACGCTATCGCGTCCGCCGCTTTCGGGCTGGGAGCCAGCAATCGCGTGCATATCATCATCATTCTCGGCGCGGCTGCCGTTGTCGGGCTTGTGATCTATCATGGTTTTCCTATCCCCTAATGATACGTTCTGCAACGTCCCCAGCGGGGCTGGGGACGTTGCAGAACGTATTTAGCCTCCTGTACTTTCGGACAGACTTCATATTGTTGTCTTGCAGCAAGCCTCTCGTATCGGATACAATGAATCGTGGATACGCCATCCAATCCATGACTATCCCGCGCAAATACTGCTGCTGAGAGGGCTTTGCCTCTCAATACATTTTTCTGTGGAGAAAAGGAGAACATTTTATGGCTTACGAACTCCCAGCTTTACCGTATGACTACACAGCATTGGAGCCATACATTGACGAGGAGACGATGCACCTGCATCACGACAAGCACCATGCCAGTTATGTCACCAATTTGAACAATGCCCTCAAGGGACATGACGATCTGGCCTCGCTTTCCATCGAAAACCTGATGCGGCGCATCAACGAAGTGCCAGAGAACATCCGCACGGCGGTGCGCAACAACGGCGGCGGCCACATCAATCACAGCATGTTCTGGGAGATTATGGGTCCCCACGCGGGCGGCTCTCCGAGCGGCGCGTTGGCGTCAACCATCGATCAGACGTTCGGCTCCTTCGACGCCTTCAAGGCCGCGGTGAATGACGCGGGCGCGAAGCGTTTTGGCTCCGGCTGGGCCTGGCTGGTAGTGGGCAAGGACGGCAAACTCCAGGTCACGTCCACCGCGAACCAGGATAGCCCGTTCATGGACGGCCTCTACCCGGTGCTGGGCGTCGATGTCTGGGAACACGCCTACTATCTCAAGTACCAGAACCGCCGCCCTGATTACCTCGCGGCCTGGTGGAACGTGGTGAACTGGGACGCGGTCGCGCAGCGCTACGCGGCAGCTCGCGGCTAACATCCGCGTCCACTGATTTGTCACAAATAGACCTGCTCCCTCTCGCGAGAGGGAGCAGGTCATTGTTTGCACAATCGGTGACGTTCCTCTCTTGTCATTCGCTCGAATGAATGCTACACTGTTGACGCAAAAGCAGATCATTGGCACTATCGCAAAACAATGATATATGTCAATGATAGAGGGTAGAGCGCATGAATATCAAGGATAATATACGCAAGCTGACCTACATGTTTATTCTTCTCTTCGTAATTTTGAGCGGGGGTATTGTTTACTGGCAGGTCGGCGTCTCCGCGCAAGTAACCTCGAATATTCATAATGGACGACATTGCCTCTCCGACAGCACGCCCATGCGCGGGCGCATCTTCGACCGCAACGGCGTCTTGCTGGCGGAGTCCGTCCCGTCGGCGGATGGCTGCGGCTACCTCCGCAAATACTTCGAGCCATCGCTGGCCGGCTTGATCGGCTATTATGTCAACCCGACTCTGCCCGCCACGGGCATCGAGGCTCAGTACAACAACTATCTGAACGGGCAGGTTGGCGTGACTGCCCTCGATAATCAGATAAATCAGTTGTTGCACCGCCCGCCTGTCGGCGACGACATCTACCTGACCATCGACGTGCGCATTCAACGTGCCGTCGCTAACGATTTTGTCAAAGACGCCTCGCCTCCCGACAACGTCAACGTTTTCAAGACGGACCGCGGCGCGATCATTGTCGAAGACCCGCATACCGGCGAAATCCTGGCAATGTACAGCAGCCCCGGCTACGATCCGAATAAGCTGGTGCAGACGCTGGCCGCGGGCGACTTCTCCTACTATAATTCACTGGTTGCCAACCCTGAGCAGCCGTTGTTTTTCCGCCCGATCCAGGGAACGTATGTACCGGGATCAATCTTTAAAACGATGACGCTCACGGCGGCGCTCGATTCCGGCCACGCGCAGTTGACCGATCTCTTCTATAACGACAAGAATCCTAATCACCCGCAAGCTATCGGGCCGGTGACAATTGGCAGCGGCGATAATTCGGAGAGCTTCGGGCCAGTCGGCAATAACCTTTGCTGCTATACGAAGAGCTACCCGGTCGATCTGGAATATGGCTACGTGCATTCAGACAATATCATCTTCGCCCAGGTAGGCGCGGAGACCGACGTAAATACCTGGTTGGCTTACAACAAACGCTTCTATGTCGGAGAGCAGATTCCCTTTGACCTGCCGGTCACGCCCAGTTCGGTAACGCCGCCAAATGGCAAGCCATTGCAACTCAACGGGCTGGGGGAGAATTCTTTCGGACAAGGAGTGGATACGATCTCGCCGCTGGAGATGTCGCTGCTCACAAGCACCATTGCCAACAATGGCGACATGATGCGCCCGCACGTCGTGATGAAGATCGTCGATCCGAGCAGCGCGGTCGTGCAGGCCGACAACCCACAATCGCTGGGAACGCCCATCTCCAGCCAGACCGCCAGCCTGGTGCAGCGAGCTATGTACGGCGTGGTGCGCTGCGGCTCCGGCTCGATCGTCTCTCCGTTGTTTAATTCTCCCTGGGCGCTCACTGCCAAGACGGGTACGGGCGAAGTGGGCGGCGGCAAGACCGCGAATGCCTGGCTGATCACGGCGGCTCCCTACCAGAATCCGCGCTTAACCATCGTTATGATGAAAGAGAATGGCGGTGAAGGCGGCGCGACCGATGGCCCGACGGTGGCGGACATCTACAACACCGTTTTTACCCAGTATATGAAAATCCCGGCGCCAGCCGCACCTGACCCGAATTATTGCACCACAACCGGTTTGCTACAATAATAGTATTCCCATAGGGGCGCGGCACATTTCCCCCGCACCGATGGAGACCCTCCAAAAATTCCCTATTGCCAAATCTTGACGAGATATGCTATACTACGAGCAAGCAGGGGAGGTGTCTGGGAACGCCAGGTGACTAAGGCCAGGCGGCAGCAGACACGTCATTTATGGCTCGCCTATCCAGGGAGTCGTTATTCGCTTGCACGGTTCAACCGGGGTGTGGCGCAGTCGGCTAGCGCGCAGCGTTCGGGACGCTGAGGTCGGAGGTTCAAGTCCTCTCACCCCGACCAGGATGGCTTACATCATTCCTTGATCTCTACCCGGCATAGGGTACAGCAAGTAACGGTGTCGCAATCGTTCTCAGGTTTCGGTAAAGGAGTTTTGGAATGCGAACGTACCAGGAACAGCAACAACCCGGAGCGTTGTGGGCTGCTTCGTCCCTGGGCGCTGTTTGCTCCAACCTGTGTGCAGGTTGGCAGGCAGGCGGCAAGCGTTCCAACATACCATGCTCGCCTGGGCGTGCAAGACGCTGGTTTCCGTATCCGTTGAGTAATCGTCGTCACAGACGGCGGTAGAAGCTGAGGGGGCGGCCACTCCCCGTTCCTGTCCTTTGCCTCACGCTTCTTCCTCACTGTCTGTTATGATTATCGGCTCTGACAGAGAGGAAGGTAAGCCATTTATGCCTGTTCTTGTATTAAATTCCTCACTGCTGCCTCTTTCGGTCATCCCTGAGCGCCGTCTCATCGTGTTATTGTCGAAAAACAAAGTAACCTTTGTCGATGAGGGAGTACGCCAGTTGATCGAAGAGAGCATTCAAGCTCGACGCCTTGAACTGGAACGGCCTATCATTGTGCAACTGCTCGCCAATGTGCGCATCCCGCGCGTCGCCCTCCAGCCAAGTCGCACCAATATCATGCTGCGCGACGAAGAAACATGCCAGTATTGCGGCAAGCATAGCCGCGAACTGACGCTTGACCATATTATCCCGCGCTCGCGCGGTGGGCAAAGCACGTGGGACAATCTCGTGGCATGTTGCAAAGCCTGTAACGGGAAAAAGGGCAATCGCTACCTTAAGGATGTGAATATGCACCTGATCCGTCCACCGCGTCCGCTCTCACAAGAGTACGCCGGCATTTTCCTGCTGCGCTATCCTAAATTGCACGAAGCGTACCAGGAGTTCCTGCTGAGCGCACAACAGCGCCAAATGAGCGCGTGATACGTATATATAGTAATGAGCCGTGTGTTTGTATGGTGTCAGGTGAACCTGGCCCCATACAAACACACCCTGAAAAATTTACCAAGATAAGAGGTACATGGACTTCAACCTGGTAGTGACAGCGCTGTTCTTTGCTGCCTACCGGTGAAGGAGAACGCATGATCGAAACATCAACAACCAGTGACCCGTCAACTAGCCCGCGAACAGGCCGCACGTATCTGTGCCTGTACGGGCATTTTTATCAACCACCGCGTGAGAACCCTTTCACAGGCATCTTACCTATCGAGCCGGAAGCAACTCCCTACGCTAACTTCAATGAGAAAATTACAGCGGAATGCTATGGCCCAAATGCCGAAGCCGGCAATTTTGACGCGCTGAGCTATGATCTGGGGCCAACGCTCGCCGCCTGGCTGGAGCAAGCCCACCCCACCATCTATCAACGCATCATCGAGGCCGACCACCGCCACCGGGCGCGCTATGGCGTCAGTAATGCCCTCGCGCAAGCCTATAACCATACCATTCTGCCCCTGGCAACCTCTCGCGATAAGCGCACGCAGATCGCGTGGGGGCTGGCCGATTTCCGCCATCGCTATGGCTACAATGCGCATGGCATGTGGCTGGCAGAAACGGCAGTTGACCTGGAAACGCTCGATCTGCTGGCGCAACACGGCATCACCTATACCGTGCTGGCTCCCTGGCAGGCCGCGACGCCTGTCGATGTGACGGAACCCTATACCGTGCGTCTCTTTGATGGCCGCAGCATAACCGTATTCTTCTACAACGCGCCTCTCTCCGGCGGCGTCTCCTTCGACTGGAACGTGACAAGCAATGCCGACGCTTTCGCCTCGTCCTACCTGCCCGCGCACGTCGTCCAGAGCAAGCGCGGGGCCGGAGTGGATCAGTTGATCATCGTCGCCACCGACGGCGAACTGTACGGACATCACCGGCCCTGGCGCGACAAATTCCTGGCGCGCCTGATCGAGTATGGGACGGAGGAACACGGCTACGAGGTCTGCACGCTGGAACGCTACCTGCTGCTGCACCCGGCGACGCAAGAAGTGGCGCTGCGCGTGCCGAGCGCGTGGAGCTGCGGACACGGAGTAGCGCGCTGGGAGATAGGCTGCGAATGCACCGAGGGCGATAGCAGTTGGAAAGCAGCGCTGCGTCGCGCGCTCAATACCCTGGCGGCGCGCGGCGATCAGCTTTTTGAGCAATACGCGGCAGCAACGCTCAGCGATCCCTGGGCGGCGCGCGACGGCTACCTGTCCTTGCACATGGGCTGGGAGACAGAGGCGCAGTTCTGGGCAAAGTATGGCAAGCAGCAGCGCGCGCCAGAGGATATCCTGGCGGCGCAGCAGGCACTGCTCCTGCTGGAAGCGCAATATTACCAGCAGTACAGCTTCACCAGTTGCGGCTTCTTCTTTGAAGACCTGGATCGCATCGAGCCGCGCAACGACATCGCGTTTGCTCGCCGGGCCATCAGTCTGTTCTGGCAGGCGCTAGGCGTCGATCTGCAGCAGAGCTTCTTGCAGGATTTGCAGGTGGCAAAAAGCTGGCGCACTGGCCTCACGGGCGCGGACATCTACCGGCAATTGCCCGTCGTCAAGCCAGGGCTGTTGCCGCCGCTCCCTTGACGTGATAGGATATGAATGTTGTGCCGGAGGATCGCGTTGGCTACAGTAGCGGAAAACGAAGCGCACGCCGCTCGTGGGCCGGTCGGCCCTCAAGAACGCTGCGTGCATACCATCACCGATCGCTTTTCACTGGCGAATACCTACCTGGTCAATACTGAACGGCTTTTCATCGTTGATCCAGGCTCGGAACTGAATGCCCGCCTCACGCTGACCTACCTGCAACGCTTTCTCCGGCGCTCTGCCGACGAGGTCGATCTCATTGTGCTGACGCACCTGCATCCCGATCACACGGACGGCGTGGCCTACCTGCGCCGGGAATGCCGCGTTCCCGTGGCGGCTTCGGTCGTGGCGCAACAACTGGTCCAGTCTGAGCAGCAGGGCCAGGTCAATAGAGTAATCCCACACGTCACTCACCTGGCCGGACAAATGTTACCGGGGACGCTGCATCATTTTGATCTCTTCCCACCTAATTATTCCGTGCAGGCAAAAATGGTGGATCTCTGGTTAGAGGACGTGGCAGGTCTGCCGTACCACGCGGATTGGCGTGTGATTGCCAGCCCAGGCCACACGCCGGAAAGCCTCTGCCTCTATAACCCTTTCACCTACGAGTTGCTGTGCGGCGATACGCTGATCACGATGGAAGGGGGCTCGCCCTTGATCGGCGGCACGACCAATCGCCGCCAACTGCATGAGACGCTGCACACGCTGCGCAGTCTGGAAATTCGTTACCTTTATCCAGGCCATGGACGCCCCATCCTATCGCCGCGTCCATTCCAGGACATGCCGGTGACGAAGTAAGAAATCATTGATTTTTGGGTTTGCTCGGCAGCCGTAGCGGCGCCGGCCCGCCTGATGGACGTGTAGGCGGCGGCGTCTGTGGAGATGGCGCGGAAGCCCCTTCATTGAGTTTGATGGTTTGCTCGGACTCAATATCGTAATTGGCCGCCATTCCTGCTGTTGTCATAGGCGGCGGCGTAAACCATTGATCGCCGCTTGAAAGCGCCGGCGTGACGCGATCCACGGGCAACGAGGGGAATGGCGTTTCATTTTCCTGGGCCCAGCCCGGCGACGATGGCATGATGCGAGCATGGCGAGCAAGCGGGTCGTCCTGCTCGCCATTCGCGCCGGGCGGCACGGCTATTTCAAAGATAAAGTGGTGCGAGCCGATCTCTAACAGCATTCCTTGTTCAAGCGTGGCCGAACCGCGAATGCGCGTGCCGTTTACCAGCACGCCGTTGAGGCTATTGGTGTCGGTGACATACACCTGTCCATCAGCCCAGGCCAACTCGGCGTGATGGCGCGAAGCCATATCGTCGTCAAGCCAGATGTCGTTATCCTCGCTGCGCCCTATCGTGATAATGCCCCGTTTCAAGGCCAGGCGCTGCCCCTGGAAGCGGCCACCGCGATAGATCAGCCAGCCCCACGGCGCGTCCTCGCTGTAGGCAAAGGGCGCTTCCACGCCGGGCTGATGCCTGGGAGGAGCGACGACGCGCGCCGGATCGATGCGCGTTGTGCGCTGGCGCGGCATCTGGGCAGAAACCGTCGAGGTGCGAGGTTGGGTGAAAAGGCAATAGGCAGCAGTGACGCTCAGAGGCACAAACAAGGCCCACAGGGAAACGTAAACGAGCGCAACGGTAACTTCCGCCGCGGGCAGGGCCGCCTGCTCCGCGTCAAAAGCCCAGTTCAGCCAGGCCAGCGCGGGCAGGAGCAGCAACGCGGACACAACGCAGGTCACAATCGCTCCGGCCAATTGCCGGGTCGTGCCACGCCTGCATAACGAGGTAAAGAGGGCGATCACGGCAATGGCGAACATACACAACGCCAAACCGCCGTAACATCCTATGCTGAACCATGTCGGAAAATCTATGCCGCTCGTTTTCGTTTCCCTTTCGGGCGTAATCATGAAAGTAACAAAATAAACCAGCAATCCCGACAATGTGGCGGCGCAATTCATTGCGCCAGTCAGTCGCCACAAGTAGGGCCAATCCTGGCGCATGAATTGCGCCGCCACAGTTCTGAATCTGCCTCCAATCACATTCCCATTCTACACCATCGCGTTGATGTTGGCAGCGAGGGCATCGCTCATCAAGATGGTATCGAGAATCGTGTGTTGCTTCATATTCTGAGCGTAGAAGGCATCGGTGATAATATTATCAGACGCGCCCGCTACTTTATTATTCAATTGAACGGCGTCCCAGTACTCAAAATGGCGATCGTCGGGCGTGGTGGCAACGCCCAGAAAAGCATGCCCCGGCACAATGATGATCTCCGCGTGCAAGCCGACGCGCTCAACGGCGGAAGCCAGCAAGAGCGTCAATTCGATGCACATGCCGCTGCGCTGTGCCAACACTTCGGACGGCAGCTTGATAACCTGCGTGGCCGCCGCGTCGCTGTTGGGGCCGCTATACGGTACGCTGGCCTGGATATAGCGAATGCCATAGTCCAGCAGCAGCGCATCGTAGATCGCATCCACCTGCGCCATCACCTCTTTGCTGCTGGCCTTATTGTAGCCGATCATGGCCGGCGGCGCCGGCGCTGGCTCAGACGACAACTGAGCCGCCGCCTTATAGACCAGCGCGCCGATGGCCGGATCGTTGGGCGTGACCCAGGCGGCGATCTGGAGCCGATTGCTCGCCGTCCACTGCATCAGCCAGCGCGAGTGCAGCAGAATCGGGATATCATCCAGGTAGTACAGGTGATTTTGCATGTCTGTCACCTGCACGCGCAGCGACGTATTGTCCTCGGTCGTCAACTGGCGAAAGAGCGCGGCAGTCAATGGCGGCGTAAAACCGGCGGACTGCCGCGCTGCCCTCGCGTTGAGCGTCCGCACCTGCGCCTGGCTCAGGCCGACAATGGTCACGCTGACGGCTATCGTGAGCGGCTGGCTGCTGCTGTACTGCACAAGAAAAAGCTGTGTGTGATTGGCGGCGTATGACGGGTAAAACGCGCTGAAGATCGCGGGCGGAGCCTGGACGCAGATACGCACCGGAGCCTGACCGCCGCAGTGTTCCTGAGCAGCGAGGCTATTCTGCCGGTAGCGTGAATAGGCTCGCAGGCCGCCCACGACATACCCGCCGGAGAGTCCGGCGAAGACGGTGAGCGAGCATAACAACACGATCACTTTGACACGCATGACTTCATTCATCCGCTCTCTATCGCTGGCATCGCGATCCGCACGACTGGAGATATACGTAGAGGCCATTATATCATCTTGTGTCATAGTGGGCAAAACGATGGGACTTGTGGGCCATAGCGCCCTGTCTTCCCGCTCCTTGTAAAGCAATCGAATTAAATGATATACTTGTGGGTGAAGGTAGTCAGGTGTAGGCCCGCCCCGTAATTGGCGGGCTTTCATGTATGTGTCCCTGCACATTCAACGAAGCGATGTCGCTTCACAACGCAGTGCAGCATTGCAGGCCCAGGCGCGGCCAAATTTAAGGAGGTTCTTTTTCTCATGGCTATCGATATCGTTAATCCCTATGACATGGCAATCGCCCAGTTCGATGATGCTGCCGAACGCCTCGGCCTTTCCCAGGCCATGCGCGCTATTTTACGCAAACCGAAACGCGAACTGATCGTCAATTTTCCCGTGCGCATGGACAACGGCGACGTCGAAATGTTCACTGGCTACCGCGTGCAGCACAACATCAATCGCGGCCCAGCGAAAGGCGGTATCCGCTTCAGCCCGGACGTCTCGCTCGATGAAGTGCGCGCGCTCTCGATGTGGATGACGTGGAAGTGCGCCGTGGTCAACATCCCCTTCGGAGGCGCGAAGGGCGGCGTGATCTGCGACCCGCAGAGGCTGTCGCGCGCCGAGTTGGAACGACTAACGCGCCGCTACACGACGGAGATTTCTATTTTGATCGGCCCCGACAGCGACATTCCTGCGCCCGACATGAACACCAACCCACAGATCATGGCATGGATGATGGATACGTACTCTATGCATGCAGGCTACTCCATTCCCGCCGTTATCACCGGCAAGCCCCTGGCAATCGGCGGCAGCGAGGGACGCCTCGAAGCGACCGCGCGCGGCGTGCAAGTCGTCACGCGAGAGGCGCTGCTTGATCTGGGCATGAAGCCGGAGGATTGCAACGTGGTGGTGCAGGGCTTCGGCAATGTCGGCAGCATCACAGCGCGTCTCCTGCACGAAATGGGCTGCACAGTCGTTGGACTCAGCGACATCAGCGGCGGCGTCTACAATGCGCATGGCATCGATGTTCACCATGCCCTGCGCCATTCCAGAGAGCATGGCTCGCTCAAAGGTCTGCCCAACGCCGAAGCGATCAGCAACGCCGAATTGCTGGCGTTGCCGTGTGACGTGCTGGTTCCCGCCGCGATGGAGAACCAGTTGACCGGGCGCAATGCCGCGCAGGTCAAGGCGCGCCTGATCATCGAAGCCGCCAACGGCCCGACGACGCCGGACGCTGACCACATCTTCAATGAACGCGACATTACCGTCGTGCCGGATATCCTGGCAAATGCCGGCGGCGTCACCGTCAGCTACTTCGAGTGGGTGCAGGACTTGCAGCGTTTCTTCTGGGCGGAAAACGAGATCAACAACCGCCTGGAGTCGATCATGATGCACGCGTACAAGGCCGTGCGCGACAAAGCGCGGCAGCAAGACGCGAACCTGCGCATGGGCGCGTACCTGCTGGCCGTGGCGCGCGTGGCCGAGGCGACCGAAATTCGCGGCGTCTACCCGTAGTGGTAGCGACTGGTGAGGTGTGGCGGCGCAATTTCATTGCGCCGCCACACCTCACCAGCGCTCTTTTCTTCTTATGAACACACTTTATACCGTTGGTCATTCAAACCGGACAATAGAACAATTTCTGGATATGCTTCGCGCCTTTGACATCCAGGAAGTCGTTGACGTGCGTACCGTGCCAAAGTCCAGGCATAACCCGCAATTCGGACAGGACATGCTCGTATCCGCCCTTCGCGACGCGCGCATTGGGTATACCCATTTGAGCAAGCTAGGCGGGTTGCGGCATCCAGCCAAAGATTCCATCAATTTGGGCTGGCGGAATCCCTCGTTTCGCGGCTATGCCGATTATATGGCGACGGACGAGTTCCAGGAAGGGCTGCATGCAATAGAAACCATCGCGCGGGAGAAAAAAGTGGCGATTATGTGCGCCGAAGCGGTTCCCTGGCGCTGCCATCGCTCGCTCATCGCTGATGCATTGACGACGCAAGGATGGCAGGTTCTCCATATCCAGAGCAAAAAGACAGCAAAACCGCACGAACTCACGGCTTTCCTCAAGGTGCAGGACAGCAAACTATGCTATCCCTCAGCAGAGGATGTCAGACCGATTTGAATGTCGCGCCCAGGGTATAGGTGATCACCGCCTCGATGGCCCCGACGATGGTCATTTCCAGGCCACTGCTGATCCACGAGCGACCCGTCACCAGCGTCTTGGCCGCGCCCACGGCAAAGTGCGCCGCGAGGCTGATAAGCGCCGCGACAATGATGGCGAGAATGCCGTTCAGGAAGAAGAACGGAATGATCGGGATAAACGCGCCGATACCGGTCGAAATGGAGGCCGAGGCAGCCGCGACCCACGGGCTGGGAAAGTTATCTTCCGACAGACCCAGTTCTTCGTGCGCCAGCGTGCGTAAAAACTGCTCCGGCTGCTCAGCTAAGCGCGACGACAGTAGTTCAGCCTCGTCCTCGGTAAAGCCTTTCAACTGGTAGAACAGCGATAGCTCCTCTTTCTCCTCTTCCGGATCTTCCGCGATCTCTTTCTCTTCGCGCTGGATCTCCGCCTGGTAGACTTCGCGCTCGCTTTTGGTCGCCAGGAACGCGCCGGAACCCATCGAGAGGGCGCTGGCAAGCATTCCGGCCAGGCCGCTGATCAGGACAAAGTGGCTGTTGCTGGCCCCCGTGTAGCCCGCGACGCCGCTGACGATGCCGAAGACTGCGCCCAGGCCATCGTTCACGCCGTAGATAGCGTCGCCGAGCCAGCCGCCGCCGCGCTTGTGCCAGCGTTCGCGGCGCAAGATCACATCAAGCATCCCTTGCGGGCCAATGGGGCTGACAATGTCGCGGATAACGCGCCCATGCGCCTCTTCCTCGCGCCGCACTTCGCGCAACATGGTCTGGGCCTCGCCATCGTCGATGCTGCTGGCCTGCGCCTCGTAGCGGGCGATATCGCGATCCTCCTCGTTTTCAAGCTGGCGCAGCGCAGCCTCTGTTCCCACCTGTCGCCGCAGCCAGCCCTGGAAGCGCATTTTCAGCGTGCGCTGCTCTCGCGGCGACTGCTCGCCCAGCTCCATCAGCTTGCGCTCCCACCGGGCAGCGTGGCGCGCCTCGGCCTCGGCCAGCTTCTCCAGCACGCGGCGTTTGGCGGCGTCGCGCTCCTTGCGCGCCAGGTCGCCATACGTGCGCACTCCCTCCATCTCGCGCTGCCAGTTCTGCTGCAGCGCGGCCACCAGTTCGCGCCGCGTCTGCTCAGTCATCGGCGCGGCGGCTGCGCTACCATTGTCGGCTGCGGCAGCAGCGTCATTAGACGTACCAATTGGTACGTGCTGATCGGCGTTAGACTCGGTGGAAGGCGTACCGATTGGTTCGTCTGATTTATGTGTGGTCACTGAATTACTCCTTTGCCTGACAGGCGGCGCACGTGCCGTAGATTCTGATCTCGTGGGTACCAGGTCGCATTCCCACAGCCCGCGCCGCCACCTGCAACGCCTCATCGGGCAGGGCAATATCGACGGGCAGATCAAGCAGCGCGCCGCAGTGCGTGCAGACGGCGTGGTCGTGGCGCGCGGTGCGAGCATCGTAGCGGCAACGATCGGCAGCGCGGCCCAACTCGCGGATCAAGCCCTGCTTGCTAAGCAGGTGCAGGACACGATACACGGTCGCCAGGCCGATGCGCGGCCTGCCCTGTCGCACCGCCTCGTAGATGTCGAGCGCGGTGGGATGGTTATTGTCAGCGCGAACTGCCTCAAGAACAGCCCGCGCGTTAGCATTGAGCGTCTCTTCCATGATATTAGGGTATCCTAATAATGATAATCATTCTCATTTTGATGAAGATAGTGTATGATCCAAATAGATAGAATGTCAAAGTTTGGAAAAGGCACTCAAAGACGACCTCGCAGGATTGAGA
>Ga0207416_1000889_pt1 | contig 45552 bp, 49 predicted proteins | sample PaiPotPPM11metaG_FD_184107 | JGI IMG/M metagenome (GOLD analysis project Ga0207416, IMG submission 184107) | Iron sulfur acid spring bacterial and archeal communities from Banff, Canada, to study Microbial Dark Matter (Phase II) - Paint Pots PPM... ...
CACCAAGGAGGCCCTGGAAGCGGCTCTGACCCAGGCCATCGACCTGATCACGTCCCAGGACGCGCACGGCTTCTTCAAACACTGTGGCTACCCGATTCCGGCTCAACCTTCATGAGGAGCGCTCTAGGAGCTTCCTACACGCGGACCCTGCGGGTGGCGGCGGATCAGCAGGTCATTCAGGAGGGCCCATACCAGGTCATTCGCCACCCCGGTTACCTTAGCACGCTGCTGGTCTGGTTGGGCGCCGCAACAGCTCTCGCGAACTGGCTCATCGTCAGCGTTGTGAGCATCGTCATGTTTCGTGCCTATCGGAAGCGCATGGAAGCTGAAGAGCGCATGCTGCTGGACACCTTCGGTGACGAGTATCGCGACTATATGGACCGTACCCGGCGGCTCGTTCCCTTCCTTTATTAGGGGCACCTATATCAGGGGCACCGGCCCGCTGCTGCCGGACGGCTGATCATGGCCGACGAACATCCGTGGACACTACAGGACGATAGACAAGCCCTCTTCCACTCGATGATCTCGCGGCACTCCACGACGCGCTCGCGAGAAAGGCGCCGGGTCCCGCTGGGTAGCGGAAGAAGCATTCTGAGACTGCCCAAACGAGTACTGGACTACGCGTAAGCCGGTATTATAAAGGCGTGAGGTGCAGACACCGCAGCAAGGAGCAGCGAGAGCCAGGTGGTCACAAAGAAAGGAAAGACCTGGGATAAACTCGGCGCTGAACAACAGGAACAGCGCAAGGCGTTCATAGATGCGTATACCCAGGCTGTGAGCCATCTTGGGTTTGTGGACTACGTCTTCTACTCTGAATCCCCGTCCGAGCTGGATGTCTTCACGGTCATTCGCGGAGATCGTCAAGCCCTTCGGCCTGCGCTCTACCAAATAGAAGCGGAGATGCTAGGTCGGTTTCCCAAGGCGCACCCTGACGTCAGACTTCTTCCACTGGATCTGGCTGACATCGAGTCTCTGCAACTGACGACCCATCAGGCCTTGCCGCGTCCCTAGATGGCCCGTCTGACTGAGGCGCAGCATTTGCAGCAGGCGTCTGACAATGAAGCTGCCTCGGTATATCTTGAAGGCACTCACAATGACTGGGCTGTCACTGCCTTGTTCTATGCGGCCTTACACTACGTGGACATGTACTTTGCGACGCATGGTCCAGTGCACACTTTCGCCTCGCACGGCGAACGTAGCACGGCCATCCAGGCGTACCTTACGCCAATATGGGCGGACTATAAGGTTCTACTAGAGGAGAGCTGGCACGCACGGTATCATTGCTCCCGGTACACGGCGTCGGACGTGCGCAATTTTCGCCGGAATGAACTGAAGCGGATTAAGGATCACCTGCGGCAGCTGGGTGTGCAAATTCCGTAAATGAGGGAGGGGTTGGAACCTCCATCAGCGCCTGCGTGCGGCTAAAGTCAACTCCTCCTCAAAGTTCGGTCCGCTAACCCGAATTCTTCACGTGCCGGCGACGGAGCGTTCGGCCCATGAATAACTCGGGCTAATGTGTTGAGCCTGCCAACCATCGGCGACCAGCATCATGACCACTGCGACCCCGCGCCGGGGGGCCAGTAGAACGACCGTCTATGACTCAATCGCGCCGGGCGCGGAATCCCGCAGCCACTCGGTTCCGACGCTCTTGCGGTGGAAGCCGAGCCGGCGCGAAATGTCGGCGGCCGCGGCGGCCGTCAGCTCCCGAAGCGCAGGAATGGCAGATGGTGGGAGCCGAAAGCTGGGACCCGACACACTGAGGGCCGCAATGACCGTACCACTGACGGAACGGATCGGCGCCGCGACAGAGCTGAGCCCGACCTCGAACTCCTCGATGACATAGGCAGAGCCCTCGTCCCGAATAGCTTGCAGCTGCTCTTCCAGATGAGCCGGATCCACGATCGTGTTCTCGGTGAAGCGCTCCAGTGGCCGCTCCAGGACGCGGCGCTGCCAATTCTCGGGCACATGAGCCAGTAAGGTCTTGCCGTCGGAGGTGCAGTGCAGTGGCACATGCCTGCCGGTCCAGTCCACGCTGATCACCGACGAGGGCGAGGTGGCCTGATAGATGACAACTGCCTCTTCACCCACCAGGACGGTGACAGTGACCGTCTCCTGGGTCTGCTCGCTCAAGCGCTGGCAGATCGGCCAGGCAGAGCGTGCGATGTCGAAGTCTGCTGCCACCGAGCTGGCGAGCGCCACGATCCCCAGGCCCAGACGGTACCGCTCCGTGCCGGCATCCTGTTCTACCAGACCCCGATCCTTGAGCGTTGACAGTAGTCGATAGGCCGTGGACTTGTGGACTCCGAGCCCGTTGGCCACCTCGGTGACGCCGGACCATCCATCACGGGACAAGATCTCCAGCACCTCGATCGCCCGGTCGACCGACTGAACCGCTGCTCTTTTCACATGGTCTTTAGACATGCCGGCGTGTTCCATTGTTCGGATGCCTTAATCTTCTCAAAATTGTTGCGCTTTGTGCAACCGTTTTGCATAATACAACATGGAGTGCTAACGGCATGAGGAGAAATTGAAGCCGAGCCGCCGCTTCGCCGATACGCGTTGACCGTCTAAGTGCCGCCGTTCGCATGTCTCTGGAGGTAGGATGAAGATGCACGCTACGAACGTGAGCAGCGAGACCATCATCCGGGTAGAAGACATCTCGAAGGTCTTTGGGCGTCGCGCTCGCCAGGCCCTCGAGATGCGGCGCTCCGGCCAGAGCAAGGCCGAGGTCGAGCGCACCACCGGGGCCACCCTCGGCGTCTTTGACGCCTCCTTCGAGGTCTATCACGGGGAGATCTTTGTCCTCATCGGGCTCTCCGGCAGTGGGAAGTCCACCTTGCTGCGCCTCGTCAACCGCCTCATCGAGCCAACCGAGGGCGAGATCTACCTCAACGGCGATCGTATCTCCGGGATGCCACCCAGGCAGCTCCGCGACGTACGCCGCAAGAGCATGGGGATGGTCTTCCAGCACTTCGGCCTCCTCCCCAACCGGAGCGTGCTGAACAATGTCACCTACGGCCTCGAGATCAAGGGCGTCTCTCGCGGGGAGCGGCAGCGGCGCGGGGGGGAAGCGATCGAGCTGGTTGGCTTGCACGGCCAGGGAGACAAGCGCATCACCGAGCTCTCCGGCGGCATGAAGCAGCGGGTCGGTCTCGCCCGGGCTCTGGCTACCGGGCAAGAGATCCTGCTCATGGACGAGCCGTTCAGCGCGCTCGATCCCCTTATCCGGCGTGACATGCAGGACCTCTTCCTCAATATCCAGGGCGAGGTCCACCGCACCGTCGTCTTTGTCACCCACGACCTCGACGAAGCGCTCCGCCTGGGCCATCGCGTCGCCATCTTGAAGGACGGAGAGATCGTCCAGCTGGGTAGACCCGAGGAGATCCTGACCCACCCGGCCACCGACTATGTGGAGCGCTTTGTCGAGGATGTCGACTGTGCGAAAGTGCGCCGGGTCGAGAGTGTGATGGCCCCGCCGGGCGAGATTGCCTACCTCAGCGAGGGACCGCGGGTGATCCTCCGCCGGATGCAGCACGCCGGCATGTCCACCATCTTCGTCGTCGACGAGGAACGACGTCTGGTGGGGCTGGCCGACGCCGAGGTGGTCGCCCGGCTCGTCGAGGCCAATGAGGCCGAGATTCGAGGAGGCGTCGACCAGACCGTGGGGCGTGTCAGGCAGGGCACGCCGCTGCGGGAGGTGCTGCCGCTCTTCATTGATCGGAACCTGCCCGTGGCCGTCACCGACGAGCAGGATCGCCTGGCGGGCGTCATCGTCCGCGGGTCGCTCATCGCCGGGCTGACCACCGAACGCAAGATCCCGCACGAGGAGCCGGAGGGTAGGACACCCAGCGGGTACCCCGCCGCAGGCTTGGGTGACCCGGACCTGCCCTTACGGCGGGAGGCAGTCGCAGCAGACCGAGAGGAGGTGAGCTCGTAATGGTTGTCATGGCCGATATCATCCAGAACCACGCCATCCCGCTCGACCAGTGGGTTGCAAACTTCATCGCCTGGGTCACCACAACCTTCGCGGGATTCTTCACGTTCTTGACCAACGTCATCACCTCCTTTATCAATGCGTTCAACACGGTGCTGGACACCCTTCCTCCCCTTGCCATGGTGGTCATCTTTGTGGCGATCGCGCTGCTGGCGGCCAATTGGAAGGTGGCGCTCTTCACCGCGTTCAGCTTCCTGCTGATCGACAGTCTGCAGCTCTGGGACCCGGCGATGCTCACCGTGGCACTGGTGCTCTCCTCCTCCATCGTCGCGCTGGCTCTGGGCATCCCGACAGGGATCCTGGCGGCTCAGTTTCGTATCGTCGAGGCGATCACCCAGCCGATCCTCGACTTCATGCAGACCATGCCCCCCTTTGTGTACCTGATCCCGGGGGTCGTCCTCTTCGGCCTGGGCACCGTCCCGGCGCTGATCGTGACGGTGATCTTCGCCGCGCCGCCCGCCATCCGGCTGACCCTGCTGGGCATCCAGCAGGTTTCCAAGGAAACGGTCGAAGCCTCCGAAGCCTTTGGCGCAACCCGGTGGCAGACACTGATCAAGGTCGAGCTGCCCCAAGCCATGCCAACCATCATGGCCGGCGTCAACCAGGTCATCATGCTCTCCCTCTCGATGGTGGTCATCGCCGCCCTGATCGGGGCAAGCGGTCTGGGAGAGAACGTACAGCGGGCGCTCAGCCAGCTCGACGTCGGGCACGGCTTTACCGCCGGGCTCGGCATCGTGCTGATCGCCATAGTGCTCGACCGCATTACGCGCCACGCCGGACAGGGCGATTTGCGGCGCAATCTGAAGTGGATGCTGAGCTGGGTCCAGCGTATCGCCACGCCCCAGCAAGCGGTTCCGGCGCCGGCCGGACATATGAGGTGGAACCTGAGAAGGAGGAAGCCGAGCGTATGAGGAGAGAGTAGACAGACGAATTGGGTAGGAACGAGTAGTAGAAGGAGAGGTTGTGAGGAATGCGTAAGATGCTGTTGGCAGCGGTCGCTGCCGTGATGATTGGCTCGCTGGTCGCGATCCTTGCCGGCCCGCGCGGGACGGCGTCCTCGGCGACTCCGAAGGCGAGCAAATCGCTCGTGATCGGCGACATCGGCTGGGATGAGGATGTCGCCATCAACAACGTCGTGAAGATCTTGCTTCACGACAAGTATGGTTACAACGTCACGTTGAAGCTCGCCGATGTCGGTCCGCTCTATCAGGGGGTGGCGACCGGCAGTCTGGATGCCTTCCTGGACGGTTGGCTGCCCACAACGCACAAGATCTACTGGGCGAGGTTCCATAGTAAGATCATTTTGCTGAACAAGTGGTACAAGGGGCTGGCCAACCTGGGCCTGGCGGTTCCCAACTACGTGACGGCAACGAGCATCGCCGACCTGAACAAGTTCAGTAGTAAGTTCGGTGGCAAGATCATCGGGATCGAGGCCGGCGCAGGGGAGATGAATATCGTCAAGACCAAGGTCATTCCGGGCTATGGGCTGCACCTCACCTTGCTTGCCTCGAGCACTCCCGCCATGCTGGCCGCACTACAGCGGGCACTCGGACAACACCAGTGGATCGTCGTGACCCTCTGGCAACCCCACTGGGCGTTTACGAAATACCCCATCCATTACCTGAAGGACCCCAAGGGGGAGATGGCCGGCGTAGATCATCCGTCCATCATCGTTCGACAGGGGCTACAGAAGGATGCGCCACAGGCGTACAAGTTACTCAAGAATATCTCCCTGACCCCGCTTCAGCTCGGCAAGCTCGAGCTCTCCATCAATCAACTTAAGGATCCGGCCAAGGGAGCCCAAGCCTGGATAAAGAAGAATCAGAGCGTAGTCAATTCGTGGTTGAAATAAGGAGGCGACCGGCCTGAATTCTTGACATTATCGGCGAATGACTCATGTAGGGGCCGGCTCCTGCCGCGCCCGCCCGGTCACCTCTGGCCGCCATGCGGCATGTTCCCGAGGACGCGCAAGCGGGCGCAGCAGGAGCCGGCCCCTACCTCGTAACCGGCTGATGGCAGACGGGCGCGACAGGAGCCGAGCGCCCCTACCATGTGCGGTTGGGCGGGCCCACACGGTACTCGACATACGACGCCTCATTCATTGCCGTTCCGCCATCATCACTCCGTGTCGCTGCTCTGCGCTCTCTACCACATGCCGAATCAGCACGGCGTTGGTGACGGGTCCAATGCCTCCCGGAACCGGTGTGATGGCACTTGCGACCTCCTGGCAGCCGGCGAAGTCGACATCGCCAACCAGACCGCTCTCTGTCACGTTGGTTCCGGCGTCGATGATGACGACCCCCGGCGTGACCATAGCGGCCGTCAGCAATGCCGGTTTCCCGGCGGCCGCGATCAAGATCTCTGCCTGACGGGTGAAGAACCCCAGATCCCGCGTCCGAGTGTGAGTCATGGTTACCGTGGCGTGCCTCCGGAGTAGCAGCTCCGCGACGGGGTGACCCACGATCTTGCTGCGCCCTACGACGACCGCATGCTTGCCCAACACGTCAATACCACTCGACTCGAGGGTCTGCATTATGGCGGCGGCTGTAGAGGGCGTCTGACCCGGCAGACCAAGGTACAGTCTGCCTGCATTCTCGATGGTCACACCGTCGACATCCTTGATCGGGTCGATCAGCGCCGATACTCGCGCGCCCAGTAGAGCTGCAGGAAGCGGCATCTGGACAAGGACGCCGTCCGTGGCCGGGTCTGCGCTCACGGTCGCTATCTCCTGTTCCAGCTGTTCGACGGTCGTATCTTCCGGTATGAGATGCCGAACGAACTGGATCCCTGCCCGTGCCGCCAGCCTCTCCAGACGCGCGGCGTAGAGCTGCGCGGGAGGCGAGTCGCCGATCACGACAAAGGTCAGGCATGGATGGACCCCGCACCGGCGGAGCGCAGCGACGCGCTCCTTGACCCCCTCCACCACCTCCGCCGCAATTGCCTTACCATCCAGCACTCTGGCGGTCACGTGTGCCACCATTCTCCTTCGTAGCTTCGTTCCATGGTAGCAGCGGGTCGCCCTCACCTCATCGGCCCCGACCACCTTGCCCCGGAGGTGGTGGTCATCGTCGACGCCGCCATCAACCGGGTACCGGACGGCACGCTGGTCGGCGACAATGCTTCCTGATCATGCACCATGGACTGCCGGCCCGCAGCCCATCTTCATGCCGTCGACTTCAAGCCTGCCCAGCTGACCCTAGATCAGGGTATCGCTCAACCGCTCTGATGCCACCTGCTCAAGGGCCATCCGCCGTGGCTTCAGGAACTGCTCCTCCGTTCCGAGTTGCTCTAAGAGAGCGACTGCCTTCTCGCCCAGCGTTGTGGCTTCCCCGATGCGCGCCTCCCACACATTCACCTGCTCACGCGGGTCGTCCTCCAGGTCATAGAGCTCCGGCGTCTCGGTCGGCCCACCCAGGATGAGGGATCGGTCTCGCGTCGTAACCGTGAGCGGCATGTAGCTCGAGATGCGTCGTGGCCGGGAGTCGACGGCGGTCGTGATCTCGCCCTCGGCGAAATAGAGCGGCCAGGAGCTCACCACGAACGGACGGTGCTCCTCCTTTCCTCCGCCGAGAACGTCGAGGAACGACTCCCCCTGCATGGTACCCGGGCGCTCGACCCCTGTCAGCTCGAGCACCGTGGGCGCTATGTCCGGCGCAGTCGTCAGCGCTGCCCGGCGACCCGGCGCCAGCCCCGGACCACGCACGATGAGGGGAACCCTGGTGAGTTCCTGATAGAGCGGAGACCAACCCACGGTCAGCATCCAGGATTCGGCCAGCCACGATGGCGCGACCGTGCCCTCGGTGATGGTTGCATCTGCGTCCTGGAGCCACTCGGCCTTGCCAAAGTAATCGTGCTCGCCGAAGTAGAACCCGTGATCGGAGAGGAAGAAGACCAGCGTGTTGTCTCTCAAGCCCAGCACGTCGAGCTTCGCCAGCAGTCGGCCGAGCCAGAAGTCGACCATGGTCACCTCGCCGCAGTATGTCGCGTGAGCGAGCGCCACGTCATCTGGGGAGAGTCCAGCTTCCCGCCACTTGGTGTACGAGGGATAAAGCTGTCGTCCCTCGTACCCCGGCCGGTACAGGGCGGTATAGTAGTCAGGCGCGTCCCAGGGCTCGTGTGGATCCCAGGTGTCCACGTAGAGGAAGAACTGCTCTTTGTAGTGCCGCTCGAGCCATTGCTCGGCGGCTGTGACCGTGCGCGCTACCAGCCGATCGGACTCCGAGGTCCAGGTAGAGCGGCAGTCGGAGCGCTCCTCTGGGGGCGTATCGTCTCCCTGACCACGAATCCAGATGAAGTCGTCGAAGCCGCGGTCGTACCCGTACCCGCGACGGATGAAGAACGGTGTGTCGACGACGCCCATCGTCAGATAACCGGCCTTGGACAGAAGTCCCGGAAGAGTAGGCAGGTGAGACGGCAAGGGCTCCCACCCCATGAAGGTATAAGAGAACGTTCCCGTCAGAATATCCGCGCGAGCCGGCATGGTGGGAAAAGAGGAGATCACATGATGGTCGAACATGACCGACGAGCGGGCGAACGCGTCAAGGAAGGGAGTGCGAATGGCTTGGTTGCCATACGCTCCAAGGTGATCGCGTCGGAAGGTATCCGAGACAATCACCACGACGTTGGGGCGAGTAGACATAGAGTCCCTCCGTGGGCAGGTGACTGTGACACTGTTTGGGATCGTGGTGGACCGGGACATTTCTTCCCGGTCCACCACGTCGAAGAGAAGAACAAGCTACAACGTACGATGAGGTTCACACCGCCTTCTTCGCGGCGTTCACCCAGGGCTGCACGACGTGCCGATTCTTCTTGAGCCAGTTGTTTACCCCTTTTGCAGGATCGCCGGCCTGGTTGATGTACGCCTCCATCTGGTTCACCTGCTTGTCGGTGAGTCTCATGCTCTTCAGGAACGCGTATGCGGCCGGATCGGACTTGTCGAGACCCTTGTGAACGAGCGTGGCGATCCGTGAGGGATGCGTGAGATTGCCCAAAGCGCCCTTGGGATCCGAGAGGTAGTTGAATTTATACTTCGAATTCATCCAGTGAGGGGACCAGGCGATGAAAATGAAAGGCTCCTTTTTTGGATAGAGCTTCGCTACCTCGGAAAGCATCGCCGGCGTGCTGGACGGGATGAACTGCACCTTCAGGTGGTACTCCGGAATGACGTTATTGACGATCTTGCCGGTGATCACGGCGCCGGGCTCGACGCCGTAGATCGCCTTCGCGCCCGAAGAGTTGATCTGGCCGATGCTCGTGATGTGCATGTAGGAGGGAGCGGCCAGGCTGAACTTGGTGGTGCCAATGTACCAGGGGCTCAGGAGCTGGACCTTGTCCTTGACCCTGGCCAGATACTGCGCGTGGTTCGGCAGCCAGACGTCCTCGAACGCGTCGAGGTTGCCGGTTGCGACGCCCTCGAAGAGAAGCCCAACATCGGCGAGCGTCAGATGGACCGACTTGTAGCCGAGGTCCTGTTCCAGGAGGACCGCCGTCAGGTTCGAGGTGGCAACGCACTCGTCCCATCCGATGTTGCCGAGGGTGAGTGTTTTGCTGCCCGCTGCCACCGGCGCAGCCAGCGCGCTGCTTCCGTATCCCGTAGCACCAAGCAAGGCCGCGCTGGCGAACCCGGCGCCACTCAGCTCTAGAAATTGGCGACGACTCATCCCGCATCCGATGGCCGCTTCATGCTCTTTCATTGGTGTACTCCTCTCTGAACCTGCTTGAGGTAGAGTCTCGCTCCAACAGAGTGTCCGCGTTGCTCAAGTCATGCTCTATCTGCCCTCCTCTCGGCCGAGCTGCCGATAATTCGGATCTCGCCCCTGCTTCAGATGTTGCGCTATATGAGACTGTCTCATATAATAAAACAATACCAGGAAACTGTGGCCCTGTCTACCGCAGACAGGGCCTCATACCGTGCGCTACCTAGACATCAAGAGTGACCCCTACGCCCAGCGCCGTAGCAAGGAGGCGGCGGGCGACCATCCTCAGCGGGCCCCCATACTGCTCGATGTTCAGGCCCTCAGGCCAGAAGCACCCGACGCCTTGCGCGGCTCGGCAACCCTGAAGCCGGGCACCCGGAAGAGACACGGCATCAATACCACGCCCTCCACCCCGCCAGTAGTTGATGAAGAGCTCTCGCTCGTTGCTCCACACCAGTCCTCGGTAGATCCGCCAGTTGACCCCGTGCCCTCGTCGCACGACCCGGGTCGAGAGCGCGGAGCCGGTGCGGGGATCGAGCACCGTTACGATGGCATCTCCTGCTCGATTGCCAAACAGGTAGATCCGACCAGACACCGGTCCCACGGCAACACTGAGGAAGATGATACCCCTGGCAAGGGCGTACCACTTCTGGACACGCGTGGTGGCAACGTCGACCACAACGAGGTAGTCCCGCGCCTGTGGCTTTCCGAGGACCAGGATGTAGAGGGACTCGCGGTCCTTGCTCAAGGCCAGGTAATAACCCCGGAATGCAAGCGGCCTGGGCACAGGGGCAGGCGCGAGGACGCGGTCAGAGATGACCGCGCCCGTCGTGGCGCGCACTGCGAGAAGGTGGTTGTTGACGAGGAGGGCGAAGACAGTGGGACCCGAGGTGGGATGGGGCTGGGGAGCGGAGGCTGGGGATAGCACAACGACAAGGATGGGGAGTAGGGCGAGTCGACAAAGCATGGCACCCTCCTGGCACGCCAGGGCACTCCACATGTCTTAACGTCCCGGTCGGGATCAGGAGTGCAATATTTTTGGTCTCGCTAACGAGCATCGGCCGAACTCGACAGACTACCGATAACGGCTAACAGCTCACATCTCACGGACGTCCGATGCTTGCCCTAGCACGTTGCCGATATGCTCGGGTCTTGGTGCGGTTGCCACAGACCGCCATGCTACACCACGTGCCGGAGTGGTTCTTGGAGTGGTCGTAGAACGCCCAATGGCAGCCATCACTCCGGCAGGCCTTGAGGCGGGACCATGTTTCATTGATCATGGCTGTGAACATGACGGCCAGGAGCCGCCCGATCGCCTCCTGGACCCCAGAGGCGCTCACCTCGAGGCCGGCGCCCCCATCGGGCTGCACACGGACCAGAAGCGGGGCATCCCGCGCTGCGCGGTTAAGCGTGTCGAGCGCGTCAGCATCAAATGCTGCGCCGTTGTTCGCCAGTAGTGCGGCACGGAGCGCCTCACGAGCTCGCACTGCCTGCTGCCAATCCGCTTCAGTCAAGAACGTCTTGCCGGCTACCAGCCCGCGACGTTCCAGCCAGGCAGCTAGGAGATCGGGGCTAGCGAGGTCGTCGTGACCCGTTTCGATATTTCTGGTATTGACGAACTCCTGGACCAAGCGCAAATCGCCTGGTGCGAGCCCTCGTTCCTCTGCCTCCATAGCACCATCCTGGGCATCCTCGAGGCGTTCCTCATCGTGCAGCCGTAGAGCAAACAGTTCCTCGTACGGCTTCTGTTCGATGCCCCGTATCACAGCGTCTCCGATACGACACTAGCAAAATCAAATCGCTAGTTGCAAGACACCATCATAAGTGTTACGATAGTTACTGAGAAGTAAACCGCATCGGAGGGTTACTATGGTCACACTGAAGCTCGGTTCCTCCCTGAAAGCACTGCTAGGACATGTGCCGTACCTGCCTCCACGGACGCGCGACCCCAGAGCGTATGAGTACTTTGCTGCGCCGCGCCTGACGGAGACGGTCATCCAATTGCTGAACGCGGCGGAAGCAGCGGCACACGCCGCCGAGAGCGTATCACGCTGAGCTGCAAAACCATAGGGCGCGTGTCAAACGGGCCGGCAACCGTTCATGCCGGGATCGCGTTAGTCCCCGAATCCTGGGCCGGCCTGCTCTCGAAGCCGAGGCTCCGGGATATCACTGCGGCGGCATTTCGTACCAGGACCCCCAGCTCGGGGATTGACGCGACGGGGAGCCGAACAGAGGGGCCGGACACGCTGATCATCGCCACAACTCCGCCTCCAGCGGCATAGATCGGCGCGGCAACGCCGCTGAGCCCTATTTCCAGCTCTTCGACGGCACACCCGTACCCATCGGCCCGAATGGCTCGCAGCTGTTCTCGCAGGCACGCGGGGTCCACGATCGTGTTCTCAGTAAAGCGCTCCAGCGGCCGCGCCAAGATGGATCGCTGCTCATTCTCCGGAAGATGAGCCAGCAAAACCTTGCCATCGCACGTGCAGTGGATCGGTAGATGGCTGCCGGTCCAGTCCACGCTGAGCACCGACGAGGACGACATGTCCTGGTAGATCACGACCGTCTCGTGGCCCGCCAGCACGGAGACCGTCACCGTCTCCCGCGTCTGCTCGCACAAGCGTTGGGCGACCGGCCGAGCATAGCGCACGATATCCAGGTCAGCCGTCACCGCACGTGCCAGGAATACGAGTCCCAAGCCCAGGTGGTACCGCTCTGTTTCGGCGTCCTGCTCCACCAGACGCCGCTCCTTCAGCGTCGCGAGCAAACGGTAAGCGGTAGATTTGTGGATGTTCAGTCCATTCGCGACCTCGGTGACGCCGGCCGCTCCCTCCTGCAAAAGGAACTCGAGCACGGCGACCGCGCGGTCAACCGACTGAACCATGGAGTTCCGAGGATTTGCAGCGCGCATCGGGCTCATTATAGTCAGCATCCACACCGCAATAGACCTCGGGCCATCTGCGATATTCGAAGTAGAAGGACGCCTCGATGATGGCGTCAAATACCCTCTGTGTCTCGAGGGACGGTCTTGGTCCATTCCATGGTAGCGCCGGTCTTAGAGCGACGGCTCGAAGGCTTGGGTGCCTAATCCGATCTGTCCCCTGCGCAAAATGGTAGGAAAATGTTAGGAATGGATGCATAGGAATGGATGCAAAGGAGTAGTGCTGTGAGTCTTGATGGAGCTGCCTCTCGCGTGCCGTCCCGCTCGAATTCCTTCTCGTCGCGGGAGTACATCTCCGAGGAAACCTACCTGCAGACGCGGGCGCCGGTCGAGCTGGCGATGACCTTGATTCCGGAAGCCTATACCAGCCCGGACTTCTATGCCATCGAACAGGAGCGGGTCTTCGCAGCGAGCTGGATCGCCGTCGGTTGCACCTCGCAGCTCCAGAAGAGCGGGCAGGCCGTCGTTGTTACGGTGGCGGGGCGCTCGATCATCGTGTCACGCGACAAGGCCGGCAGACTGCGGGCCTTCCACAACGTGTGCCGGCACCGCGGCACCAGACTGCTCGACGATGGCCATCAGCTGCTGCGAACCGCGAGGATCAGATGTCCGTACCATAGCTGGACATACGATCTCGCGGGCAACTGCCTGGGGACACCGCTCTTCGAAGGCTCGGATATCCCCGAGGACCAGCGAGGCGTCTTCGACATGAGTGGGGTCAAGCACTTCGACAAAGCTGACTATAGCCTGATCCCTGTCGGAGTCGGGAGCTGGGCCGGACTCATTTTCGTCAATCTCAACCCGGACGCTCCGCCCCTTCGGGTGCAGCTTGGCGACCTGCCGGTACGCCTGGCCGGCTACCGGCTCGATGAGTGGCAGGTGGTGCGCGCGAAACGTTACCAGGTCGCGGCAAACTACAAGCTCATCGGCGAGAACTTTATGGAGTGCTATCATCTGCCCTGGGTCCACCCGGAGCTGATCAAGGTGTCTCGGATGGAGAACCACTATCGCTGGCAGGGACCGGGTCTGTACACAGGAATGTGTACGACGCCGATCTCCCAGAACTCACAGGCCGGTGGCTGGCAGGGACTGCGCCCCCTGAGCACGTTGAGCGGCACCGACGCCGAAAGTGGTCGCTTTGTCTGGCTCTTCCCCAACACCGCGATCTCTATCCTGCCCAACCACGCCTTCATTATCCTGGCTCACCCCGAAGGCCCTGGGCAGACTGGCGAAGAGACGCTCATCCTCACACATCCTGAATGCACCGAGAGCCCCGGCGCAGAGGATGAGCTGGATCAACTGACATTATTCTGGGATCTGGTGAACCGGCAGGACATCGAGATCGTGGAGCGAGTGCAGGCCGGCTTGTCCGACCCGGCGTACCGTGGGGGCCGTCTTTGCTATCACTTCGAGGAACCGATCCATCGCTTCCAGAACATGATCATCGACAAGATGGTCGGGATCGACCGCGTGCCTCCGGGCGACGAGATGGAGATGGTGCCAATGTTCGCCAGGAAGGACCAACGCCTAATCTAGGCTGATGACGACCGTCTTGAGCTCGGTGAAGGTCTCCATGGAATAGCGACCACCGACGCGGCCGACGCCCGATTGTGAACCGGCACGCCCCCCGAAGGGCAGATGACTCTCCCAGTAGTTGGAGGACTCGTTGATGTTCACCCAGCCGGCACGCGCCGCCTCGGCAAAACGAAGGCCACGCGCCAGATCGCGTGTCCAGACGGCCGCCAGAAGTCCGTAGGGGGAGGAGTTGATGATCTCGAGCGCCTCCTCCTCGCTCTGGATGGTCGTGATCGGAATGATCGGTCCGAAGGTTTCCTCGCGTGCCACCTCCATCTCATTCGTCACTCCATCCAGCAAGGTCGGCTCGTAGTAGAGGTCGGTCGGAAAGCCCGAAGCACGCGCCCCGCCCAGGATGAGATCGGCGCCATGATCGAGCGCATCGGCCACGTGTCGATCCATCTTGCTAGCCGTTGGCTCGTTATTGAGCGGTCCCATGGTCGTCTCGCCGTCGAAGGGATTCCCCAGGTGAATGGAGCGAGCAATCGCCGCCTTCAGCTTCTCGAGAAAGGCGCCATGGATAGTGTCATGGACCAGGAAACGCTCGCCGGCGGTACAGCTCTGGCCCGCGCAGAGGAAGGCGGCGGCGAGGCTTGCCTCGGCGGCCGCATCGAGGTCGGCATCGTCCAGGATCACCATCGGTCCATTGCCGCCCATCTCGAGCAGCAGCGCCTTACCCGCCGCGCGCTCGGCAACCCGGTGGCCGGTCGCGATCGAGCCGATGAAGCCGATTGCATGGGTGCCGGCGTTGGCGGCTACCTCGTCGCCGACGACCGGCCCGTGCCCGGTCACCAGGTTGAAGACGCCGCCGGGGAATCCGGCAGCCGTGATGCACTCTGCAAGCTTGACGGCACAGATCGATGTGGTCGGCGCGGGCACCCAGACGACCGCATTGCCCGAGGCAAGAGCAGGCGCCAGCACCTCGGCCGGCATGGTGTAGGGCCAGTTCCAGGGAGTGATCACTCCCACCACGCCGCGCGGGACCCGATAGGCCAGGACTCGTTTGCGGGCGTCGACCGATGGCGGCATCGCGCCTTCGAGTCGCGTGGCATCGGCGGCCGCCATGCGGAAGTACTCGATCAGCTCGGAAACTTCGCCATATGCTTCGCTCTGTAACGGCTTGCCCTGATCGAGCGTGAGCGTGCCGGCAAGCTCGTCGCGGCGCTCGCCGATGATGTCGGCAACCCGATCCAGGAGCTCCCTGCGCTCGAAGGGAGAGACCGCAGCCCAGGCCCGCTGGGCCTTGTTGGCGGCGCCGATTGCTCGCTGGGCGTCGGCTCGCGTTCCCTCGGGCACCGTTCCGATGACCTCGCCGGTGCTCGGGCTTACCGCCTCCATGCGGTTGCCGGACTCGCTCTCGACCCAGGCACCGTCGATGTACATGTTGTAGGGCCGGCTCTCCACCCTCACCCCCCAACCCCCAATGCCGGCAGACCCAGAGGGTACCCAGGGGCCGGCCTACAGAGGGTGCAGGTAGAGGGGGAGCGAGGTGCCTGTGAGTCGCTTGCCTGCGAACTCATCGCTTCCTCTTGCTGAAGGCGTTCCGGTAGATTTCCTCATAGTCGGCCGCCGTCACCGGACGTGGGTTGCCGATCGTCTGGGGGTCCTCGAACGCCATCCGGGCCAGCATCGGAATCTCGTCCTCGGCGAAGCCCATCTCCTCCATGGTCGGGATTCCGACCTGGTCGGTTAGCCGGTAGACTGCATCGACCCCCGCGAAGGCCGCCTCGTGCGCCGGCAGACCGCAGGTTTCGACACCAAGCGCCTGGGCGATACGTGCGTACCGCTCAGGGGCGGCCAGCGCGTTGAACTCACAGACGGGACCGAGGACGCGAGCGGTCAACGCGCCATGCGGGCATTCGTGGATGCCTCCGGCCGACTGGCTCATGGCATGGGCTGCCCCGGCGCTCTCGGTCCCGTACGCCATGCCGCCAAGCGTCGCGGCGTGCATCATCTGCGTCCGCGCCTCGAGATCGGTCCCGTCCTGATAGGCGGTTGGCAGCCAGCGACCGACCAGCTCGATTGCGGCCAGCGCCACGGCGTCGTTGAAGGGCTGGTGGTAGTCACAGGTGTAGCACTCAATGCCGTGCGAGAGGGCGTCCATCCCGGTGGCGGCCGTGACCGCCGGCGGAAGACCGAGCGTGAGCCTGGGGTCGAGCACGGCCACGTGCGCCCCGATCAAGGGCGTTCCACCCACATTGAATTTGACCCGCCGGCCGTGATCGGTAATTACCGCCCAGAGCGTCACTTCGCTGCCGGTGCCGGCCGTGGTTGGAATGGCAACCAGCGGCGGGATACGCCGGGTGATCGGCGTGTGGCCGTACTCGTACTCGGCGATCGAGCCGCCGTGTGCAACCTCGACGCCGACCGACTTGGCGGTGTCCATCGAGCTTCCACCGCCCAGGGCGACGAGTCCGTCGCAGCCTTCCTGACGGTAGACGGCGCTGGCGCGGCCGACCAGCTCGATGTCGGGATTCGGGTAGACCTGGTCGAAGAGGATGGCGTTGGGCACATAGGTGAGCGCTCGGTCGGCAAGTCCGATCGCGGCGACACCCTGATCCGTAACCAGGAGCGGTCTGGTGACTCCCAGCTCCTGGACAATCTCGTCAAGTCGGGCGAGCGCGCCCGGACCGTGTACGAGGCGCGTGGGCACCTCGACCGTTCGTATGGTCTCCACTTCGACGGCCATGTAATCCCTTTCGTTATGCGGTTGAGTGGCTCTGCGGTGTAATTATCGCTCGGCCAGCGCCCCTCGCCCCAGCCCCTTGCAGCTGGGCACCCGGTAGGCCCGTCCCTCCGGAGCCTGACCCCCACGAAAGTGGGTGGCGGGCTGGCGCAGAGGCTAGCTTCCGGACATGGCGGTGTTCTCCCCCTCTCCCGAAATTCGGGAGAGGGGGTTGGGGGTGAGGGGCGAGCTAGGCTTTATTACATCCGCTACTCCACGGGTATCTCGGCGTGAACGGCCGAGAGGTTGACGCCCTGGCGGCTGCGGTAGAGGCGTGAGCCGATGTAGATGCCGACTGAAAGGGCGTAGAGCACCGCTATGAAAATCAGAGAATTCCTGTCGTTGACACCGTAGACGCTCCACTGTAGCCACTCGTAGATGGTCCAGATCAGGAAGGCCGCGAAGATGACGCCTGCAATCGTGATCACCGGGATGCCGGCGATCTGGTACTTCGCGACGGGCGAAGCATCGTAGATGCGCTTCATCCGCCACGGGAGTATGATGGCCGCGATCGTGCTGCCCAGGAAGGTGACGGCGATGACCAGTACGGCATCCAGGGTCGCCGTCCGTAAGTGGAAGATGTTGTAGGAGTAGAAGTAGGAGAGGACCAGCCCCGGTACCAGCATGGCGATCAGAGCCACGATCGGCGCGCCGCTTTTGGACACATCGGCGAATCGCTCCGGGAGCGCCCGATCGAAGGCGGCCGCGAAGATGACCCGCGTGCTCGACATGAAGACGGTCCCGGCCCAGCCGAAGAACCAGAGGCTCAGGGAGAGGACCAGCCAGAGCTGCAAGACGTGGTTGGTCGTCACGAACGCGGCCAGCAGATCCGGGTACGGCCAGACCGGCAAGACACTCGTGCCGCTCTGGAAGGTGAAGTTGGCGTCGTGGTAGAAGGAGGTGGTGGTGACCTTGGTGATGAGGATCAGCGAGAGCACGGCCAGGACGGCAGCCGCGGTGAGCGCGTACCCCATGGCGCGCAAGTTCTTCTTGAAGTCACCAGCGCCCCGCACCTCCCCAAAGAGGGTCGCGCCCCAATTCGGGTAGAGATTGAAGAACAGCACCAGCGGGATGAGAACCCAGCTCGAGACAAAGGCGATGCTGGAGAACTTGATCGGTGAGTAGCCGGCCTTCTGGGCGGCCACCACCGTCTGCGCGTAGGCGTTGCCCTTGACTCCGAAAACGTGGGTGCTGAAGTGGTTGAAGCCGCTGACGAATGAGCCGTGATCGGCGAACAGCAGCAGCAGGAAGAAGCTCACCAGACCAAGCATGCCGCCGTAGAAGCAGAACTTCTGAACGCGGGCATACACCTTCATCCCCAGAGCGATCACGACAGCCGCAAAGCCCGCCACGATCACCGAGGAGAGCATGTAGCCACCGTCGCCCGTCGCGTTGACGGCCTGCTGCGCCCACCAATGGCTCCCCGTCCAATCGGCCATGACGGTGGCAAGGGGTGCGAAGAACAACACTGTCAGGATTGCGCCGTAGATCGGCACCCAGAGCCAGAGGATGAAGACCCAGCCGGTGATAGCCAGCACGAACCCGATCCCGCCGCCCAGGATGCGCGTCTGCCAGACGTAGTCACCCCCGGCGCGCGGTATGACCGAGATCAAGCCGGCGTAGACCACCACCTCGCATAGGATGATCACGCTGCTGACAATGGTGGCCGTGATGAGGTTCCCCTTCGCGGACGTAATCGGGCCGTACGAGTACTCATACCAGGCAAGCGCCACCACATTGACGGAGAAAAAGGCATAGATGAATGCGTCGAACGTGGCCCACGCCCGGACCAAGCCCGTGGCGTTGCGCACGAACAGGCCCTGGGCGCTCGGCGCCGCGGTACCTGTTGGCGTCGTTGTCGTCATTGCTAAACTCCTCCTCGGGACTCGCCTCTTAGGGCGGCCCCGCTAAAACTCACAGCTTCCCGTGCCGCTTATCCGCAACAGGTTGCGCCTGCGCGGTGCGACAAGGATTCTCGCTCCACGCGCATGAATACACCCGAAATACTTCACCTCCTTGCCGTCTGGAGATAGATGGTCGAGCTAACCCGATGTGAGTGTGTGATTCGCGATTGTATTCCCCTCGAAATCGATCCGAGCACCGAGCAATGTGCCTTGTTCATATGAGCTGCCGGGGTTGATGCAGAGCGTCTTTCCCAGCCTGGCAATCCCCCTCGCTTCGTGGATATGGCCGAAGAGGGCGAGGGGCGGCTGATGCTCCTTGATGACATCACGCACGGCCGTGCTGCCTACCCCAGCCAGCACGTGGCCCGCATACTTGGGACGCATAGTCTCGTCCAGCTCAGGCGCTTCGTCCAGACCGCTACCCTGTGCGGGACAATGCATATTGAAGATGCAGGCGCCGGTATCCGGTACCTCGGCCACCATGGCCTCGAGCTTTTTGAGGAGATCGGGCTCGTCGAGCTCACGGTGAGTCTTCCAGGGAGTGATGTTCGACCATCCGGTGCTGATCATGGTGAGGTGGTCGTCGAGCGGAACGACGCGCCCCTCGGCAAGGGTGACGCAGCGCGCCTGGCGTACCACGTCGTCGACCTCAAACACATCGTCGTTCCCCGGACAGCAGTAAACCTGTATCCCGGTACCGGCCAGCTTGGTCTCGGCATAGTCCATCCAGGCTGCCACGCGATCCAGCACGCAACGCGTGAAGAGGTCGTGGACTCGCTCAGGATGCTGCTGATACTCGGCCAGCTCATCTTGCTCGAGCCGGACCGGGTAGTATCCCTTGTTGGCGATGGTCTTCGCCATCTCCGCAGCCTCCTCCTCGCCGCGGAGCGTCGACTTTTGCTCCATCAGCTCGACGGTGTATTGGCTGCGACCATCCCGGACCATTGGGATAATTGCCTTCCCCGTCATGTCTCCCCCAAGCACGAGGACGTCGACGCCATAGAATTTGGCGCCGGCGATGAACTTCTTCCAACAAAGCTCGGACCCGTGGACATCGGTGGCGAAAAAGATACGCAGCATCAGCGCTTGTCCTTTCTGTCGGTAAGGAGAGTCCTATCCCAAGTCCTCCCGCCACAAGGAAGGGTCCGCTCCTTATACGTCCGTTCCTACAACTCCTGCACGCCTACCACGACCAGAGAAGAGGATACTCTTGATCATAGTACGATCCAATGCTACTGCTTGGCCTGGAGCGCGTCAAGTGCTCGATGCTTTCGCTGACCACAGGAGGACTGTCATGAAGTGGATCACCCGTGAGAATGCCAATGTCGATCGTGTCGCGTGCCCGTGGCTCATCAAACGGTTTGTGGATGAGGCAGCCGAGTTCATCTACGTGCCGGCCGATCAGGTGATGGTGGAAGCGGAGCGGCAGCATGCCATCCCCTACGATGTGCCGGAGGTGGAATTGGGGCATGTGGATGGGCGCTGCTCCTTCGAATCCATCATACTCAAGTACGGACTGACGAACGACCCGGCTCTGGTTGCGCTGGGCAAGATCGTCCACGCTGCCGATGTGCGCGATGACGTCGAAACCTCCCCATACGGGCCAGGGTTGAAGGCCATCGCCTTTGGATTCGCCTATCTGCATGGCAAGGAGGACCACAAGAAGATCGCACTGGAGGCGCCCATGTATGACGCGCTCTACGCCTTCTGCCGGCACCAGGCTGAGCAGCGCGGATCGTAAGCTAACTCACGTGGCAGGGCATCGGGCAGGAATCATGTCTATCGCCTTGTGCTCGATTTCCTGGGTCGGCAATAGGCGGCATCTCAGAACTCCTCAAACTCCTGGTAACCAAACTTGAGAGCCGCCCCATTCTCTGTCACGATCCGCGCGATGTCTTCGGGCAGACCCTCCGGCACATCTGCCTCGATCTCCAGCGTCAGCGTGACCGTTGCCCGAGGCAGCGCTGAGAGGTGCTGAATTGCCTCCTCGGATATCCTGCCGGCATCCAGGCCGACCCTCAAGGGCTTGCGTTCGACCGACCCGTGATAACGGCGCAGGACACGCTGCGTCGGTGGCGCTGGCTCGATAGAGGGCACGCTATCCGGTTCGGGTCCGCCTTCTTCTTCGGTAGGAGCGCGTGGTACAGCACCAGATGCCTTCCGCAGGCGACGCTCTTCCTCCTCCCCGATGCATAACTGCTCGAGAGCGACCTCTGGTTTGACGAGAACGCTCTGGCCATCGGGGTGGATGCTGGTCGGAAGGGCTGCTTCTCCAAAAATCAGACCCCCGTAGCGGCCGGTTGGCGAGACACTGGCGGCGTAGGCGGGGCAGGTAGCCGCAGGTGCAGAGGTACTCTCAGAGCCTCTCTACGCTCAGACTCGGCTGGTCTTTCCAGAGCCTCCCGCATGGCGCCGTTTCCCTCAGCCGTGAGGTACCCTGTCCATCGGCTGAACAGGAGTGCCTTTGGGGACGTACACTGTCACCGGAATATCAAAGCGGCTGAAGTAGCGGTCGAGGATCGGGCCCACCTCTTCCCATGCCAACCGACCGTTGCCGCATCCGAGCGGAGGAACTGCGAGAGACTGGATGCCCCACTCCGCATAGTGCTGTTCCAGATACCGCAGGCCCTCGACGATGTCTTCCAGTTTGGACCGGGCGCGCCAGTGCCGCTTGGTCGGGAAGTTGAGTACCCAGGGACGGCGGCGAGGGGTGAAGAGGTCCAGCTGCTCGTCATGAGGCTTGAACAGGTACGGCATGCCTGGGCGAACTTCGCCCCTCCCGCACTTGGCGGCGTATTCCTCGTACATATCTGGGAAGCACTTCTTGAACTCGAGGGCGACGCCCTTGCCCATCACGCCGGCACAGTTTACGGTATTGACCAGGGTCTGCGCGTCGGAATCGAGAACGCTACCCTCCCTAAATTCCACCATCACCAGGCCTCGTCCTGGAGAAAGAAGAAACCAGGATGAACATCGACTGAAAGCCCCGGCGCCAGTTCCTGCAGCCACGCTTTGCTCTGCCGGCACGACACGTAGGCGCCAAATACGAAGGCGCCGGGGACTCGCTCAGGCACAAGGACCTCAGCGCTCCTGGCCTTCCTGTGGCGGCTCTCAACATCTGGGTCACCCGGGTGCTTCCAGGTTCTGGCAAATACGATCCGCGGATCGATAAGGTCGAGGCCGCCGGGGCTATCCGTGAAGCGCGCGTTGGTTGCTGCGTTGCGGTCGGAGATCACTACGCCTGGCCGGTCCAGGACGGCCGTGCTCACACGGAGGACACACAGGTCTTCATGCCTGTCGTGAATCTTGTACAGTGTCGCATTCTGGGCGCAGATGTACAGATTGACGTACGCGTGCAGCCGCAGGCCTCCAGGTACCCGCTTTGCATGCCGTATCTCCTGGACTTCTGTCATTGCGAACGACCTGTGCTCCAGTCTCTGCGCGCGCTCGTAGCAGTAGATCCCCCGTATCAGGATAGAACGTACGTTCTCTAAAGGGGAAATGTAGTGGAGTTCCTTGAGGTCCCCGCGCTTCACCTGGGCGCCTCCGAACGTCCAAGGAGCCCCTCAGGTCCAGATTCACACTGACCTCCGCGAAGCTCGGCTCACGGAACGGCTATCTGGGGATGTATCTTGGCTCATATGCATCGCCGTCGATCTCCACTGCCGCCGGTACGTAGTCATCCAGCTTGTTGAGCGCTGTGAGGACCTCGATCAGAGCCAGACGGCCGTCTCCCGGCACCTTTGATTGGATTTGGCCAATCTGCAGTCATTGTCCCGCTCCACTTTCGCCGTGGTGGGACGCGCCCTCGCCCCTCGCCACCAGAAGCTGCCCCGGACCCGGCCTTCTCATACCTCTGAACGCCAGGCGCATGGCCTCTATGGGTGGGGCGGCTGTGGGTGAATGGACACGACGCTTACCATGTTCACGCGAAATGTCGGTTTCCGTCGGGGACTCGGAGGGCCGTACCGAAGCGCGCGGCTCGTCAGCGATCGGGGCGGACCCCTCACCACGCCTTACGGCTACCTCGTGTTCGAGTTCGTCCCAGCTGAGAAGCGGTTCCCCGGACGCCACGATGAGGCGCCGTAGCTGGTCCAGCCGGCGGCTCAGCTCGCTCACGGTTTCCTCGTTCTTGTCTCGAGCGCGGTCTCTCGGTTCTCTCGATGCCATGACTATACCTCGCTCCGATTATGCGCTGGGCCGGAGCATCCGGCAACACCGGCACGGCTCTCGTCGCGACACAGGGAAGAAAGGCGCAAAACGCAAAGCCGCAGAACGAGCACCGCGAGCGGCGGAGAAGTCGGGGAAGCAGACCAGCCTGACACGCGAGCGGCGCATCCCGCTAGCCGTCAGAACGTCCAGCCCTCCTGTTGAATCAGATTCAAGAAAGTAATGCACGGAATCTTGAATTGCGTGCACACATCTGGGATCTTCGGCCTATTCGGGTTCCTGCTCATTACTTCGCCGGTAATCACGGTAGCAGATCGCGCGCGTGCCACCGCGATAACAAACGGGTCCGCTTGAACGCTCGTCGCAAGGGGACTAACAAGGCCCTGGAACTGCGCGGTGATACTCGCGGCCGCTGCCGCTGCCGCTGCATCCGTCGGAATCACAAGAGCGTCCCGTCGAGGAGTACACCAATCCTTGGTCCGAGTGTCCAGCTTTGTGGCTTCTACCCAGACCTCCTGGGATATGAAGAATCGGCCATCCATGACCAGAGCTTCCACCTTCTGGGCAAGTGTTGGAAAATTCTCCTCGGGATAGTAACGATCCAGCCAATCAATGAGGGCACTGGTATCCACCGAATACAAAGGATTCGACGGGCCAGTCAAGAGACTCGACGCTCCATTTGTTCCAGCTGGTCGAATCGCACGCCCAGGTAAGCAGCTACGTCGCGTGAAGAGATGGCCTGATTTCTGTAGGCGCGTAGCACGGCACTGACATAGCCGTGGCCCAGGTTCCGGACCTTAAGCGAATAATAGTTAGGGCCACCCTTACTCTTCTTCCTGCGATCTTCCTCCTGCTGCCGATGGCGCTCATACTCACGTTCGAGCTCGAACCTGCGCAAGTCATACAGTTGCCACGTAGCCCTACCAAGGTTGATGAGTCGCAGAAGGACAGCTTGTGAGCTCGCTCCGAACTGTTGACTCAACTGCCCCAACTCTTCCAGATTCCACCGGTGATCTGTGTTGGCACTCCTCACCAGTGGATTGTCCAGCATCCTTTGTCGTGGCATGAGAATGGCTGCAGCAACTTGATTGCAGTAGATCTCTATCTCATCCGCAGACTCTCGGTGATTGAGATTGTCCAAGGGATCACAGACCCCGCCCACATTCAGGGAAATATGGCATAGCTCGTGAAGAAGAGTGAAGAGTCTTCTCCTGTGGTAGTCCTTACCGTTTAGCGCGATCAGGGGATAAGGCCGCTCGGAGATCGAGAAGCCTTGCATCTCGGAAGACTCTACCCGCTCTGTCTGGATCACTAGGACTCCGAGACGTTCTACAGCCTCTATCGTCGTGCTAAGCAGCTCGCCGGGCCTACTAAGCACCTCTGGCCGCCACCCATCCGCATCGAGAGCCGCCCTGATTGCATGAGCCGCCGTGTCAGGGTCTGTATTCAGGTCAATGCGTATTGGGTATTCGGATGGAAACAGGGATTCCGGCCACACATCCAGAATCTCAAGGGCAACCGCTCGCTGAGACAACGCCCTCCTAAACTCCGCGTGCAGGGCAGGAGTCCATGTGTCTTCGCCACGCTGCTCCGTGACTCGGAAGTCCGTAGGAGGCGCGGGGTCTCGGATGGGAGCCGGCAGCAGTAAGACGGCTAGAGGGCGCTTGTAGACCGCCGCCGCCTTCCGCAGTTGGACAATTGTCGGAGAGGCTAGACCTTCCTCCCACCGAGCGATCACCTCAGGCTTGACCTGGAGACGTCTGGCAGCGAGCGGAAGGTCAAAGCCTGCGGTCTGGCGTGCCCAACGTAACACCGCGGGTTCGACGTCCATGCGCTCTGAAGTTGTCAACCCCGCACCCCCGATTTGGTCGTTCGCACAGTCTCGTAGATACACATTATCTCAGGTCGCGGGAGTTCGTCCGTCATGGCCCCTGAGACCCGGCGCCGCGGGCTATGGCGTGCTTGTATGAGGACAAATATGCTGTGTGCCCCATCGTCGGACACACAGCGGGCGCAGTGCATCAGCTCGGAACCCGGCCCAGCGCCATCAGGTCTTTGAGGTCGAGGCTGACGCTGACCTCGGCGAAGCTCGGCTCGCGGAACGGGTATCTCCGTATGTATCTCGGCTCATATGCATCGCCGTCGATCTCCACTACTGCCAGCACGTAGTGATCCGGCTTGTTGAGCGCCGTGAGGACCTCGTTCCAGGTGACCGTCACCATGGTGGCGCCCAGCTTTCGCCCTTGGACCTCGATCAGAGCCAGACGGCCGTCTCCCGGCACCTTTGACTCGACATCGTAGCCGATGCGATCCTTGCCAATGTCTTTCGGCTCGCGTCCGAGGCGGCGCTCCATGGCACACTGCAGCGGAGCTTTCACCGGAAGAGCAGGCGATGACCCGTTCGGCCTGTGTGAAGCCTTTGTGCGCTCCGTGGAATACCGCCAGATCAGCTCTTAACGTACGCTCGATACACCCAGCCACCCTGTCCACTCGAGAAGCGCAGGTACACCCACGTGCTCCACGAGGCCAGCACGCGTACGTGCGTGCCTGCTGCTACCAGACCGAGGACCGGAGCTCGCAGGCTCGGGCGGTAGCGCAGCCGAACGCCCGCGGTTATCCTGGAGCCGGCATGACGGACCGGAACCGTGGTGCGGGCACGACGTACCGGAAGACGCTTCGTGGCAGCAGCACGACGCCCTCTGCCGGTCCTCTGCCCGGCTCCCGGCCCGACGAATGAGCCGCTAACCCAGCCGCCGGTCCCATTCGGCATCAATACCCAGAGCCAGCCGTTCCAGCGCTTGAAGACGTTGAGCCTTTGGCCGCGGAAGGCGGAAGCAAGGACGGGAGCAGCGGTGTTGGGCCTGGTATGCACCCGCAATCCGTTCACCTGCACGGCGGCGAGCGCGCGTGGCTGGCCGGCCAGCCGACCGGCGGTGCCGTGGGTACTCGCCGGATGTCGGCTGCGAGTGGCGCCGGCAGCGCCAATACCGGCGCCCGTGACCCAGCCATACGAGCCGTCGGGGAATTGCACCCAGATCCAGCTTCTGTACTGTTCCACCAGCACCACACTCGTTCCGCCTGAAACCAGCCGGCGAATAGGTGCAAACAGTGAAGGCCGGACGCGGACATTCAAGCCGGGTACCTGCACGCGCGCCAACGGACCTGCACGAAGCTGTGGTTGTACAGGCTGGGCCGGCGTTGAAGACGCCGGCGACGAGGATGCAGGGGGCGGCGCCGAACTCGTGGCTGCCGCGCTCCATGGGCGGTTCGCTCCAAGGTATTTGCTCATCCAGTAATCCCCATAGGTGGGATCGTTGGTGAAGGATGAGGTAATGACTCCGGTGTTGTACCAGGCGGCATGGACGAACCGTCCGCCGCCCAGATAGATGGCGGTATGGGAAAGGCCGGCCCAGACGGTGTTCTGGAAGAAGAGAACATCACCGGGCAGGAGGTCGGAAAACGCCACGGATGGAGCGTAGGCCATCGCGCTTCCAAGATCATCGGGCAGGGGAATACCGTTTGCCTGATACACGTACGAAACAAACCCGATGCAGCTGAATCCGGTGCTCGGGCTATTTCCTACCGTGGTGTACGGATAGCCAAGATACCGCAGTGCAGTCTGCACGATTGCAGCACCCGAGACAGAGCCGGTCTGCGTCTGCGCACCCAAGACCGGTGCGGCAAACACGCTCCCGCTGAAAACTGCGTCGAGGCTGATCACCAGGGCCAGAGCCAGAGCCGGGACCGACTTCCTCATCAGCGACCTCCAGGCGAACTATGGCCGCACTGAAGCTCGGGGAGGCTATGCCGGGATCCGGCTTGAGCTCAGCAGCGTCGCTCACAGCATATCAGAAGTCTGCTGTGAGCGAAAGTCGGGTCATTTCGCCGGGGTCAGCCAAGCAGGCCCAGAGGGCACCCACAAGGGGACTGACTGGGGTAGGTATGCGCCCGATTTCGCGGAAGCCACCTACATTGTGTGTGTGGCCGGGAGGGCACCACACCCAGAGGGTCACCCAAGCCTTCGGCGGGGTACCCGGGGCTGCCCCTACAGAAGCCCGGTAAGCCGAATACCTATGCCTGTGAGCCCGGAGTACCCGGCCACCAGCCGCGCTGGTCGCGCTCGTCGCATTCGCGAGAGTCAACCCCAAACAGGAGCGCGAGCGGCCCGAGAAGAACAAAGAATAAGAGAAGCATCACACCTATCATGCTTTCAGCATGAACCAACTTGATCATTAGCACAAATCGCATTAGTATTAGATATGATTACAGAAACTGATCATTGGCTGCAGATCGATCTGCGCCATCTGGCCGCTCTTCAAGCGATCGCCGTCGAGGGCTCGTTCCATCGGGCAGCAGATCGTCTTGGCTACACGCAGTCGGCGGTGAGCCAGCAGATCGCTACGCTGGAGCGTATCGTCGGCGAGCGCCTGATCCATCGTCCGGGTGGGCCGAGGCCGATTTCGCTTACCGAACCGGGACAGCTCTTTCTTCGCCACGCCGAGGCAATTCTGGCTCGCCTCCACGCTGCTCAAGCGGATCTGGCTACGCTCTCGAGTGGGGCGACCGGCACTCTCCGAGTCGGGACCTACCAGAGCGTAGGCAGGCGAATTCTCCCTCCCCTGATGCGTGATTTTGCCGCCTCCTGGCCGAACGTCGAGATCCGCCTCACCGAATCGGCCAACGACGAGGAGCTCTTACCTCGTGTCGAGCACGGCGAGCTCGACCTCACCTTTGCGATCTTGCCGCTGCCCGAGGGGCCGTTCGAGGCTATCGAGGTAGTACGCGATCCATACGTACTCATCGTTCCCTCCGGCTCCCCGCTTGCCGCTGCCGGAAGGACTCCAGACCTGAGGGACCTTGCCGACACACCGCTCATCGGATTCCGGCAGTGCCGCAGCGTGGAACAGATCGAGAGCCGGCTGCGCGAGCGAGGGATCGAACCACATATCGTCTTTCGGTCCGATGACAATGGGACGGTGCAAGCGCTGGTCGCGGCCGGAATGGGTATGGCCCTGGTGCCGCGCCTTACCGTCGAGCCGAGCGACCAGAGCATCGCCATTGTCGATCTCGACAACACTGTTCCGGCCCGCCGCATCGCCATCGTGTGGCACCGTGACCGGTACCGCTCGTCAGCTGCGTGCGCTTTCATAGAAGCGGCGCGTCGTCACTGTGAAGAGCTGGCACGTGGCCTCGACCATGCTGTGGTTCCAGAGTAGATCATTGACCCGCTACCCTTGCTCGTGCCGGCAACGGAGCGCTCGGCCTACAGACAACGGTTAGTAGAAAGGATTGCATCCAATGAGTGAGTATCAATACTACTGGCGCTAAACGCCGGACAATGGCGTCTCTAAGCCAAATAGAGCGTGCGACGAGGCGGTACTGTTACAAAACGGTTCCAAAACCTAGCCGAACAAGCTGTCAAGGTGGCTCATGGATGCGGCCATCATGCCAGGGATGACATGCGAGTAGATATCTAAGGTCATCCCCACCTTGGCGTGGCCCAGGGCCTCGCTGACGATTTTCGCCGGCACATTGTTCAGCAAGCCGAGCGTAGCGAACGTGTGGCGCAGCTCCTTCGGCGAGCGGCGAGCGATGTCAGCGGCATCACATGCCCTGTGGAAGCGTCGGCGCACCTGTAGCTGCACGAGCGGCTTACCCACGCCATCCGCGAACACGTAGTCGCCATCCTGCCAGTCTGGCCCGGCGGCGAGCCGCATCTCCAGCTGCCGTGCACGGTGGCTACGTAGGGCGGCGAGTGTGCCCGGACGAAGCTCCACGACTCGGTTTTTGCGCGTCTTGGTCGGTCCGATCTTCCATCCTTGACCCGCCACGTAGTACAGGGAACCACAAATGCTGATGCGGCCCCGCTCCCAGTCGATATCTTGCCAGTGAAGGGCGAGACCTTCGCCTAGGCGACAGCCGGTAGTCAGCAGAACGGTCCAGAGTGCATGGTCTGGCGTGTCCTTGGTCGCGGCAAGCAGCGCAGCTGCCTCGTCCTTGCTCAGCGGGTTGATGGATTTTCGCTCACCGTTTCCAGGATGTGCCGCTTCTTTACGAGCCACGTTCCTGGCAAGAGAGACGGTATCTTCGTCCACGGCAGCACCCAGCGCCGCCTTGAGGTGGATATGGAGCTTGTGCAGCGTGGTGACTGTCAGCGGTTTCCGGTTCTGCCCATCAGCCGCGATGCCCGCTTCCAGCTTGTCCCACATCACGGCGATATGGGCCGCAGCCAGTTTATCGAGTGGAATGTGGCCGATATATGTCGCCATGGTCCCAAGCGATGTAGTGTAATCCACTCTGGTGGTATGAGCTATCTTGGTCCGACTCTCCAGCCAGGCGTCGAACCATTCCTTGAGCGTGGGCGTCTTCCCCGTGATGGTGAACCCCATCGCGGAAGCGACCTTGTGCTCATCGAGCGCGGCCCGAGCTTCCTTCACGGTACCGAACGAGCCCAGGCTGGGCCTTTTACCCTGAGCGTCTATCGGCGCGAGTGCAATGTATCGAACGGTCTTTGTGCCATCCTTGCGCCCAATCACCCGCTTACTGATGGTTCCCTCGTTGTGTCCTCGATGCTGTGCCATGTTGGCTCTCCTTCTTTGATGGGGGGCCCGCCGGCGCGCTGATGAACGCCGGCGGGCCTCGGTCCTCAATACTCCGACGGCAGGAGCAACGTGGTATGGCTTCTGTCGTGCTCAGTGATCACCCACACCCGTTCGCCAGTGCTGACCGCGTAGCTGGAGATGACGCGGAGACCGTGCTTGATGCTGTACTCGTTCTCAGCTGCATCCTCGGCCGGCACATCGCCCCAGTCGCCTCGTACGTGGCGAGACAGAAGCGCCAGCGGATCAGTCCCTGCCTCTGCTAGCAGAGAGAGGGCGCCAGGTGTCGCGACGATCGCACCGGGTGAGAAGAGGGCAGCCATTACGCCGCCCTCCGCCGCTCGATCTCACGCTCCAGCTCCGCGATGATCTCCTCTTGGTCCGGTGTGAGGGTTCGCACGGTCTCGAATTCCTCCAATAGATCTGCCAGCGACCAGGTCTCGAAGTTCTCCAGCTGCTCCATCTGCGTCTCCATCCACGCATCGTACTCGGCAATGCGGTCCAGATCCCGCCAGTAGCGTCGCTCGGTCTCCAGCACCTCGGGTGTGGGGGAGTAGGCCATCTCCTCGGGCCAGAGCGCGGTGTCGGTTGCCATCGTGTGTACCTCCTCGTTGGTGTTTGGTCCCTGTAGGTGTCTCACTTCCTACACTCTCATTGTAGCAGATATGCGATAGTTATGCAATATCTCTATTGTAGTGTTGAACAGCGTATGCTATAGTTCGGCTATGAGCACAGTAGGTGAACGCATCAAAGAGGCACGTCGGCGGGCTGTGTTAGGGCAGGCCGAACTCGCCGAGAAGGCCAGTATATCCGTTGCTGGCCTTTGGCAGATCGAGCATGGGCAACGAGAGCCACGGCCAGCGACCATCCGCAAGATCGCCGCGGCGCTCGGTGTGCCCGCGTCCGAGCTCGTCAGCGACGAATAAGGGCGCAGCCCAATGGGCTGCGCCGTGAGACACCTACGGCCGGGACCAACCAGCCGAAGGCGTCTGATTATAGGCGTCGAAGTGACGCTACGTGCTGAACGCTAGAGACTAGAGTTGTCCGCTAAAGGCTCTGTCGAGCGTAGACGGCAGCATCGCGTTAAGCTGGATGGCAGTCTCGGCCTGTCTTCGCCGCAACCCACTGAGCTGCCTCTGTACGCGGTCCAGGTAGCAGACGATGCGATGCTGCTCCTCGAGACTGGGAAGTGGAATGAGAAGATCCCTAATCTCACGAAGCACGAGGTGTCGGATCATGTCCCCGCGGGAACGCGAGCGAATTCGCTCCTGCATATAGGGGGCTCGGATCATCCATGTCAGAAAGCGTCCGTCCAGCGCTCGACGCTGCGGCTTGATTAGCGCAACACTCACGAAGAAGCTGAACTCGCGATCGGTGTCCACGAAACAGGGCACTCCAAGGGTGCCATCCTTGCTCACTAACACATCTCCTGGTTCGGCCTTTGCCCGCCTTTGAAACTGGGCGTGGTCCTCCCACGTGACGAACTTCGCGCCACTGAAGTCGATTCGACCACTCACGATATTGAGGACGGTGAGAAAGGGTACCCCCCGGTCGACATACGTGGGAGTTACATGAGGTCCATCGGCTACGTCCACAGCCACGTCCCCAATACGCATGTAGCTGTTGAGCTCCAGTTCACCTGCCACACCTCGGTACGGGTTGCCTACCAGTTGACCGAGCCGTGCTGTCAGCAGAGCATCTGCTTCCCCAATCGCTTGTTGCCGTAGCCCTCGCGCCTCCTCGATCTTGGCGGCCAGCTCCTCGATCCGCGCCACGATCCGGCGCTGCACTGACAACTCAGGAGGCAGGACAGGTTCGGGGCCATCCACAGGAAGCTCAATCCAGTCAAGAAACTGACGAACAGCCTGCTGGAGCTCGAGCGGTGGCGCTGCCACCTGGTGGCCGAGGAAGTCTCCCCGCCTCAGATGCATCATTCCGATGCCCACGACCTTTCGCTGCATGTCGGCAAATGCGGCTTCTATGGCGTGGCGGATATAGCCTCGGTCATGGCCTGGTTGCTCTATCACCTTGAAGATGTGCTGGTTTAGCACACCTGCTGGCCCCCGCCAGATGATTGACTTGAAGGACGCCGACCAGGAGACGAGGAGATCGCCCGGCTGGATCATGAATTTGTCATCGAAGACCTGCCGCGTTCTGACGTGCGGAGAACCGGGGTTAGAGATGTTGCTGATCCGGATAATGGGTGTGCCGCCTTCAGTGACTTCGCTGGGGTCATAGCTTGTTCCGTTGACGAAGGTTGCAAGGTCCCCAAGCCGAGCAAGAGGCCATTGAGCCGCCAAGCCCTCCATAAGGATCTGTCGGGCAGCCGTCAGAACTGGCGGCTTGTTCCAAGTGCCGTCGTTCAACAGGCGGACGATACTCATCCCGCCGCTCGGATTAGCATCTGCCTGATCTCGCCCATAATCTCCAGAATGCGGTGTTCCTTCTCCATGATGCTCTCGACGAGTACCTCCGGCGGTAGGTGCTCCAGGTCAAGCGCGGCGTTCGGGTTCTTCCGGTCGAGGTTGTAATTGTTCTCGATGATTTGCTCCGCCGGCACACGCCAGGCCCGCTCGTTCTCCTGCCTGCTCTCCCACCACTTCAACAAGGGACCGAACTCTTCGAACTGCAACGGCTGCGTCTTGGTGTAATTCTTTCGGCCCTCAGGTAGCGGCTGCTCGTAGTACCAGACCTCACGCGTCGGGCCGGATCGGTCGAAGAGGAGCACATTGGTGGGGATCGAGGTATAGGGCGCAAAAACACCGTTCGGTAGCCGGACGATGGTATGCAGATTGTAGTTTTCTATCAGCTCCTGCTTGATGCGTGTAGCGACACCCTCACCGAAGAGCGTCCCGTTGGGCACGACAACGCCGGCTCGCCCACCTCGTCTACTCTCATGGCCTGGCCGGCGTAGCTTACGCATGATGAGCTGCAGAAAGAGAAGCGCCGTCTCCGACGTCTGTTTGTCCTCGGGGAAATTGTTCTGGATGCCCTTCTCCTCTTCGCCGCCAAACGGGGGATTGGTCATGATGACGTCGACGCGATCGCGGTCCCCGATCTCACTCATCCGGAAACGTAGCGCGTTGCCCGGATCTAGGTCAGGTGCCTCGACACCGTGGAGCAGGAGGTTCATCTGGCAGAGGAGATAGGGCAGTGACTTCGCCTCAATGCCTTGGAGCGCCTGGCGCTGCAGCCACTGGAGGTCCTCAATCGTTGTGCAGAGCGGTTTGAGGTGCTCGTATGTCTCGACGAGGAACCCGCCCGTCCCAGCCGCCGGATCGAGGATCGTTTCACCAGGGCGCGGATCGACAGCTGTCACGATCATCCGGATCAGGGCTCGCGGCGTGTAGAACTCCCCGGAGTCACCGGCGGTGTCGCGCATCTCTTTGAGCATGGATTCGTAGAGGTGCCCAAGCGTGTGGATCTCCTCCGATGACGAGAAGTGAATCTCATTCACCTTATCCAGCACATCACGAAGGAGATAGCCCGACTGCATGCGGTTGACCGTGCCACTGAAGACAGTCGCCACCACATCGCGACGGTCGCGCCCGCCGCGTGTCCCCTCGAGCGACCGCAAGTACGCGAAGAGACCTGGACCTCGCTCGCCGTCCGGCCGCACTGCCTCATCTTGGTTAATGAAAGCAATGAGTGTATCGCCGGTCATCGGGTTGTGCAAGCCGTCATCGGCACCGTTGAGCAGCGAAGCTGGATTCCAGTCCCGCCATCGGTAGGGTGCCTCGATCGTGGGACGAAACGGCTTGTCTTCGAGGAGGGCCTCATCCTCGCGTATGCGTTCCATGTCGTCCAGGAACTTGAGGAACATGATCCACGTCAGCATCGGCAGCCGATCGAGGTCACCATTGAGGCCCTTGTCCTTGCGCATGATGTCGCGGCATGACTTGATGAGCGACCCTAACCGCTGCGCCGTCGTCACCGGTCCATCACTCCGTGTCTTCACTCGTGCCATATATCCCTCCCCGAGCACTCACGCAGCGTACAGAAGTTCTTGCAGTTCATTCACAGCTTTTCGCAGTTGGTCGACCCCCCCGAACACGCGTGCTATCTCACTCGGATTCCCATGCGCTGAGAGCGGAGGCACCTTGAGTGCGTCCGGTAGCTTTAACTGCTCGATGCCATGCTCAGCATACTTCTCCAGAAGCTGGGCAAGGATCTGCCGTGCATCCGGACCATAGCGATCGAAGAAGTCCTGATGGCCCCTCTGCAGGCGCTCGGCGCGCTCACGCCGGGTGCGGAGCGGTCCGTTGAAGGCCAGGTGGCAGAGAAGGTCGAGCGGGTCCGCTTCCGGCACACCGGCAACCTCGCTCAGGCGGGGGAGATCGATTCCGCGGTCGGCGAGTGCGTCGAGGATGGTCTGGCGCTGGGCGCTGTCTCGCCAACCAGCCTCCAGATCATGGGAGGAGCGATAGAGCGCTTGCACCTTGTCCTTTGCGTAATCGGTGTAGCTGACGACACGGAGTTGCTTCCCATCCGCGTCGAGCTCGTAGACGACCTGTGCAGCAATCTGCACGCTGCCACCATCGTAGTAGAACTTGCGCGGCCCCCTGTCCCGCTCATCTCCGAGGGTGAAGAGCACCAGCTCTATCGCGTCCGTCTCGTATGTTTCCGGCTCCTCTGCAACGACGGTCTGTTCGACGACCTGACCCTCATCATCGATCATCTCTTCATCGATCAAAGCAGGGTCACCGTCAAAGTCCGGGTCGGCGAAGAGCCGGGTGGCACTGCCGGTGTAGTCGACGATATTGAAGAAGAACTTGCCATAGTCCTCGCGCACCCGCGTGCCGCGCCCGATGATTTGTTTGAACTCGGTCATCGACCCGATCACCCGTGCCAGGACGACGTTCTTGCACATCGGCGCATCGACACCGGTCGTAAGCAGTTGTGACGTGGTGAGAATGACCGGGCTGACCGTCTCGAGCTCCTGGAATTTGCTCAGATATCCTCGGCCGATGTCTCCTTCGTCGGCGGTAACACGGGCCACGTAGTCCGGATACTGTCGGACGCGCGCAGCGTTCAGGTTGTTGAACTCGCGGCGCATCTCCTCAGCATGCTCTTGGTCGACGCAGAAGACGATGGTCTTGGCAAACGGATCGGTGCGCTCCATGAACTCGGCGAGATGCCGCGCAATGGTCTTGGTGCGTGCCTTGAGGGCCACCGCCCGCTCGAAGTCCTTCGTCCCGTACTCATGGTCCGGAATCTCCCGGCCATAGCGGTCGAGGTCTCCCTTGCTCGGACGCCACCCGGTAGCGTCGACCGTGGTCACAATGCGGTGGACGCGGTAGGGCGCCAGGAAGCCGTCATCGATACCGCTCCGCAGACTATAGGTGTAGAGCGGGTTTCCGAAGTACCGGTAGGTGTCCCGGTTGTCCTGCCGCAGGGGTGTGGCGGTCATGCCGAGCTGCGCGGCTGGCTGGAAGTACTCGAGGATCTCCCGCCAGTTACCCGTCTCCTTGGCGCTACCGCGGTGGCACTCGTCGACGATCACGAGATCGAAGAAGTCGCGGGGGAATTCTCTGTACAGTCCCGGGCGCATCTCGTCGTGGGCGATTGCCTGGTAGGTGGAGAAGTAGAGCTCCCGCCCTTTGCTGATGCGCCCGTTTTCGATCTTCCACCGAGCGTCCCCGAAGGGCGCAAAGGTCTTGTCCTTGGGATCGTCTACCAGTACGTTGCGGTCGGCGAGGTAGAGGATGCGTGGCTTGCGGTACTCACCCATCCGGTTCCAGCCCGTCGACCAGAGGCGCCAGCAGATCTGAAAGGCAACCATGGTTTTCCCGGTGCCAGTGGCAAGGGTGAGGAGGACCCGACGCTTCCCCTTGAGGATGGCTTCGGTCGCACGGTGGATGGAGATGTCCTGGTAGTACCGCGGGGACTGGCCAGGCTCATGGAAGTAGGGCGCGAGCACTTGAGCGTTGTCCGGATCGATGCCGCGCGCAGCACAGTGGCGTCCCCACAGCTCTTCGGGAGACGGGAAGGACTCGAGGAGGGTCTCAAGGCCGGTCGTGTAGTCGAACTCCACGATCCCCAGGCCGTTCGTACTGTATGCAAACTTCAGATCGAGGATCTCGGCGTATTGCTTCGCCTGCTGGAGTCCTGTACCAGGGAGCTTGTACTCTGGCTTCGCCTCGACAACTGCTAGAGGACGGTCCCGCCTATAGGAGAGCAGATAATCGACACGCTTGCGGGGACCACGCCGGATCTTGCCTCCTGCCACGATGATGCGTCCCGGTGTGAAGCTGACTTGCTCCCGGATTTGGTCGTCGCTCCAGCCAGCCGTGTACAGCGCTGGTAGTACATAGGTGCGACATGTATCGGCCTCGGTAGGCATCGTCCCCTCCCCGCCGGTCTACTGCTCTTCCTGCTCCTCCTGCTCCTCTGCCCCGACTCCGAAGACCAGCTTCTCTCCTCCAGGCACCGCCTTGAAGCGCACCGTGATCGTGTTGGAGTCAGTCTTCTTTCTGTCTCCGCTCAGTTCGAAGACCCACACTTTCACTCCCCCTCCTGCGCCTGTCTCGATCTCGATGGCCATTTCCAGTTCGCACTCATCGAACTGCATGACGTGACCTTCCCGCGCTCGTGCACGCTTCTCGGCGGCCGACAGTTCTGAGGCTATGTGGTCAATCAGGTCCCCCAATCCGACTTTTGTCATACCCCGTCCCTTATCTTGCTGGGGTCGGTCAGCAACCGCGCTTGTTCATCTGCTGACTGTGGGCGCAACACCACGATAGCTCTAGTAGGCCGTCGTTTCAAGGCGCGGCGAATCCAGGTCGCCGCGTTGCCACAATCTCATTCACGGGCAATCGTACCACTGAACGAGGCCGTAGGTCCGTGGGGCGAGGAACTGGCGCAGCGGCGACGTAGTGGTCAAAGGCTCAGGCTAAAGAAGTTCGCTCCACCGTTGTAGACAAACACAGCATTTGCCAAGACGTCCCTCCCTATTAGCCCGTCTATCTGAAAGTTGGCGAGGATAGGGGCGGCTATCACCGTTCCTTGCCACTTCCCACGGGGAAATGCAATTCTCACGGCATACTTTGGGCACTTCACTCCCTTGCTGGTAGCTGTACTGATTTCTTCCTGTCCGACCGCCGTGAGGTTCAATTTAGTTGCGATCTCTGGATCGATAACAGTGAAGATCGCTCCAGGATCAACCATCACCCGCATCTCCACGGGTTTGGGGATCGTGAGCCCAGGCTGCTTGAGCGCAAGTTCTTCAGCCGCCGAGATCGACGTGACAACCTCTATGGTTGGCCCCTCCCGCTGCAAGTCAGGCAGCATGCAGGCGAAGGTGGGCAAGCTACACGTCTAGGAGATTCGAGACGAGAGGCTTCGGCGCCTCCAGTTCGACAATCTGCTTGACTAGAAAAGGCACCTTGCCGAAGCGCCCGTAACCCTCCGTCACAGCATCCATCTCGGTAGGGAACGTGCCTACAAGGTCTTTGCCGTAGATAAGGGCGAACTTGCCCTCATCTGTCTTGAGCAGACCGTCGCGGAGCCGGTCGTATGTTTCTAGCTCTCGAGCCAATTGCACTACCTCTTTAACAATCATGATGTGCACTTCTCCTTCTCTCCGTCGCTCCGATTCGGCCGATGGGCGCTCGACAAGTTCGCGCTCGCCGGTCCGCGCGAATTCTAGGGTATCACACGGCGCAGTTGATCACCATCACTATTTCCACGTAGATTTCTCCGGCGCTCCGTCGTAATTCAGCGTACCCCTTTCGTCTGAACCATCTGCTACCTTTGTCTTACGAACGTTTGTACGGTTGAAGTTTCGGTACAGATGAGATCGATATGGTTGTTCCATCATGAGGCTGTGGTTCCACGGTCGCCGGGTTGACGGCCAGTCCTGATCATTTGGTGCCAGGATAAACAGCACGTGCGGTGCCTGTCTGTCACCTACGTGTCAGAACGGGGTCGGTGTCCAGATTATCACCGAGTGCATCCACAATTCATCCACGAATATGCGGTGAGTGACCAAACTCACATTGCCAATCTGGATTATTCCTTAGCCGAAAAGGATACGGACTGCCGTATCCTCGCGCCTGCAACAACCTCCGCCCCCTTGAGCCACTCCTGCATGGAGCGCTCATAGGCCTGCAGGTCCTCCGGCGGCAACGGCTCCAGGAACTCCACAAGCAGGCACCTGAACTTGTCCTACTGAGCTGGCGTCCACCAGTGTACTCGCTCCAACTGCCGTGCCAGGTCCCGGAGCTCATCACGCAGTGTCATGATCTGCCGCCTTTAGCGCTCCGATGCGTCCACGATGGCGAACCAGGCGCGGACTTTGTCATCCTTAGCATGGTCAGGATCGGCTTCGATCTCAGCCCGGGAGAACGGCTGATACTTAGCTGTCTCCCAGCGGTGGCCATTCACCTCGTGCATCTCCTTCCCGACGACCCAGTGTGGCCAGCGCATCATAGCGGCGACCTCCGCACACACGCGCTGGCTGCTGCCCTCTGGGTCAATCCGGTCCCTGCGCTCCATCCACCGATCGTGCGAGGCCCGCTGTTCTGGCGTCCATGCGGTGGGGCACACATCGCGCCACCCGATGCCGGCCAGCTCTGCTGCGAGCTCGCGCAGTTCCTCAGAGAGCCTCATCAGAGCCTCCTTCCTCCACCCGCAGGCCCTTGGGACGATCGATGCGGAGTGTGAAGTGGACCACTCCCTGCTCATCGACATAGCTGTAGATGCCCCGCTCTGCCAGCTCCCACGGCCAGCGCTCCGTGCCGAATGTAATGTCTGGCCGCCGGAGGGTGGGATCTAGCTGCTCTGCAAGGTCTCGCAAGCTGGCCTTCAGATCCTTGTGTCTATCTGCCATTCTCGCCCTGTGCCACCAGCAACCGCTGCGCCAGCCTGGGAGCCAGGTCGGGCGCCTCCAACTGAATGAGGCTCACCACAGTCGCCTTGAAGCGCTGCAGCGCCTGCACCGGATCATCCGGATCGGACGGCGCCAGGCCGAGCAGCCCATCGATGCGTGCCTGAGACTGGCGTACCTCCGCCAAGAGCATGGCGGGTGACCTGCCGCGCTCCTGCGCCTTCTCGACCGCCTCCCAGGCAGTCCTCTGGACTTCCCGATACACGGCGATGGCCTCCGCTCGATCGGCCGAAAGGTCCTCGTTGATGGCAAGGGCGGCTCGCGTGCGCTTCAGCACGCGTCGCACGGTGTGCCGGTGCACACCCGTCCGCTGGGCAATCTCGGTGTGTGGCAGCTGCCGGATGGCCAGGCGCAGGATCTGTGCTGTTTTCTCGTCGGGAATCCGGGCGGCCCTAGCGGGCAGGGAGGGAGCTTCGATCATCGTGCAGCCTCATTTTTGTGTCCGTGTACACCTTGTGGGTCCACGGGAGCACGATCGCTCAATTCATCGTCAACCTTGTTTGTCGTACATTCGGGCGATTCCCACGACATTTTGCGACATTTCGATCATTGGGCTAGGCCTGGGCGACCTCCTGAGGCGAGTATAAAGCTTGCCAAGGTGTTAAGACGAAAGAGAGCAAAGCGCGAGCCTCGATCAATATGCTTTCGGATAGGCTGCTCGGACGTGAACCTTGCTGAGGATGCGAGTCTGGTGCATGCCGGGCACGGACCGACCATCCTCGCCACGCTCCGGGATATGGCCCTCAGGGTCCTGCATTCCGCGGGCTGCCACGCCATTGCCTCGCAACTCCGCCACTACAGTCAGTATCCCGATCAGGCCGTCTCCCTTCTCTCAGGCCCACTCCCGACTCACGCATAAGCCCTAGCATCGTGAAAGGGCTCGTGAAAGTTAAGAATCTTGCGCCAAAGGAGTCGCAGCGTCGACGACACGAGGGGACACTCAGCCTGGGCAGCGCCTGGCGTGGCCTTGTGCATCGGAGTTAGATTCCTGCTCTGCGCCATTCTTGTCGCCATCACAAATACGTCGAATTCCTAACTTTCACGAGCCCTAGCATCGTGATGAATGCCCTCATCAACCACTGTCAGATGCGCTACAATTGGCTAATCCTGCCTACCGCTTCGGCGGTAGGTCGCTAAGGACCGCACACTGTGCGGTCCTTGCTAATTCTGGAACCTAAGCGGTGAACGACCGAACGCGCGTTTACATCGACGGCTTCAACCTCTTCTATGGATGCCTCAAGGGCACGAGGCATCGGTGGATCAACTTGGAAGCCCTGTGCCGGCAGGAGTTGCCGAACAATTACATCGCTGCGGTTCGCTACTTCACGGCACCCGTTATCCCGCGACCTCACAAGCCACATGAGGCACAGAATCAGCAAATGTATCTGCGTGCCTTAGCCACGCTTCCGAGGGTTACTATCCATCTTGGTCATTTCTTGGAGAAGCGCACTCGGGGGTACTTGATCGATCCGCAGACTGACAAGCCGACTCAGCAGATGGTTCGTATTCAGGTACCAGAAGAGAAGGGAACCGATGTCAACATCGCGACGTATCTTCTGCTAGACGGAACGCAGGAAATGTACGATGTAGCGGTCATCATCTCGAACGATACGGATCTCGAAGAGCCAATTCGCGCCGTTCGAGAGCGGCTGGGGCTCGCAGTTGGAGTACTGAGCCCGTTCACCAGGGTAAGCTGGCCTTTGAAGAATGCGGCCACGTTCTATCGACCGATTCGGCGGCAGCTTCTCGCCAACTGCGATCTACCGCATACGCTGACCGACGCACAGGGGACGATCACTCGACCTCAGGGGTGGTAGCCCGCAGGTCGTCATTTGCCGTCGGTTTCTTCCCCCGCCGTTTCTTACGCCCGGCGACCACCCGAATGCGATAACTCGGATCGGTGACAGTGAGGACGTAGCCTGCAGTCATCTTGACGCCCAGTCCTCGGCCAACTTCGCCAGACGTCGCCTCGCCTCGCACTGTCTTGCCTCGGCGCCTGGTACCCGTCGATAATCTCGCTCGCTCGAATGATCAGCGCCAGACTCTTGTCGTGAAACCGCTTGGTCTCAAAGCGCTCCTTCATGGCAACTGCCCTCCGTGCAGGAAGCTCGCCTGCTTGCAGCGGTGACAGTGCCAGCAGCGACCATCGCGCGACAAGGTGCCATCGTCACTCCCGCAGCGCGGGCACTCAGCGACTACTGCACCCACATGAGAATGGGTCTGTTTTCTAGCGTCAGTAGCGTCAGCAGCGTCGGCGTGCACGTCCCGGCCCAGTGTGGGAGCCGAAAACGCTCGTTCTGTCGGCTCTCTCGCTAGCGTCAGCCGAGCGTCGGTAGCGTCAGTAGCGTCAGCGGGTACCTCGCTAGCGTCAACCGGATTTGGCGTCTTGTCGCCGTTTTTGCCCGTTGGCTGACGTTGCTGACACTGCTGACAGTAAAAATCGGTATCAGTCTTATGCGTGTTGGTGAGTGCAACCCACCGCGCGCCTAGCTTGCCACCACGGTCGCGGGCAACGGTAATGCCCTCAGCCGCGAGGTTCGTCGTGATGCGTTTGAGCGCCTTGCTGAGACGTGTGGCGTCTCGCGGCCACTCTCTTGACGGTCTGAAGTCCTCACCCATCTGCTTGGTGAGCGCGTCCATTAGTTCTGTTGGCGTGCCACACCAATGCGGGTGCTTCTGCGTCCCAACAAGCCGCAGGATTGGCTCGCCGATCACGCTGGACTCCAGCGCCAGTGCGTTGGCTTCGGCCCGGTTCCCAGTGTACGTCTGCATAAACTGCCCGGTACGCATTGCGAGTGCGGGCTCGGCAGCTATCACCCACTGGGCAAAGTCAGACATGCGGACATCGGGCTCTGGTACTCTATCCACGCGCGCCAGGGCTTGTACCACCGCGTCAAGCAGCGCACCGAGAATCTTTGGTCGCTGCCGCTCGAAGTCCGTCCACAAGGCTCGCTCTGGTTTTCTCTGCCCCGGTTTGAACGCCGGCAGGGAGAGCAGCATGCTCCGGTCGAGCAGGTCCGGCCGTGTTGCTACCTCGTTGATTCCGTTGACAATGATTGGCTTGCAGATGCTGTAAATGGTCTCCTCATCGTCTGTGTAGTATCGCCGGGCCGAGAAGCCGGCACCCGTTGCAATGCAACACAATAGGTCGGACAGCCAGCGCTCAAGACCGCTCAGGTTGTCAATGGCAATGATGTGTCCGTTCTCGCCGGCAAGGACCAGGTCACGCGCTTCTCGCGGTTCGCCGCGGATGGGCGCGACATTCGGGTCAATGAGCGCCCGCGTTATGCGCGCGGCCGTACTCTTGGCACTGCCATGCTCGCCGTGGAGACCCAGGACGGTATGAGGCCCTGTTGGCCGAAGGGCGGCAACGAGCCAACCTTTGTACAAGACCCAGTCGTCATCCAGGAGGTTGACGAATGGCCGTAACATGCCGATATTGCCGCCGGCCTGAGGCAGAGGCAGCGGGAGCATGGCAGGGCTGCGGCGAAACATGACCGGCGACTCGTCCTGCACCCTCCACCCGGTCCCGTCAATGCGAATGACCTGCCACGACTCATTGCACAAGTCCAGATACGCCGCATCGTCATGCCAGGCCAGTCGCGTGTACACTGGCCGTTGCTCGCATCGCTGCGCAAGCCCGCTGATCGTCTCCACGGCATCCTGCACCGCTTGCGCGCCAACGGCCTTCCTATGCGCATCGAGGTATAGACCGCGGAGATACTCTTTGAACGACCGCGATCGCACCTTCCAATTCTCGAGGTGGCCTGCTATCTGTACCCGTGCATAGCTTGTTTCGCCATTGTGGGATAGCTCGCACTGCTCGGCAAACCCGATGAGCTCTGTCGCCTGGCTCTCCGCCTTCTGCGCTGGTCGGCTGGACGGCAGAGCAACCGATGTTGCCCGCTCCCAGGCCCGCACCAAGGCGGCGGCCAGCCGTTCTCGCGTCGGCGCGTCGGGAATCCCGCTGGCCATTCCCATCGTAAGCGCATCGTCAATCCACGTGTCCCGCGCCTCCGTGCTGCTCAAATTGATCGCATCTCCATGGTGCGCCGTGCCGTTGACGAGAAACGTGTTGCCGTGCACCTGGCCGCGGCGTAGCACGGGTGCCTTCACCTGCACCGTCCAGCCGCCCGAGAGGGCCTCATCGACGTCGCCGCCATCAGCCACCGGTGTGGTGTTCTCCGTCAAGACTAGACCCGCTCCACGATCTCGACTGGTCGGGTCATTGGTGGCGCCGGCGGATAGCGAGCCACGGAGCGGGCGATGCACCTCACCTCGTCCGCCGACAATGGCTCCTGACATCGGTCTTCGTTCTCGACGAGCAAGGCCGCAGTTATCGCTCGCTCCGACATACCGCGACGGCGCATCGTGCCGGCATAGCTCGTCAGCGTGCGGTTGCGGTTACCATTACCAATGGTCTCGCCATCGTTGGCCTCGCTCTCACCATTGGCAGCGCTGGTCGGCCGGCTTTGAATGAGTCGCCTCAGCGCAGCCGGCAGCGACACGATATCCCGCTTTGCCAGCCATTGGTAACGCCTGCCCGAGGCATGCAACGAGGGCGGCACCACAACGTAGCCACCGCCCGCTTTGACGTCGATGCCGATCGGCAGTGAACCACGCGAACTGGCGACAGTCCCAGGTGCCACCTTATAGAAGACGTGCAGGCCGCCAGAGCCAGTCCGAGACTCCAGCGTCGGCGGGAGCTCGAGGTCACGGTTCAGCGTCTCCCAGGCAGCAAGTCCGTGGTGCTTCACATCGACATCAATGACCGCCAGACCACTCGGGCCCGTTGCAACGCCGACGTTGCCGTGTGGCCAGCGGGCAAACCACTGCTCAACAATGCCGCGGTCGGTGGTTGCATCCAGCAGTCCGTGCTCGATCGACCCGACTGCATAGCGTGGATGCTTGGCGACGTCGCCGCAGTCAGGCGCGCCACAAGTGCAGTAGCCGGTTGGCGTCAGCCCGTGCAGCGGAAACACATACCAGCCGCGGACGGCGAGCGCGATAGCATGATCCACCATCCGCTGTTGTTGTGCGGCCGTTGAAAACGAGAGCCGGCGCACGGTACGCCGGCTCTCAGCCTTTGTCCGTCATGCGCCGCCCCGAGTTCGTGCCGCCTTCGCCTGGGCGTCAATCCAGGCACGAACGTCGCAAAGCCTCAGCCTGCTAGCACTTCCCACTTTGATCAAAGGCCCGAGCGATCCCTCCGCGATCAGAGAATACGTCTTCGCTCTTGACAATCCAATCAGCTGGGACACCTCCGGAATGCGGAGGAGCTCCGGTTCAATTGCAACGGTCATATTACCCTCCTTGACTATCTGTGTGTTCATGGCGCGCTTGCTACTTCTCTGGACACCCATGCCCGAGGATAGACAGGTATGGGATACTGCAAGGAACATTGAATGTATCTTCAATGTTCACGCTGCCGAAAGAGGGACAAGTTTTGAGGATACCTGAGGAACCCAGCCTGATTGCGCAATTAGCAGGTACGGAAGAGAGGCCAGCTCGGGAGCCTGATGCTCCGTACAGGCTACGGCCAACGTACTACCTGCCCACCGATGTTCAGCCCGGTGAGTGCGCGGATGGTTCGCCATGTCTCGTGATCGCGCGCGAGGAGGCATCTCGCCCACCGGATCACGAGGATCTGCTGGCGCAAGACTGCATCGAGGCATTCATTGCGCTGCACGATGCTGAGCACGACCCAAAGCGCATTTGTCGCTTCGCCACGCAGTTCGGCGCGCTTGGTATCTGTGAGCACTGGGAAGACTGGCGAACAGGGAGGATCCCTCACGCCGTCTTTGGCAGCCCTCTTCGCTGTAAGGGCTGTAGTGAGGACCTGACGCTGCCCCACACCACCTGGGTCGACCCGGTGGCCACGTGGCGGGAGCCGGTGGCAGCTTGGATGTTCTACGTTCGACGACTTCGCGCCATGCTATCCATCGTGGCGAATCTGCGAGAGGGTATTAACGTCGCATGGGAGGACGCGACTACTCTGTTTGGTGAGTGGGAGAAGGCACCAACAATTACCGGAGGGGTGATTACCGGAGGGGCGCAGTCGTCACGAAGACCGAGAGATTGGTCGCAAGGATACGACTACAGAGCGTGGGTCGAGTGGTGCGATGAGTGTAAAGCGTCAGAGGGCGAACGCCGAGACGGACTGTGCCTGAACTGCCGTCTGAAATTTGCCGCGGGGAGGTGGCTGCCAATGGTGTTTCAGGCATGGGTGAACAACGCAGATGAAGCTGAAGCCTACCGCACAGAGGTGCACTGGTTCTCGAAGGAGAACTTTAAAGACCTTGGCCCGGTCCGCTTGGAGGTTACCCGTAGTCTCTTCGGCTTGCTCACTGCGGGCCTCTTCGCGGCGTTTCAGTCGGGCACGTACCGCTGTACCCATTGCGGCGAGCTGTACTCACTGCGAGTACAGGAAACAGGAAAGCGCAAGGGTCGGCGCGAGCGTGCGCCTCGCAGAGACCAGAATCATTACTGCTACACCTGCAGGGAGAACGGCCACCGGCCCGTCAGGTCCGAGTTGCGGCGTAAGCGCAACGCTCGAAAGGCCAAGGACGACGGCGAGATGAACGCCAGTTGATTATCGTTGCTGTTACAAAGTGTCACAAAACGCCATGGTCGGCCTAGACAGCAGTTGACAAGAATGGACGCATCGGCAGTAGAGAGAAAGAGAGCACCCGACCCCGAATACCGCGTCCATATGCCGGTTTTGGTCCATTATGGACACCTGTGGACGGTAGCGGACAAGAGGCGGCAGAAAGGATTGCATCCAATGAGTGAGTATCAATACTACGAGTTCCAGGCCATCGATCGACCGCTCACTCAGGACGAGATGGACCAGCTGCGCGCTATCTCGACGCGCGCCACCATCAGCCCGACAAGCTTTGTGAATGAGTACAACTACGGTGACTTCAAGGGCGACCCATTGGCCTTGATGAAGGACTATTTCGACGCCTTCGTCTATGTGACGAACTGGGGCACGCGCCAGTTCATGCTGCGGCTGCCGCGCGGCCTCGTCGATCCCGAAATGGTCTCGCGCTACTCCGTAG
>Ga0207416_1000890_pt1 | contig 45527 bp, 41 predicted proteins | sample PaiPotPPM11metaG_FD_184107 | JGI IMG/M metagenome (GOLD analysis project Ga0207416, IMG submission 184107) | Iron sulfur acid spring bacterial and archeal communities from Banff, Canada, to study Microbial Dark Matter (Phase II) - Paint Pots PPM... ...
CGTCTCGGCCGGTTCGGCTGAGCCCAGTTCGTCGGCCTCCTCGAGGAATTCCTCTTCCTGGTCGTCCCACTCGGGGGGCCACTGCCCGCTCATGCGCCTCCTCCCTGCTCAGATGGGACGCCGTCGGAGACCGGCTGGTTCCCTCCCGCCGGATAATCGCCTCGCAGATGAGCGAGGTAGGGCAGCAGCCGGGCCCGGCCGCGCGCGCATCGGCTCTTCACCGTGCCGGCGGAAATACCGAGGATCGCCGAGGCGTCGGCCACCGAGAAGCCGAGCATGTCCACCAGGACCAGCGCGGCCCGTTGCGGCGGCGGAAGGGTGCGCATCGCCGCGTCTACGTCGAGCCGGGAGTCGGTGCTCGCGGCGCTGTCCACGCCTTGCCTGGGCTCGGGCACCGGCAGGTCGTCGGGGTCGCCCGACCACCCGACCGACCGCGCGGAACGGCGACGCAGGAGATCCAGCGAGGCGTTGACCACGATCCGGTGCAGCCAGGTCGTCACCGCGGACTCGCCGCGGAAGTCGCCGGCCCGGCGGAAGGCAGAGATCATCGCCTCCTGCAGCGCGTCCGCCGCGTCGTCAGGATCGCAGGTGATGCGCAGCGCCACGGCCCACAGCCGATCCTTGTGCCGCCTGAACAGCAGGCCGAACGCGTCAGGGTCGCTGTCGGCATGCCGCCGCAGCAGGGTAGCGTCTGATGGCTCGCCGGGAGCTAGGCCCGACATTCAGCGTCCCCGCCGCCGTCAGGAGTTCCCTGCGGCGGCGGTGCCGCGCATCACGACGTTGTAGATCTGCCCCTCATAGAACGGGCCTCCCCCGCTGGCATCCTGGGGGGTTTTCGTCAGCTTGGGCAGGCTGGTGAGCCAGATCAGCACGTACCGGCCGGTGGCCTGGCTGCTGACCGGGAACGTGTGGTCGCCAGAGGCGGAAACCGACGGCGAGACCTGGGTGAAGTTGCTCAGCGACGACTTGGCCATCGCCGGGTTGTTGCCCAGGTAGATCGACGCCGTGGTCGGACCGCCGCCCGAGCTGAACAGCACCTCGACCTGGCTGAGCCGCACCTGCTTGCCCATGTCGATGAGCAGTCCGGTCCCGGGCTTCAGACCGCCGAACTTCGGGCTGCCGATGTAATACGAAGTCGACCACGCGGTCGACGGGTTGTTGTCGATCGCCAACGGCGCGGTCGACTGGTTCTCGGTGTTTCCGGGCGGCGAGCCGTAGATGTTGAAGGTGCTGTCCGAGGCCGGCGTCAGCACCGCGCCGGCGGCAGGCGCCGAGGACGTCGTCGTCGGGTTCGCGCCGCCGCCGGCCGCCGCGGGCGGTGTGGACTTGCGGAAGGCGACCGCCCAGACGAGCACCGCGATCACCACGAGCACGACCACGGCGACGATCGCCACCTTGCCCCGGCCGACGCCGCGCCGCCCGCCCTGGTAGCCGGCCGCCGAGTACTGCGTCCCGGTGTACTGCATGCCGGGGTACTGCGTGGACGGCTGCTGGTAGGGGGCGGTGCCGCCCGGCCCGGGGGCCGACCACGAGTCTGGGTTGTTCGGGTCGGGACCGTAGCCGCCGTAGCCGTTGTAGCCGGCCGGCGCCGGGGGAGCCGGCTCGGGAAGCGGCGCGGGCGGGGACACCGCGGCGAGCGCTTCGGCGAAGTCGGCCGGCGACTGGATCGGTGCACCATGCCTGGTCGGGCGCTGCAGGAGCGCCCGGGTGATCACGCTGTCGATGGCGGAGGGGACGTCCGCCGAGACCTGGCGCGGCGCGGCGACCACGCCGTCGGAGAGGGGGGCGGCGGGCAGCCGGGTCGGCTCCTCGCCCGGCCAGTAGCCGGTGAGCGCCGCGTAGAGCAGCGCGGCGAGCGCGGTCGTGTCCGCGATCGACGGGTCGTGGGCCGCGGCGCCGGTGAGGCCGTCTCCGGCGAGCGCGGCGTCGATGCCAAGCCCGGTGATCTTGATGCCGCTGCCGCGCGTCCAGCGCAGCGCGTCCGGGGTCAGCCGCAAGTGTGCTTGCCCCAGTGCGTGCGCGCCGGCGATCGCGCGGGAGGCATCGCAGATCAGGGAGCAAGCGCGGGCCGGGTCGAGCGGTCCACCGGAGTCGAGGATCTCGGTGAGCGAATCGCCGCCTACCCATTCGAGCACGATGTACGCCTGGCCGCCGCCGTCCTCGACGTCGAAGACCTGGGCCATCCGTGGGTCGGTCAGCCTGCTGGCCGCCCGGGCGGCGGTGACGACCTGCGCGATTCGCGGGAAACCGGACGCGAACGTCAGGATGGAGACGGGACGCGCGAGCGTCTCGTCGATGGCCTTCCACAGGATCCAGCCGTTGCCGGCGATCATCTGGTCCACGAGCCGGTACCGTCCGGCGAGTCGTGTTCCTGGTTCAGAGGTATACGTGCTCATACGTCAGCGTCAAGAGCGGGGACGGCTCTCGGCCTCCTTCCAGCCCCAGATGTCCCACGATTACCGTCCCATGCTAGTGTCTGCCGCTCGCCGACAACCGGCGACCAACGTAAGGCACATGACGGGTCGCCCTACCGTTATATGCGAATACGGCCAATGTCGCACACCCGGACACGCCATGGATTGGCGAGTCTCGCCGGACATGGCGAGATGTTTGACAAGACGTCATCGACTGGTCATCCCCGATCGCAGTGTTCCCCGCTCCCTCCGGGGCGCCCGAGTGCGCCGTGCGGTCGCTCGCCCTGGCCACGGGTCTACCTGAACCGGCCGAGAGCGGACCGCATCAGGGTGCGGAACTCCTCGATGCCGAGCAGCCGCGAGCACAGCGCGTAGAGCAGCAGGGCGCCGCCGCCGCCGATCACCACGGTGACCAGCCCGTACAGGGGACCCTGGTGCATGAACGACCCTATGGCCGCCATGACCACGAGGGCGAAGAGCAGGCCGGGCACCGTGGCGAGGAACATGCGCACGAGCGACCTGGTGATCCGCCACCCGTCGAGCGAGCCGACCCGGCGCAGCAGCAGCGGCCAGGCCAGGATCGCGCCGGACACGCTCACGAGGTCGTAGGCGAAGGCCAGGCCGACCACGGTCCTGGTGGGCGGCAGCACCTGCAGCGCGACCAGGTAGCCGATCACGCCGACGATAAGCATCACCATGCCGAGTATCGCCGGGGTCTTGTTCTCGCGGAACGAGTAGAACACCCGCAGCTGCAGCTGCGTGAACATGAACGGCACGAGCCCGATCGAGAACGCGCCGAACACCTCGCCGATGTAGCGTGCCTGGTCCGTCGTGGTCCGCCCGTGGGCGAACAGGAGCTCGGCCAGCGGCGCGCCGAGCACGCCGAGGAACACCGCCGCGGGCACCACGAGGACCGACGCGATCCGCACGCCCTTGGAGAAGTCGTCGCGCACGAGCGAGTACCGCCGGTCGGTCGCGTGCCCGCTCATCCGGGGCAGCAGCGCGCTGATGACCGAGATACCCACGATCGCGTAGGGCAGCTGGAACAGCTGGTAGGCGTAGGAATAGGCGGAGAAGCCCACGCCACTGACCGCCGGGTGCAGGTGCGCCGCCGAGTTCTGCGCTGAGTTCGCCACGCGCTGCGCGACCAGGTTGCCGAGCCACTGGGTCGCCACGTAGCCGAACATCCAGCCGGACATCCGGCCGATCTCGGTGATCTCCGAGCGCCGGAAGTCGAAGGTCAGCCGCATGCTGAACCCGGCCCGCCACATGATGGGGAAGAGACAGACCGACTGGATCACGATGCCGAGCGTGGTGCCGATCCCGAGCAGGTTGACACCGGAGCTCGAAACCGTGTCCGCCGAAATGCTGTGGTTGGTCGCGAAGTACAGCAGGGCGACGAGGATGACCACCACGTTGTTGATGACCGGCGTCCACATGTTGGGGCCGAACCGGCCGCGCACGTTGAGCACCGCGCCGAGCAGCGAGTCCATCCCGTAGAAGAAGATCTGCGGTATGAAGAAGTAGGCGAACTCCACCATGACCTGGTGCTCGCGGGGGTCCTTGATGTTGCTGCCGTACAGGTCGACGATCGGCCCGGCGAGCAGCGTGGCCACCAGGGTGATGAGCAGCAAGGAGATGACGCCGAGGGAGTAGATCCGCCGCGCGTACCCCTCGCCCCGGTCCGGGTCTTCCTTGGCCGCGCGGACCAGCATCGGGACCACGACCGAGGTGAAGATGCCGCCGAGCATCAGGTAGTACACGGTGTTCGGCAGCGTATTGGAGTTGTTGTACGCTTCGGCGAGCGTGCCCTGGCCGAGCGCGATCACCAGCACGAGCGTGCGCAGGAACCCGGTGCCTCTCGAGGCAACCGTGCCGAGCGCCATCACCTTGCTCGACCTGGCAAGGTTGGGTGAGGTGGTCTCCGCGGCCCGCTGCGGCCCGGTCGGGGTAACGAGGTCGGCGTCCGGATCAAAGACGCGGGTGCGGTTGTCCTGGAGGTCGGGCGGTGCGCCGCGATCGGTAGGTACGAACCGCGGCGCCTGCCGGGGCGGCGCCTCCGGGTAGTCGAACGGCTGGAAGGAAGGCTGCGGGTAGCCCGCGGGTACCGGCGGCAGGAACGCCGTCGGCATCGGGGCGGGCCGCGAACGGTCACCGGACGGTATGTATCCCTCGCGCGGCGTGAATGACGGACGCGGGCGCCCGTCCCTGGTCCGCCCGTGCTTCGGCCCGTGCCGTTCTTCGCCCCCTGGAGGATGGGGCGTAAACGAGGGTCCCGAGGCCGGCGCCCTCGGTGTCGGCGGCGGTGGCGGGTACGGGTCGTACCCGGTCGATGCCTGGGGCGGCGCCGAGGGAGCGGGAGGAGGAGGCGGCATGTCGTAAGGCGCCTGCCCCTGATAGGTGGGCGGCTCGTAGGGCGGTTCGTAAGGCGGCTGCGGGCCGGACTGGCGCGGCGTGAACCGTGGCTGTGCCGTCTCCGGCGGCTCACCGTCCTCAGGGTGCGGCGGCCCAGGGGGCATCGTCGGCCTTGTCATCCGGTGCCTCCACCCTCAGCCGTCTCGTCAGCACTGCCACCGCTTGTGGCGCCAGCGAGCCGCTTGCGGCGCAACCGGTAGGCCGACGTCAGCACGAGGATACCCAGCGCACCGCCGATGATGATAAGCAGCAAGCGTCCAAATCTCGTCACTTCGACGCTGAGTGGCTGCGCCGTCCAGCTCAGTGGCGACCCGTCCTGCGTCACCAGTTGCAGCTGCACCGTCGTGGTGCCCGTCGAGGTGCCCGAGTGCACCGACATCTTGATGGTGCCCGTTCCGTCCGCCGCCACGGTGCGCACGCCGTCGGAGCCGCCCACCGTCAGCTGGCTGCCCACCTGGGTGGTCGCCATCACCTGAACTTGGATCGGCTGGTCAAGGCCGTTCTGCACGGACACCGGCATCTCGCCCGACTGGCCCGCGAGCAGGAACTTCTTGCTCGCGATCATCTGCACCTTGTGCTCTTCGTCGTGCAGGAAGCCGGCCAGCTGAGCCGTTGCGAACGACCCGCCGTAGGAACCCGTACCGCGCCAGGCCGCCGACTGGAGGACCGCCACCGCCGCGCCGAACCGTTCGACCTCCGTGGCGGGCGGCTGGTACAGCAGGTCCTGGAACACGTTGACGTCCGACTGGACCGCGGAGACCTGGTCGAGGTAGCCGTCGCTGAGCTCGGCCCCGCTCACCTGCTTGGCGGGGACGTGCGTGGCGGACGGCAGACTCGCGGCCTGCGCGGCGAGCGCGGACAGCTTGACGGAATGCAGCCACTGCGCTTGGTGAGTGAGCGACAGCAACTCGTCGGCCATGCCCGCCGACGGGTCCCAGTTCGTGGGCGGCGCGATCACCAGGGAACGCGACGTTCCTGGCAGCTCGGCGGCGATCATCGCGGTCTGCGCGAGGAAGTCTTGGGTCAGGGTGAACTGACTCGCCGGGGTGGTCGCCCCCGCCGCCGTGCCGAGCAGGCTGGTGATCCTTGAGTTGGCGATCAGCACCGACATGCCGGTGCCGACGCCGCTGACGGTCCTGGCGAGCGCGTCCTCACCGCCGGAAACGGTGGACTGCAGCTCATTGCTGCTCAGCACCACGGTGTTGACGCCGCCGTCGCTCGCCAGACTGGTCAGCACCCCGGAATCGGCCTCGCCGTCGGCCGGCCATGCTGCCTTAAGCACCGCCCCGTCGCCGGTGCCGGTGCCATTTATCCCGAACGTATTCGGCAGTATCTGGCCGGCCACCGTATCTCCCAGGCGGTAGGCGGCCTGGATGCTGGCGTCGAGCCCGGAGTGGCTGAGGGCCGCCACATCCACGTTGGCGTAGGGAGAAAGAAAGGCCGGCGCGTCCGCGGTGACCGTCTTCAGTTGGGCTAGCCACCGCGTGGCCGCGGTGCTCGGCTGCTCAAGGGAGCGTTCCGAGCAGACGTCGTTGCCGCCTGTGTAGTACTGCTGCGTCATCACGGACACGTCGGAGAGCAGGGCAGGGTCGATGTCCCAGGTCAGCTGGTCGCTCTGCGCCCACGAGGCGCCCGCGTCGAGCAGCGTGGAGAGGCGGCCGCCCGACCCGACGGAGCCGCCGAGCTCGGACGTCCTGAGCGTTGACTTGCACGCCCCCTGCTGCGGCGTGTCGACGAGCGGCCACACCCAGGCGGTTTGCAGCCCCTTGACCTGGCTCGCGGCGCTGCCGCCAGGCCAGAACGTCAGGAGCGTGTTGGCGTACGCCGTGTAGCCGCCCGCCGTGGCCTGCACCTGGACCGGGAAGACGCCGAACTCGCTGTAGAAGTCCGCGGCCGGGAACTGCACGCTCCAGCGCACCGTCGCGCGGTTCGGTATCGCGGCCGTCAGCTGGTCCGGCGTACCCGCCGGCTGGGTCGCCAGCGGTGAGGAGCCCGCCGAGGCCTCTTGGCTGAAAGGCGTCATCTCGGAGGGGTACGAGAACGGCTGGAAGCTGGTCATCGCCTGCACCGCGGCACCGCTCACGGTCAACCCCGTGTGGTTGGTGAGCGTACCGCTCACGGTGACCGTGGAGGCCAGGCCGGGGATCGTGGGCGTCAACCCGGTGATCGAGATGGCGAGCGCGCTCTGCTGACTTTGCACGGGAGACGCCTGCGCGCCGGGGGTCCCGGCGAACACCGGGACGAGGGCGGCGAGGAGGACAGCGATCAACGCGCCGAGGGCGCGGACGACGGAGCGCACGGTTTGCATGTTATGGCCGTTCGCTACAAGGGGTTGGGGTAGATACCCTGAATGCCCGTGTCAGAATCCACCTCCGTCGCCCAGAAGGCTACCTTGAGCGCCGACCAGCACAAGGCCGCCGCAGCCCTGCTGCGAGCCAACACCCCGCCTATCGTGGCCGAACTCGGCGAACTCTTCGCCGCGGCGGGGCATGAGCTCGCGCTCGTCGGCGGGCCCGTGCGTGACGTGTTCCTCGGCGGCCGCCCGAAGGACCTGGACCTGACCACGGACGCCGTGCCGGAACGGGTGCTCGAGATCGTCCGCCCGTGGGCCGACAAGACGTGGACGGTGGGAATCGAGTTCGGCACGATCGGGCTGCGCAAGCACGACGAGATCTTCGAGATCACGACCTACCGCAGCGAGGCGTACGACCGCTCGTCGCGCAAGCCCGCGGTCAGGTACGGCACGTCGCTGGTCGCCGACCTGGAGCGGCGGGACTTCACGATCAACGCGATGGCGGCGCGGCTGCCCTTGTTCGAACTCGTGGACCCGTTCGGCGGCCTCGATGCGCTGCGCGAGGAGGTAATAAGGACGCCGGGGCGGCCGGAGGACTCCTTCTCCGATGACCCGCTGCGCATCCTGCGGGCGGCGCGGTTCTCCGCCCGGCTCGGGTTCACGGTCGCGGACGACGTGCAGGCGGCGATGCGCGGCATGGCGTCGCGGCTGTCGATCGTCTCCGTGGAGCGGATCACCGACGAACTGTCCAAGCTGATGCTGACCGATACGCCTGAGGCGGGGCTCGACCTGCTGGTGCGGACCGGCGTGGCCGAGGTGATCCTGCCCGAACTGCCCGCGCTGCGGATGGAAGTCGACGAGCACCACCGGCACAAGGACGTCTACACGCACTCGCTGATCGTGCTGCGCCAGGCGATCGACTTGGAGCCCAGGTACGGCCTCGAACCCGACCTGGTGCTGCGGCTCGCGGCGATCCTGCACGACATCGGCAAGCCGGGCACCAGGAAGCTGCTGCCGGACGGCAAGGTGGCCTTCCACCACCACGAGGTGGTGGGCGCGAAGTTGGCACGCAAGCGGCTGACCGAGCTCAAGTTCTCCAAGGAGGTCGTGGCCGACGTGTCCAAGCTCGTGGAGCTGCACCTGCGGTTCCACGGCTACGGCGACGGCGAATGGACGGACTCGGCGGTGCGCCGGTACGTACGGGACGCGGGACCACTGCTGACCCGGCTGCACGCGCTGACCAGAGCGGATTGCACCACGCGGAACGCCAAGAAGGCGGCGCGCCTCGCGGCGACCTACGACGCGCTCGAGGCGCGGATCGACGTGCTGCGCGAGCAGGAGGAGCTGGACAAGATCAGGCCGGAGCTCGACGGCCAGGAGATCATGCGGATCCTCGGGCTCAAGCCGGGGCCGCTCGTCGGCAAGGCATGGAACTTCATGCTCGAGCTCCGGCTGTCCGAGGGCATGCTCGGCCGCGAGCGGGCCACTCAGGAACTGCTGCGCTGGGCCTCGACTGTAGGGCTGCCGCCCGCGGAATCCGCGGGCCCGCCGTCCGAGTCCGCGGACGCGGAGGGGCGGGCGGACAGCCAGTAGGCAATCGCCGCGAGCAAGAAGCAGACGGCGATCACGGCGACAACCACCGGCGACTTCCCGTCCGACGCCATGAACGCGCCGAACAGCGCGGCACCGATGGCGTAGGCGGCGTTGAAGACCATGTCGTAGAAGGCGAACACCCGGCCGCGGTACGTGTCCTCGACGTCCTCCTGCAGGATCGTGACCGCCGAGATTGCCACGCTCTGCCGGGCGAGATACATCAGGAACCCGATCAACATGTACGCGACCTGGTTGAACGTCTCGGCAATCGTCCCGGTCACCACGGCGGCCACGACGAGCATCAGCGTGATCCACGCCTGCTTGGACAGCCGTCGCGTCGCGGGCGGCGTAATCAGCGCGGCACAGCCGTAGCCCACCGCCGAGAACACGGCGAGCGTGCCGACATGGCCCTCGGCCACGGTCACGTGCCCCGGGTAGAAGTAGTTCCTGTACAACAGGACCGTCATCAGGAAGAGCGGGCCGAACAGGAAGCTGTACGCGGCCGTAGCTCCAAGCGCGGCCCGCGGACCGCGCCGCTTCAGCACGTACGCCGCGCCGGCCCGCAACTCCGACGCCACCTGGGTAAGGTCGTCGGCCAGCCGGACAGCGCGCCGGCGCGCCTGCCCGGGCCCGAGCAGGTCCTTGGGCATGATCGTGGCGGCCAGGCCGGCGGCGAGGTAGCAGCCGCCGCCGACCAGCATGGTCACCGCCGCACCGCGCTCGGTGTCGCCGGTGGCCGCGTTCAGCCCGAGCGCGACGATGCCGCCGAGCGCGCTCATGACGCCGCCGACGGTATCGGAGACCGCGTTGGCCACGACTAGCTTGTGCGCCGGGGTCACGTGCGGCAGCGCCACGCTCAGGGCCGACAGCAGGAACCTGGTGACGCCGGACACGGCGAGCACCGCTATATAAAGAGGCACGCCGCGATTGTTGGCGACCATCAGCGCGGCAGTCACGACGATGATCGCCGCGCGGATCGGCGCGGTCCACACGAGGATCTGCCGCCGCGACCAGCGGTCGATGAGCACCCCGGCGAACGGCCCGATCAGCGAGTACGGCAGGTACAGCACCGCGAACGCGGCGGCGCCGGCCAGCGGGGTCGGGAACGTGCTCGCGTTGAAGAACACGTACGTGCCCACGGCGGCGGTGATGATGCCGTCCCCGGTCTGCGAGACGAGCCGGGTGCCGAAAAGCTTCCTGAAGTCCCGCTCGGCGAGGATCGCCTTCAGGTCGGCCCCGAACCTGGACCGCCTGCCTTCCGTCACAGCATTACCGCCTACGGACACGCGTTCAGCTTAGTGCGGCATTCAGCAACCCAGTAGCTACGCATCAGACGCGGGATACTTTGCGCCCCGCGCGGGGCGCAAAGTATCCCGCGTCCTGGCTTTCCCGGTTAGCGGTCGACCTCGCCCTTGATGAACTTCTCCACGAGGTCGCGGCAGGTGCTGTCGTCGAACTGCTCCGGCGGGGACTTCATGAAGTACGAGCTGGCCGAGGTGACCGGGCCGCCGATGCCGCGGTCCTTGGCGATCTTGCAGGCGCGCAGGGCGTCGATGATGACGCCGGCCGAGTTCGGCGAGTCCCAGACCTCGAGCTTGTACTCCAGGTTGAGCGGCACGTCGCCGAAGGACCTGCCCTCAAGGCGGACGAAGGCGAGCTTCCGGTCGTTGAGCCACGGCACGTGGTCCGACGGGCCGATGTGAACGTCGGCCTTCGCCATCTCGTGCGGGATCTGTGAGGTCACCGACTGCGTCTTGGAGATCTTCTTGGACACGAGGCGCTTGCGCTCCAGCATGTTCATGAAGTCCATGTTGCCGCCGACGTTCAGCTGGTAAGTGTGCAGCAGCTCCACGCCGCGGTCCTCGAACAGCTTGGCCATCACGCGGTGGGTGATCGTGGCGCCGACCTGGGACTTGATGTCGTCGCCGACGATCGGCACGCCGGCCTCTTCGAACTTCTTCGCCCACACCGGGTCGGAGGCGATGAACACCGGCAGCGCGTTGACGAAGCCGACTTTGGCGTCGATGGCGCACTGGGCGTAGAAGCGGTCCGCCTGCTCCGAGCCGACGGGCAGGTACGAGACGAGCACGTCGACCTGGGCCTCGCGGAGCGCGGCCACCACGTCAACGGCCGGGTCGTCGGACTCGGTGATGATCTCCCGGTAGTACTCGCCAAGGCCGTCATGCGTCTCGCCACGCTGGACGATCACGCCGGTTGGCGGGACGTCGGCGAACTTGATCGTGTTGTTCTCACTGGCGAAGATCGCTTCGCTGAGGTCCAGGCCAACCTTCTTGGCGTCCACGTCGAAGGCGGCGACCACCTCGACGTCCGACACGTGGTAGTCGCCGAACCGCACGTGCATGAGGCCAGGGACGCGCGCGTCGTCGGCGGCGTCCTTGTAATACTCAAGGCCCTGGACGAGCGAGCTCGCGCAGTTGCCCACCCCCACGATGGCCACGCGCACTTTCTTGGCACCCATCAGGATGACTCCTTCTCGCTTCCGCGATCTGTTCCGGGATTTATGACCTTCGGCCCGGTCGGCGGGTAGGGTCCGCCTTCGGCGCCGCTTGCCTCTGACCGCCGTTCCTCGGCGATCAGCTCATTCAGCCAGCGGACATCGCGCTCCACGGCTTCGAGCCCGTGCCGCTGCAGTTCGAGCGTGTAGCTGTCCACGCGCTCACGGGTGCGCGCGAGCGCCGCCCGCAGCCCTTCCAACCGGTCTTCGAGTCGACTCCGCCTGCCCTCCAGGATCCGCAGGCGGATGTCCGCCCGGGTCTGGCCGAAGAACGCGAAGTGGACGCCGAACTCGTCGTCCTCCCAGGCGCCGGAGCCGGGGTTGGTGAGCAGCTCCTGGAACCGCTCCTTGCCCTCGGCCGTCAGCCGGTACACGATCTTCGACCTGCCGGGCGCCCTGGTCGGCCGTTGGGAGTCGGGTTGGTCACCTTCTTTGGTGATCAAGCCCTCGGCGTACAGCTTGGTCAGGCAGGGGTACAAGGTGCCGTAGGAGAGCGCGCGGAACGTGCCGAGCAGCATGTTGAGCTGCTTGCTGAGCTCGTACCCGTGCATGGGCGTTCGGTGCAGCAGCCCAAGGACGGCGAACTCAAGGACGGCAGTCCGGTTGCGACCCACGGCATCCCCCCGGTGGGTAGGGTTTGTGTGTATCTAGACGATATCTCATGCCGATATCTCGGTTCGATATATCGGTGTAACGGCTCTCAGCATAGGGGACCGTTCCCCGTGGAGCAACCGGGTGTTCACCTGCGGGGGGCCGCAAGGTTGCGAAACTGAGCGCGAGCCGAAGCGCGCGCCCCTGTCCCCCGGACTGAGGAGGGAGGGAGCGACGAAGGAGCGGACGAGCGACGAGGGAGGAGGCAGGGGTCCCGAGCGCGCGGAGGCGAGTGCGGGGGGAAGGTATCGATGGGCCAGGGTTCCCGACGTACCCTGAGGAATATGGCAGGCATCGCCGTTCGACGTTCCGTTGTGGATTACGCGCTTGCCCGGCGCGCCGCGCTGGCTTCTGTACGCTCGGGCCACACCACGGTTGCGGATGCCTGCGACGCCCACCCGTACCTGCTGCGCGCGGCCAAGTACCACGGCGAGCCCACCGAAGAACGCTGCCCGATCTGCCGTAAGACGAATGTCACACACGTCACCTATGTGTACGGGGACGAACTCGGACAGTATGCGGGAAGGGTTAAGAAAACCGCTGAATTGATGGAGATGGCTACCGAATACGGCGAATTCCGGGTGTATGTGGTTGAGGTCTGCCAGAGTTGTGGCTGGAACCATCTCGCCACGTCGTACGTGCTCGGCACTGGTGAACCCCGTGCTCAGCGGGGACGCCGGGTACGTCCGAACTGAGCCTGGGCGGCGCGCGTTAACAGGTAACGTGTGGGACCGGCGGGACCTGGCTCCGCCTTTTCAGCCACGGGCGCGCCCAGACTGCCCGGCATTGTCCCCTCCAGGGTCGGGGCACAAGGGCGCGCTCACAGCCACTGCGAGGACGTGTGAGTAGCAACGACTTTGACGGGCCGCAATTCGGGCCCGCTGGTGGGCGAGGAGCTGGCGAGCAGGGAGCCCAGGCGGTAGGTGCCGCCGGACAAGGTACCGGTGGTACCGACCAGGGCACTGGCGGCAGCGCCGCGCAGTACCCGGCGCCCGAGGGGTGGGGAAACGACGGCGTCTGGCGGGACTCGTCCATCGACTCGAACTACGAGACCGGCATCCAGCGCCCGGTCCCCTCGGCGGACGCCCCGCACGAGGACCCTGGCTTCAGCTACTTTTCCGACGGCCGGGGCTGGCAGAACACCCCGGGCGCAAACGGGCCGACCGCACCGGCACCCGATGCCGGCGCCCCGAGCGTGACGCCGGCGGCCGCGACCTCGGTGGGCGCAACCTCTGTGGGCGCGCCTGCCGTGGGTGCGCCCGCCGTGGGCGCGACGACCGTCGGCGCCTACGGACCCGGCGGCAACCCGACGGCTGTCTACGGTGGCGGCCAGAACGGATACGGCGCCCCCATGGGCCCCGTCCCTGGCGGGTACGGCGCGGGCCCAGGCGGACCCTTCCCTCTTCCTCCCGGTCCTGGCGGCCCTGGCGGCCCATTCGGTCAGGGCCCCGGCGGCCCGTTCGGTCCGGGCCCCGGGGGTCCGGTCAGGCCGGGCGGTCCCGGTGGCCCCGGCCGTCCTCGTGGGCCGTACGGCAGGCGCAAGGGCAACTGGTGGCGGCACTGGACATGGAAGAAAGCGGCCGCCGTCACCGGCGGTGTGTTCGTCTTCTTCGTGCTCGTCATGTACAGCAGCTACCAGTACATGTCGAGCAGCGCGACGATCCCCGCCGCGCTCCAGTCCGCCAACTACCAGAACACGACGGTCTACTACTCCGACGGCAAGACGCCCATCGGGACTATCGGCACGACCGACCGGCAGGACCTTACTTACCAGCAGATTCCGCAGCAGCTGCAGAACGCCATCGTCGCCGCCGAGGACAAGAACTTCTGGACTGAGGGTGGCATCTCGACGACCGGCATCCTGCGCGCCGCGTACCACGACGTCACGAACGGCGGCGGCGACCTCAACGGCGGCTCGACCCTTACTCAGGAATTCGTCAAGAACTACTACGACGGCGTCGGCAGCCAGCAGACGGCCAGCAGGAAGATCAAGGAGATCTTCATCGCGCAGAAGCTGGCCGCGACCAAGTCCAAGCAATGGATCCTGACCAACTACCTGAACCTGGTTTACATGGGCGAAGGCGCCTACGGCGTCGAGGCCGCCTCCCAGGCCTACTTCGGCGTGCCCGTGTCCCAGCTGACCATCGCGCAGGACGCGGTTATCGGGGGGATCGTCCAGCTGCCGTCGACTTATCCGTTGCCTTCTTATCGGTCGAATCTCATCGCCCGCTGGCATTACGTGCTCCAGCAGATGGTGGACGACAAGTACATCACCGCGGCGCAGGCGGCCGAGCAGAAGTTTCCCAAGCTGCTGACCGACCAGACCGGCGCCGTTTCTGGCACGTCGATCATGGACGCCGACAGCGCCCCGTGGGTTCCGTACATCATGGATCAGGTTAAGAGCGAGCTCACCAGCCCCAAGGCCGACGGCGGCGACGGCATCACACCGCAGGAGCTCGAGACCGGCGGGCTCAAGATCGTGACCACGATCAGCCGCCCGATGGAACAAGAGATGTACAAGGCGGTCAGCGACAACCTGAACCCGCAGTCGATCAGCAACACCTCGGGTGCCACGGTCACGTCGCTCCCGTCGTGGGCGCTCGTCGGTGCCGAGCTGGAAGACCCAAACACCGGCCAGGTCATCGCCGAGTACCCGGGCAAGGGGCAGAACATGTCCCCGAAGGCGTGCGCGGCTGCGGACTGCCAAGACAACACGGCTGCTTACACCAGGGAGCAGGTCGGGTCGTCGTTCAAGCCGTACGTGCTTGCCACCGCGGTCTCTCAGGGCATGAACGTCAAGACCAGCACCCTGGACACGAGTCCCTATGCCTGCATCCTGCCGGACGGGGAGTCGCAGGACTACTCGGTACCGATCTCGGCCGGGACGTACGACCTGTCGGGCGAGAGTAACGGCTGCCCCGCTACAAACGACTTCAAGGTCGAAAACGACGGTGGCGAGTTCATTGGGAAGAATGTCGGCAAGGCGTCCACCGGCGCCGCCGCCTACGGCGACAACGTGCAGGACGCGCTCGCGCAGTCCTCGAACGTCGGCTTCACCGACTTGGCGCACCGGGTCGGCACGAAGAACTATGCCGAAATGGCGGCGAACTTCGGGGTGAACGTGACATCCAGCGGGTCCCAACTGGATACCAGCACCTACCTCGGCCAAGTCGGCACGGCCCTCGGTATCGCTCCGCTCACTGTCAACGAGCAGACGCAGATGCTCGCTACCATCGCCGACAACGGCCTGTACCACCAGGCGCACCTCGTCAAGTACTGGCAGCAGGGCGACGGCAGCGAGCAGATGCCGCAGGTCAATGTGCACACCGTGCTGAATCCGAGCGAAGACGCACAGGTGCAGTACGCGATGGAGCAAACCACCATCGACGGTACGGCCGCCCAGACGGTCACCTACGGCCAGCAGACCCCCGGCACGGTCATCGGCAAGACCGGGACGACCTCGAGCTCCCACGCGGGCTTCTTCATCGGCTCGACCACGCAGTACACGCTGGTGGTCGGCATGTTCACCAAGTCGCAGGCCAGCAACTATCCCAACAATCTGGCGATGCTCGGCGGCGGCGGTTTCGGTGGTTACTGGCCGGCGAAAATCTGGAACACCTTCGCCGAGGCGGAGTTCTCACCGACGCCGACGCTCTTCTCGACCAACCCCGCCTTCACCGGCCAGACGTGGAACCTGATGGGGCCGATCACGAAGAAGGCAGCGAAGAAGCCCGGCTGCACCGAGACGTTCGATGGACAGACGGTCTCCATTGTCGAAAAGGGTTGCCCGACACCGCAGTCGAAGAACTGCACATTCGACACGAAGGACAACTACGTCTGCGGCGACGGAATCGGTAACGGCAACAACAACGGTAACGGCAACAACGGCAACAACGGGAATGGCAACAACGGGAATGGCAACAACGGCAACGGGAACAACGGGAACGGCAACAACGGGAACAACGGGACGGCGACGCCCACATCCACCGACACCACTGGCGGTGGCGGTGGCGGTGGCAACAACGGCGGCACCCCGACGACGGGTGCCACCCAGGGCGGCCTAGCCGTCGGCGGTGGCCTGCTGGTACTGCCAGGCTCGTTGCTCTGGACGACAGTGTCCCGCCGGCGGCGCAAGAAGCGCGCGGAGGCGGCAGAATAGGCCGGGAGACGGACACTACGAGCGGGGGCGTGGCAGTGCGGTACCGTTATCCGGCATTCGTCGGTGTTGGCATTGCCGCGTCCGTTTTCGCGGCGCTGCTCGGCTTCGTGGAAAAGCTGCCGTGCAGCTCCGGTGGCGCGTGGAACACTTTCACCGGCCAGTTCCGTGACGCCTGCTACACCGATATCTACCCGCTCTACTACGGCGAGGGGCTGTCTTCCGGCAAGGTGCCCTACTACGGGCACCCGGTCGAGTACCCGGTCCTGATGGGCTGGATGATGGAGGCCGCGGCCTGGGCCGTGCACTCGGTCACCGACGCTTTCGCCCGCGGCAAGGACTTCTACGAAGTCACTGTCCTGATGCTGGCGGTCTGCCTCATCGTCGGCGTGCTCGCGACCGCGGCCACGGCCAACCGGGAAGGCAACGGTGCGGGCACGAAGGCGGCGCTGATGGTCGCCTTGTCGCCCGGGCTCATCCTCGCCGCCTACATCAACTGGGACCTGTTCGCCATGGCGCTCACCGCCTGCGGCCTGGCCGCGTGGGCGGCGCGCAGGCCGTGGCTCGCCGGCGGGCTGCTCGGCCTCGCCGTGGCGACGAAGTTCTACCCGCTGATGTTCTTCGGCGCGCTGCTCCTCGTCTGCCTGCGCGCCGGAAAGCTGCGCGAGTTCGGCAAGGCGCTCGCCGGCGGGGTGATCGCCTGGCTCGCGATCAACTTGCCCGTCGCGCTGACCGCGACTTCCGGCTGGGCCGAGTTCTACGCGTTCAGCCGGTCGCGTGGCGCCGACTGGGGCTCGGTCTGGTACCTGTTCGAGAACTACCACGTGCCGGTGGTCGGCGACTCCTCGCTCAGCAAGCTGAACCTCATCACGTCCGGGGCCTTCGCGGTCGCCTGCGTGCTCATCGCCGTGCTCGCGCTGGCCGCGCCGCGCAGGCCGCGGCTGCCGCAGCTCTGCTTCCTGCTGCTCGCCTCGTTCCTCATCCTGAACAAGGTGTGGTCGCCGCAGTACGTGATCTGGCTGGTGCCGCTCGCCGTGCTGGCGAGGCCGAGGATCTGGGCCTACGTCCTGTGGCAGGCCGCGGAGGTCGCTTACTTCCTCGGCATCTGGGGCTACTTCGTCTACCTGTACCAGCCGCCGAGCGGGATCACCACCGGTTGGTACTTCACCATCCTCAGCGCGCGGCTCCTGACGCTGGCGCTGCTCGCGTCCACGGTGGTCGTGGACATCCTGCACCCGGAACGCGACCAGGTGCGGGCGTCGAGCACCAACGACGACCCGGCAGGCGGCGTCGTCGACGGAGTGCCTGACCGCCTGGTCGTCACCTGGCGCCGAGTCATCCGCCACCCGGCCGGTGCGGCCGCTAACTAACCGTCGATTCGCGCCTGCAGCCAGTTGATGTCGGCGGCGAGTCCCGCCTCGGGTGTCTCGCAGGCCACGGGGGCGCCCGCGGCGCGCACCACGTCGAGCAAAGCCTGCGGATCGATCGTGCCCGCGTCGAAGTTGGCGTGCCTGTCCGCGCCGGAGTCGAACGCGTCCCGTGAGTTGTTGCAGTGCACGAGGTCGATCCGGCCGGTGATCGACTTCACCCGGTCGACCGCGTCGGTGAGCTCGATGCCGGCCGAGTAGGCGTGGCACGTGTCAAGGCAGAACCCGACCTCGCCGTTCCCCTCCGCCGCCGCGCTCACTCCCTCCCACAGCCGGGCGATCGCGTCAAGCGAGCGGGCCATCGCGCCGTTGCCGCCGGCGGTGTTCTCGATGAGCATCGGCAGCGGCCGGTCGATTTGCTCGATTGCCTTGACCCAGTTCGCGACCCCGACGGCGGGATCGGTGTCGCCGGTGACGTGCCCGCCGTGGACGATGAGCCCCTTCGCGCCGATCGCCGCGGCGGCCTTCAGCTGCTGGTCGAATAGCTTCCTGCTCGGAATGCGGATCCGGTTGTTCGTGGACGCCACGTTGATCACGTACGGCGCGTGGATATAGACGTCCACGTCGGCCGCCGCGTAAGCGTCGCGGACCACGCCGGGATCACCTCCGGGGATCACCGGCCCCTTCCACCCCTGGGGGTCGCCGAGGAAGAACTGCGCCACGCGCGCGCCGCACGCGACCGCCTCCTCCAGTGGGCTGTCGGAGTGGAAATGCCCGCCTATCCGAATCATGCCCGCAAGCCTAGCGGGTGGGGATCCAGTGTTCCCCGCGCTCGCCTCCGCGCGCCCTGAGGCCGGCGTTTTCTCCCTCGTCGCTCAGTCCGAAAACACCGGCGGCGCGCTTCAACTCGCGCTCGAAGGCTAGCTAAGCCCACCGTGGGCGAGGCCGAGGGCCAGGCCGACGAAGGCCGCGATGATCCCGGTCATGATGATGATCCGCTCCTCGCGGGTCGCCGACATCATCTGGGAGAACAAGCCGATCAGCAGGCCGGCGAGCCCGGTGACCGCGGCTATGACGGCCCAGCCATGCGCCCAGCTTGGGCTGGTCCGCAGGAACAGGCCGAGCGCGAACGAGACCAGGCCGACGACGAGGGTGAAAAAGCTCGCCGCGTTGAGCAGCGGGTGCGGCTGCCCGTCGGAGTTGAGGTTCAGGTGTGGTACGCGTCGTGCCCTGCCGCTGCTAGCGGTGCCTGCCATGACGGCCTCCCGGGGGAATCCATCGCCTGGTTTCCTTCATATGTTCCCTGTTTCACCGCCCGGTGAACAGAGGCGGATCTGATTGTGGCGCGGACTGTCGTAGGGCCTTGGTATCGTTAGTGGCTGCAGGCGGGGGATGTGAACCCCCGCGAAGCCTCCTGTCACGAAGGTCGTGACCGCGTTAGTCCAGAGGAGGGGCGCAAATGCGCCACTACGAAATCATGGTCATCCTCGACCCGAACCTCGAGGAGCGGACGGTCCAGCCGTCGCTTGAGGGGTTCCTCAAGGTCGTGACCGCCGATGGCGGCAAGGTCGGCAAGCTCGACATCTGGGGGAAGCGTCGGCTTTCTTACCCGATCGACAAGAAGCCGGAAGGCATCTACGCGATTGTCGACCTGACCGCGAACCCCGGCGCCGTCCAGGAACTCGACCGGCAGCTCAACCTCAACGAGGGCGTGCTGCGGACCAAGGTCCTGCGGCCCGAGCACCGCTAGTCATATCCACCCATCAGTTCTGCTAGGACCGGGAGCGCCACTATGGCGGCAGGAGACACCCCAATCACGGTCGTCGGCAACCTCGTCGCCGACCCGGAACTCCGATTCACCCCATCCGGTCAGCCGGTTGCGACCTTCCGGGTCGCCTCGACCCCCCGGTTCCGGGACAACGCGAGCGGCGAGTGGAAGGACGGCGACAGCCTCTTCCTGTCCTGCAACGTGTGGCGGCAGGCGGCGGAGAACGTCGCCGAGTCCCTCCAGCGCGGTATGCGGGTGATCGTGACCGGTCGGCTGCGGCAGCGGAACTATGAGACCAAAGAAGGCGAGAAGCGCACCGTCTACGAGGTCGAGGTCGATGATGTCGGCCCGTCCCTGCGGAACGCTTCGGCCAAGGTCAACAAGGCCAGCCGCGGCAGCGGCGAAGGCGGTTTCAGCGGCGGCAACGGTGGCAACCGCAGTAGCGGCAGCTACGGCGGTGGCGGCCAGGCCTCGTCCGGCGGCAGCCGGAACGAGGACCCGTGGGCGTCCGACGCCGGCGGTGGCGGTGGCGGCTACTCCGACGAACCGCCGTTCTAGCAACAAGTACAGCAACAAATACCGACCATCCCCGCATCACGCGGGGCTCTCCTAAGGAGCACCACGATGGCGAAGCCTCCAATTCGCAAGCCCAAGAAGAAGGTTTGCGTCTTCTGCCAGGAACGCATCAGCTACGTCGACTACAAGGACACCGGCCTCCTGCGCAAGTACATCTCCGACCGCGGCAAGATCCGTGCGCGCCGTGTTACCGGGAACTGCACCCGGCACCAGCGCGACGTCGCGACCGCGATCAAGAACGCGCGCGAGATGGCGCTGCTCCCGTACACCAGCACGGCTCGCTAGGGATAGGGAGGAACTGACCAATGTCTCGCATGAAGCTGATCCTGACGCAAGAGGTCGGTGGCCTCGGCGCCCCCGGTGACGTGGTTGACGTGACCGCGGGCTACGGCCGCAACTACCTGCTGCCCCGCGGTTTCGCGATCGCGTGGACGCGCGGCGGCGAAAAGCAGGTCGACCTGATCAAGCGGGCCCGCGCGGCCCGTGAGATCCGCACCCTTGAGGACGCACAGGCGGTCGCCGGTCGGCTGCAGCGGCTGACCGTCCGGCTCAAGCGCCGGGCCGGGGCCAACGGCCGTCTGTTCGGCTCCGTGGGCGCCACCGACATCGCGGAAGCGGTGCGCAGCGCAGGCGGACCGGAACTCGACCGCAGGAAGATCTTCGTGCCCGACCCGATCAAGGCGGCGGGCACCTACCATGTCCAGATCCGGCTCCACCCCGAGGTGACCGCCTCGGTGGGGATCGAAGTCAGCGGCGCCTAGCCAGACGTTCGTATCCACAGCTTCGCGGCCGTGTTTCCACAGCGCTTTCCACAGGCAATCCGTTGTCCACAGGAAGGCCGCTTATCCACAGCTGACCAGTCGACGGCGGGCCTTCATGCCGAGGGTCCGCCGTCGACCGGTCCCGCGTACCTGCGCGCACGCCGCGCGAGTTCGGGGTCTAGGTCGCTGACCATCTGCCACAGAGCGGCAACGCGCGTGGCCAGCTCATCATCGGTCGCCCCGGCCTTAGCGTCGCGGACATCGCTCGCTAGCTGGTCAATTGCCGCCGTGATGCGGTCGATTGCGTCCCCCGTTATCGAACACACAGGCGAATCATAGCCCACCAGGATCGGGTATGTGGCTAGTTCCACGGGGTCTGCGGCGCTCCACGGCACCTGCCCGCCACGGGATTTCGCGTGGGCGTGAAGAGCAGGCCGATTCCGTTCTGGAGCTGGGGAAAACTTCGGCCGATGACCTACCCGCACCGGTTTTCCACAGGCAACCCGATGCGCCCTGTGGGTTTCGCCTGTGGAAAACTCGGGGCGGTGCGCGGCGCACAATCTTTCCGACTTTTTTCTCCTACACAGCCGGTGGATTGGCTTTTCGCAGGTCAGTACCCATTGCCAGCCGCAGGCCGCCCGGTCGTCCACAGCCTAATCCACTGGCTGCGCACAAGCTTGGCACAGGTTCTCAACACGTTATCCACAAGCTCGTGTTGGCACTCGCGCCGCGGGAGGCCAGAATGTCAGAGCCCCCCGGTAGAACGGTGTCGATGCTCGGGTCGGGCGTTACGCGTGGGGAGGGAGGCGTCTGTTGAGCGTTACCGAGCTGCCACAGCGCGGCGAGGAGTTCGAGCGGATGCCACCGCACGACGTCGCCGCCGAGCAGTGCGTGCTGGGCGGAATGCTCCTGTCCAAGGACGCCATTTCCGACGTAATCGAGACCATCAGGCCCACGGATCACTACCGGCCGGCGCACCAGCTCGTGCACGAGGCGATCCTCGACCTGTACGCGCGCGGCGAGCCCGCCGACCCGATCACCGTCGCCAACGAGCTCACCCGGCGCGGCGAGCTGACCCGCATCGGCGGGGCGCCCTACCTGCACACGCTGATCGCGTCGGTGCCCACCGCGGCCAACGCCGGCTACTACGCGCGGATCGTACGGGAGCGCGCGATCCTGCGGCGGCTGGTGGAGGCGGGCACGCGGATCGTCCAGTTCGGCTACGCGGGCGACGCCGACGCCGACGACCTCGTCGACCGGGCCCAGGCCGAGGTGTACGCGGTCGCCGACCGGCGGACCGGCGAGGACTATCACGCGCTGGCCGAGATCATGCCAGGAGCCCTGGAAGAGATCGAGGCGATCGGTGCGCACGGCGGCGGCATCAGCGGCGTCCCGACCGGCTTCTCCGACCTGGACGCCCTGACCAACGGCCTGCACTCGGGCCAGATGGTCGTGATCGCGGCTAGGCCGGCCGTCGGTAAGGCGCTCGCGCTTGACACACCGCTTCCGACTCCGGATGGCTGGACGACGATGGGCGAGGTCCGGGTCGGCGACTACCTGATCGACGCCAACGGGAAGCCGACGCGGGTGGTGGCCGCGACCGGAGTGCTCCAGGGCCGCCCCTGCTACGAGGTCGAGTTCTCGGACGGCTCGGTCATCATCGCCGACGAGAACCACCAGTGGCTCACCTGGCCCCGTGCGGACGCGTCCGCGCCCTCGAGCGTGAACACGACGGGGAAGATCGCAGGCTCACCACTGCATCACGCCGTCGCCCTTATGCACGGTGCTGACCTGCCGGCCGGGACGCCGCGCGACACTCGCTGGCGGCTCATAACCGATGTCCGCCCGGTGTTTCCGCGGCCTGTCCGGTGCGTCCAAGTCGACAACGAGGACGAGCTGTACCTCGCCGGCCGGGGCATGATCCCGACGCACAACTCCGCGCTCGCGCTCGACTTCGCGCGATCTGCCGCGATTCGTCACAATTTGCCCACCGTGGTGTTCTCCCTGGAGATGGGGCGGAACGAGATCACGATGCGGCTCCTTTCGGCCGAGGCGCGGGTGCCGATGCACGTCATGCGCACCGGGCAGATGGGCGACGACGACTGGGGACGGCTGGCCAAGCGGATGAGCGAGGTCGCCGACGCGCCGCTGTTCATCGACGACTCGCCGAACATGTCGCTCATGGAGATCCGCGCCAAGTGCCGGCGGCTCAAGCAACGCCATGACCTCAAGCTCGTGATCATCGACTACCTGCAGCTAATGTCCTCGCCGAAGCGGGTGGAGAGCCGGCAGCAGGAGGTCTCTGAGATGTCCCGGTCGCTCAAGCTGCTCGCGAAGGAGCTTGAGGTCCCGGTGATCGCCCTTTCGCAGCTCAACCGAGGCCCGGAACAGCGCCAGGACAAAAAGCCGATGCTTTCCGACCTACGTGAGTCGGGGTGTCTCACTGGTGACACTAGGCTTCTTCGGGCCGATACCGGAAGGGAAATCACCCTTGATGAACTGATGGAGTCGGACGTTCGTAACATCCCTGTCTGGTCGCTGGATGATCGGATGAAGCTGGTTCCCCAGACACTAACGAACGCCTTCTCCAGCGGAGTCAAAGAGGTCTTCAAGGTCCGGCTCACCTCTGGCCGGGAAATTCAGGCGACCGGGAATCATCCGTTCCTCACATTCAATGGGTGGCAACCGCTTGGCGATCTGGCTGTTGGAGCGCGTGTTGCCATCCCACGCACAGTCCCACCCCCCTTGGTGGAGGAGTCGCTGCCTGAGCATGAAGTGATCCTGCTTGCGCACATGATCGGCGATGGTTCGTTTGTCCCGCGACAGCCGATCCGATACGCAAGCGTCGACGAAGAGAACCTTGCGGTGGTTACGACTGCGGCGGCCTACTTCGGAGTCACAGCGATTCGTGATGTCTCTGCGGCTGCTCGGTGTACCTCACTACGTTTGCCTGCTCCATATCCGTTGGCGCGTGGACGACGTAACCCGATTGCGGAATGGCTCGACTCGCTGGGGTTGTTCGGCCTTCGCAGCCACGAGAAGTTCATTCCAGACTCGATATTCTCGCTCCCACAGAAGCAGCTTGCACTTTTCCTTCGGCATCTCTGGGCAACTGACGGTTCAGTGACCGTCACGAAGTCCGGCGCCGTCCGGATCTACTACGCGACCACAAGCGAGAGGATGGCTCGCCAACTCCAGGCGCTACTACTTCGTTTCGGGATCGTGGGCCGGTTGCGCGCGGTCGGCAACACGTACGGGCACGCGCAGTGGACAGTAGACGTAACTGGAGTAGAAGAGCAGTCGCGATTCATCGATGAAATCGGGGTCTACGGTAACCGCAGGGTACTTGCTGAGGCCGCGCGTCAACGGCTTGGCGAGATGAGTGCCCTAGGCCGATTTGACACGATCCCCGCTCAGGTCTGGGCGCGTGTCCGAGAAGTTCTAGCCGAACGAGCGATGAATCGACACCAGCTGCAGGTTGCTCTTGGTACTCGGAGTCGAGGGGACCTAGACGCCGCCATTTGCCCGAGTCGTTCGCGGCTCTCGCGAATCGCTGGAGTACTTGAGGACTCACAGCTTGAAATGATTGTGTCAAATGACGTTTTCTGGGACACCATATCCTCGATCGAAAGTATGGGCCCCCAAGCTGTATATGACGCAACGGTTCTCGAAACGCACAATTTTATAGCAAATGGGATAAGCCTGCACAATAGCATAGAGCAAGATGCGGACGTCGTGATCTTGCTGCATCGCGAGGACGCTTACGAGCGGGAATCGCCGCGGGCCGGCGAGGCGGACCTGATCGTCGCCAAGCACAGGAACGGCCCGACCGCGACGGTGACGGTGGCTTTCCAGGGCCACTACAGCCGGTTCGTCGACATGGCCCCCGGCTAAACCCGTGTTGTAGGGTCTCACGCGGCGTGTCGTAATCTCAGAGTCGATGTCGTACGGATGTCGTATACGACATTTACTGCTGTTCCTAGAGCCCGAGTTGGCGACGGAGTTCTTCGAGAATCGCTGGCCACAACTCGGGTTGTGTGCTTGAGCGGATGTCATCCGCAAGGGGGCCGGCGATTGCAGCAGCGAAACGGTTCGGTCGCGGTGTCGGGACCGTCGAGGTGTCAACGCCTGAGACAGGGACTGTCTTCGCTGACGCGCTTGATTGCCTAGGTTCGTCGGCGGTCCGCGCGGTTTGTTCCGGAGGCGGAAGGGGTAGCACCACGCCCGTGTGCACGATCGTCAGGTAGCGCGTCGTCCTGGTGAGGGCGACGTACAGAGTCCGGAGGCCGACTGGGTCGTGGCCCGCTATCCGCTCTGGTTCGACGACGATGGCCGCATCGAACTCCAGTCCCTTCGATCCCGTCGGCGACACGAGATTGATCGACGTGCCGAGTTTCCCTTCCGCTGCGTCGGCGAAGGAAACGCCCTGTCTCTTCAGTTGATCGACGATGTCGTCGTGAAGCGCCTCTGGGCAGACGATCCCGACGAACAACCCGCGGCCCGCGTACTCGCGGGCCGCATCGACGGCGCTTTTCGCGGTGTCGTCACGGTCGACTTCAACGATTGTGGGCTCGCTTGGACCCTCGCGGATTGCCCGCGGCGGCGTGATGCTGGGAGCGGCGTAGGGGAGCAGCCGGGCCGCGAGATCGTAGATCTGCCGCGGTACGCGGTAACCCAGCTCTAGGGTGTGCTGCTCGACCGGGGCATCCTTCCGTAGCTGGTCCGCGATCGAGTCCCATGTATCGGGCGCCCAGGGGTTGGTCGCCTGCGCGAGGTCTCCGACCAGGGTCATGGACCCGGTGGTGCTTCTGCGCTTGATCGAGCGAAGCTGCATCGGCGAGAGGTCTTGGGCTTCATCGACCACGATGTGGCGGTAGGGGCCCCCGCTGCTGCCGCGGATCAGCAGCTCCGCTTCGTCGAGCAGGGCGACGTCGCTGTTGCTCCACCGCTCGTCGCTGATTCGTTCTGCGGCCTGCCGGTAGAGCCTGTTGATGTCACCGGCGAGGAACTCGTCCCCCGCGGCGGCTGTCAAGCGCTCGCGGGACCCGAGTAGTTCCTGCAGGAATGACTGCGGAGTGAGCGCGGGCCAGATGCGTTCGACAGCGTTGTCGAATATCGTCGCCGTGAGAGCCTCGGGACGCCGGGTAGCGTTTCTCGCGGCCCGTTCGACCCATGCGCGGAACTGCTGGCGACCGGAGTTGTAGCTCGCCGCATCGATCGCCGCCGACGCTGCTTGGTTGACCTCGGCCGTGCCCAGGGCGACGCCAGGGACGATCTCAAGACGTGTGCCGTCGGGGAGCGGGCGGAGCCGCTGGCGGAGGGCGCGCTCAAGGAGACCGGCCATCCTGGCGGAACCCTTGAGTTCGGCGGTCTCGCGGTCTTCCTCACGGCCGTCGCTGCGCTGCGGGCCGAGTGACAGGATGTCCCTGTGCTGGACGTCGTGGTCGCCCAGGCCAGGCAGCACCGAACTGATGTACTTGGTGAACGTCGGGTTCGGGCCGATCACGAGGACGTCCCGTGGCGCGAGGCTCTCCTCGTTGAAAAGCAGCCAGGACACGCGGTGCAACGCAACAACCGACTTACCGGTGCCAGGTCCGCCTTGCACGATCAGCAGCCGGTCGAGGGGCTGGCGGATCAGGTGGTACTGCGACGCGTGGATCGTCTGAACGATGTCCCGCATCTCACCCGTGCGATCTTCGTCCAAGTCCCGAAGGACGGTGTCGTTGACGCCGTCGTGTTCGTTGCTGGTGAGTTCGGCGATACGGCCGGCAAGGTCAGCGAAGACCGTCTCGTCGAAGTCCAGGACACGGTTCTTTTCGGTCCTGAAATCACGCTTCCTTAGCACGCCGATCGGCTCGTCGAACGTCGCTCTGTAGAACGGTTCAGCTGCCGGGGCCTGCCAGTTGATGACCAGGGGCTCGCCGTCGTCGTCGCTGATGCGGCGCTTGCCGACGTACAGCGTATCGTCCTCTGTCTCGAAGCGTCCGATGGCGACGGCCTCGTCAGGGTCGGCCATCCGGGCGAGATACTTGTCGGCTGTCCGCTTCACGGCGGACATGCCGGCGATCGGTCCGGCGGCGTTCGCCGGAGCGGCGATCAGGGTCGCGCGGCTCCGCTCCCGGCACTTCGCGGCGTGATCGAAGTACTCTTGTTCAACCGCGAGTTGGGTCGCGTCTGCCACGTAGCCCTCCGGGGGCGATCAGGCCGAGTCTGCTGTTATTTACTGAGGCTGGGGCCAGGGTGTTGCCGCGGCCTAGGGACCACCTCGCGGCTAGCCAATCATCTTGGGGTAGCTCATCGTCTTCGTCAAGCCGGGGAGATGACGGGCCGCTGGCGACGGTAGGACTCTCCTTCGACGATGAGCCTCCTTTTGCATCGCCCGCCGAGTCGGTGGCGGTCACATCGAGTGCCGGATGAAGAAATGCCACGATTCTGAGACTGGTCATGGCCGCCAACGTCGTGAGACAACTGAGAACCCACAACTCAGAGAGGACCGATCCGCCACGTGTCGTGAGACCCTACAGACATCACCGGCCAGTGGCTGTCATCCGCAACGGCTGGTGCCGCGCCGCCCCGACTTTCGCTTCAAACGTCGCCCGGCCATCGTGGAAGACGCCAGCTTGACCGAGACACAGCGGACGCCGTCGGCCTGCCGCTGGAAGAGCTAGACCGGGACCTACATAGCGGCCAAGTCCACGGTGCCCGGCAGTGCGAGCAGATGTCTGGCCCGCGGGGCGGGAATGCCCTCGCGCAGCATCCAGTGGTCGGCGTATACGCCGGCGGGTAGCCAGTACTCCTCGGCCGCCAGGTTCGCTTTGACGACGACGTATGCGGCGCGGGCGTACCCGTGCCCCTGCGGGCAGGCGGCCCGGAACGCCTGGCCGGGGCATCTCGCCAGCAGGCAGGCGAGGTCGACGATGTCGCCGCGGTCGACGTGGTCCCAGAATCCACCGTCGGCGAGCGGGTTGGACGCGAACGGCGGCCAGTCCAGCGCCGTGGTGTCAGCCATCGGCATGACCTGGATCTCCGGGACGCGTGCGGACGCGCCCGCGGGGTACCCGCCGTGCACCGTCAGGATGGCCGTTACGGCGCGGTTGGTTACCCAGCCGAGGACGGCGCGGTCCCGCGGGACCGGCATGCCGTCCGCTATCACGCGGGCGAAAACGTCCGCGACAGGCTCGCCGGGGACGACCTCCTGAACGGCTTCCCCGTGAGGGTTCCACGCTCTTATAGAGAAAAGATCTTCGTTTCTCTTGGTGAGAACGAAGAACCTAGCCTTGTCGGCGGCCCAGGTCACCAAGACCATTGACCGGGACTCGCCCCTAGGGGAATGCGGTGCGACCGCCTCAGGATAACGGGTAAACAGCTGCTCGCACGCCTTGAACGGCGCTGATCTCGGCAAGGGCCCAGACGGGGCGTAAACCAGCACGGTGCTCCTCACGGTCTGTCGCAGCGGACCTCCTTCCGGCAAATTACCTGCCGCTGAACTCGCTGCGGAGCCTGCACGCTGCCTTTCCCCATGATTGTTTGTGCTGCCGCCAATGAAACACTTTCATGAGAGACGCGCGCGACGTAGCATCGTTCCCGTGGAAATCCGCGACCTGGAGTATTTCCTTGCCTGCTGCGGCGCTCGGAGTTTCACGGAGGCAGCCCGGGACGTTCACATTGTGCAAACTGCCATGTCGCGCGCCATCGCCCGCCTCGAGGCGGAGCTCGGGACGTCGCTGTTCGACGTCGTCGGCGGCCGCACAGCGCTGACCGGGCCGGGGGCAGTGCTGCAAGGGCACGCCCAGGCGATCCTGGCCGCGCTCCAGGTGGCGAAAGACGACGTCGCGCAGGCCCGCGGGCAGGTCTCTGGCAAGGTGATGCTGGGCAGCACCCTGCACACCGGTCGACTGGACCTGGCGACGGTCTTTTCCGGCATCCGTGATCGCTACCCCGGCGTGGTCATCCAGTTGTGCCAGTCGAAGGCCGGGTCCCTGGGCCTGGTCCAGGCGGTCCTCGACGGGTCAATGGACATTGCCCTAACTGCGAGCACCGGTTCACCGCCCGGAGTTGTCCTGCACAGGCTGTTCTCCGAGCCGATGGTGTTCGTCTGCAGACCTGGTCACCGGCTCGGTCGTCGCACCCGGATCACGGTCTCGGACCTCCAGGGGCAGGAGATCCTCCGCCCTCCGCCCGGATGGGGCACCCGGGCCGCCATCGACGCGGCCCTCGGGCCCGCGCAATCCGGGCACGAGGTCAGCAACTACGCGCTCATGGCCGGGCTCGTACGCGAGGGATTCGACCCGACGCTCGTTCCCGCGTCAGCCATGAGCGAGGACATGCTGGCAGGCCTGCAGGCTGTCCCCGTGGATGACCCCAGCCTGTGCTGGACCCTGTCTGCGGCCGTCCGCGCTGGAAGCCGGGTGCCGGCCGCCACGAAGGTCCTGCTCGACGCTCTTATCCAAGGCTCCGCCGACTGCGCGGGAGATCCTGCTTCCCCCGCCATTCCCTGACTGCCCGGTTGCGGCGTTTCATCACATTGAAGACACGGGTGGCGTGTCGCTCAGGCCCGTTTCGCTATTGCCCATTGATAGGCGATTAGCTTCGATGAAATCCATTGTATGAGGGATTTGCACGTTATTCTGCTGTTGGCCTGAGCGTTCAGGGGTTTGCGGCCAATGTTCCGTGTGTGACTGGACGCTCTGCCATTCTGGCCAGGCACGAGAGGTCTACGGCGTCGGGCTGGCGGGCGACTCCCCGGCCCTAGGCTTCCCTCTGCGCCCGCGGGCCCGCCGGGGGATGAACACCCATAGCACCGCGGCGGCGGCGAAGCCGACCAGGCCGCTGACGATGACGCCGGCGACCAGGCCGGCGACGGCGGTCACGCCGGAGAGAATGAGCGGGCCAACCCCCTGCCCGGTATCGGATAGTTCGCGCCACACGCCGAGGAACGTCGGGCGGCCGACCTCCGGCGAGACGTCGGCCGAGAGCGTCATCACGATGCCGGAGCCGATTCCGTTGCCGAACCCCATCAGCATCGCGGCCAGGGTCAGGGTGACCGCGCTGTGGGTTGTCGTCATCAGCACGAAGGAAAGCCCGAGGACGGTAGCGCACGGCACGGCGACCCAGCGGCGTCCGTAGAGGTCCATGACTTTGCCTGCCGGGTAGAACGTCGAGACGTCGACGAGGCCGGCGATGCCGTAGATCAGCGAGTCCGCGGTGGGCGACAGCCCGATGTGCGCCGCCCACAGCGGGATGACCACCTGCCGCGTCTGCCGGATGGCCGACAGCAAAACGACACCCGCGCCCAGGGTGAGGAAGGTGCGCCAGTACTCCTTGAGGATGCCCAAGGTCGTCACCTGCGCCGCCGCGGCCCGCTGCTGCTCGGACTTCTCCAGGTCGGGGACCCGGTAGACGATGACGGCGGCGGCGGCCATCGCGGCCAGGCTGACGTAATAGGCGCCCGACAGTCCCCACAGTTCCTCCGCGCCGGCGCCGAGGAAGGGACCGGCGAACATCCCGATGCGGAGCACGCCGCCCAGAGTCGACAGCGCCCGGGCCCGCATGTGCGGCGGCACCGACTCAGTCAGGTAGGACTGCCGGGCCAGCGTATAGACCGAGCTGGCCGCGCCGAGGAGCAGGATCCCGAGGCCGAACACGATCAGTGACAGCGCGCCGCGGCCGAGGTTGACGAGACACAGGATCAGGCCGGCGACCGCGACCGCGGCGGCCACCAGCATCGACTTGCGCTCCCCGATGCGGGTGGCGAGGACGCCCGAGGGGATGTTGGTGACGATCGAGCCGATGCCGAGCAGCGCGTTGATCAGGGCGGCGACCGCGGTGCTGGCGCCGCGGTCGATCGAGCTCAGCACGATGACTGGCAGCATCGCCCCCTCCGCGAGCCCGAACAGGGTCGCCGGCCCGAACGCGGCGAAGGCGATCGAACGGAGGCGGAATTCCTCACCTCCGCCCACTGCTGCCCTGGGGGCCGGCGTCCCGGGGCGGCTCACTGGAGGCTGAGTAGGGCACGGGCGTGGATGTCAATCATCGGGACTATTCTTCTCTCCCGGTTCGGGCGCGCGGACCCGCGGTCCGCCGATGCCCGCTTCTCGTTCCCTCCGCTCAGGCGACGGATGCGCTCCTGGGAGTGCGATCAGGCGGCGGCGCGTTCGCGGGCGGGGCGGCGGCGGAGTTCCGGGCGTTCGAGGGCCGGAGGCAGGTAAGCGGACTGGTCGGGCAGGCCAACGTCGGTGCCGGGCGGGACGATCTCGTCGATCTGGTTCAGGACGTCGTCGCTGAGCGCGATATCGGCTCCGGCGAGCAGGTCCTCCAGTTGCTCCATCGTGCGCGGGCCGATGATCGCGCTGGTCACGCCCGGATGGGCGATCGCGAAGGCCATCGCGAGGTGCGTCATCCGCAGTCCCGCCTTCTCGGCGACCGGGATGATCCGCTCGACGGCATCGAGCCGGGCCTCGTCGCTGAAGCTGGTCAACATGGCCGCGCGGCGCAGGTCGGTTTGCTGGCCTTTGCGGATGCGCCCGGTGAGCATTCCCTTCGCGAGCGGGCTCCAGACCAGCGTGCCCATCCCGTAGCGCTCGGCAACGGGCAGCACTTCGGCCTCGATGCCCCGGTTGAGTATGGAGTAGGGCGGCTGCTCGCTGCGAAAGCGTTCCAGGCCGCGTCGCTCGGCCACCCACTGGGCTTCCACGATGTCGGAGGCGGGCATGGTCGAGGACCCGATCGCGCGGACCTTGCCGCTGTGGATCAGGTCCGACAGGGCCGAGAGCGTTTCCTCGATGTCGGTGTCCGGATCGGGCCGGTGAATCTGGTACAGGTCGATGTAGTCGGTCCGCAGGCGGCGCAGCGAGTTCTCGACCTCGGTTATGATCCAGCGCCTGGAGTTGCCCCGCTGATTGGGGTCATCGCCCATCGGGCCGTTCACCTTGGTCGCGAGAACGACGTCGGCGCGGCGCCCCTCCAGCGCCTTCCCGACGATCTCCTCGGACTCGCCGCCCGAGTACCGGTCCGCGGTGTCGACGAAGTTGATCCCGGCATCGAGGGCCTTGCGGATAATGCGGATCGCGTCGTCGTGGTCCGAGTTGCCTGGCGGGGCCCCGAACATCATCGCGCCGAGCGCGTAGGCACTGACCTTGATGCCGGTCCGGCCGAGGGTGCGGTAGTGCATGCGGTTCCTCCTGAGCTTGCGGCGGATGCAGCGGGCGCTTCCCAGTGGATGCCGTATCCTGATCTAAACGGAAAGCTATTCCGGAACTATACGGAAAGCTTTTTCGGTTAGCAAGCGGAGGAGTGTCGTGACGGAGAACGCGGCGTCGCCCGGCGCCGGACTGGACGCACCACAGCGTGCGCTGCGCGCCGACGCGCAGCGCAACGTCGGCGCCCTGCTCGAGGCGGCGAAGGCTGTGTTCGCAGACTCGGGAGTGGACGCGCCCGCGAAGGAAATCGCCGACTTGGCCGGTGTCGGAGTCGGAACGCTTTACCGGCACTTCCCGCAGCGCTCTGACCTGGTCAAGGCGGTTTTTCAGCGCGGAGTGGACGCCTGCGCCGACGCGGCTCTGACGCTGGCCGCGGCGAACGAGCCGGGGGTAGCGCTCGAAGAGTGGCTCCATCGGTACACCGAGTTCGTGGGGACCAAGCGAGGACTCGCCGCGGCCCTTCACTCCGGCGATCCGGCGTACGGCGCCCTGCCCGGCTACTTCATGCAGCGACTCGAGCCCGCCCTTGCGTCGTTGCTTGAAGCCGCGATTGCGAGCGGCGAGATCAGCGCCGGCACCAGCGCCCGTGATCTCCTGCACGCAGTCGCCAAGCTGTGCATCCCGGTACCTGATGAGGGACCGACCTACAGCAGGCGCATGGTCGCACTCCTTATTGGCGGCCTGCGCTACGGCTCCCACTAGCTGGCGAAGCGGCCGGCGAGTTCGGCAATCCGGTTGGGCCGGTGCTCCTGGCGCATCCGGCCGGCGCGTTCAAGCAGGCTCATGCCGTGCAGTGCGCTCCAGAGAACTTCGGTCGCCGTTCCGTCGTCGTCATTGCCGAGGGCGGCGCCGAGCGCGTTGAAGCCGGTACGCAGTTCGGTCTCCGCGTCGTCTTGCGCGAAGCGCGCATCGATCGGCAGCTGGAACATCGCCTCGTAAAGCGCCGGATGCGCCGCGGCAAAGTCCAGGTACACGTCCGCGACCGCTGTGACCGCCTGCTGACCGGTCTTGCCCGCCATGGCCGCCTGTGTCGCCGCCGCCAGTTCCGCGAAGCCGGCGAGCGCCACCGTGCGCATGATCTCGGTCTTCCCGCCGGGGAAGTGACCGTAGAGCACGGGCTGCGTGTACCCGATCGCGTCGGCAAGACGCCGCGACGTGACTGCCGTCCACCCGTCGGCTTCGGCCATGGCCCGGGCTGCGTCGAGGATCTGCTGCCTGCGCTCGGCCACGCGCTGCGCGCGGGTACCTGCCTTCGCCATGGTGCCTCCCCTTGCGTTCTGGCCCGCCGCAACTTATGTTAGCAGTGCTAGAAATCTAGCGCCGCTAGAAAAAGAGGAGTGGTCATGCTCGCTGCGCTCGCTGTCATCACCGCAACCGTCGTCGGCGTCATGGTTGGCGTCGAGTTCGCCGTCGCTGTCTTCGTCGGCCCGATCCTGCGGCGGCTGCCCGTCGGGTCCTGGATTGAGGCCAGCGCCGATGGTGCCCGGGTGCTCGGCCGCGTGATGCCGTTCTGGTACATCGGGTCCCTGCTCCTCACGGCCTGGCTGGCCGCCGCTAAATGGGGCGGGCCGGCCGGCGGCGCGGCCGTCGCGGCTGCGGCCCTGCTCGTCGTGAGCGTCGTTATGTCGGTCACCCTGCTCGTCCCGATCGCCAACCGCTCCGCCACGTGGACAGCCGACCAACACCCCGCCGACTGGCGCGAGCAGCAGCAACGCTGGGACCGGCTGCACTACGCGCGGATGGCGATCATCGTCGCGGCGTTCGTGCTGACGCTCGTCGCCGGGGCCGTCGCCTGAAAAGTCGCCGACCTCCCGTAGGGTCGGTGAAGGAGACGACGTACCTGCTGAACTCGTCCGCCGGAACTCTCGCGGCGGGACAGCTTGAGGTGGCGCCCAAGCCGCAGGAGTTCTGCTTCGTGACCCTGACCACCTCGCAGGGCACGTTTTCGAAAAGCATCCTTGCGACGGCCGCGCGGACCGCACAGTTCACCTGACCAGTACGGTGCTAGCGGCCGCGTCAGCGCGCCGCGCGCGCCACCACCTTCCGGTGGCTGATGCGCCACCCGCGTGCCTCCCGCCGGAGTACGTCTTCGTAGACAGCCGTCCCACTCGTCCCGTCGGCCATGACTGCCAGCCCCTTTGAGCGCGCCCGCACGCCCTCGCCGTCCTGGCCGACGACAACGATGTTGGTGGTGTGATGCCCTAGCGGCTGGCCCTTGTCGTCTTGGCTGCCGCGCGACAGGCCCGCGACGCGCCGACGCACGCCGCAACTACGGGCGGGTGCTTGCCGCCGCGAAGGAGGTGTTCGATGAGCTTGGTGTCAGCGCTCCACTCGACGAGATCGCCCGGCGCGCCGGGGTGGGCAATGCGACGATGTACCGTCACTTCCCGACTCGCCGCGAGCTGGTCATCGCCGTCTATGCCGACGAAGTAAGCACGCTGTGCAAACTCGGACAATCGTTGCTCGCCGACTCGTCGCCCGCCGACGCGCTGTTCCGCTGGCTGCGCGCGTTCATCACCCATGTCGCCACGAAACGGGAGCTGCCGCTGGCCATACCGGACGACAGCGCCGGGCAGCGTTCGGCGCTGTACCGGCAATGGCACGACACCATGCGGGCCACCGCGTCCGGCCTGCTCGGCCGGGCGCAGGAGGCGGGCGTCATCAGGAAAGACCTCGACGTCGCCGACCTCCTCGCATCGGCCGGCGGAATCGGCCACGCCGCAGCCGGCGATGAACAGATCGAGCGATTGCTGGCAATCGTCCGCGACGGCGTTACCGTGCCGGCCCGGTGACCCTTCTTTTTTGATCGGACGTCCGATAATATCCCTCGCATGTCCGACCTCACCAGCGACGAGGTGGCCGCCGCTCGCACTGCTCTTGTGGGCTACAGCGCACGATTGCTTGGCGACGGGCTGGCCGTCGGGAGTGCCGGGAACCTGAGCGTGCGGGCCGCCGGCGTCGTAGCGATCACCCCGTCCGGTCTGCCCTACGCGGACATCCGGCCGGGTGACATCTGCCTCGTCGACTCGGCGGAAGACCTCGCCGGCAAGGCGACTCACGGGCCCGGGGCTCCTTCCTCGGAAACGCCGATGCACCTGGCGATCTACGCTGCGACCGGTGCCGGGGCGGTCGTGCACACGCACTCGCCGGAGGTCGTGGCCCTGTCGGCGTCCCGCCCGGAGCTGCCGGCGGTTCACTACGCGATCACCGCGCTCGGCGGGCCCGTCCGGGTCACTCCCTATGCGCGGTTCGGGTCGGCGGACCTCGCCGCGCGCGCGGTGGAAGCCCTGCAGGACCGCACCGCGGTCATCCTCGGCAACCACGGGGCGGTCACCTACGGGCGCGACCTGGCCCAGGCATACGACCGTGCCCTGCTCTTGGAATGGCTGGCCCGCGCGTACCGGCTTTCCCTGTCGTACGGCGAACCCGCGGTCCTGTCGCCGGCCCAGCTTGACGAGGTGACGGCGGAGAGCCGGCGCCGCCGCTACGGCGAGTCAAGCGGCGGCCGGCCGTGAGCGCCCAGGGCGCAAGCCCGCCATTGCCGGACTGCCCGCTCGGCCCGGTGACGGTCCTCGGCGCGCACATACTCGACGTGCTCGGCCGGCCAGTCGAATCCATCCCGCCCGGCCAGGGCAGCGCCAGGCTGGAGGAGATCCGCGCCACGGCGGCGGGAACGGCGGCGGGCACCGGCGTCGACCTCGCGAAGCTTGGCGCGCAGGTGCTGGCCGTCGGCGCCATCGGCGACGACCTGCTCGGCGACATCGTGACCGCCGCGATGGCCCGTCACGGGGTGGACACCGGAGGGCTGACCCGCAAGCGCGGCGTCCAGACGTCGGCGACGATCCTGCCCATTCGGGCGAACGGGGAACGGCCTGCCCTGCACGTTCCTGGCGCCACCCGGCTGCTCGAACTCGCCGACGTCGACCTGGAGCGCGTGCGCGCCAGCCGGGCGTTGCTCGTCGGCGGGCCCGACGCCCTCGGCGCGATCGGGCGCGACGGGCTGGCTCAGATCGCGGCCGCGGCCCGCGACGGCGGGGCGCTGGTGGCCGTGGACGTGCTGTATCCAGGCGGCCCCGGCGGCCTGGAGCGCATCGCCGGGCTGCTCGGGGCAACGGACTGGTTCCTGCCCAACGGTGACCAGCTCCTCGCGCTGACCGGGCGCGACGACATTCCGTCCGCCGTCAAGGACATTCTGGCGCTGGGCGCCGGGGGCGTGGCCGTGACCCTCGGCGCGGACGGCTGCCTGGTCGGCTGGCCGGGCGGCGGCGAACTCGTCGCGCTGCCGGCCATCGAGGTTGCCGTCGTCGACACCACCGGCTGCGGTGACGGTTTCACGGCCGGCCTGCTGGCCGGCCTCCTCCTCGGCGTCAGCCCGGTTGACGCGGCCTGGCTCGGCAGCGCCTGCGGCGCCCTGGTCGCGACCGGCCTCGGATCCGACGCCGGGATCGAGAACCTCGGGCAGGTCCTGGAGTTCCTTGGCCGTACCAAGCCGACCGTGGCCGACCGCATCGCGGCCGCCGCCATGGAGCGGACACCCCCGACAAGCGAAAGAGCAGAACCATGAGTGAGACGACAGTGCGGCACGCCGCCGACCAGCGGCTACGGGAGCGCGCGCGGGCGGTTATCCCCGGCGGCATGTACGGGCACCAGTCCGTCGGTAACCTGCCCGCCGACTACCCGCAGTTCATGCACCGCGGCCGGGGAGCACGGGTATGGGACGCGGACGGGAACGAGTACGTCGACCTGATGTGCAGCTACGGCCCCGTCATCCTCGGCCACCGGCATCCGGGGGTGGAGGCGGCCGCGGCCGCGCAGGCCGCGCTCGGCGACTGCCAGAACGGGCCCGCGCCGGTGATGGTGGACCTCTCCGAGCTCCTAGTGGCCACCGTGCGGCACGCCGACTGGGCGATGTACGCCAAGAACGGGACCGACGCAACGACGATGTGCTGCACGATCGCCCGGGCGCAGACTGGCCGGCGGCGGATTCTGGTCGCCACGGGCGCCTACCACGGCGCCGCTCCCTGGTGCACGCCCAGGCCGGCCGGGACGACCAGCGCGGACCGGGCCAATCTCGGTTACTACACCTACAACGACCTGGCCAGCGTCCGGCAGGCCGCCGCCGAGGCGGGCGACGACCTGGCCGGCATCCTGGTCAGCCCGTTCAAGCACAATGCCGGCTTCGACCAGGAACTCGTCGACCCAGAGTTCGCCCGCGGGCTGCGCGCGCTGTGCGATGACACCGGGGCCGCGCTGATACTCGACGACGTCCGCTGCGGCTTCCGGCTGCACCTCGGGTGCAGCTGGGAACCGGTCGGGGTGAACCCCGACCTGTCGGCGTGGAGCAAGGCGATCGCGAACGGCCATCCGCTCGCTGCGGTCCTCGGCAGTGATGCTTTCCGCGACGGCGCGCAGCAAGTGTTCGTCACCGGCTCGTTCTGGTTCTCCGCCGTGCCGATGGCAGCGGCGATCGCCACCATCATCGCCTTGCGGGAAGAGAAAGCGGTCGAGGCGATGGACCGGACCGGCTCCGAGCTGCGGGACGGGATCCTGGCCCAGGCACAGGCGTACGGCGTGCCGGTCAAGTACACCGGGCCGCCGGCGATGCCCTACCTGACCTTCGAAGGGGACCAGAACCACGAAATCGCCGGCGTGTTCGCGGCCGGCGCCATGCGCGCCGGCGCGTACGTGCACCCCCGCCACAACTGGTTCGTCTCGGCCGCCATGAACGGCGATGACCTCGCACTAGCACTCAAGGCAACCGACCAGGCGTTCGCCGCCGTCCGCGCGCGGATCAGGTCATGAGGCCCGTCTTGTTACCCCTCCCACCGCGATGTTAGGAGAGCCATGTCCAGTACCCAGGCCGAACCCAACCCGCCGCCGGCCTCCGCCAGCTCGGCTCCCCTGGCGGACGGCTCCCCGGAGGCAGTCCTGGAGCGCGCCGGCTACCGGCCGGAACTCAGGCGTTCGCTGCGGTTCTTTTCCATGTTCGCCATCGCCTTCTCGATCATCTCGATCACCACCGGCATCTTCCTCAATTACGGGTTCGGCCTCTCGTACTGGGGGCCGGCGTCGATCTGGACCTGGCCGATCGTCGGGGTCGGCAACATGATGATCGCCTTGGTCGTGGCCGAGTTGGGCACCCGCATCCCGCTCGCCGGGTACGCCTACCAGTGGAGCGCCCGGCTGGTGAACCCCACCTACGGGTGGTTCGTCGGCTTCGCGGGCATGCTGTACATGGCGGTGGGCGGCGGCGCGATCGTGCTTACCGCCGCGTCACCGCTGCTGCTCAGCGAGTTCGGCATTACCGCGCCGAGCCAGCACCTGGTCCTGTCGGTGGCGATCATCCTGATGGTGCTGCCGATCATCATCAACATCGTTAGCGTCCAGGTCGCGGCCCGGGTCAACAACGTCGCCGTGTTCACCGAGATCATCGGGACCGTCGTCCTGGGCGTGCTGCTCATCGTGCTCTGGGGGGCCCGCGCGAAGCCCACACCCTACGGGGCAGGCATCCTCACGAACACGACGTCGGTCTTCCACAACCCGACCTGGTACGCCTTCGCGCTGGCCGGGCTGCTCGGTGCCTTCACCCTCGTGGGGTTCGAGCTCACCGCGGACATGTCCGAGGACGCGGTCAACCCGAGCCGCAGCGTCCCGCGCGGCGTCCTGTTGGCGGTGGGCGGCTCCGCGGTCCTCGGCATGATCGCGCTGATCGGCTTCACGATCGCCATCCCCGACCTCAAGACCGTGGAGGCGGCACCGCTTCCGCTGCTGGCGATCGCGAGTTACTGGCTTCCGTCCTGGCTGGTGAAGGTCTTCGTGGCGTTCGTGGTGTTCTCGATGTTCGCGATCGGGGTCGTCGGTTCCGGCGCTCAGGCCCGCCTCGTCTACTCGATGTCGCGGGACAACATGCTGCCGTTCTCCGGAGCGCTACGGAAGGTCAATCGGCGCACGCAGACTCCGGTCACGGCGCTGGTGGTATTCGGCGTGATCGACATCGGCGTGATGATCTACGGATACTTCCAGTCCAGTTCGTTCGGCACGCTCGTCGGCGCCACCGCGATCATCCCTTACATCATCTACTTCCTCATCACGGTGGCCTACGCGGTCAAGCGGCGGACTACCGACAGCATCCCCGGCTCGTTCACGCTCGGGCGCTGGGCGTGGCCGGTCATCGGATTCGTCCTTGCCTACACCCTGCTGATCATGCTGGTGCTCGCCCTGCCCGCGCCCTTCCACGGTTCGGACAAGATGCTGGGGTACGCCCTCATCCTGGCGGCCGTGTGGTACTTCGGCGGCCTGCTGCGGCGGCTCAGAAACCGTACCGCGGGGGTGAAGCCAGTCGAGGACCTGATCGACGCACCGTAGCGTATGCCCGGCCCGGTGCCGCAGCCCGATGGCCTGCACCGTCGGCCTTCCGGGCCACTATTCTCGGTAGGGAAAGGGCCGGTGCCGGAGCAGGCGTGCCCGTAGCAATGCTGACGCAGGGGGCTCGCATGCCGAAGATCGTCGATCACGACGAGCGGCGGGAGGAAATCCTTCAGGCCGCGATGCGGGTGATTAGTGCCGTCGGGCTGGACGGCACCACGACGCGGGCGATCGCGCGCGAGGCCGGCTATTCAAGCGGCGGGCTCAGCCACTATTTCGCGGATAAGGACGACATCCTCCGGTCGATCCTGGTGAAGACCCACCGTCGCTCCCGCGAGCGGCAGGCCAAGGCCCTGGCGGGGAAGAATGCCCTCGACAAGCTGTGGGCCCTGCTGCTGGATAACCTCCCCCTCGACGAGGAACGCAGCGTCGAGACCCTCATGGAGATGACCTTCTGGCCGCGGGCGGTGTCAAGCGCGGAACTCAGAAAGTTCCAGGACGAGGCCGCCCACGCGTTGCTGGCCAGCCTGAGCAAGCTCATCGGCGAGGTCAGGGAGGCGGGGCAGCTAACCTCCCACTTGTCGGACGCTGACCTGGCCGAGGTGCTGATCGGCGTCATCGACGGGTTCTCCGTTCACTACGAGCTTTTCCCCGAGCGGCTGCCCCCGGCGTACCAGGAGCGGCTCATGCTGGCCCAGCTGGAAGCCTTCGGCTTCGCGGTCGGCGCGCTCGACATCTAGCTCTCCTGGCCGGCGACCTCGGAGAGGCGGCGGGCCAGGTAGCGCTGCTCGGCGCCGGTGCCCGCCAGGGCCAGGGCCGAACGGTAGGCGTCAGCCGCCTCGTCGTTGCGGCCAAGGCGGCGCAGCAGGTCGGCGCGGGTCGCGGGCAGCAGGTGGTACCCCGCGAGCGCGCCGCTCGCGGCGATGGCGTCGACCAGGCCGAGCCCGGCTTCTGGGCCCTCCGCCATGCCGACCGCGACGGCTCGGTTGAGTTCGACGACGGGGGACGGCGTCAACCGGGTGAGCTGGCCGTACAGCCGGGCGATCTCGCGCCAGTCCGTGTCCGCGGCGCGCGCGGCGTTCGCGTGGCAGGCGGCGATCGCCGCCTGGAGCTGGTACGGCCCGGCCGCTCCGGTGCGGGCGGCGGATTGCAGGATGCGGCGCCCCTCGTCGATCGAGGCGCGATCCCACCGGCTCCTGTTCTGGTCTTCCAGGGTCACCAGGTCCCCGGCTTCGTCGACCCGGGCGCCGCGGCGCGAGTCCTGGAGCAGCATCAGCGCGAGCAGGCCGAGCGCCTCCGGTTCGCCTGGCGTCAGCCGTGCGAGCAGCCGGGCCAGCCGGATGCCCTCCGCGGACAGGTCGGTGCGCAGGATGTCCGTCCCGGCGGTCGCGCTGTAGCCCTCGTTGAACAACAGGTAGAGCACGGCGAGGACGCCCGCGGTCCGCTCGGGCAGCAGGTGGGCGGGCGGTACCCGGTAGGGGATGGCGGCATTGCGGATCTTGCGCTTGGCGCGGACCAGTCGCTGGGCCATGGCCGGCTCGGCGACCAGCAGCGCGCGGGCGATCTCCCCCGTGGTCAGCCCGGCGAGCGTGCGCAGGGTCAGCGCCACCCTGGCGTCGAGCGGCAGCGCGGGATGACAGCAGGTAAAGATCAGCCGCAGCCGGTCGTCAGGAATCCCGCTCGGGTCGGCCTCGGCCAATCCGATGCCGTCGTCCGGGTCCGCCGGCTCCAGCCGGGCCGCCTGCTCGAGCTTCGCGGTCTCGTTCGTCCGGCGGCGCAGCACGTCGACCGCGCGGTTGCGGGCGGCGGTGGTCAGCCAGGCGCCCGGCCGGGTCGGCACCCCGTCCCGCGCCCAGGTCTGCAACGCCCGGGTGAACGCGTCCTGCGCGCACTCCTCGGCGAGATCCCAGTCGCCGGTCACGGCGATCAGAGTGGCCACGATCTTGCCCCATTCCTCGCGGAACGCGGCGTCGACCGCGGCGGCGACGTCCGCGGCGGTGTCGGCGGGCATGCGGCTCCTCCTTCTGACCCGGCCAGCGTATGCCAGTCCGGTGGTGTCGATCCGGCCTGCTGCCGTTCGTCGTCAACGCGAAGGGCCGGTCAGACCGCGACGGGCACCGAGGATAAGGAGAATGTCAGCCATGAAATACCTGATGATCGTCTGCTTCGACCCGACCGTCCAGGCGCCGGAGACCAACGACGACGCGGAGACCGACGACTGGGTCAGCGAGATGGACGGTCGGGGAGTGCGCCTGGAGGGGCGCCCACTGTCACCGGAAGAGGCCACCACGGTGCGCGTGCGGAACGGCGAGGTTCTGGTGTCCGACGGTCCGTTCGCCGAGACGAAGGAACTGATGGTCGGGTACGACATGCTCGACTGCGCGAACCTCGACGAGGCGATTGAGGTTGCGTCCAAGCACCCGCTGGCCAGGCGCGGCGCCATGGAACTGCGGCCGTTCGGCGCGGACTAACCCATCCCCGCTTGGTCAACTCAGTCAAGTCGACTCTCGTTATGAGAGTCAACTTGACTGAAGGACGGAATTGCCCTACCTTCGGTCATGAGAGTTGACTCTCACGAAGCCCGAAGGGAACCTCGCTATGAGCATTGAGACCACGCACCTGGCCGTCCACGGCATGGGGACGGTGCCGGTGACCTACACCGACAGCGGCACGGGACGGCCCGTCCCGCTGCTCCACGGCGGGGCCGGCCCCGCGCAGAACGGGCGGCCCAGGTCATGACCAAAGTCTCGATCGTGGGGCCCGACGGCGGCGAGATTGCCCTTGACGGCCCGACGCGGCTGCGCGTCCTCGAGGACGGCAGCACCACCGCGCACCGGCTCGGCGTCGCCGAGATCACCATCGCGCCGCACACCGCGGGACCGCCGCAGCACCGGCACGGTCGCCACGACGAAGGCTTCTACGTCGTATCCGGGACCGCTCGCTTCACGGTCGGCGAGGATTCCTACGAGGCGCCGGCCGGCACCCTGGTGATGATCCCGCCGGGAGCGCCGCACACCTTCGCCAACGACAGCGACGGGCCGGTGGTGCTGCTCAATACGTTCACGCCCGACCTCTACGTTCAGTACTTCCGTGACCTGCGCGCGATGGTCGCGTCGGGGTCGCAGCCGACCGCGGGCCAGATCGCGGACGTGATGCAGCGTTACGCGACCGAGCCCGCCACTACCTACGCGGACGAGGCCGACGCCTCGCCGTCGGCCGCCCGTTAGGCCTTGCGCCATTCGCCCTGGCGGCGGGCGGCTATGGCGGCGCCGCCCGCGACGACGGCGAGCAGGGCGGTGGCCACGGCCAGCGGCGCGATCGTCTCGACGTTGAGCACCAGTTCCGCGCCGGCGACGCCGCCCGCCAGCATGGTGGCGACCACGAGCACCCGGCGGGTCAGCGTGACGTGGCCGCGGTGGCCGGTCCGTGAGTCGTGGCCGATGCCGGTCAGCGTCATGGTCAGGACCGTGGTGGTGAGGTCGGGGACGGCGAGCTTGCGGGCGACCGCGTTCTGGATGCCCATGGCGACGGCGAGGAGGGCGGCGAGCGCGTCGATGACGCCGGTGCCGAACGTGGCCGTGCCGGTCCCCAGGTGCAGCGTTCCGTGGACGGCGGCCGGGCCGCCGAATGCCCCGGCGACGATCAGGGCGACCGCGAGCAGGACGAGCTCGCTGACGGTGGCGCTGCGCAGGTGCAGCGCGTGGTCGTGGCCGACCCTGGCCGTCATCCGCCCGCCGAGCGACGCGCCGATCAGGAAGCCGGCCAGCGCGAACAGGGACGCGCCGAGGGAGAACCCGGGGGCGCCGGTGATCGCGAAGCCGGCGAAGACCACGTTCCCCGTCATGTTCGCGACGAAGACCCGGCCGAGGGCCAGGATCGACACCGCGTCCACGATGCCGGTGACGGCCGTGAGGACAAGCAGCAGTTCAGGAAGCGGCCCCCAGGCGTCGCCCGTAGGCGTGCGCCAGAGCCGTCGGGGCAGCAGCCGGGTGAGCGGCGATGCGATGTCCGGCGGTGTGGCTTCCTGCCTCGGCAACAGTGCGGTGTTCATCGGTTCCTCCAGTCAAGAGACGGCGGCACCGTCTCGACGGCGGCCCTTGCCGTTACCTCAAGTCTGGTCCGCGCTTACCGATCTGTCCAACAGAAGTAACAGCTGATTACGATCGCTTCTTCTTATTATCCGAAGCGGCGGTCAGCAGGTCGACGAACTCCTGCGCCGACACCGACAGGCGTGACGGCGCGAAAACGACCGTGACCGGGTGCACGGCCAGCGGGTCGGTGAGGCCGAGCACCACGTAGCGCTGGCCTGCCCCGGCCAGTTGTGCGGGCGACGTCTGGGTGAGCGTGCGCGGCACGATCGTGACGCCGAGCCCGAGCGCGGCGAACACCAGGAGGTCCGAGGCCTGGGTCAGCTCGAACGCCGACGACACCTCCAGGCCCGCGCGGCGCACGGCGGCGTCGACGTGCCTGCGGATGCCCGTACCCTCGGCGAACTGGATCAGCCGCCCCCGGCCGAGGAGGTCGGCGACGGAGACGGGGCCGACGAGCCCGTCCGCCAGCTTCTCCGACGCGACGCCCACTAGGGGGTCGACGGCCAGCCGGCGGCTTTCAAGGCCGTCGGGCAGCTCGTCGGGCCCGATGCCGACGACGGCCAGGTCAAGCGGGCCCCGCCGGACGCCCTCGACCATCTCGGCCGTCGTCTGGTTGACGATGTGCAGCTCGATCCCCGGGCGGCGCCCGGAGAACTCCGCGACCGCGCCCGCCACGTCGACGCCGCTCGCGCTGGTCTGGATCAGGCCGATCGTCAGCCGCCCCTTCTCAAGGCCGAGGTAGGAGCGCATCTCGGCCCGCGCCCACGCCTCGTCGGCGACCAGCCGCCTGGCGTGGGGCAGCAGCAGTTCGCCGGCGGGGGTGAGCTCGGCGCCGCGCTTGCCCCGCACGAACAGCGGCGCGCCGAGCTCGTGCTCGAGCCGGACGATCTGCTGGCTGAGCGCGGACTGCGCCACGAAGCTCGCTTCGGCGGCCTTCGTGAAGTTGCGCAACTCAGCGACCGCGATGAAATAGCGCAGATGGCGAATCTCCATGTCGCCAGGTTATGTCCGTCAGTGATCGCTAAGACAGATCGTTTAGGGCGCGGGTATTTCCCGGATGTCGGCATCCGGGAGTAGCCGGTGCAGGCGCGCGGACACCGAACCGAGCAGAAATCCCAGGAGATGGGACGGATGGTGGCCGACCACGACGATGGCCGCCTCTTGCTGCCTGGCGGCCTTGGCGAGCGCGTCCTCCAGGCTCGACCCCTGAACCTGGAGGTAGCTGCCGCCGAGTTCGGCGGTCAGCTTGCGGTGCCGGTTCAGCTGGTCGGCCGACCGGGCGCGGGTGAGCCCGTCGGTGACCCGCACGTGCACGACCACGAGCTGCGCGTCTTTGTCCCTGGCGGCCGCGGCCGCGCCGCGGATCACCGCCTCGCCCGCCGCGGATCCGGAATCGGCGGCGAGGACGACCGCCGGCAGGACCGGATCGGTCAGCCCGAGGCGGACGAGCAGTTCCTCGCCGAGCGTGTCGGCGTCTCCCGCCATCCAGCCCGTGGCCAGCTCGCTGAGCGCCTGGAGGTTAGCGGCGCGGAAATAGTCGCCAAGCGCCCCGCCGACCTGCTCCGCCGAGTACACGGCGCCCGAGGCGATCCGCCTGCGCAGCGCTTCGGCGGGCATGTCCACCAGTTCGATCTCACCGGAACGCAGGAACTCGTCGGGCACGGACGCGACCGTGCCCACCCCGGTGATCTGCGCCGCGTAGTCCCGCACCGATCGCACGTGCGCGATGTTGGCGGTGGTGACGACGTCCGGCCCGGCCGCAAGGACATCGCACACGTCTTCCCACCGCTCCCTCGTCCGGTCCGGCGACATGTGCGCGAGCTCGTCCACCAGGACCACGTCCGCGCCCGACGCGATAGCCGCGGCCGGGTCGAATTCGGGGAACACCGAACCCCGGTAGCTCACCATCTGCGGTTCGATGACCTCAAGGCCTTCGGCCAGCCTGCGGGTCTGGGCGCGGCCGTGGTTTTCGAGCCAGCCGAGGACCACGTGCTCGCCGTTCGCGGCGCGTTCGCGGCCCTCGGCCAGCATGCGGAAGGTTTTGCCGACGCCTGGCGCGGTGCCCAGGTATGTGCGCAGCGTTCCCGTCTCTGCCACCTACCTATTCTCTCCCAGCCGACCGGGAAAGAGGTATCGCCTCTAGGCCGCGATGAGAAGGGCAACCGGCACCGGAGCCCGATCGGTTCGGTCACGAGACCCGCGTTCCCTGCCGGTACACCCCGCGGACGACCGGCACCCGCCGGCCGCGCGGGTAGCGCTCGGTGGCCGGGAGGTCGTGCGGCCGCACCCGCACCAGGTCCGCGCGCTTGCCGACCGCGATCTCGCCGCGGTCGTCGAGTCCGATCGCCCGCGCCGGGTTGGCGC